>Ga0214206_1000499_pt1 | contig 10565 bp, 9 predicted proteins | sample TroBogEpilimnion_26_FD_153044 | JGI IMG/M metagenome (GOLD analysis project Ga0214206, IMG submission 153044) | Freshwater microbial communities from Trout Bog Lake, WI - 07JUL2009 epilimnion | ecosystem: Environmental > Aquatic > Freshwater > Lake > Epilimnion/Euphotic zone | place: Trout Bog...
CTGGAGAAAACCATGGAAGGTGACTTCGAAACTGACTCTATGCGCTACAAAGCCACAGAGCGTTACGACGTTGGCTTCACAGACCCCCGTTGTGCCTACGGTACACCCGGCGTCTAAACCAAACAGGGCTGGTCTAAAAAGCCAGCCCTTTTTTTAAACCCTGAGTGGTTCAAGCCACAAGGAAGAAAAAAATGCCTCAATTTAGCGATGATCTTTTCTTAGGTCCTGCCCAGACATACATGGGAACAGGCACCACCGCGGTCGAAACCGTTGTTTACGGTTCTATCTCGGGCACCACAATGACCGTGACCCAAATGCTGTCGGGCGACCCTCTTGTCCTCGGTCAGTACGTTGGTTCTTCAACAATTACCGCTGGTACCTACATCACTGCCTTTGGCACTGGTGCTGGTGGCGTTGGTACTTACACTGTGAGCACTTCACAAACAGTTTCCGCTGCAAACATTTTTGCATCTGGTAACGCATTGTTGGGTGATCCATCCCCAATGGAACTTGGCATTGGCCCAATGGGTCGTGTCTACGTTTGGGACGTCATTCCACAAACATTGAACACCAGCAACATTGCTGCATCTCAAACTCCTGCTGCCGCTGGCAATTTGACTTTGACTGCTGGTACTGCTGTTAAATCGGTTGTTCGCACTGACGGTACTACCGTGTTGCAACTTGATTGCGCACGCGCTGTTCAATTGACCACAGCCTCTGGCACGATCACTACTAGCCGTACCCTGACAGTGTCTGGTTACGACTATTACGGTCAACCCATGACTGAAAACATTGCAACTGGTACAACCTCTTCTGCCGTGGCTAACGTCGCTGGCAAAAAAGCGTTCTACCAAATCTCTAGCATCGCCATTACTGGTGCTTTGCCCGTTGCAATCACAGTTGGTACAACTGACGTGATCGGCTTGCCAATCCGCGTGGTTGACGCTGGCTATATTGCTTCGGTGAACTGGGCTAACACTTTGGCACGTGACACAGGCACTTTCACTGCCGCTGTGACCACTGTTCCTGCAACCAGCTCAACTGGCGACGTTCGCGGCACTTACGTTCCTTCGTCGGCTACAAACGGCTACAGCCGCATTGTGATGACTATTGCATGTAACGGCATCATGGTGGGACCCAATGCAACTCGCACTGGTGCTCTCGGCGTAACTCAAGCCTAATAGGAGGCCAACATGGGTCAATTCAAACCAATGGTCAAAATGATGACCGATGAGCCTTCAGTTATTCTGAAACTCAAAAAAGGTGGCAAAGTTCACGCCAAGCATCATGAAGAGCATGGTCATATGTCCATGCACAAGGCCGCTGGCGGCATGATGCACGGTGCTCATGAGGCTTTTGAAGCTGAACATGGCAAAGCCCCCAAAAAGCCTTCTATGGCCGAACGCCGCAAGGCTATGAATCCCAACATGTACGCCAAAGGCGGAAAAGTTGAAAAAGAGATTCACAAGGTCGAAAAAGAGCTGAAACACCACGAGCATTCCAAACATGCTCATGGTTTGAAGCACGGCGGCAAAGCTCACAAGGCTTCGGGCGGCGAGATTGATCGTGACGAAACCAAAACAACCATCGAAGGCAATGCGAAGAAATTCGAAAAAACCAAAGTGGTTGACGGTCAAAAGCACGACAAGCACCATGGCACTGGCATGATCAAGGAAGGCAAACCCGCTGGCTACAAGCACGGCGGCCATGCCCACAAGCACCACAAGGCAACTGGTGGCGCAATTCCTGCTGATACTGACGAGAAAGTCAATAAAGGCAAGATCAAAATGCACGGCACCATTGAAGGCAATGAGCACGACTACGTGAACACTGAGATGCACCAAGCCAAGCGTGATAAAGCGCACGGCACCAAAGGCATCAAAGAAACCAATGCAGGCGGCTTTAAGCACGGTGGACACGCCAAGAAGCACCACAAAGCAACTGGCGGTGCTATCCCTGCCGCAACCGAAAAAAACATGCGTGAAGGCCATTTAAAGGGCGACACATATGAAGGTGGCGACTGGGAAGATCGTGCGGCTGACACAGCTACAGGCGGCGTCAAAAACCGCATGACTGGTGGTGTTCGTGAAGCCAACGCTGGTGGCTACAAGCATGGCGGTCACGCTGCAAAAAAGCACTACGCCACGGGCGGTAATGTCGTTGATGACGGTAAAGCAGTAAAAATGCCCCGTCACTTCGTCAGCCGACCCGTGGCCAACAGCCTGCAATCTGGCACCTTCAAAAAAGGTGGCAAGGTTCACAAAGAAGTTGGCGGTAATGTTGATGCAAAAGCGGTTTCAGACAAAGCGAGTCGTGAACTTGAAGATGCTTTGAATCCGTTGAGCATGGCCAAAGAGTTGTATGGCAAAGCCAAGAGTTACCTCACTGGCTCACCATCAACCCCCGGCGCTGTGACCAAGACCAAAGAATCGGTCACGGTTGCTCCCAACAAAAAACGCGGCGGCAGAATGTGCTAAAACCGAGTGGGGGCTTCGTGCCCCCGCTTCTCTCAAGGATTAAAAATGTCAGCAACAGTACGTTCAATCACTCAAGAGGGACGTTTTGAGCCATTCGAGCTACAAGTCGCTCGTGGTGTCGTATACGGCCACACACCAATTCAAATTTTCGGGTTCAGCACCAATGTTGGCTCGACTGCACAAGGACCATTGTGGGAAGGCTTGACCCCCTCTGGTGGCGCCTATGCTTACCCAAGTTCAGCATCCCAACTCACCATTGTGAGTACCTCGACATCTGACACTTCAGCTTTGAGCGTGCAAGTCCAAGGTTTGGATGCAAACTTCAACATCTTGAACGAAACCATTGCGTTGAATGGCACAACCGCCGTGACAACCGTTGGGTCGTTCTTGCGCATCAACAACATGATTGTGACCAACGGCACAAACGTGGGCGTGATCACTGCAAAAATCAGCAGCACAACCTATGCTCAGATCAACGCTGGCATCGGTGCTACTCAGATGTCAATCTATACCGTGCCTGCTGGGTATGAATTCTTTTTGTACTACGTGCAAGGCGATGCCAACATTGGCTTCACATCAAGTGCTTACTTGACCTTCCAAGAGTACAACAAGGAAAACGTCAGCGGTCATTTGAACATTTTGAACCAATCCACGTTTGTTCAAGCGTTCCAATTCCCGTTTGCTTGCCCAGTTCGACATTTGGAAAAAACTGATCTTCAGTTCCAAGTCAAAGCAAGCACTGGAACAAACACGATTGCCAACTTGTATGCTGGCGGCATCTTGATCCAAAAAGATGTTTTGACCAACGTCACACCTTGAGGTTGATATGCCCTTGACCAAATCCAAATCCAAAAAGGCTTTTTCACATAACGTGGAAGCTGAGATGCGTGCTGGCAAACCCCAGAAGCAGGCGGTGGCAATTGCGTATGCGGTCAAGCGCAAAGCCAAGAAAGCATCTGGTGGTGAGATTGACTGGGCAGACATTGATGAGGATCGTCCTAAACCTCGCCAGTTTGCAAATCCTCGCAACTATGAGAGCGACGTAGACTTCTACAAAGCAGTTGGCGATCCTCGTGGCAATGAAGACGAAGGCGAAGACACAGCTCCTCGCATGTCTGAGATCAAAAAGCACAAGAGCACAAAACTTGTGAACAAACTTACCGCCAATCGTCAAATGGCTGACATTGCAAAGGCTTCTGGCAACAAAGCAGAATCCGAAAAGCAATTTGGTCGTTTGGAGCGACGCGGCGAGTCCAATCGTTTGAGAGACTTTGCCAAGTCCGCTGAAAAACGTGGTGACAAAGCAAAGGCTGACACACACCGCAAGGAATGGTCAGAAAAAGTTGGCAAAGGCAAACCCGCACCTTTCAAAGGTGGCGGAAAAGTCAAAAACTCATGCTGGTGATCTATGGCTAAAAACGGACTCTATGCCAATATTCACGCCAAGCAGGAGCGTATTGCTCATGGCTCTGGCGAGAAGATGCGCAAGCCCGGCAGCAAGGGTGCACCCACCGCGGATGCTTTCAAGGAGTCTGCAAAGACTGCCAAGATGAAAGACGGCGGTGTGTCGCTGGCTGTTGGACGCGGTGAAAAATTGAGTGTTTCACGTGGAGCAGGACTTACCCAAAAGGGTCGGGATAAGTACAATCGTGAGACAGGTTCACACCTAAAAGCACCACAGCCTCAAGGCGGTGCTCGAAAAGACAGCTTCTGCGCACGCATGTCGGGCGTGGTCGAACATTCAAAAGGCGATGCGGAGCGTGCCAAGGCTTCTCTGAAGCGCTGGAAATGCCCCGGTTGGTGAGGTAAAAAATGGCTTATAGCGGCACAGTTGGGCAAACAGTCGTCACCGTCCAAAACTTAATTGATGACGGTGCGCGTCGTGCTGGAAAGCTGGCGGAGGAACTGACGGTTGAGCAAGTTCAAAGCGCCAAACAGTCGCTGTTTTTGATCTTGAGCAACCTGATCAACCAAGGCATCCAATACTTCGCCATCAAAAAGCAGGTCTACGGCCTCAACCCAGACCAATATGAATACCTGCTGCCCGTGGGTGGCGTGGACGTCTTGAACGCCCTTTATCGCTGGATGACTCGACCAACCCCTGCCGCTGGTGGTTCGTATTTTTCTTCGTCGGGCGTGACAGGTTTGGCCTTTGACAACAACGTCTTGACCTCGGATGCACAGACATCGCCAAATGGCTACATCGGCGTCAACTACGGCCAAAACAATCCAATCTATGCTGGCTCAATCGGCATCTTGCCTGCGACGTCTGGCAGCTTTCACATCTTGCTTGAGACGTCCAGCGATGGTTCAACATGGACTACGTTATTGGACACTGGCGTTACCCAATGGGTGAGCGGCCAATGGCTGTGGTACGACATTGATCCCGGTGTGACTGCACAGTATTACCGCATGAGAGAAACCTCTGGCGGGACATTGAACGTCGCTGAGTTTTACGTTGGCAACAATTCGACCGAAGTCACAATGAGTCGGTTGAACCGAGACGACTATACGAACTTACCAAACAAAAACTTTACTGCAAACCAACCGTTTCAGTTTTGGGTAAACCGTACCATTCCGCAAACCACCATCACGCTGTGGCCGACCCCAAGCGACCCCTTCGTTCAAATGACCGTTTGGTATTCGTCGCAAGTGGAAGACGTAGGCGCATTGAGCGGACAACTGGCTGTGCCAGATCGATGGCTCATGGCCATCCAAAACATGCTGGCTCACCAGATGAGCCAGACGTTGCCTGCCATTCAACTGCAACGCATCCAATATTTGGAAGGCCAAGCTGAAAAGTATTTCCAAATGGCAGAGCAGGAAGAACGCGACAAGTCGCCGATATATTTTGCTCCAAATATTTCAGTGTATACACGCTAAGGTATTAAGATGCCAAGATTTCTTAATACAGAAGGCAATGCAGTAATTGCAATTTTTATTTGCGACCGTTGCAAAATGAAACGCCCGATCATTGAGCAGATGCCTGACCCCAACTTTCCGGGATTGCGTGTCTGCCAACAGGGTTGTGCCGACGAAAAAGACCCATATCGCTTGCCAGCACGCAAAACTGAGCGTATCAACTTGGCCTACCCACGGCCTGACGTCAGTGTGGCAGTTGATCCAAGCGACATCACGACTGGGGGCGATAATGATTACATCATCAGCACCGAGCAAAACACCAACAATCCCGAAAACGATGGCAACATCGACGTGATTAAACTGCAACCGTGATATGGCACAAGTAAAAATCACCGATTTACCCAATGCTCAAGCCCTCACGGGTTCTGAAGCAGTGCCGATTGTCCAAAACGGCGTTACCGTGCAAACAAGTACGGGGTCAATTGCATCTGTTCCAAATCAGCAATACACCTTTTTGACGGCAACACAGCAATCGGGCTTGGCCAACTCACGCTATTTGGCCGTGGGCAGTGGGTTGTCAATCACCGACAACGGCGCGCAGAGCACTTTGTCTATCTCGTTGACAGGTTCAGTGCCAAGCCTGAACTCCGTGGGCAATGGTTTGGTGGCAAAAACGGCCACAGACACGCTCACAGCGCGTCAAATTACTGTCGGCAATGGGTTGGCAATCACCAACGGCGATGGCGTCGCTGCGAACCCGCAAATCAATCTTGGCTCATACCTCACCAGCTTTCAATCAACGTCTAGCTCAACGGGCATTTTGGGCGTAAGCGGTGGCGCGTTCACATCAAGAGCGATTGTTGGCACAACGGGCAACATTGGTGTGACCAATGGTGACGCTTCCACGGGCAATCCAACCATCAATTTGATTGCCACAGGCACATCAACGGGCACCTTTGGATCGACAACTGCAATTCCAGTCGTCACGGTTGACGCCTATGGCCGCATCACGTCCATCAGCACCGCATCTGCCATCGCTGGCGGCACGGTGACTGAAATTGACACTGGAACTGGCCTCACAGGTGGTCCGATCACATCGTCTGGCACTATTTCTCTGGCAAACACAGCCGTGACCGCTGGGACGTATGGCTCGGCCACCCAAGTCGGCATTTTCACGGTCAACGCCCAAGGCCAACTGACTGCGGCCAGCAACACCACGGTGACGCCTGCATGGTCATCCATCACATCAACCCCAACAACAATTGCTGGATACGGCATCACCGATGCAGTTTCGCTGGCTGGGTCGCAAACGCTGACCAACAAGACGATCAGCGGCGCAAGCAACACGCTGACCAACATTGGCAACGGTTCGCTCACCAATAGCACCATCACCATCAACGGCAATGTGACCTCGCTTGGCGGCTCTGTGAGCGTTGGCACGGTGACTTCGGTGGCTGGCACAGGCTCGGTTAACGGCATCACGCTCACTGGTTCGGTGACGGCAAGCGGAAGCCTAACCCTTGGCGGCGCGTTGAGCGGGATTGGCAACAGCCAGTTGACCAATAGCTCAATCACCATCAATGGCAACTCGGTGTCGCTGGGCGGATCAACCACGGTGACTGCATCCACCACCAGCACGCTGACGATTGGCACAGGCCTGAGCGGAACAAGTTTCAATGGCTCCGCCCCCGTCACCATTGCAATTGCAAACACTGGCGTGAGTGCAGGCACATATGGAACCGCAACAGCCATTCCATCCATCACGGTGAATGCGCAAGGTCAGATCACCTCCATCAGCACCAATCCGCTGAACTCGCCTGCCTATCAAGGCACATGGAACGCTTCCACCAACAGCCCCACGCTGACATCAAGCGTTGGCACAAACAACAATTACTACGTGGTGTCCACCGCTGGTACAACTACGTTGAACGGAATTTCTCTTTGGTCTGTGGGCGATTGGGCAATTTTCAACGGCACAACAAACGCATGGGAAAAAATAAACGGTTCATCTACTGAAGCGTTTACAGGCATCACGGTAACGGGTTTAACTGGTTATATGTATGCCAACGGTTCAAGTGCTGTAACGGCATCCACAACCATTCCTAGTACGGCAATCACTGGCTTGGGAACAATGTCAACCCAAAACGCCAACTCTGTGGCGATTACAGGTGGAACAATTAACGGTGCGTCTATCGGTGCGACTACTCGTTCATCTGGCGACTTCACTACTTTGTCGGCTAATTCTGTTACCAGTACAACGCCAGTTTTGTCGTTCAATGCTTCCAACTCTATTGCTTCTTTTGGTAGCACAACCGCCAACTCATATAACCAGCTTGTTATCCAAAACAAGAGTACATCTGCTTTTGCTTCAACCAATTACGTTATCTCTAACGACATAGGCACAGATTCATCGTATTACGGTGAGTTTGGCATGAACTCATCTACGTTTAGTGCGTCAACTCCTTCTGATTTTTACTCTATCAACAACGGGGTTTATTTTTCTGGTCACGATGGAGACATTACTTTTGGGTCTGGCAACGGATATAAAAGCTATTTTGCTTGGGGTTCAACAGGCCAATATGCTCATGTAATCAACAGTTCAGGCGCTCTTGGTTTTTCAACAAACCTTGGAACAACTCCTGCATTAAGCGGAACAACAGGCTACGGCACATCTGGTCAAGCCTTGGTGACAGGCGGTTCAGCCGCTGCGCCAGCATGGGGCGTGGTCGGCATTAATGGAGGCGGTACAAATGGAACGGCTACTCCTACTGCTGGTGCTATTGCCTACGGCACTGGTACTGCTTACGCATTTAGTGCTGCTGGTTCTACTGGACAAGTCCTAACCTCAAATGGTTCTGGCACTCCTACATGGGCAACCCCTGCATCATCCATCAGCCTTAGTGACGATACAACCACTAACGCCACTCGTTACCCACTGTTTGCCAATGCAACATCGGGAACTGTATCAACTGAATACACAAGCTCCACCAAGTATCAATACAACCCTTCCACTGGTGTGCTGACAGCCACAGGGTTTAGCGGCTCAGGCGCTGCTTTGACAAGCCTAACCGCTGGTAACTTGACAGGCACAATTCCTAGCGGAGTTTTGGGTAACTCTACGGTCTACATTGGTACGACAGCTATTGCGCTTAATCGAGCAAGCGCCAGCCAGACCCTGACAGGCACAAGCATTGACGGTAATGCTGGAACTGCGACCACAGCCACCACAGCGACTAACGCAACAAATACTGCGGTAACTGATGACACTAGCACAAATGCTACGTTTTACCCAACTTTTGTAAGCAACACGACAGGTAATTTACCTCAAACCGTGTCGTCTACAAAATTTAAATACAACCCAAGCACAGGAACAACAACGTCAACGATTGTTCAGTCTGGCACACAAGCTAACTACATTCAATCCACAGGTGCTGCGACAACTTTTGAGCCAACAATTACAGCGGCAGGTAGTGATACAAACGTAGCTTTGGCGATCAAAACGCAAGGCACAGGCGCTATTGACCTAGCTGCTGGCTCTAGTGGTGTGAATATTAGTAATGGTGGTACTGTTACGGCGTTGACTGTTACTGCTGGCGGTGGTTCATATACATCAATTCCAACACCAACAATTACTGTTCCAACAACATCTGGAGGTGTACAAGCCACAGCCTCTTGTAATATGTTATTGGCAAACACGCCAACCGTGACAAGTGGCGGAACAGGATATTCAGTCAATGATGTTTTGACAATTTCGGGCGGTACTTTTTCTGTGGTTGGACAATTAACTGTTACCGCTGTTTCTGGTGGCGTAATTACTGCGGCTACTATTCTTGCCTATGGAACTTACACGGTACTTCCAAGTAGCCCAGTTTCTGTGACAGGTGGTACAGGCACAGGCGCAACATTTACTGTAACTTGGGGTGTTCGCTCTTTAAACATTACAGCCGCAGGCTCAGGTTATGTAGAACAACCAACAGTCTCATTCTCAGGTGGTGGTGGTTCTGGTGCTGCTGCTTATGTTACTGTGGGGTCTATTCCTACTGTTAAATCTGTTGGTTCAGCTATTTCTTTTGCGACCCCAGGCGGCGAAGGTTTACGTCTTTCTGATTCTGGCGGTACAACAACTAACTATTGGTCATTTTCTGGCGGTAACGGCGGCGATTTAACTGTTCAATATTTTGGCGGCTCTGGAAACATTGGCGCTACTTTTGTAACTCGTGGAACTGGGTCTCATAAATTTTCCACAAACGCATCATCAGGAAACCAACAATTTGCGGTCACCCACACAGCATCTGCTGTTAACTATGTTCAAGTAACAGGGGCGGCTACTACTGTCTCGCCAAAAATTTCAAGCCAAGGCTCAGACACAAACATAGACCTAACCCTAACACCAAAAGGAACGGGTGTTGTTCGTGGTCAAGGCGTTGCCGTAAGTTCTGAAAACGGCATATTCTTGAGCAAGCAAACAGTTGCCACAAGCATGACTGTTGCTGCGGGATATTCTGCTATGTCATCAGGCCCAATCACGGTGGCAAGCGGTGTTACAGTTACTTTGTCCAGCGGCTCACGTTGGGTTATCTTGTAAGGACAAATCATGGCACTTCAAAAATCAATTGACACAGACTTTGGAATTCCTGCGAACTATTGGAACATTGGCGCAGTCCAAGAAGATTTCAAAGGTCGTGGCACAGAAGTCACCTTTTACGGCTACGCATCTAAAGAAGCTCGTGAAGCTGGTCATCAGCCCTTGAGCGCAGGTAAAATTCAGATTGCGGGTGATGAATACGTAGCTGGCGCTGATCGCGCAGCCTTATACGCAATCATCAAGCAAAAGCCTGAGTTTGAAGGCTCTACTGACGTTTAATGTAAAAAAAGAGGTTCAACATGGCAGCATCTGGTTACACGCCGATTCTGATCTACGCAAGTGGCACAACCACGAACGTACCGTCTGCGGCAAACATGACAAGCAGCTCAACAGGTGCTGAACTGGCAATCAACTACACCGATGGCAAATTGTTCTATAAGGACAACAATAACACGGTGCAGACAATGGCCACTTCGGGCATTGGCAACAACGTCACATGGAGCTTTGGTAACTTGACCATGGTTGTCGGAGGCACTGGCGCAATTCAATTGCCATCAAGCACCACCACCAACCGACCCGGCACAGCCACGCTGACCACAGCCAATCTGAGCATTACGGGTACGGCAGGTCAGTTTGCTGTC
>Ga0214206_1000500_pt1 | contig 10554 bp, 7 predicted proteins | sample TroBogEpilimnion_26_FD_153044 | JGI IMG/M metagenome (GOLD analysis project Ga0214206, IMG submission 153044) | Freshwater microbial communities from Trout Bog Lake, WI - 07JUL2009 epilimnion | ecosystem: Environmental > Aquatic > Freshwater > Lake > Epilimnion/Euphotic zone | place: Trout Bog...
GGGTACGGTTTAGAGGCTTTATCAAACACTTTAAATCAAACTCATCCTGCTACATCTTTTAGCACTGGATACACATTTCTAGCATCAGATCGAGCACAAACCAAGATTTGGTCAAGTGGAGTGGGTGTATCTACTTTGCCTTTGGCATCTACTCTAGGAAACAACTGGTTTTTCTTATTCAAGAACAATGGTTCAGGGACAATGACGATCAGTACGTCTGGTTCTGACACTATTGATACAAACCCTAATAAGACATTCAACCCCAATGAATCGGCATTTATTGTCTGTGATGGAACACAGTTTATAACAGTGGGTTATGGGGTATCCAATGTATATACATTTACTGCCAATACGTTGCCCGTTACGTCTGGTACTTACACATTAACTACAACTCAATCTTCAAGTATTATTCAAGAGATTGTTGGGACTTTAACTGGTAATGTGACCATAGTCTTCCCACAAGTTGTAGCGTTAATTGTCATTAGTAACCAAACAACTCCTAATGGTCATACTGTGAGTATTACTACGGGAGCAGGCAACACTTATGTTATTCCCGCAGGTCAGCAAGTATCTGTTATTTGTGATGGAACAAACTTCTATAACGCAAATACTACACAAGCAGGAACCACATCATTGTCTATTGTGGATGGTTCAGCGTCAGTGCCTGCAATTAACTTCTTGAATGAGAATACTACTGGTATTTTTAGACCAACTACTGGAGAGTTTGGTATTTCCATTCTGGGAACAAACAAATTTTTACTTGATGCCAATGGCATTAATTGTGGGACGTTCTAAATGACAATGCTCAAGACTTATGCGCTAGTCACTAAAGCGGGTATCCAACGAGATGGTACGCTCACGGATACCATGTTTTATAGAGATGGCCAGTGGGTCAGGTTTCAGCGTGGTCGTCCTAGAAAGATTCTGGGATACAAAGAAATTACTGCCTATTTAGCAGGTCCATCACGAGGAATCTATGTCAACCCCCAAAATGGATTCACGCAAGTATTCTCGGGTTATTCAGATGGTGTACAAGTTATTCCACTCAATAGTGTCGGCATTGGGTCTGGCATTACTGATTTTCTTATGTATAACTTTACTGCCAATCCTAATAATTTGTGGCAGTTTGATACTGTATTTGATACTACTGGTTCAGGCAATAATTTGTTGGTAGCGCACCCTGGCCAAAATCTCTCAGCCATCGACAGCACCGTAAAGACAAGACCACTAGCAGGGCCAATTAATGGCTATATAAACGTCACAGGAACGATTGCATCTGGTAACCCTACCATTACCCTATCTGCGCCTAATACGCTGATTGTGAAGGGTATGGCGGTTACAGGTACGGGTATACCTGCAAACACCTTTGTATCGTCAAACAATGGTGGAACCATCACCATGACGAGCAACGCTACATCTAGCACCACAGAAAGCTTGACTTTTACTGGTTACGAGTTAAGTGCTATTGGCGTATTCCAACAAACCATCAGTATTACAAGTTCAAGCACGACAGCAACGATTGTTGCCCCATTAACTAATGAATTCATCGTTGGCGCAGGACAGACCGTAACTGGGACTGGCATCCAAGCAGGAACTACCGTTAGTGCTGTAGTTGGTACAACAATTACTTTGTCACTGCCTGCAACCGCAACCAATTCGTCTGTATACGCCACGTTTGACAACAATATCTCTGTTTCTGGCGGTATTGTGGCTTTGAACCCGTATCTTTTTGTCTATGGTGACAATGGACTGATTCAGAACTCAGGAGCAGGAAACGTCAATGATTGGGTTTCAGCAACAGCTAACGCCAATAACGTAGCCCCATCTAAGATTGTCAAGGGTTTGCCAGTTCGAGGTGGTTCTAATGCTCCTGCGGGGCTATTTTGGAGCCTAGACAGCGTTATTCGTGTGTCTTATACCCCAACTACGGTCACCACTGGAACAACGTCTGTGAGCTTCTATTGGCGTTATGACGTTATTAGTAGTCAATCTTCCATCCTATCTTCACAATGTGTGATTGAATATGATGGGATTTTCTATTGGATTGGCGTAGACAGATTTATGCTCTACAACGGTGTTGTTAAGGAAAACCCTAACGACATGAATCAAAACTACTTCTTTGACAATCTGAACTATGCACAGCGTCAAAAGGTATATGCTACAAAAGTGACGAGATATGGAGAAATTTGGTGGTTCTTCCCCAATGGTGAGAATGCAACAGAATGTAACGATGCGATCATATATAACGTGCGAGAAGCCACTTGGTATGATGCAGGACAAGCCGTTGGAGCACAAAGATCAGCAGGTTACTTCTCTCAAGTATTCCATTACCCAATCAACTCCTGTTGGAACATCAATGCAGTCACCGATGGGGCAAATGCAGTCTCCATCACGACTGGGGGCAGTAGTTATACAAACGGTACATATATCAACGTAAACCTCACTGGTGGTTCTGGAACAGGCGCACAAGCGATTGTCATTATTACTGGTGGTGCTGTAACTACTGTTTACATTACAAACCATGGTTATGGCTATGTTGTTGGAGATGTTTTATCTGCATCAACTGGTTCAGGTGCAGGTTACATAGGAACTACTGGTTCAGGATTCACTGCCACTGTTTTAAGTATTCAGAACTATACCTCTCTATTCCAACATGAAATTGGAACTGATGCAGTATTCGCAGGTAGTTCTTATGCTATTGAGAGTTACTTTGAAACCAATAACTTAGGATGGGTTGCAGGTGGTCCTTCACAGCTAACACCTATTGGAGAAAATGTATGGTTCAGGTTAGAGCGTTTAGAACCTGACTTTATCTTAAGTGGAACAATGGATATGTTCATTACTGGACGACCATTCGCACAGTCTTCTGACGCTACAACAGGGCCATACACCTTTGACTCTACTGTTAACAAGATTGACCTTAAAGAGCAAAGACGTGAGATGCGTTTAAGGTTTGTCTCAAATGTAACTGGTGGTAACTATCAACTAGGTAAGCTTTTACTTGGTGGAGACACGGGAGACGTACGTGGCTACTAGTAATACAGTCTACATTAACACGACTCCTTTTATCTATGATCCTAGGGGTCATACGTTTGATTCGTGGGCATCTTTGATGTGTGAAGCTTTCGCCGCACAACAAATGGAGATACCTATTCACACGACAACTTGGCAAGGTTGGGCGGTAGGAATGATGTCAGTTGGTTTATTTAACAACGAAGGTATACCTGATCCATATCAGTTTGATAGTTGGGATCAATGGGCAACTGCCGCTGTTAATGCATTCAATCCGAGGACATAATGGCAATTACATCAGATCAAGCAAACCAATTGGCATCGGCTTATCAGTCGGGGAATACCTCTGCTGTACAAAATCTTGTCAATAGCCTTGGTGTCACTGCAAGTGATGTAGCTACTTACTTTCCTACATTTGATGTTGCAAGTTCAGGTATTACTCTTCCTACTCCAACACCTGCACCACTTTCAACACCCACTCCAACCTATAGTACTGCCGCAGATGTTCTGAATGGTTTAAGTTCTGGTGCTTTAACACAAGCTACAGCCATTCCTGCTCTACAACAGGTAGCAAGTGCAGGTTTGCCTTCTCCTACAGTTACCCCTACCATAACAGCGCCTTTATCTACACCCACTCCTACACCAACACCTACTTCAACAATACAAACAACGCTGAATGACTCTAATCCTGATGTAAATACAACTTTTGCAGGAATACAGACTGGACAAGCAAAGTTCACTCCTCAGACATTTCAATCTCGTGGTCAGACAATCCAAGACAATACGTTGACAATGCCTGATGGCAGTCAGTTGCCTGTTAGACAGATTGATCCACTAGGTAATGGTCAATATGATGTGCAAGTTAATAGTGCAGGCGGTATCTACCACATGGTGGTTACCATGGATGCCAATGGAAACATTCAGCCTATAACTGACCCATCAAAACAAAATATTTATCAAGGCGGTGAATCAGGCGGTGTCGTAAAGAATATAGCCTCTAATGCCTTGCCTATTGTTGACGTTGTTGCTGGGTTGACTGGTAATTCAGCATTCATACCTGCTATCAATGCAGGATTGGGTGTTGCATCTGGACAAGACCCTGCAACAATTGCAAAGAATGCTCTTTTAAGCCAAGCCGCAATTATGGCATCACCAATTGTTGGTAAGTATTTAGGTAATGTTGCAGAAAATGCATTGCCTGATTCTATGTATGGCTCAAATGCATCAACAGCAGTAAATGATTTAGTCAAAGGTGCAACTAGTACATTAACAGCAGGTGAAATTACATCTCAAGGTAAAGCTGATCCATTAACTTTGATAGAGTCTGGTGCAATTAGTGCCGCAGTTCCTCTTATTGGTTCACAGATACCAGGGTATGACAGTTTACCCGCATCTTCAAAAGCACTTGTCAACAAAGTTATTGGTGGTGCAATTGCAGGTCAACCCACAAGTGAAATTGCATTAAATGCGGCGATTGCGTCTGGTAAGGCCGCAGTTGCACAAGCTATTGCTGATCAAAATTCAATACTCAAAGCAAATGATGCAATATTAGATACACCTTTATCAAGTACAGTTTCTAATGTTCCTACAACTTCTGATACTACAAGTAATGCTACTGCTTCAACTGATAATTTAAATAAAGTTAATGTTGTTGGATCAAATGTAATTTCAGATACATCTGGAAACATGGTCTCTATTCCTGCTAAAGCAGGTAGCGCAGTGTTACCACTTGTTAATGTATCAGGAAAATCTTTGCCTGTTGAGACAACAGAAGATAATACGGTTGCTACACAACCTACTTCAACAGGAACTCAAACAAGTTTAAATAAAGTTGATGTTTCTGGAAAGTCTAATGTTGATACCAATATAGATGGCACTACTCTTGCTACAGCAATTAATACAGTCCCCAACTACAACTTACAACCAGTAACAATTACTGCCAAAAAAGTTGATCCAGTAGTAACTCCTGACGATACAGTTGTTACTCCATCGCCTACACCCTCAGCAACTCCTTCTCCCACTCCTTCGGCAACCCCTACTCCTTCCCCTACACCTACGCCTACGCCCACTACAACTACAAAAGCAACTACAACGAGTGGCGGTAGTTTGCCTTATACGCCTGCATCCAATATCACTGGCACGCCAGTTGATAACTCAATAGTCGCATCTTTGCTTAAAACATATTTAACTAAAGACAAGTTCAAAAATGTTTTAAGTGATTTAGAAAACATGGTTCAAAAAGAAAGCCAACCCATGATTGATCCAAAACTCCAAACTTTACTTGCCCAAAGAGTGCAAGGGCAACAGCCAGTAATCCCTGATTACTATACATATGGACAAAAACCTGCATCAGTCGAAGAGATGTTGCAAAGTCCATTAGAGCAGACATACAAAGAGGGTGGTTTTGTATCTCCCCTAGGGTATGCTCAAGGAGGTTTGCCTGTTGTCCATGGTAGACATGACTTTAGGCATGGTGCTCATGTAGCGGGTGAGGGTGATGGTACTTCTGATGACATCCCTGCTATGCTTGCAGACGGGGAGTTTGTGTTCCCCGCTGACGTGGTTTCTGCTCTTGGAAACGGTTCTACTAAGGCGGGAACTGATAAGTTGTACAAGATGATGCATGAAATCAGGGCAAAGGCTAGGTCAGCAAAACCTACCGATTTAGCACCAGATGCACTAAAATCACCGTTAGATTACCTGAAAGGTAGAAAAAAATGACTACTAGCATTTTCTCAGGCATAGCGCCACCTAATGTAACGACTACGGGTTCAACCTCTACGGTCGCCCCTAGTCAATACTTAGGCTATCTTAGTGCTTTAGGAACTGCGGGAACAAATGCTCTTGACCCCAATCAGACTCTGCAAAGTAACATTAACGCAGGTCAGCCCTTAGTAGCGCCTTTAAATGACCTACAAAACTCTATTTATGGCACTCCAGCAGGTATTGCCAACACTCAATTATTGCTAAATCAAGGGTTGTCTCCTTTGACTGCGGGTTCACAGACTGCGGCAACAGCGGCTAAAGGTATTGGTGCTGACCAAATCAATAACTTCTTGAATCCTTACATCACTGATGTTAACAAAAACTTAGAGACTGCAACCCAACAAAACATCAACCAAAGCATTTTGCCTTCATTGCAAGCCTTGGGTGCAAGCACTGGTCAAACAGGTTCTAGTAGGCTTTTAAACGCTACTGGACAGACTTTAGGTGCTATACAGCAAGGTTTGGGAGCACAAGAGTCTACAAATCTAGCGTCTGGTTACCAAAATGCAGTAACTGATGCCCTACAAAACCAACAAAACATGACAAGTGCGGCTCAGACGCAAGGCAATATTGGTACTGGATTAGAGAATGCTACTGTTTCTGGGTTGAATACAGCGTCTGCTTTAGGTGCTCAAGGTCAAGCACAAACTCAAGCAATGATTAATGCACCATTGAGCAATGCTACAAACGTAGCAGGATTGTTGCGTGGATATACCATACCTACAGCTACATCTACTACTTCTACTGGTCCTGCGAATAGTTATGGCGCTTCTCCTTTGTCTCAGATAGCAGGATTGGCTACATTATTTGGCTCTACAGGAACAAATGGTGTAAGTCCAGTTCAAGGTATTATGAATACATTTGGACTTAATGGCCCAACTTGGTCATCATCTGCCCCATCAGAACCCTCTACACCTTTGCCATTTGGTACACAAGGACCAGTAGATACATCTGGAACTAGTTTGGATTCAAGTTTTGACAAGTATTTAGCTCCTACCATAGAAGCAAGCTCTAATCAGGGATAAGGAATAATCATGCCATTACCCGTTGCACCTAGCGTTATTGGCGGTGGAAGCCCCAGTAAGACATTGTTTAGTACAACTAATGACATCATGAATGAGGTCACTGGTTCTCCTTTGTCTGCACCTCTTACGCCTCCTGCGCCACCTAGTACTGGTTTGTCAACTACACCCCCTAGTTCTGCGCCTAATGTAGCTCCATATTCAAATAAATTTGATGATGTCTATGATCAAGGCTTAAGCACTCTACAAGAGTTGTTGGCTAAGAAACAAGGTATTGATCCTGATATGTTGGCTATCAGCAGAGGCTTCTTCAAGCCCACAAAGACTGGTAGTTTTTCAGAGTCATTGGGTAATGTTGCTGAAGAGTATGGTGCATCCCAAAGAGAACAACAAAAAAATGAAATCTCTAACGTTCAGGCCAGAATGGCGCTTGCTAAAGCAGGTTCTGAGCGTGAGAGAGAGAAGGCTTCTGAAGGCTTGATGGGTAAGCTCTACAAGACTGGCGAACAAGGCTTGGAGATGGACCCAGAAGTGGCCATGAAACTAGCATCTATATTGAGAGACCCCAAGTTTCTACAGCAAGCACAAGAAGAACAAAGAAGAAAGAATATTTCTAATCTTGGTTCACAAGTTTTGCAATCTAATACTGTGGTTGATAAAGATGGAAATCCCAAAGCGCAATTCACTATCAACCCAACTGCATTCCAAGCTTATGCAAAATACACTGGTGATCCACTAGGAGCCGCAGACAAGTTTGCACAAACAGTCACAGCCATGAAGAAGTCTGGTATGTTAAATACTGGTAATGCTGATGGTACGCCTTTTGATGCTCTTGTATTGATGTCAGATCAATTGGGTAAAGCAGGTCCATCCATAAAGTTGGCGGCTCAACAGTATGCCAAGCAATACAAAAATGGCATCATGGATGAAGAAAAAGCCAATACATTAGCTCAACATATGTTGACTATGGCTACGTCATCTATGGATAGAAATGCTCAGATGGCATCTAATGAAACATTCAAGAATATGAGTCTTGCGTTGCAAAGTCAAAGCAAAGAATTCATGCAAAATCTTGCACGAGAAAAGCTTGATTTTCAGAAGTCAGAAGCCAAAAATAAAGAAGATTTGGCAAAAGAAAAGAAAGATGAAGTACTCAAACAGCAGTATGACTCGATGGGTGACATGATTGATAAGGTGCAAGAGGTGCAAAGTCACCCAGGGCGGTTTAGTGGTTTGACAGGCGCATTCAATGTCGCCAAAGCAATCCCAGGCACCGATGCCTATGGCTTTAAAACAAATCTAGAAGTTTTGAAGAGCAAAGCTTTCTTGAATAAAGTACAAGAGATGCGTGGATTGGGTGCACTATCAAATGCTGAAGGTGCAAAAGTTACCAATGCACTAGCCGCAATTGATCCTAATTTGTCTTTTGAAGAACAAGAAAAGCAATTTAATTACATCATTCATAAAATGCAACTTGGTCGTCAAAACATTTTGCGTATTAAAAATGGTGAAAAGCCAGTGTTTGAGGAAGAAGATAAGTCTCCTCAAGCTAATACAGCAACACCAACGACTAGTCCAAAGGTGACTCACCGAGTCTACGTCCCAGGCAAAGGCTTCGTGGAGCAATAACATGGTACAAACAGTCAAAATTGAAGGCGTTGGTACTCTAGACTTTCCTGATGAAATGTCACAAGACCAGATTGCTCACGCTATTGAGACAGAGTTACTCCCTAACCTAAACAAAACCCAAACCACAGAAGGTGGTGCCGCTACTGGGGTGTATCCACAAATGACGGGTAAGAGGGCACAGCAAGACCCAGAGAGGGCTAAGAACATACCCATGTCTGTGGCTGAATCTGCTTTAGCAGGACTAGGTTCTGTGCCCGCCGCAATTGCGGAGTTTGGTGGCTATAGACAACCTGCTCAACTCCTACAACAGATGAAGCAACAAGCATCGGATATTTCTTATCCTGCGGCCTCACAATTGGGTACTATGTTAGGGGAAGGTGCAACCGTTGGCCCACTCGCTATGAAGGCATATAACCTAGCCAAGAAAGTTCCAATGCTAGGGTCTTCAGAACTGTTTAGATCGGGCATGGGAGGGCTTACAGCAGGCACTTTGACTCCGACTGAGGGTAAGGGTGACTTTGTTACTGAAAAGCCCACACAAGTCGCAGAATCGGCTTTAACAGGGGGTGCATTGGGTAAGGTGGGTCAACTTCTACTTAACCCAACAGTATCTCCAGAAGTGAAGAAATTGATTGACTTGGGGATGACGAAGTTTACCCCTGGGCAACTGATGAGTCAGACACCTATTGTTGGTGACTTTTTGCGAGATTTTGAAAAAAAGGCAACTAGCGTACCTTTACTAGGGGACATCATAGGTGGTGGTTTAAGAACGTCTTTTAAAGACTTTAACAAAGCCATGGCCAACAAGGCTCTTGAACCACTAGGTATAACTGTTCCTCCAGATGTCAAAGAAGGCGCAGAAACCAACCAATTCATTAATAAAGTAATTGGTGATGCATATGACCATGTTAGAGACAATTCTATTTTTAGGACTAACGTCATTGACACCCATGGAAGAGATGTAGCTCAAAGACTTGAAGACCAAATGAACTATCATGCGCCTAATGTAGCAAGTGATAAAAAGCAGTTCATGAAAGACATCAAGGGCGACATTATTGATTTGGTTAGAAATTCCACAATCATGGGCGGTGATGTATTTAGAGAGATGGAAGAAAAGTTAGGTCAATTAACTACCGAAGGTTATGCTAAGAATTCCAAACTTGGAATGGCATATGAGAATATGCTTCAATCATTAAGAAATGAGTTGGCATATCAAAACAAACCTTTGTCTGACTTTTTAAAGAACACACATGAAGTGTTTAAAAACCAAAAAGTCATTGCAGATGCCGCATCTAGGCGTGGTAATGTAGATGCGTTATATACGCCACAACAGTTTAGTAGTGCTGTACAAGCAAAAGCAGGTAAAAGTCAAACATCCCAAGGCATGGGTAGATTTATTGATGAAGCCAATGCAGGTAGTAGTGTTCTAGGAAATACTGTTCCAGACAGTGGTACAGCAGGTCGTGCAATGGCAGGAACAGCACTATTGGGTGGTGGTTCAATGATGCCTTTTGTTGCGCCATTGGCATTAAAAGGACTTATTGCAAGTGCCGCTTACTCGCCTACAGGCATGAAAGTATTGACCAATCTAGCCACTAAGAGACCAGAAGTCTTCCAGAAAGCACCACCTTATGTGTCTAGTGGATTGTCCGCATTGGGTGGTATAAACCAAGCTCAACCTGATTTAGACGTACCACCACAAACTAATCCCTAGCAGTTGCCACATTGCAAAGAGGGTTTGGGGGGTCTTAGTGCCCCCCTTTTTTTACTCAAAGCTCTTTTGTTTCTCATCGAGCATTCTGTCAAAGAGTGTTAATTCTTCTCTGCTCCTAGGAACATTGTTAAACGTCAATTCTTTAGCAAAGTCTCTAATGAAGTAGTACCTATTGGCATCATCAAATGCTTTTTTTAGTTCATTGAGAAAGAGTGGCAGTATGCTAGGTTGCCACCCCTTACCCAACAACTCAGTGACTAATTCATCTGAATTCAAAGTGAACCTCTTTTTTCTAGCAAGGCTTTGGCTACTTCGGAGTTGAGAGAACCCACAAAGTCTATGCAATGGTGACGTTCTACACGTGCTATTGCAACCGCTGAGAACTGAATAATCTTGTCAGCGAAGTCTAGT
>Ga0214206_1000501_pt1 | contig 10526 bp, 14 predicted proteins | sample TroBogEpilimnion_26_FD_153044 | JGI IMG/M metagenome (GOLD analysis project Ga0214206, IMG submission 153044) | Freshwater microbial communities from Trout Bog Lake, WI - 07JUL2009 epilimnion | ecosystem: Environmental > Aquatic > Freshwater > Lake > Epilimnion/Euphotic zone | place: Trout Bog...
CACCGGCACTTGCAACTTCTCTCGCATTGATAACGCCCAGGTGGCAATCAACATGAAGCAGAACTACACCACCCCTCTGCAGAAGATGTTCGCCGTGAACTACAACATCCTGCGCATCCAGTCTGGCATGGGCGGTCTTGCCTTCAGCAACTAGACGGACCAAGTACATAGTGTTTTGGATTTTAGTTTAAAATTAAAAATAGGGCTCAAGCCCGGACTTCGGTCCCAAGGACGTTCATGGTCCCTGAGATTGAAATAGTGTATAAGATTAAGAGAAATGGCTGGAGGGTTCTTTCCCGGGCGCCCTTTTCATTTTAACATCAAGTGTATCATTTTCACGGCGGTGCTTGCATCAGGGTATTGGTACTTGCCTCATAAGAATCCGTGGGTCCTTGCCTTTTTGATATGGTTTCCGTATATAGTACTCGCATGGTACGATTATACGTATGATTGCAAGGATAAGCTTCAGCCGACCATTGTGCCGTTCGGGCGGTACATCTGGCTTCCATTCAAACCCCCCGGGTACAAGGAAGCTTATGACGAGCTCCCTCCAGATAAAATTGAAGCTATGAATAAACTCGATCACCTCGTGGGATGGACGATTTTAGCCGCTCTTGTGGTCGTCTACTTAAAGTTTAAATATGTGAAAAATACATGAGAGTTAAGAATATCATAGTAGGGGCTGGACCTGCAGGTATTCAAATGGCTGACCTTCTCGGGGATGAAGACTATATTATCCTTGAAAAGGCAAATGTTCCTTGTAGCTTTTTCAATTACTTTCCACGTCACAGAAAGTTTATATCGATTAATAAAGGAAGAAATTTGAGGTACGATTGGAACTCGTTTCTTGGCGGACACCTTTCGTTCCGGGAATATTCTGAAGAAATGTACCCACACGTGGATGACTATTTACGGTACGTGAATGATTTTATAAAGCTCAGGGATATCAAGATACAATATAATTGTGAGGTGAAGAGTATTGAAAAGAAAGAGGACCTCTTTTATATTAATGGAGATGAGTACATTGCTGAACGTGTATTTTTCGGTATAGGACTTGTTCACAAGGAACCGGACATTGATAATATTCATCCAAGCATCAAGGTTTTTACGTATGCAAACATGCCCCTTGATAAGGATGTTTATAGAGACAAGGATATCATTATATGGGGAACTGGGAATGCAGCCTTTGAGACGTGTAAATGGTTAGAACCTTTTACAAATAAAATTAAGATTATAGGAACAGAGAAAAAGGCTTGGCAAACGCACTATCCGGGACATCTTCGAAGTGTAAATTTTACTTCTATTGATAGCTATTACCTGAAGGCTCAACTTGAGATTGGGTGGAGACCTATAGCCGAATGTGGCTTTTTTGTAGATAGACTAAGGAGAGGAGAATTTAGATCTTTCAAACCGGAAATAATGATATTTTGTCATGGATTCAAGTTTAAATCTGATGTTGTCAAGGATCTTGTAGATGTTGATAAGTTTCCCATTTTGACACCTCATTTCGAAAGCACAAAGTGTAAAAATCTGTTCTTCATTGGGTGCAATTCTCAACAACACGACTACAAAAAGGGAACATCTGCATTTATTCACGGGTTTAGATACAATTGTCAATACCTGGCACGCCATCTCAAAAATGAGTTGAAATTCAAGACGATAAAGTCTAGAGATTCGCTCGTTCATAACATACTGTACGATCTCAATACGAGTTCAGCACTTTTCCATAGGTTTGATTATTTTTGTATACTTGTAGGATTTACAGGAACGACGTATGAGTACATTTCTGAAATTCCTATATCGGCTGCACAGTCATATGTAAACCCGGAGTGGAAAGAGGTAATTACTATAAAACTTGGGTACGGGACAGTTTCCTTGAAACCAACCTTCAGACAATTTGTATCTACTTATCCAATAGATGGACCTATTAATGTGTTTATTCATCCCATCATACAAAATTCCAAGGGGGAAATAATGCACATTCCCGAACAACAATTCAATGAATTTATTTATGATATTGCTCACGTGAAGACGTTAAACTTATTTTTGGACTATGTAGAAGGCTTGAAAACGTATGAAATGATCGAGGAGAAAATGAAAAGTGTAGAAGATATAGGTCAGCCAAAAACTAAGTTCTTAGAACCACCTCCCATTGAGCCGTAAGTGCAGAAAATTCCTTTTCAATCACCTGTGAGCACACATTTGGATCAAAACTTGGACTACAACAGAATACGTCTATATAGATTCTGTTGTGTTCTGGATATGTATGAGCACTGAAATGACTCTCGGAGAGAACAAGGACGCCCGTCGCCCCATGGGGCTCAAATTGGTGAAAAGCTCGGGAAACGACTGTAAACCCGCACTTTTCAGCGATTCGATTCATGATTGACTCGAGATGGGACGCACACGAAACCCATATACCGTCAATGTATCCTACCAAATGTTTCATTAAGTATTTAACTCATGTTAGTTTTAAGGTCTGAGACTTGACCAACCTGAGAATAGCAGAAAGATGACTCCGGCGAGATACATCAGACCAAAGTAATTTTGGTAAGGCATCTTTTCGTTTGTGCGAGCCTGAAGAAAATTGCTTACGACTAAACCACCGAATAAAAAGACGAAAAGAACAAAGAAGCCCGTGTCAATTGCTGGCATTTATAATGTACAAATATAAAAATGGATGCCCTTGTTTCGAACGTCTCAGTTGTTGGTGCTGAACTGGTAAAAGCCGTTTCCAATCTAAACCCCGACTCGAATTTAGTTACTATTCTTGAACAGACGAATAGTATTACAAATCAGAGACTTGTTAACACTCTCAGGTTGAACACTTTTACAACAGTTTTTCACTTGATTGAGGCTATATGGATCCAAGGTTTATCCGAGGAAAATGCATCCCAGGTCTTGACTCTTATTTCCAAAGATCAAGACTTTCCTGAGAGTCTTCGGTCTGAGGTTCAGAAAATCATCGATTCTGGTCTCCTCAATTCTGTTTATAAATATGTAGTAATCGAGGAACCAGTACTCAAAAAGTGTTGTTATTTCTTCTAAGAAGGTACTATACTGTTCCAGTAAAACACAATGAATATACCCATTACAACCATGGTTGTGGATGTAATCACCTTGACTGAATCTTTACGGGTCGAGTCCTGAAACATAGGCTGGAGACCCATAATGATAAGCATGAGACCTATCAACGCTAAAATAGAATCTCCCAACATTTATTACTTAAGGATATTTTATTTAGTATCTACATGGCGTCATTTGCATATGTTGATCCGAGTCGAGCAATGCTCGAAATGACTCTGGAAGCTCTTGGTGGGTTTGCCTCAATTCCTCAACCCGCCGCCCCACTCGAAGTCCCCACAGTACCATGTGAACTCGATGCTTCCTGGAAAGAATTCGAAAAGGAGCTTGGAGTTTTTAAAAGAAAGTATGCCAAAGTAAAGCGTGACCTCTCTATAAAAATGAGCGAGCTCGAGGAGCTCCAAAAGAGTACACAAATTTCTAAACTTATTTCAGATACAGTGCCTTCAGATGACTTAAAGGCGAAACTGTTATCAGTAATAGACAACTACGAGTCCGAATCGGGTGCCGTCGCCCTGACTCAACAATGTGGGAAACTCAAGGGGGAACTTGAAGCAATGGAGAATGTGCTCAAGGATACAGAGGCTGAAAGGTACGCCAAGTTTTTGTGTTTTATTTGCCAAGACCGGCTTATTGACCTATTTATTGACCCGTGTGGACATACGGTTTGTACGACGTGCTGGACGAGTACCCGAATCAAGCGCGCGTGTCCCGGGTGTCGCACAGATATTCAAAGTGTGAAGAAGATTTTTAATATGTAGTCGAAAAGCTTCAGCTTTTCTCCGCCCGACCTTAGCTCAGTTGGTAGAGCGTGGGACTGTAGTTGTTATGAGAGATCCTACGGTCGCTGGTTCGATTCCGGCAGGTCGGAAAGAAAGTCCTTGGACTTTCTTAAGGCTCCTGTAGCTCAGTCGGTAGAGCGTAAGGCTGTTAACCTTAATGTCACAGGTTCGAACCCTGTCGGGAGCGTTTTTCATACACGTCCCTTGTATGAAAAATGTTGTCCTATACCAATGGCATCACTTGATGCAGCGAAAAAGCTGCGTAAAATCCTAAACTTACCAAACAGCTTGGAGCCCATGCGCCCTTTTGGGGCGAATTCCAAGTGGGGTAAAATATTCGAAACTCGAAATGGTAAAATTATGAAGATTAGTCGGTTATCAAACAACTCGAACAGGGAAGCTAAGATTGGTAAAATTGCCGGTAATATCGGAGTAGGTCCGAAGATACACAACGTCCGCACACACGCGGCAAGGACCAGCACTCATCGTGAATTGTACAAAAACCTCTTTTCACGAAACAATGTAAGAAAAGTTCAAATTCTGATTATGAATAAGATACCTCAAGCCATGTCATTCTACAACTCTATTAACAGTAGTAGTCATCCTATAAGTTGGAACGCGGTCCAAAACGTTATCAACAGAATGCATGCCGGTGGTATCCATCACGGAGACCTTCACGGCGAGAATATACTGGTCGAGTACGGTCAGGACGGCAAACCTATACGTGCGTGGATCATAGACTTTGGAACGGCTGTGCATCACAAAAACATAGTGAATGTAAACAGTGCCGTTAGCATCGCAATACCACCGAGTCTCAAGTCTGCAATACCATCAGGTGGAAACCGCTCATATAGCACATACCATGTGGCGGGTGTAAGTCAACCAGTCGTGAAAAATACTTATTCTGTAGGAAATCTAAAGAGGTACGCTCAAACTTCGTCTTAAAAGCTTAGATCGTATTCTAATCAAAAAAAATGAGCTTCGTTCGCCTCGTTGATTCCATGGGGACGGACGAGTCCATCGTCCAGGCTGCTCGCGTCTCCTATGGCGCAGGCACGAAGAGCGTGAGTGACGACCGCGCTCTGATTCGGTACCTCATGCGTCACAAACACACGACACCATTCGAAATGGTCGAGTTCAAGTTTCATATCCGCGCACCCATATACGTGGCACGCCAGTGGCTTCGACACCGAACAGCATCCGTCAACGAGATGAGTGCTCGGTACTCCGTCATTCCGGACGAGTTTTACTTGCCTGACCAGCTCCGTAAGCAGTCGGCGTCTCGTGGTCAAGGCGGTGAAGAACCCTTCGAGTCCTCGAACCTTTTGACTAAGCAAAAAACCTCTTGTGATTTGGCTTTTCACGTCTATGATGAGCTTCTGGAAAAGGGAGTCTCCCGTGAGCTCGCTCGAGCCCACCTGCCTCAGTGTACTTTTACTGAATTTTATTGGAAAATTGACCTTCACAACTTGCTCCACTTTTTGAGTCTACGCATGGAGGATCACGCCCAAAAGGAGATTCGGGACGTGGCAAACTTGGTCTATGAGCGTATCCGGTCCATCGTCCCCGTGACGTGTGAAGCCTTCGAGGACTTTCGGCTCGGGGCAGTCACCTTTTCACGCATTGAACTAGAGGCTCTCAAGGATATTATCAAAGATCCTATGAGCGCTTCGTGGCGCGTCATTGCCGGAAAGGGTGAGAATCAAGAGTTTCATGAAAAGATGAAAATTTTAGGTTTGTGAGTCTCTACAAAAATCAAAATTCATAGATATAACAACTCGATCTTCATTCGATTTATTCTGAGTAACTTTATGAGCCAAGTTCCCTTTGAAAACAAGAAGATCATAGTCCTTTACTTTAAAAACACGATCTGGTGAACTCTCTCCTCTATGAGAAAAGTAATCGAAAATATTTAAAAATACTATATCTCCACTATTTTCTGGGACTCTTATATAATACACGGCTGTAAATGGTGTAGGGTGTGTATGGTAATCATGGAAATTTCCCGGTTCATCTATATTAACCCACGCCGAAACACACTTGATTTTTTTAAGATAACCACACTCCTTGAGAAAGTCTTCTACATGTTTCGTACATTCATCAATTATAATTCGAAAATTTCTGAGTTTAAGTAAATCAATTTTATTTATAGTTGTAAAGCATTCCCAATTTTTCGATGCTTTATTATTATCATTTTTTCTAAATTCTAGAGATTTTTTATATACGGTTTCGTGTGTTTCACTTTGAATTGTATCCTTGAGATTTGTCTCATAAACAAGAGATGGAAACAATGTGTGTATCATTTATATCTAATTGGAAATTATTTTAGTGGGTATAACACTCTGAGTTGAGATGAGGTATCTCATCTTTTCTTGTGTACGTTGTTGGAAAAACATGAAAATGAATACAATCAAAGGAAGTGACCGAAGCTCACCGAGTTGTGAGTGAATGTATCCCGCCGTCCCTTCAAGAGGAAAAGGAACCTTCTTGATGAGTCCACGGGACATGTAAATGAGGGCGCCTATGAGGGCAAACTGGAAACAAAGCTCTATGAAAGTTCTCCACTTGGGCTTGGACTCGTCGAGTGGTGGTGTGATTTTGTCCAACCAGTGAGAAAACAGAAAAGAGAGTATGAAACTCAAGAGACCTACATACGCAACACCCAAAAGGCGAACTATATGAATTAACATCTACTCTTGTTAAAGAAAAAAACTGTTGTTTGATTGGGCAGGAAAGCCCACCTAGTCCCTGTAACTCAGTTGGTTAGAGTGCGGGTCTTATGAACCAGTCACGCAGTGACTGTGACAGTTGCTACGCAACTGGACGAGAGAGCCCGAAGTCGCGAGTTCGAGCCTCGCCAGGGACATTTTTTTTTCGATCTTAGCTCAGAGGTAGAGCGTGAGGCTTTTAACCTCATGGTCGGGGGTTCGATCCCCCCAGATCGAGTTTAGACTCTATAGCACAATTGGATAGTGCACCAGCCTTCTAGGTCGAAACACCAGACGTGAGCTGGAGGTTGCGGGTTCGACCCCCGCTAGAGTCAGAGCATCAGTGTCCGAGTTGGTCTAAGGAGAAGGACTTAAGAAACCAGTCGCGAAGCCACTGTTGACCCGAAAGGGAGAACAGTCCTACGGACTGACTATGAGATCCTTTGGCGAAAGCCGCGTGGGTTCGAACCCCACCTGATGCAAAAGTCGCAAACTAAGTTTGCGACCCAAAACACTCCATAAAATCTATATACAACACATATGGATTTTATGACGTGTACCTGGGAAGAGACGCGGGTAGCTCGTGTGAATATTCCGGTTAAAGATTATCCAGACGAAGGTCTAAGCCTCGAAGATATCAAACCTCTCATTGAAAATATAAGATTAAATGCGACGGATATGATTATTCGTGCAGATCTCACAGGTATGGGACTCATAGGTATAGAGAGATTCAAGCAAATAATGGTACTTGTTCAGGAGGTTATAGAGTACACGAAGGAAGACAACTTGCTACGAAAGATTGAGATTATAGGCGCGGGATTTATATTCAGAACCTTGTACAAACCCATCAGTCTCGCCTTGCCCAAGTACTTCCGCGACATGATTGTATTTTTATAATAAAATTAAAGATAAGATGGCACCCCCGGAGTGTTCCTGGCTCCGTTTCTGGCCAGACACAGAGGCTAAGATTTTATATGTCCATGTCTTGGTCTCTGAACTCATAGAGATTCAGCCCGGTACGACGGAAGGCGTAGACGCGTATTGCGAAACTGAACTTTTCCCAATACTTGATAAAATTGAGAATTTATGTCTAACACAGAGTCTTCGCCAAGTGTGTTCGGCGGATGTCCGAGGTGTGAGTATTACAAGCATAAAGCCTATAGCCATGGTTCGCATGATTTGGAACGTCTATGAACACACAAAGAATTGTATTTTACTCGATAAATGCGAACTTCGAGGTGGTGATTCTCTGTTTACGACACTTGTCGAAGCGGTCCGTGGCTTTCTTCCACCTTTCATGCGAAGTATGATTACGTTAATTCCATATGAAAATTCTATTATCAAAGAATAGATGAAAGCATTGATTTTGCTTATAGGGGAAAGCTTTAGAAGTGGGGGTTGGCTTTCGAGAAAACGAGGGCATCCAGACTCTTACAAAGAACAAAAAGAGGCATGCATGTCCCATATTAAGTTTATAGAAGATACAGACCTGGATGCTGATATTATAGTTGTTTCGTATTCTACACCATATACGGAAGAAATGCTCAGTTGGTACAAACCACGACTTATCAACTATACAATTTATGAAGGGGCTGCTGTTGGTTTTGACACCATATATAGACAAGCAATTAATCTTATAGATGACTGGGATAAATATGACTTTATTCACTTCTTTAGAATAGATTTATTTCTAAAACCTTATTTCACACAAGTGTTTAGAATATCTGACAAGATAACTTACTCTTTTGTGTCCGATCCTCTCCCTCTACTCGAAAACTTTCCAAGACTTAACGATATGATGCTTTACGTACCAAAAAAGCATTTTGAAATTTTAAAAAAACGCATAGTCATCTTGCATGACTTGTGGGTATGGGGTGTTATTCAACGATGTCGTGTTACTAAAGATGTGGCTGTCTATATAGATAGCGTTCATGATTCCAACACGGAACGTTGTCGAAATCCAATCTTCAGAATAGTAAACAGACCAGAGTCTTGTACGTGCAATTGGGAGGGATGGCGCACACCGGGATTCTGGAAACACCCTGTGTTTTCTGACGACTGAAAAAAAATTAGTATAATGCAATGAGGGTAGTGATTCTCTGCGGAGGGGCTGGAACCCGTTTCGAGAATGTCTACCCTAAACCTCTCAATCTCATAAACGGAACTCATATGATATGGTACGTCATCAATAATCTCAAATTCACAAACTTGACCATAATTTATAATAAAAATATGGATGTGTACAGCTTTCCAGATTATCTCAGGAAGACGTTTCCACAAATCAATTTCGAGTTTATACGCATAAACTTTCAGACACGGGGACCCGCCGAAACCCTCTACGTAGGTCTCAAGAATATCGCAGATACAAAGGAACAGATTTTAGTTCTAGATAATGATAATATCTATACAGATCTCGAGACGTGTCCCGAGGGCAATTTTGTGCTGGCAACTGATAACAAAACAGGACTTGATCATTATTCGTTCCTTCGCGTTGAAAATGGTAATGTAGTATCTATTCACGAAAAGTCTAATGTTTCAAATATAATATGTATAGGTGGATATGGGTTTGAAAGCATAGAGTTGTGCAAGGAGATGTGTTACAAGGTTATCACAGCTGATACTACAGAAAGTTTTCTTTCAAAAGTTATTCAGAAACTAATAGAATATAAACACACGGTGAAATCTGTGTTTTTACCCGAAGCCTTTTCAATAGGGACTGAACATGAGATCATCCTAAATTCTAGCAAAATTCCTCGTAAAAAACTTCGCGTTGTTGTCGATCTTGATAACACTCTCGTGACTCTAAATGAAAATTATTCAAATGTTCAGCCAGTTTCGCATATTGTGAACTTTGTGCGCCATCTCAAGTCTCAAGGTCATGAAGTTATTATTCATACGGCTCGTGGAATGGTATCATCATCTGGAAATGTAGGTAAACTTGTGAAAAATATAGGTCGTTTGACGCTCGATTCTTTAGATTCTTTGGATATACCTTATGATGAAATAGTGTTTGGTAAACCGTATGGTGACTTGTATATCGATGACAAGGGATTTAATACATACCAAATTGATTTATTCAAGGATATGGGGTTTTACAATTATATGAAGAGTATCGAGTTTAAATTTGGTACAAACAGGTATAATCGAATAATTAGGATAGGTCGTGACAAAATTATGAAGACGGGACCAAGTATGGAGGGTGAAATATACTTTTACAAGAACATAAAGAGTCCTCTTTTTCCAACGATGTATTCCTGTGACGATAAAAGTATAACAATTGAGTTTATAAACGGTACAAGTCTTGATAATATTCTTTCTGAAAATCTACTACAAGTTGAAATTTTAGAAAACTTGATTCGTACTACAAAGGAAATGCATGCAATGGAGTTTGATGATGGAGTTGTTATAAGTCCATCTGACGTATATGATCATTATGTGGGTAAATTCAAGGAACGTGCAGCACAAAGAGAATGTTATCCCTTTTCAGACTTTGATGACATATATGACGCTTTATTGAATATAATTCAATCGGAATTTCTAAATTTACCTATAAATAATGTTATTCATGGAGATTTGTGGTTTTCAAACATAATACTATACAAGGGTCGATTTGTGTTTCTGGACATGCGTGGAAAATTTGGAAAATTACTGACGACAAAAGGAAATGTCATGTATGATTGGGCAAAGATGTACCAATCTATAGTAGGTCTTGATATGATTCTATTTAGAGACCAAGTTCCCGAAGTTTGCCTCGACGAAAAATTTTTTGATATTTTGCAATTAAGTGACGAGAAGGTGAAGGTTCTAAAACATATGACAGCATACACTATATTTTGCACTTTTCCATTCTACTGTTCTGATGTGACTCAGAGTCAAAAGGATAAGATATGGAATCTTGTTAAGAATCTTATATAAAAGCTTGTGTTGTCTAAATCTCAAGCAATGAGTGATC
>Ga0214206_1000502_pt1 | contig 10473 bp, 12 predicted proteins | sample TroBogEpilimnion_26_FD_153044 | JGI IMG/M metagenome (GOLD analysis project Ga0214206, IMG submission 153044) | Freshwater microbial communities from Trout Bog Lake, WI - 07JUL2009 epilimnion | ecosystem: Environmental > Aquatic > Freshwater > Lake > Epilimnion/Euphotic zone | place: Trout Bog...
GACAATGGTAGATGAATTTAATGATAGACCTCTGTAGTATGGAGAATTGCTATCTGAGATGCCAACAATATAAGCAATACAACCATCGTTGTTCTGTAATGTCTGGTAACCAAACACTTGTAAACCTCTGACGGCTATGTCATCATAGGCTGTTCCAAAATCTCTGGCTGCTGTCAAAAATGTGTTTGTTGAGAGTGTAGGAGTTGAGATAGTTCCAGTAGAATAGGTAGCTGTTGACACCAGTGGACCTAAAGACAAGTTCATCACCAATCGCTCTGCCTCGCCGTTCACGTCATAATTTGGCCTCTGGAATATGACTGGCGCATTCACAGTGGAGGTAGTGTTTGGGTCTACAGCAGATGTCATCAAGAGATTGCCTTCCACATTCTTAATAGTTCCAGTGGACAGAGCAGGCAGAGCGCCTATTGTCACTGTAGAAAAGACTGGGTCTCTGATAATTGGTATATCATAGATTGATAACCACAATGGGTCTGTTGTATTAATGTAAGACCCATTGAACAACAGTTGACCAGCATTTGGCCCTGTAATAACCTGAGTTGTTGACCAATTAGAAGACATACTATTATGTGCCTATAATTGATAAATGATTATCTCTGGCCGTAATGGCATCTTCCAATTAGGTGCCTATGATTTGATTAGGTTGTAGTCTTGTCATAAACATCAAGCCATTAATGTTATCTAAAACGATCCATTGGTAATTTTCACAGGCCAGTTTATACCACTGAATCTTCTCCGTCATCTTCATCTTCGTAGGTAGATGTCCCTGTAGATAATCCTTAATATTACGTTCAATCTCCGATGATGAATTCATACGGCCAAGTAATACATAATTGATATTAGAACGTGCCATCTTTGATATCATAGTTGCAGTTTGTGCACATACAATTGAAGAGATGCGCGAGTTTCTGTATATCGTCATGAGACGTTTCATTTCGGGATCCTCTCGCTTGTCTGGAACGTCGTCAATGATAGCCAGGAATTCATAATGGTTCTTTGTCTCGTGGTTTATCTTATACATTTCTTTCAGAATCTCTGGAAAATAGAAATCTGAGTTTACACACTTTTTCTTAAGCATATCGTATGCATCTGAATTCAAGGAATTAGACATAAGAACTGAGATGTGATTCTGAAAATGCCGTTTCCACAAGTAATTCAACAGAGTTGTCTTACCGGACCGAGTAGAGCCGCACATAATAAAACTACAACCAAACTTTGGATCAGGTAATTCAAGAGAGGCCAAATTCAGCACTGGCATCGGAATACCATGTACATTTTGCACGTTTCCTTGTGTAATGTATTCACCTCTTTGAAACTCCTCCTTCTTTCCACGTTTCTCCTCCACAGATGAATCTGAGTCTGAGTCTGAGTGGTTCATTATATCTAATAATAAGATAATATTTTCTATGGTCATTTAGTAGATGCCCGCAAATGAGTTACCAGCATTCCTACAGGACTTTATGTCTCATCGTAAACATCATCTTGCCAAGGAAAGCACTCCAGAAGTAAAGAAAAAACTCGGCCTTACTGATCATAAAAGTAAGGCTGAGTTAGAACTAGGTATCCAAGGAATTATTGAGAAGAAACCAAAGAATAAAATTGTCGCTGAGTTCTTCCAGAACAGAGTAAAAGACCTAACGGCAACAAAGATGAAGTAAAGGGGCGGAGCCCCTTTGACCCCTTTTTGGTTGGCTTTTTTCTAAAAAGCCAGTAGATGCATAGACTTCCAAAAGAACTAATTAGCATACTCGGTATACCAATTGGTTATTTTATAGGCACTCAGATCGGCCATCTGATATTCAAGCTGACTCACAAATGATTTGAGGCTATCATTGAAAAGAAACCGAAAAACAAGGTGGTAGCGGAATTCTTTCAAAACCGTGTGAAGGATCTAACGGCTTTAAAGATGAAGTGAAAGGATATACTCCCTTCATTCCTTTGTTGTTGTTGTTGACTTTTGTGGTTACCCATCTTAAATTAGATGCGTTGTTATTACGGCGATTCCGGTCAATATGGTCTATTACTAAATTATCTTCCACAGGTGCCGGAAGAAACCGACTTGCTACCAAGTGGTGTACCTTCCTGTGTTTGTTATGTAAATCTACTCTATCGTATCCTCTACGGTCATCCATTAGAGCCAAGATTCGGCCATTATGTCTATTCATAACATAGCCCTCATCAGATACTTGGTATTTATCGTCGTAAGGTAACCAGCGCATATTTATACTTTATATGAGATAATTATTTTGCTCCCATCCTGCCTTCCGGAAAATTGCCAGAGCCAAAAGAACCCTTGGACTCCTTGGTAGAACTTCCCTCTACATGCTTCAATCCGGACACCAGAGGAGGATTCACATCGCGACTAATTCCACGGACTATACCGTCCACAATAGGAGGACTTACTCTACGTGGCAGACCACCCACTATACCATCCATCAGTGTGCCCTTTCCGTGCTTTTTCTCTCCATGGGCCTGCGTTGCCTTCTTATCGTTATCAAGGTGTTTGCTTGACTGTTTCATTCTATTATAAGATTATCTTTTAATTTTATAATTAAATTAATTTATAGGGGATAAGTATAATATGCAGAACGATCTGACGGAATCCGTACAGGCCTCTATAAGACCAGGAGAAATGCGGGATAGTTACTATTATGGCGAGACCAACGTGTCCAAGCAGGCCTATCCTTGTGTAGTAAATCAGCGCTTTGTGCAAAATTTTACGAACTTAGGAGCAGGATCCTCTCAATTCGTGATATCGCCCATGGGTGGAATCTCTGATATCGTCTGTCAGTTCACAACTCCGGCATCCACAGGCACTAACTACGTGAACGCTGCGCTGTCAGTTGGTTGGGGATATTCTCTCATAAATCGTCTGTCCGTGAGGTACGGATCTTCGGCGCAGTACTTCTTCACTGGGGCGCAGATGCTGCTCTGTAACTTGGTTGACTGCGAGAACAAGGACAAGGCCAGCGATCTGATGCAGCTGGGAGGCCAGACGCTAGCGGCTGCGGCCTGCGGCGGTGCCAATGCCTACGTCTACCTCAAGTTGCCCCACAACTCTCCTCGTGCCGCTGGCAAGCCTCTGCCTTTTCCGTCAGACCTTCTCGTTCAACCCATCGTTATAACTATAGAATTGTTTTCTCTCCAGGCTGTCATCATCAACCAGGCCGGCACTGGCCCCATCAGTGTGGCCCCTACGGCCCTGGCGTCTGCGCAGATGCAGGTAAAGCAGGAGATGCTGACGGACTCCAGCGACCAGCTCGCTCGCAGAGTAGACATGAACACCAACGCCTACACGTTCCCTCTGCCCTACTTCCCCCAGCAGGAGGTTCAGATCCCTGTGACGTCTAGTGCGTCATCTTTGAGTCAGAGCGTGAATTTAACTGGATTTAGAGGAGGAGAAGTGCAGAGAATTTTGCTCTTCCTAACGCCTGCTGCTGCGTCCACTCCTGGCTCTGGTGCCTACCAACCTCTAGTGTGGTCTCTACTCAACAACGTCCAGCTAACCTACAACGGCGAGATTTTCTCTCGCTATGACAGTGGCTCTTCTCAGCTCTGGAACCTAACAACTGATGAGAAGTCCGCTCAGACCAGCATGGTTGTTGCGAACTCTGGCACCACTGGCACCACGGCTGTTGTGTCCTACTGGGTGGACTGCCCCTTCGCCCAGGTCAACATTCCCTCTGACAAGGACTCTGAACTTTTGCATGGCAAACCGATTCTTAATGCCGTTGTCAACTTACAGTTTGATGTGCCTGCCCTCTCCACGGCGTATGTGCTCCACGCCGTATATTTATACAATGCATCGCTCTTGTGTAGCAGAGGGTCTTCTGAATATATTTTTTAGTTCCACCCCTAAAATTGAATTTATTAAGAGATTATTCACAAATAATTATCTTAACAATAAGTATAATGTCTGACTTACACTACGGCGAACTTACAGCAGAGGAAGTTATCAAGACACCATTTAAATATGGCGAAGCCAATACAGATGACGCAAACCAGATAAAGGCTCTGGATTGTGTTATAGAGTGGGCAACCAAGAAGAGTCTCCAGTTGGTATCCATGAACATAGTCAAGCCAGAGTTAAGTAAGGAAGACCATGAGTTTATCCATGTAAATGTTATATATGTAAAAAAACTCCAGCAGAATAGAAATGCCTACTGAATTACAAGAGTTAGATGAAAGTGCGTTCCGACCATTAATGGACCATCTGAGTAAACATAATATTCAGATGAATCGTTACAGGAAATCAGTGGGTGATGGGAAAAGCCAGTGTTTCGGCATGGTGAGAAAGAGATCACAAGCCCCAGACTTATCCAGACAATCATGGATTGACCCAAAGTTACATTATCTCTTGATGAAATTCGGTCTAGTAAACGTCCCTATACCCTTTACGTCTATCCAGGTGAATGATTCTCTGAAATGCTCGGCCCATAAAGACAAGCATAATCAAGGGGATTCTTATATTGTTGGATTTGGACCATATACTGGAGGGGAATTGAAATTAGAAGGCCATGGAGAGTATAATATCAGACACAGACCACTCTTGTTTAATGGGTCTGAGATAGAACATGAGACAAAGGACTTTCAAGGGAGAAGGTGGACTTTAGTATATCATACTCTAGTATCACCACCTAAGTTTCCTATGACCCAGACGCTAGAGGATTATGAGGCAGTTATTGTGAATGATGAATGGGTGATAGCATGGAGAAGACCAGGAAGGCCAGTGACTTATCTTTCCAAGAAGAATGGTTTGCCTCATACTCTCAAAGGGAGAAAGAAGACCAAGGAACAAGAGGAATTAATAGAAAATCCTAATTTATCCAGAGCCCAGAATCTAATGTTAAAATCCAGGGTGGAGGAACCTTCCGGTTGACCCAGGTTGACTTACTGAAAAAAGTTTAGAAGACTTTCTCCGGCAAAACTTTTTTTCAAAATATTTTAGGGGGGGGGTCTATTTTTTTTATTTTTTTTTACCCCCCTGCCTAAAATATTTTTATAAGTTCTAAGTATAATGGAATCCCTAATAGCCCAAAATGCTAAACTCCTTTTGAAACAACAAGCCAAGGCTTCTAAAAATGAACTTGCGATAAATGATATCCAGGTATTAGAAACTGGGGTAAAACAATTAAAGCATCAAAAGAAGATGCTTGAATCAGAAATTGAAAGAGAGGAGGAAACTTATGCTAGAGTAGCACAATCCAAGGTTGAGAGAAAATTAAGACTAGGAGTATCAGAACACTTGGCATTAAAGTATAAGTCAACCATTGAAATAACCAATCAGAAACTAGATAATAGAAAAGCAGAATTAAATGCTAAGATTGCTAAACTTGAAGAGAAAAAGAGGGCTTTCAATTTAGAAATAGAAGCAAGTATTGAAAAATTAGAAAAAGATATAGAACTTGCTGAATCAAGAGCCCAAGGAACACTGGATTATCATAATCCACTGTTAGATCGCTGTTATGAAGAAATAAAGCCAGATGTGACACTTCCTCCTTCTCATTACAAGAAGAAGGAACAATTAAACTCAGTCAATCGTGGTATTGAAACAGCAACTGCCAACTTGCTAAGAATAAAGGCTGCCATGTTTGACGCTGGTCCACAAGAAGACCCAATAGACGCACAGATGAAAAAAGCAAGAGAGAAAGCCTTTAGAGAAGCACAATATGAAGAGGAAGTGGCCAAGGAAAAAGAAAGAGAAAGACAACAAAGAGATTATACCCTTAGAAAACTGGAACAAGAAAGAGAACAGCAGACAAGAATAACAAAGCAGAAGGAAAGAGAGAGCGCTGGTGAGATAGTCCAAATACCAAATTCTGTTTTGAGAATTCACGTTCAATGTGATGATTCTGATTATGATACTGACGGTGAATTATTATCTTCAACTGAAAAGAAAAAGCGTAAAATACAGAAAAAGAAGGATGAATTAGAAGACATTGCCTGGAGAAAATCCAAAGGATTACCGCAACTTTAATCCCTCCCTTCCACGCACAGCAGAGTCATCTGGAACTCTGTAGAATACCCTTCGCTTGCTCCAGGAATGAACTCTCCATATTGATCCAGGAGTTGGAAATCTATAGACGGTACTGCTACATCTGGAGTCCAGCGGATAACCTTTGGAGTATTCAAGTCGCTCGTCATGACAAAAGGAGCAGTTCCTAATGCACTGGTAGACCCAGTAACCTGGATTTGCCCAGTGCCTGAGACATATATTCTGGCTACAAGGCCTTTTGGCTTTTCTATACTTGTATTCGTATCTTTTATATTCTGATAGTTTGTTAGAACATCTGAATATATATCAATGTAGGGAGTATATAGGAAATTCGGATAATCAAAAGATGTCTGAGTATTTCCTGGGACTGAATTTTGTATAGTCATTCCAAGTAGTCTGTAGGTCTTGTAGATTAAATCTGAACTTGGGGCCTCAGATCCAAGATTCTCAAATATTTCTTCGTAAGTTGGAAAATGGATATCGTAATCTTCGCTATCAAAGACAAATCCATCTCTTGGAAAAAATGCTACAGTGACATTTTGCCAGTTACTATCTTTACGTAATTCAGTCTGTAAGGTTGCTGCTAATTCGTCAGCATAGTAAAAACCATGGGGTATTGTAATAGCTAGAGTGTTAGCACCAATAATATAGAATTTATCATTCTTGCCCATACATACTGTCGGGATATTATAACTTAACTGTATCTGGCTTACAATGATTCTGTTGATGTATCCATAGATAAGAGCGCCAGGACTATTGATTGAGAAATTATTAGAGTAGGGTTGAGAGTCATTGTATTGGGCTTCTAATGCGGTGCTGACAGGCTGGTTGGATATGTTTTCTTGAACTACTTGCTCTATTACTGCTACAGTTCCTGGGGGTCCTGCTGCTGCTGTGGTAGCCCTTTCTATCTGTACGTAGCCTTGACCAATTCCGACAATCTTATTGGGTGTTGGTATTCCTGGCACGCTTGCATCTATTATTGTGGCATTGATTAGTGGTGGTGAATATCCAGTTATATCTGGTCTCAGGGTTATCTGAGTCAATCCAGCAAAGCCCCAGTAAGCAAAAAAATAACTAGTAATAGTTCTTTTGGTTGTACCGATATACCTGTCAAGACTGTTGATCGCTAATATGGCTGAGGGTTCACCCATCTATATTAGGCTTTTTAGAAAAAAGCCAAACAAAAATGTAATTATATTTTCTAAAAGTGCTTATTCCGTTAATGTCAACGTCATGGACCACTCTGTCTGGTAAGTAGAAGACCAGTAAATGGGATAGCCGAACATGTCTAAGAGCGTAATGTCAATGGAGTTGATAGTCTGGTTAGGAGACCACTGGGACCAGTTGGGTTGTTTCCAGTTCTTGACTAATGAGATCGGCCCAGTGCCAACTTCCGTTACGTCATACCCAGTTGTCCCTGCTACGTCTACAGCGTTCTCTACTAGCCAGATACGCCCAATAACACCCATTGGCGATGCCTCAGATGTGTTGGCATCTTTGGCATCCTTGTAGTTGGAGAGTTGCTGGCTGACAATGTCAACGTAGTCTGTGATTAAGAAGTTAGGAGGTCCACCTTGTGCGTTACGCCAGAGTGTCGGAGTTGAAGATTGCGTGGGGCCGTTGGCTTCAGGAGTGAAGCCGTACATAGCTCTATTAAATCCTAAATTCCTGCCACAACGTAAGTTCATTGTCTGGATAGCATCACTGGCTGGAGGAGTGAGAGCCGCTGCGGGCCCATCCATAGCAATAGCCATATAGGTGCCAACCGCACCAGTATCAAATGTAAATCCATCTCCAGGAAGAGTAGGAGCGGTGCAAGTAAACGCAGCAAAGCTCGCACCTCCTACAGTTCCTAGAGCACGCACAGACGTCTGGATTTGTAATGCCGCGGACGCATACGTATAGAACCCAGCAGGGATAGTGACATTTGTAGAAGCAGTGATGGCACCAGCACTAGTGCCAACATAAATCAAGAACACGTTGTTGTATCCAGGGCTGAATGTGGGCATCTGGAACTTGAGGAAGAACTGGGTCATAGCAACTCTGGAGTAGTAGCCATAAGAGAGAGGTCTGGCTGTCTGGATGACGCAAGGGACTGTCGCTTGATTGGCAACAAGACCACCAGGGGTAGACTGGTATCCAGTGGCGTTGAGGTCTGAGCTTAAGATAATGGGTCCAGCCAACTTCGCAACGTTCTGGGAAGCAGGGCTATAGATATAGCCAGTTGGTTGGATCAGATTGCTCAGATAACGATCCAGTGAGTCCACGTGTAGCTCTGTGGTTTTTGGCTGTCTGATGGCTTGTGTAGGTAACTTACGGCCATTCTCGTCCTCTAGCGTAAAGCGAAAGCTATCTGCACCTACATCCATGTTGATATATCTAATAACAGATAATATTAAAATTGATTAATTAAAAGAGTTGCCGGAACTTGTATGTGGTTGAACTATGATGATACATACGCTGTATCTGATGATGGTCTGGTTATGAATAGAAAGAGGGGTAACATACTGAAGCCATACATTAATATTGAAGGCCGTCATTGTGTTTGTATTCATAGACAAAAACGTCTTGTTCATCATTTAGTAGCAGATAGATTCTTGCCTAAGCCTACATCTGAAGACCTTGAGATTGACCATATAAATCGTGATAAAGGTGATAATAGTGCATACAATCTCAGATGGTGTTCGAGATCAGTCAATCTGAGAAACAACTCATCTGAAAATATATACATCAAGACATTCCATGTAAAAAGTTATACTTATGTCAAATGGGAAGTCCGGTTTAATAAAAATCGCAAGCCAGTTTTCTGTAAGCAATTTAAAACACTGGAAGAAGCCACTACGGCCAGAGATACTTTTAAAGCGTCTGAAGAATTTAGAGTGTCTATGTAGAACATGCCTCGTGGAAGAAAAAGAAAGGTCAAGTCATTAGGAGGATTTTATGTCACGTTTGGAGAGTTTGAGATGCTCTTCGTCTAGTTCTTTGAACGTCTCATCAATCTCTCTTTTAATCAATTCCCATTCTCTGGATAACGCTTGTCTTTCTAGTCGTTTCTGTAAATCCACAAGAGGTCCGTATTGTCTTGGAGAATATAGCCATGTTGTCATCTTATTTTGTAAGATTTCAACATTGCGATGGTGCCACAGAGGAAATCTCATGTTGCCGGATACGTATCTGCTTTTGGTACGCTTTTTTAAAAAGCCTAGCGTTAACATCCGAAAACTGCTTTTATGTCTTTCATCGCCCCAACTGGGTTGGGTGAAATAAACCCATTAGGAGATACGTTGTGTATGATTTCATGTGCGTCCGCTCTAGGGATAGTGCTGTTCATGTTGTGCGACTTCTTGGCATCCTTCTTAGTCAAATGCTTGTTTCTCTTGAGGACTTGAGTGACACTGACATCATCAGTTGCTGCTTGTACTTCATTGGCGAACTGGTAAGGGGAATAATGAAGGTGGACCATATCTAATATAGATTATTTTAAAATTCTCTATTAGAATGTCTAATAACATAGACCCAGGGATGTTTGCGCCTGCTGGGTATGTCAACTCTACAACGGCCTTTTTCTACCCTTGGCCCCTCAATGCTGGTACAACAAATGCGCCAGCAGGGAATGTTTACACTATCTACGTAAGTTCCGGAGGTTCTGACGCTGTTCAGAATACCGGTACAGTGACAGCGCCGTTTGCCACTATCGGTGCTGCGCTTCTTTACCGCTACAACGCCATTGATTTATCTATACCTGTGGTTGTCAACATTGAACCTGGTATATACAGAGAGAATGCCTTCTCTCTGAATGACAATACCTACTTGAATGGAGGCAACTCTGTCAACTCCAACGTGGTATCACCTGTTAGAGGTCCTATTCAGATTGTCTGCCCTCTAATTACCGTCACACAAACTGGCTTATCAGGGGGGACCATTGGCATGGCGAATATAGAGTTAGTCGGATCTGTGGCAGTGACCGCTGTTTTCCACCCAATTAACTTCAACATGAATAACTGCCAACTGGCACAGGGTGGTGGTGCTGACTTGCCCACTTTGTCATTGACCGACACTGCGCAAAGTGCTGTTGTGTCACACATAGCGAATTGCGTGATTCAGACAAACATTGAATACTCCGCAGTTGTGTCGCTCTTGAATTTAAATGCGGAATCTAGTGTAAACTTTACAGAGTGCGAACTCAGTTGTACTCCTGATTCCGGTCTGTCAAATATAGACATCTTGGTTAGCCTTGCTGGAAATGCGAATCTTAAAGAGTGTCAGGTTACCAACACTGTCAATCCATCTGGAACTCTTGGACCTCTACTAGGCTGGGGTGGCAATGGTGGCGCTCTGACAGTGACAGGATGTACCTTGGAATTCTCAGACACTGTGACAGTAGACACCTTGGGCCGTAAGTTACTGTTGGCTGCTGGCATAAATGGTGGTGGTGTGGCCACTCTGACCAATAACAC
>Ga0214206_1000504_pt1 | contig 10439 bp, 9 predicted proteins | sample TroBogEpilimnion_26_FD_153044 | JGI IMG/M metagenome (GOLD analysis project Ga0214206, IMG submission 153044) | Freshwater microbial communities from Trout Bog Lake, WI - 07JUL2009 epilimnion | ecosystem: Environmental > Aquatic > Freshwater > Lake > Epilimnion/Euphotic zone | place: Trout Bog...
GCAGGAGGGTATTTTGATGAAAAAAGTAAAAAAAAAATTCCTTTTCTTCCAAAAAAAATAGGAATTATTACCTCTCCAACAGGCGCTGTTATAATGGACATAATAAATCGAGTAAAAGATAGATTTCCAGTAAATTTAATTGTCTATCCTGTGTCTGTGCAAGGCAATAAATCTGCAAAAGAAATTATTGAAGGCTTAAATTTTTTTAATAAAAAATATGCCGTTGACATTATTATTATTGCAAGAGGAGGTGGTGGTGTTGAAGATTTATTATCTTTCAATGATGAAAATTTAGTTAAAGCTGTTTACCATAGTGAAATACCTGTAATTTCAGCTATAGGACATGAGACTGATTTTACATTATTAGATTTAGTTGCAGATTATAGAGCTTCAACACCAACAGCAGCAGCTGAAAGAGCAGTTCCTGAAAAAAAACTATTATTGGAAAAAATTATATTTATAAATAAGCAATTATCGTCTTCTTATAGTTTGTATCTCAAAGAACTTAATGAGAATTTAAATATAGTAATGCAGTTTTTAAATTTAAATAGTTTAAAAAATTCAATTAAAACTAAAGAAGAAAAAATTAGAGGATTGCACAAATCAACTAATCAGTTAATAAAAAATAAGATGAAATATTTAGACCTTAATTTAAATAATACTTTTTCTCGTTTTAGAAATTTAGACATCAAACAAGTTTTAAAAAGAGGATTTGCTATTATTACAGATGAGAATAATAAAATTATTAAAACAAAGAATAGTGCCAAAAAAAATAAAGATATATTAATTGAGTTTTCAGATGGAATTAGCAAAGCTAAAATTTTTTAATGAATTTTAAAAAAGAAGCAAAAATTAGATATAAGCCAGCAACGTTTGAAATTATAACTCCTGGTGACTATGTCGTATGTAAAATTTCTGGTAAAAAAATATCATTAAAAGAACTTAAATATTGGAATGTTGATTTGCAAGAACCTTATTATTCTTACATCGAAGCTACTAAAAGATTTAATGAATTAAATAAAAAATAATGAAATTTATTTTAATTTTTACTTTTTTTATTTTTAGTCATTCAGTTGCAGCATTAGAATTGAAAGGTGATATTACACAAGGCTCTTTAATAATTGGTAAAGAAGATCCTAATCGAATCATTTTTATAAATAATATAAAAACAAAATTATCTAAGGATGGTTTTTTTGTTTTTGCAATTAATTATAATCAAAAAGGAAATATTATAATAAAATCTGTTGACAAAAATAATCAAATTGAAACTAAAAGTTATAAGATTAAATCTAGAATTTTTAAAACAGAAAAAATAGATGGTTTAGCAGAAAATCTTGTTACACCAGATGAAGAGTCATTAAAGCAAATTAAAGTTGAGCAAAAATTAATCGAAAGTGCTTTAAACGAAAATACAGATTATATTTTTTTTAATTTAGGTTTTTTAAAACCAGTTGAAAGCGCTAGAATATCAGGAGTTTATGGAAGCAGAAGAATTTTAAATGGACAAGTCCGTTCACCACATCTTGGAGTAGATTTTGCTGCTCCTAAAGGAACTGAAGTCAAAGCGTCTTGTGATGGTTATGTTTCTTTAGTTGAAGATAATTTTTATTATACAGGAAAAACAATTATACTGGATCATGGACAAGGAGTTTCAACTTTTTATGGACATTTGAGTGATATTATTCTTATTCATAAAGGTGATTTTGTTAAAAAAGGACAAGTTATTGGAAAAGTAGGAGCAAGCGGACGAGCTACAGGTCCTCATTTGCACTTCGGTGTTTCAGTATTTGAAACCAAGGTCGACCCGCAACTTTTGTTAAAATAAATTTATTTCCAACGATCGTGCGACCATAACCAGTGAGCAGGTTGTCTTTTAATAAATTCCTCAATTTTTTTATTAATATTTAAAGTAATATTAAAAACGTCATTATCATAATTATTAGTTTTTATTATTTGCATTGGCTTTTCTATAAAAAATTCAAACTTAGTCTTGTATATTCGTTTTAGCCATACCGGCACCAATATAGCATCGTATTTTAATGCTAATTGCGCAGGCATTGTTGTTGTTGTAGCTTCTTTATTAAAAAAAGGGATTCTAATGCTCGATGATAATCTTTGGTCGACCATTAGAGCTAGTGGTTGATTAGCAGATATATGTTTTATTATTTTTCTTGTACCCTTAGATCCTTTTTCAAATTGAATTGGACAAATATACTTTTTACGAATTATTCTCATTATTGGATCTAAAAAAATATTATTCAAAGGCCTAAAAACAGCTCCAATAGAAAAGTTTAATTCATTTAAACATTTTGCCATCAATTCAAAATTTGCAAAATGTCCAGAAAAAAAAATTATCGGTTGTTTAGAATTATTTAGCAATTTTAAAATTTCAGAATTATGAAAAATAATTCTATTCTTATTTAAATAGTTCAGACTAAATTGATTAATATGAATGTATTCGCCAAATATTCTTCCTATATTTTTCCACATTTCTGAAATTATTTCATTAATTTCATTTTCTTTTAGATCAGGAAAAGCAATTAAAATATTTTTTTTAGAAATTGATTTTTTTCTAAATAATGGACCAAGAATTTGACCTATTTTTTCTCCTAAATAAGATGAAAATTTTAGACCTATAATTTTAAATATAAGAAAAAATAATAAAACTAATATAAATTCTATAAAATATTTTATAAGTTTCATAATATATTTTTTATTTCTTTTTCTAAAATATTATTATTAATAATTTTGTTAATTAGTTTTATAAAAAAAAGCTTATTTTTATATGGAGACTTAATTCGCATAAAATCTTTTTCAGTAGTAATAAGTTTGCAATGATTATTTATTGATTGTTTAAATAAGAAAGTGTAATCGTCTTTTTTAAAATTATAATGATCTGGATAAATATATTCTTTGACTACTTTTATGTTATTATTTTTTAAAATTTTAAAAAAACTTTTTGGATTTCCAATTCCTGCAAAAGCTATAAAATTATTTTTTTTATATTTATTTAAATTTTTTATTTTATTTTCTAGGTAAAAAAATTTAATTTTATTGTTTATTTTTTTTAATGAATTTTCTATTTTTTGATTTTTATTCCCTTTTATAATAACATAATTAGCTTCTTTAATAGATTTTAAACATTCTCTCAAAGGACCCGAAGGAAGCAATCTTCCATTTCCAATCCAGTTTTCTGAGTCAAAACATAAAAAATTTATATCTTTAAAAATTGATTTGTCTTGAAATCCGTCATCAAGAATTATTGCCTCAAAACCTTTATCTTTAATAATGTTAATAGCCTTTTTTCTGTCATACGAGACATAAGTTGGACCAAATTTATTTAGTAAAAATGACTCATCGCCTATTTGATCTGTAGTATATTTTTTTGTATTTTTTTTATAAAGAAAAAAGTCTTTAGAAGCTTTTCGACCATAGCCTTTTGTTAAAAAACAAGTTTTTTTATATTTACTAATAATTTTAAATATTTCTATAGCGCTTATAGTTTTTCCTGTACCCCCGATATAGATATTACCAACACAAATTATCGATATTCCAAATTTTTTTTGCTTTGCAAGTTTTTCCTTAAAAAAAATTAGTAAATAATAAATAATACTTAAGGGAATTAATATTATAGAAAATATTGTATCTTGTTTTTTATCCCAAAATTGAGGTTTTAAAAGTAGCATTTATTTTGTTGATAAATATGTTTCTAGTTTAGTTATAGTGTTATTATAAATTTCTTTGCCAATTTCTTTAATTTTTATTTTTGTATCTATAACTTTATTTGAATTAAAAATTTCTTTAAGTCTGTTTATTAAATCTTCTGTAGAATTAATTTTAAAAGAGCTACCTAAATTATTTAGAAATTCATAAATCTCGAAAAAATTATTTACATATGGCCCATGTAATATCACTGAATTATTAAGCGCAACTTCTAATGGGTTTTGTCCTCCATGCTTGATAAGAGATCCACCTATAAATACAAATTTTGAAAATCTGAGGTAGTTTTGTGTTTCGCCGTATGAATTAACAATTATGATATCGTAATTATTTTTTATTGAACTAAACGAATTAGCAATTAAATAATTTAGTTGTGATTTTTTAACAGTAATTTCTATTTCTTTTATGCGATCGATATGTCGTGGTATAATTATAGTTAAAAGATTTGGATAATATTTTTTAAGAATTTTATGCGCTTCAATACAAACATTCTCTTCTTTTCGATGTGTACTCAATGCTAAAAATATTTTCTTATTAATTAGATTTTTATTTTCTATGTCTACAATTTTTTCATTATCATTAATTATGAATTTTAAGTTTCCAATCATTTCGACATTGTTAGTGTTAAAATACTTAAAATGTTTTAAACTTTCTTTGCTTTGACAAAGAATTAAATTAAAAGATCTTAAAATTTTGCTAGCAAAATTTTTAACAATTAGCCATTTTTTAAATGATTTTTGGGAAAGTCTGGCATTAATTAAAATTATTGGAATTCCTAGTTTTTTTGCTTCCAAAATCTGGTTGGGCCACATTTCAGACTCTGTAAAAAAAATAAAAATTGGCCTCCATTCTGAGAAAAATCTTTTAACGATCTGAGGGCTGTCAATCGGCGCAAATTGATGAATAATATTTCTTGTTTTTTTGTACTTTTTTTCAAATATTTTATAAGAACTAAGAGTAATAGTCGTTACTAATATATTAAATTTTTTTTTTTCTAAATAATAATCAATTATAGGGAATACACTTTTAAGTTCACCTATACTTGCGCAATGGAACCATATTAAGTTCTCGTAGTTATTTTTTATAGAATAAATAGCTAATTTTTCTTTAAATCTTGCAGGGTCTTCTTTTTTTTTAAATATTCTGAAATATAAATATATTTTTAAAATATAATTTATAATCGTTGTTATGAAAAAATAAATTAATTGCATTAACTAATTATTTGTTTTTCATATAATTTTTTGTAAATATCTGAGTTAGCTACTAAATATTCATGTTTACCTTCTGCAATGATCTTACCTTTATCGAAAACAATAATTTTATCGCAGTTTAATATTGTAGATAATCTATGCGCAATAATAATTGTTGTTTTATTTTTTGTTAGGTTCTCAATAGCTCTTTGAATAATAATTTCTGACTCTGAGTCCAAAGATGAAGTTGCTTCATCTAAAAGAATAATCGAGGAATTTTTTAAGATGGCTCTTGCAATTGACAATCTTTGCTTTTGTCCACCTGACAATTTGACGCCGTTTTCTCCAATAATTGTTTCATATTTTAAAGGTAATTTATCTACAAACTCTTTTGCAGCCGCAAACTCACATGCATCATTAATTTCTTTATCTGTTGCTTGAGAATTGCCGTATAAAATATTTGCTTTAATTGTGTCATCGAAAAGCACAACATCCTGACTGACAAGTGATATTTCTTTTCTTAATGAATTTAAATTTATCTCATTAATATTTTGATCATCAATAAATATTTCTCCTTCTGTTAAATTAAAAAATCTTGGAATTAAATTCATAAATGTAGTTTTTCCAGAGCCACTTATGCCTACCAATCCAACTTTTGATCCGCCATTGATTTTTGTAGATAAATTTTTTAACGCATGAGTTCCGTCAGGATAAATAAAATTAATATTTTTGTACTCAATGTTTGCTCTATTAATTTTAAGCGATGGCGCTTTATCATCATGATAAATTTCATTTTTTTGGTCAATAATTTCATAAATCCTTTTTGCTGCTGACACACCTTCTTGAATTCCAATATTTACACCTGCAAGCGCCTTAACGGGTTGATAAGCCAGCATCAAAGCTGCCAAAAATGATACAAATTGGCCAAGTGTTATCGCTCCTTGCATGCTTCTGTAACCTGCGAAGAAAACTACAGTTGCAATTGCAATTGCTGAAATTAATTCCATAATTGGTCCAGCGCCAAGTCTAGTTTGTTCTACTTTTTTCAAAGTGCTAAATTTTTCATCTATAACTAAACTTATTTTGTTTAATTCTTCTTGTTCTTTTTGATAAATTTTTATTAGCCAAGAACCTTTTATGATTTCTGTAAAATATTTCATAAATTTTGCAGAAGCCTCTAAACTTAGATTAACTTTTTTTCCCATTTTTTTTCCTAATTTTCTCGAAGAAAATCCAGCAAGAGGTATCATGGTGATAGCTAACAAACTAAGTTGCCAGTCGTGATAAAACATTAGAACTAACAAAGCTATTAAAGTTAGACTCTGTTGAAAGAAAGTTACAACAGCCCCAGTTAAAGCTATATACAAAACATTTACATCATTTGTGAAATTTGAAAGATATTTTCCAGAATGTTTTGCTGTTAAATGAGAAATATCTGAAAGTAAAAATTTCTTCATCATTAAAATTTTAATATTTTTAATTATTTTTATTGCAACTTTTATTGTAACGATTTTTACTCCATAACCAGCAAGACCTTTCACTGTAAAAGTAATTATAATTGCAATTGGTATTAAATATAACATCGTAGTATTTTTATTTACAAATATTTCTTTAATAGCCGGATTTAATAGCCATGCACTTCCAGCTGTAGTGATTGCATTAAGAATTATAAAAAAAATAGTTAAACTTAATTCAGGAATGTATTTTGATATTTGAGTTGTAAATATTCTTTTGATTATAGAAAAGTTATTCATTTATATTCCACCTACACTAATATTTTCAATTCTAATACTTGGAGAATTGATTCTGGATTTAAATTCTAAATCATCAGCTAAAATCATTGTTTTAAACATTTCTTTGATATTTCCAGCTATTGTTATTTCACTAATGGGATATGTGATCTCACCATTCTCTATTAAAAAACCAGCTCCACCTTTACTAAAATCTCCAGTAATTGAATTAAAACCAGATCCAAATAATTCAGTTACATAAACACCTTTATTTACTCCTTTTAATAAATCTACTTTGTTTATATTGCCTTTTTCAAAGTAACAGTTTGTTGCTCCACCACATCTTCCGTTAGTAACTGTCTTTAAAATTCTAGCAGAATAAGAGTCCAGTATAATAGAATTCAATTTTCCTTCTTTTATTATATTTAATTTATTACAAGTAACACCTTCAGAATCAAAATTTTTTGATCCCAAACCTTTTAAAATTAAAGGATCGTCAACGACATTTATATTTTCAGGAAACAATTTTTCTCCAATCTCACCTTTAATAAAACTTACTTTTCGAGCTAAATTATGTCCTGAAATTGATGATAGCAAATGCGATAAAAAACTACTAGAGACTCTAGGTTCAAATATTGCAGGTCCAGAAAAAGATTTAATTTTTCTTGGATTTAATTTTTTCACAGTTCTATCAGCACATAATTTGCCAATTTTTTTAGCATCGGTAAGATCATCGAAAAATCTTTTTGAGGAATATTCATAATCTCTTTCCATGCTATTTCCGTTTTGAGCAACCATATCACATGAAACGCTAAATATTGAAGATTTGTATCCATCAGAAAAACCACTAGAATTCTTTAAAGCGAAATTTGATTTTATTTCAGTAAAAGTAGCTCCATTTGAGTTGTTTACTTTTTGGTTTTTTAAAGCTTCGTCTTCACATTCAGAAAGATAATTTTTTTTCTTTTCAAATGAAATAATTTTTTCATCGAACAGATCTAAATTTTTTTCATTTTTAAAAAAAACTTTAGGGTCAGGTAAGCCACAATAAACATCTTCAGGAGTATTTTTGGCCATTTCATAACAACGTTCTATCGCTTGTTTAATTTTTGTTTTATTTAAATTTGAAATCGAAATATTAGATTTTTTTTTGTCAATGTAGGCTGTTAACGAAATGCCTATATCTTCAGATCTATTTACTTCTTCAATTTTTCTATTTCTTCTTAAAATTTCATCCGAAATAGAATGGGCTACAATTACCTCAGCCGCTGTAGTTCCAATCTTTTTGAGTTCTTGAAGACAGAATTCTCCAATATCATCTAAATATTGTTTATCTTTAATCATATAACTTGAGACGTAAGTATAAGAAAAATAATAAAACCAAAAAAATTATTACTACTAAATATTTTATGAAGTTGATTTTTATTGTTATTCTTAATTTTAGATAATGAATATATTTGAAAAATTAAATGAAAGCTTGATAATATAATCAGTATAAAATAAGAATAATTTCTATTCGTAAAGACTCCAAGCATAATCATTATAATTGTAAATGTAGCAAAACAAATTGAAAGAAATTTAATAATATTTTTTTGAAATTTTATTGCAGTTGATTTTACATTTATTTTTAAATCATCTTTTAGATCTTGCAGGGCATAAATTGTGTCGTAGCCTAATGTCCAAAAAATTGCTGCAATATATAAAATGATACTTTGATATTTTATGTTACTAAAAAATGCAGACCAACCAAGTAATGCTCCCCAGTTAAATACTAACCCCAAGAATAGTTGAGGCCAAAAAGTAATTCTTTTCATAAAAGGATAAATAATTATCAGGAGTCCTGAGCTTATCCCTAAAACTATAGAAAATTTATTAAATTGAATTAATATTGATAGTGAAGAGCTAACTAATAAAAAAATTATAATAAGTGCGGTAAAAATTGATATTTTTTTTGATGCAATTAATCTGTTTTTTGTTCGTGATACTTTTTTGTCAAAATTTCTATCAATAATATCATTGAAAATACAGCCTGCGCTTCTCATTAGTATTGCGCCTATAAAAAATAGAAAAAAATATTTAATAAATAGGTATAAATCAAATTGGTACCATTCTGAAATAGCAATACTCCAGGCGCATGGCCAAAATAAAAGAAATATGCCAATAGGTTTATTTAATCTAAGTAATTCAATATATTTTTTCATTAACGTTTGATATTTTATAATTCGTCTACAATAACATTTATGACTCCAAAAGTAAGAATTTATTTAAATCAAAAACTAGATTTAAATTTAAATTTGGTTTTAGATAAAGAAGATACCCATTATCTTAAAACTGTAATGCGACTTAAGTCGGAAGATAATATTCTGTTGTTTAATTCTTTAGACGGAGAATTTTTATGTTCAATTTTAAAATTTGTTAAACATCAAACTCATATTAAGATTATGTCTAAGACGAAAAATAATATTCAGAAAAATAAAATATCTTTAATTTTTTCAATTATTAAAACCTCTAAATTAGACTTTCTTATACAAAAATGCACAGAAATTGGTGTTAAAGAATTTATTCCTATTATTTCAGATAAATCTGTTATCAGAGATATAAATTCAAAAAGAATTGAAAAAATTATTAAAGAATCATGCGAACAGTCAAACCAATTATTTTTGCCAAAGTTATCTTCAATAGAAAAATTTGAAAAAAAAATTAAATCTTTAGAAGACAATGCGATAATATTTTTTGCAGACATTAATTCTTCAGATAAAAAAATAGATAATAAGATTTTAAGAAAAGACCAAATAACATATCTTTTAATTGGTCCCGAAGGAGACTGGTCTTTAAAAGAGAGAGAAATACTTAAAAATATGAAGAATTGCGTTCCTTTTTCTTTGAGTGAAAATATCTTAAGATCTGAAACTGCTGCAATTGTCGGATTGGCTTTGCTAAAATTTCAAATTAACTAATTTTTGGTTCCGCCAACAGTAATGCCATCAATTAGAATTGTTGGTTGTCCAACACCAACAGGAACCCATTGTCCATTTTTGCCACAAGTTCCAATGCCTGCATCTAGTTGCATATCGTTTCCAACCATCTTAACTTTTGTAAGTACATCAGGTCCATTTCCAATTAATGTTGCTCCTTTTAATGGTCTCCCAATTTTGCCCTGCAAAATTTCATAAGCTTCTGTGCATGAAAAGACAAATTTACCATTAGTAATGTCGACTTGGCCACCACCAAATGAAACTGCATATATTCCTTTGTCGACAGATTTAATTATTTCTTCAGGATTATATTTCCCTGAGTACATATAAGTATTTGTCATTCTTGGCATGGGCATATACTGAAAGCTTTCTCTTCGACCATTGCCAGTAGATTGAGTGTTCATTAATCTAGCGTTCATTCTATCATTAATATAATTTTTAAGAATTCCATTTTCTATTAAGATTGTTTTATTTGTAGGAGTTCCTTCATCATCAATCGAAATAGATCCTCTTCTATTATCTAACGTACCATCATCAACTACAGTCACTTGTTCACTTGCAATTTTTTGTCCCATAAGATTAGAAAAAGCAGATGTTTTTTTTCTGTTAAAATCTCCTTCAAGTCCATGACCAATTGCTTCGTGCAATAATATCCCAGGCCAACCTGGACCTAATACTACTTTCATTTCTCCACTTGGAGATTCAACACTTTCAAGATTAATTAACGCTTGTTTTAATGCTATATCACAAACTTTTTTCCAATTGAGATCAGTAACATATTCGTCAATTATTTTCCTTCCCCCAGTGCCAAAACTTCCGCTTTC
>Ga0214206_1000506_pt1 | contig 10425 bp, 17 predicted proteins | sample TroBogEpilimnion_26_FD_153044 | JGI IMG/M metagenome (GOLD analysis project Ga0214206, IMG submission 153044) | Freshwater microbial communities from Trout Bog Lake, WI - 07JUL2009 epilimnion | ecosystem: Environmental > Aquatic > Freshwater > Lake > Epilimnion/Euphotic zone | place: Trout Bog...
ATTAGTCTGAATAATTCCAGAGTTTGAAGAAATTCTAAGATCAGAACCATTAAGTTCTAATGCTGCGTATCTGTCTCCGTTTGCACCATTTAAGTGAATATATCCATCTGCCGCTGTAGCAGTTCCACCAATATTAAGACCTGTATTAATATCTACAGTGTCTGTAAGTGCAATTGTTGTTGTATTGTTAATGTCCGCAACAGCAATCTGATTTGCTGTTCCTGATACGTTAAAATGTGTTGCTAAAGTGATTATTCCTGTGGCTGGGTCTACTGTTGCATTACCTGTTACGTCACCTGTTAAGATAACTTGGGATGCTGCAGTTCCTCCTACAGAAAGGTCGTACCACTTAGTTCCTTGACTTGCATCTGCTCTAAATACACGAAGTTTGTGAGTCGTGTTGTCGTAGTAAATGCGACCTTCCTTATTGCCACTTTGCGGGGCAGAAGAAAGGTTTTGAATAACAGCATTTTGTAACTCGTTGTTATTCAGGTCAATATTAGTTAGATATAATCTAGCCATTTATATTTTACCTACCCTTTCGTTTTAACATTAGGAAAGATATGCTTTTCCTGATGTAACCCCGATAAATCGTAAAACGATTGTATTTTTATCGGGATAGGATATTTCTCCTTCTATAACTCTACCTGTACTATCAATACATGTAGCGTTGGGGTTATATCCAAGATTATGTTGTATATGCCATTCTCCATAAAGAACACCATTGTTTGTAAATTGTTGAACTTGATTTGTAGAAACTGAAATAACTACACCAAGCAAATCATGATTAAAACCTTCAAATAAAGATACAGATGGCCAACCAGAGTTTGCTTTTGGACCATATACTATTTTTGTATTTGTGTCTACCCAAAGATCTCCAACACGTCCAACTAAATTTGATGGTTGTCCTGGACCTGTAAGGATAGATGTTCCTGGATCACCTTTTGCACCTGCAACAGATGATGCTGATTTAATAACAACTTTATCTGGTGCTGTAACTTTTACAACTTTAGTTGTTTGATAATATGCTTTTGCCATTATAAGTTACTCGCTTCTAATTCTAACCAGCCATTAAGTACTGTATCTGCAGTGTCAACTATTTTAATTTGATAATAAGATTTTGGAAGCACAAAGTTTTTTGTTTGCTCTCCTGTAAAATTAACTGTAAAACTTGAACCTGTTCCATCTTGAACAGTAACTATTTGCCCACCTTGTGTTGTAGCAGTAGCACAAATAATTGATCCGCCTGGTTTATCTGTTACCTCTGCAATAATTTGATATTCTGAAACGTCAATAGGGTTATCTAGGCTGTCTAAATAGGTCAAATTTACAGACCATGCGTCACCTTGTATAATTTTAAAATTTGTATAAGCCATTTTGTCACCCCAGATTTATATCTAAATTATAACACTTTAAAGTCTGAAATCATAGAAAAACCCCTGCCACGTATTCGCCGTAGAAACAGGGGTTCTTAAACTAAATTATATCAGTTTTGACCAATATCTACAATTTCACATTCCCCAGATACACAAGCTAACGCTTGGGTTCCAGTTGTTGTATCTTCCAGCTCGTAAAGTGAAAGTGCTTCCCAATTAATAGTTTTTGGCATTTTTAAAACCATTTCATCATATGCATCTTTATCAACTTCTTGATATGGGGCCTGAACATAAGTATGCTCTGAATATGGCAAGAATGAAATTCCTGAAACTTCATCAAAATACTTATAAACCCATGCTCCAACTTCCATCCACTCGTCCTCTTTTACCGATACAGTAATAGATGGCTTATGCTCACACCAATGGCGTTGATATGTTAACCATACCTCAAGTTGTTGAATAGCAGTTAATTTATCTCTAGTAATTGCATGTTTTGGTGCTTTTACTGGAAATGAAAATATAGTTGTATCATTTGGCTTCATTACATCATCTTCTGCAGGAATACCTGAATCTTTAAGGAACTGAGTAATTGGATCTTTTTTATCCCCACGAACTGTACGAATATAGTAATCTGAATGCCAAGCATGCATTCCTGAAGACACCCCGACCAATTGGGACACTGTGCCCGAAGGCTTTACACAAGTAATTGCTGCTGAGGCGGGAATCCCAATTTTCTCTGCCTCTTCAATATTTGTTGCAAGAGCATACTCACGAAGTCTATCTAAAACATCTCCAAGTTTTGGTAAACCTTCTTGTCCAGAAAAGAACTTATGTCCAAATTGGCCAGTAAGTGAGACTCCTAATAGACGCTCTTCTTCTGTGTTGTCTTTCCAAATTTTACGAATGTACTTAAAGTCTGTAAGCGTTGATTGCCATGTTCCAAGAATTGTTGCAAGGCGGACCTTATTAGCAACATCTTCAACTGTGTCTTTTTCACGAAGTACGACTTCTGAAAGATTGCAAAACTGGTAAGGACGTAAAATAATTTCTGAACAAGGGTTAGTTCCATAGTGAATATCTGCACTACGTCTTCCATATTTTGCTGCTTGGGCTTGGGCTGCTGCCACATTGTAGATACCTCTTTCGCCCGACTTTGAATCATATAAAGATTTCCATTCTGCAATAAACTGAGCCATTTCTGGTTTGCGTGAATATGCAACAGAGTTATTTGCTAAAGCACGTTGCGAATTTGATTCCCACCAATTACCAGCTTTTGCTGCTGCCATTTCAATATCATTAATATTTGAAAGAGAGATTAATGCTGAACGACGAACTCCTCCAACAACTACAATTTCTCCAACTTTACACATTATGTCGTGGCACTCGATTGGTTTTAATTGACGACCAAGTGCTCCTTTAAATATTTGAATAGTAAAGTCAAAAAGATTAATTAATGGTTGAGGACCAGAGGATCTGCCTCCCATAGTTTTAAGTCTTGCACCTGATGGTCGAACTTTGCTGACATCAATTTGAGGAATTTGTCCAGCCCACAAAAGACCTAGCAATTCACGATATGCTTTTGCCCAACCTTCTTTTGAATCTCCTACAATAACAACTGTAGAAGACTTTTCAAGTGTTTCTGGAAGAGCGGGAAGTTTATTGATGTATTTATATTCAACAGAGAATCCAACACCTGTACCACACATAAGGATATACATTGCTTCATCAAAAGATCTGGCATTGTCTACTGGAATAAAAGAACAATTATATCCTGCAACATTTTCTCTCTCTAATGCAGGTCCTGCAGTCATAACAGAACGCATAGATGGCATTACGTTGCGATTATAAACTGCATCTTTTAATTCTGCAATAAGTTTTTTATCTGCAACATAATTGTGCTTTTCTTTAAGATTATTTTCCATAAAGTTAAAATAACGATCAACTGTTTCACCCCATGTTTCACGGCGATTTTTATCTTCAAGCCATCTCGCATATCGAGATAAAGCAATAAAGTTTTCATATGGGTTTTCAATTGATTTTAACATTTTTTCTCCTAGTAATTTAATAGTATTTAAGTGTACCACATTAGATTTTTAAAAATCAAGAATTAAAGATTTTTGTATATTTCTTTTAATCTTTTGACTGCTGGTTCTGATACTTTTACCCAGTCATACTCTTCGTGTATTATAAATGCATTTTTATATGTTTCTTTTAATAAAGTCTCATATTCAACTACAGACTTTAACATTAAAGATTTTAAACTTGTTTTATCTGGCTTCATCATATCTCCTTGATGAACTTTAGGCCACGGAGATCTTTGAATAGAATAATCAATTTTATAATTTATATATTTTTTATAATCTGCCCATTCAGAAGTTGATATAACTGGCATACCAGACGCTAGTGCCTGCAATGGTTGAAAACCAAAACCTTCTCCCCACGAAGGATAAACAAATATATCACAAAGATCATAAAGACCAACCATTTGATCGGGTGTTAATGGAGGAGTAATCTCTAGAATATTTTTGTATTCAGCTGATGGTGAAGACATTGTATTATACTTACTATTCCAGACCCTTGTAGTATTTATACCAGAACATTTTAAAACTAATCTATAATCTTCACTTTTCCCAAATAGTTCCGTAAAGCAATCTACAACTAATTGAGCATCTTTTCTAGAAAATGGTTCACCAATATGTAAAAATGTAAATGGCTTATGTGCTTTTTCTCTAAGTTTTGGTTTCCACATTTCATTTATACCGTGCTTGTATACAAATATTTTTTTATCAGGAAATATTTTTTTATAAACTTCTGCAGTCCATGGAGATGTAGCCCAAATCTCGTCTGCTTTATTTAAAGTTGCTTTTGCTTCTTTTGTCATGTCTGTGCTTTCCCAAGCAACATAACAAATTTTATAACTATTTGGATCAAAAAATCTAATGTTAGCGGGATCAGTAAAACATAATTCAATACCTGCTTTAGGTAATTCTATGCCAACATCTAAACCTAATTTTTTAAATGTTTCATAAATATTATATGATGCTTCACCATACCCTGCAGTTCTTTGTAATTGTTGAAATGCTATTCCTGTTAAAGATAATTTCACGCTTATTTTGCCATCCCGACTTGTTTTTACTAGTATATCATGATACGATTGTAGATACTACTCTTTACCCCAGGAGGTACATATGAATAATATGAACAAAGCAAGGATAAGAACAGTTTGGTTAATGATTGGTGTGAGCATTCTCACATTAATTTTTGGGATTGATTCTCAAGCCAACGCTCAAATAAAGGAAATGATAGTGTATAATAAAAATATATTATATATTAATAAATTTAATAATTTAGTTAATATAAAAGATATTATATATATAGATATAAATAATATTAAAAAGAATAAAGTTAAGCAACTTTATTTAATTAATGATCTTGTATCTAGAAACACTTTTTTAATGCCCGATTATAGCGTAAAGCTAAATTTAAAATCAAGAGTAGACAACAGGGTAATAATATCAAGAATAGCGAATGCAATTAAATCTCAGGAAACTGGTGGAATAAATGCATATTATCGTAATTCTTACTCAAGTGACGCATGTGGTGCATACCAGTACATGCCTAGCACGTGGGACAATTTTATGGGCTACAAAAGTGCTTGCTTAGCCCCTACATGGGTACAGGATGAAAGAATGATTGATGAACTTAAGTATTCTTATTCAAAGTACCATAGTTGGACCAAAGCAGTAGCAGCACATCTAATGCCATCTAGGGCGGATAATCCAAAAACTTGGAACTTAAGAGTTCCTGGAAATCCAACAGTCCAAGAATATGTAAATTCTGTTTTCACCAAGGCGAATATAGCGATAGCATAATGCGAATTCAAGTCTTTTCAGAATACTACAATTTAGCACAGGCGGGGAAACTAAAATTCCCTGCCTGTCCTTATCATGAAGAAGATAAACCAGCAATTTTTGACCTTATTCATAAAATGGAAGATGATGAAAGAATAAGTCTTAACTGTAATGCTTGTGGGTACAAAACTTATCCTGGACTAGATTTTTATAATAAAATTATAAAAGAAATAATGGCCGTAAACAATGAGCCCGAAAAAACAGGAGACCCCCTTTAAATGGATTTTTTGCCCATAGTTGATGGCCGTAGTTGCGGAGATTGTACAAAGTGCTGTGAGGGCCATTTAAGGGCTGATATTAAGCTTCAGAATAATGCTGGTGAAGCATTTATGGGAATGAAAGATGATGAGACTTTATCTCCCTGTGCATTTGTTCAATTAGGCAAAGGTTGCGGGGCATATGAGAATCGTCCTGTAAATCCATGTCAGATATTTAAATGCGATTGGTTGACAAACCCCGATATGCCAGAATCATTTAAACCATCTCGATCAAATGCTATTTTTACCACCCGAACCGTAAATGGTATTCAATATATGAAACTTATAGAAGCGGGTAGGAAATTAGATTCAGAAGTGCTATCATGGGCCGTAGAGTATATACTTATGAATGGATTAAACTTTTCATGGAGAGTCCAAAAAAATATATTCTGGATCGGATCAGAGGACTTTAATATTATGATGGATAAAGATTACCCTTTGCTTTCCACAACAGAGGCAAATGGCAAAGATACACATTGAACGAGCTTACATTGAGCCCGAAAATGAGGAAGACAACAATTTAGCAATATTGCTCCATATAAAACGTGATGTGGAACACATATATGTTGGAAAAGTTGAGTTGGATGTTCCCATAAAATGGCTTCATGTAGAAAACGCCAAAAATGGAGATTTAATGGTTAATAATTCGGCGGGAATGGAAGCCAAAAAATGGGATTATCTTACAGAAGAGATTATAAGGGGTATAAATGGCAAATTTGAGTGAGACTCCAGATTATTATGATAGGCTAGAAGATGCTATAAGCAATATACGTGAACTATTAGGTGCTATATTCATTCAAGAGCAACGTAATTATGATATGTTATGTATTATTGCAGATAAGCTAGGTGCAGATGCTAAGGGACTTAGCAAATTGCATGAGGAAGGACAAGTCCTTGCTCCCGCCCCTTCTTTTATATTTGAAGAAGAAGGTATTATTGACTAATAGATGATATAATTGATATATTATGAGTCCACATCATTTTGCTAAGCATCAATTTTCATTTGTAGGTAGAACACCTAAAGACGCATGGAATGATGCTGAAAAATATGCTAAAAAAGAAAAGAAGATGCAAAAACTCTATCGCATCTTAATTTTTGGATATCTTATAAGACTTATTGTTGAGCGTAAGACCAAACATACCAATAAATATATCTAAACTATGGAAATACAAGACTATTCTATATTCTCTGACTTTTATTCAGAAGAACGCATAAACTTTTTGCTCCCCGCCATTATCAGCAAATGGTCTAACAAGTATGAAGTTGACATATATGAAGAAAAAAAAGAAAATTCTAAATCTATTTTTACATATATTTGCCATAAAAACTCACAAGTTAAAATTTCAGGACATAATAACATTTTTTTAAGCAAAAATGACGTTTTTGTGATATCAGAATCTTTAAATCATGATTTTGAGCTTGAAGAAATGTTTGAATTAAAAACTTTTTACTATTCTGATAAAATTTTATCTGAAGAAGAGCAAAAAATGAATAAATATGTTGTTTATGCGACATTATCTGATAAATATGCTCTAAATGTCAGAGCAAATAGCGAAGAGGAAGCGTATCAAAAAGCCTATTCAGTCAATATCAGAGAATGGGAGCATTTAATTACAAAACCAGAGCTTAAAGAATCAGTTAGAGTCCCCGATCCAGAGCTAAGTGATGCTCAAAGATGGTCTAAATGGGGAGATTTTTCTATTGTCTTAAGCTACGACGATTAAAGTTCATATTTACACTAGCTCTTCTTTGCACATCAGTAGCATGTGGTTGTTTATATGGACTAAAAATCAAATCCCCAGCCATTAAAGCATAATCTCTTTCTTCTCCAACGTTTCCGACAGACCAAACTACTGGTCCACCAACAACAACTAATTGAAAATTATCGCTATCGTCTTTATGGAACATGGTATTGGCTTTATCTAAGAAATTAACAAACAAAAATGGATGACCTGGATCTTCATCATAGATAAAGTTTAATATTTGTCTTATATTTTTAATTTCTTGATTTTTTATTGGCTCTCCTTGATTTTCAACAATCAAGTCCCATCTATCACCATAATGAACATGGTTATGCTTGTTTGTTTTTCTTGAAAACTTTAATTCGTCTTCTATGTCCCAAGCATCATTAATGTGTTCTAAAATATCATCCCAAGTAACCGTTGGAGTAATAAAGTTTTTAAAGAAATATTCTTGTTCTGTTTCTTTACATTTTTTAATAATTGACATAACTTCATCAACATCCCAGTTGATAAGTGCTTGAACTTCTTCTTTTGTTAACATGTGTAGTTCTCCTCTTCCATACAACTAAAAATTATTCCTGCTCTTATTTCAGTTTTGTTGTATACTGCATGAAATAAATTTTTTGGCAAAAATAAAACATCTCCAGGTTCTAGTGTATAGGATATGTCTTCATTGTCCAAACCAACTTTCCAGGTTGTTGAACCAATGCATTGCCAATAAAATCTATCCATTGGGTCATTATGCTTTCCTGTAATATTATCTTTGTTAAAATTGATTAGTGTAGAGCATCCGCCTTTAATCCCGCCCATTTCTTCACATTTTTGATTAAAATCTTGAACTTCAGGAATAGCGTTATGTGCATTTTGACAATTTAAAGTGCCAGAGTCATAAAATATTACTTGACCAACAGAATTGTTATAACCGCTTAAATTTTCTGTTTGTTTTAATGAAGAATAAAAATGATCTAAAAATTGTTTCCAACTTGGAGATTTCATATTTATATCTTTTTCTAAAATTACAGCTTTTCCTTCTTTTCTTGCAGTTTCTATAAATTGCATATTTTTTTCTTTTAATGGAACAAAAAATGGATCCATGTGGCCAGTTCTTTGTTGAAGTAAAGATGTTCTATTTCCCATAATTAAAAAGTGGTCTTTATCTAAGGGCTTGTCAACTTTATATGGAAAAAAACAAAGAATCATGTCAACATAGTCTTCTTCTTTTAATTCTATCTTTTCTCTCCAGTGGATTTGCTGTGTACCAGACATTATTAATGCCCCGCCAACACTTATATCGTAGCCTTCATTTTCCACAAAAACTTTCCATTTAAAGTTCTCTCCCAATTTTATATTGAATGTAACCATTTGAGAATCTCTTGTGTCATAATGAGGAAACAGCGTTGGTTGATATCCATTCTTTAAAGAATAGTTAGCTATGGAATACTCCATGCGATCTAAATCTAATTCTTCAGGTGCAATTTCAAAAATTTTTTGTTTGATTTTTTTTATAATTTCTTGAGGCAATACGTCATGCCAAACTTTTTGAGATGTAGCTTCTTGTATAAAAACTGGCTCTGTTTTAGACATTTGCTCATAAACTAGTGCAATCTCATCTGATGTTAAAATATCGTCAAAAGTCCTTATTTCAAAATCTTCATTTGAAATAGGTGCTTCTTTTTTAAGGTTGTTGTATCTTTCGAGAACGTCTTCCATCTTGCTCCTTTGAAATATAAAATAATTATACTTTATTTTGTGCCTATAACATAATTGTAATGCACGTCACATATAAATTCAATTTGATCAAAATGTTAATGGATTTTTAAAATGCATGATACACATTTTGGAAAGGGAATCAAAAAAAAAGTAGTGCGCCCATATTGTCCCAATATGTCCGATTTGTACCCTACTAGTGTGACCCAACTCACAAAGATTTTTTTTAAAATGTCCAATTTGTACGCATTTTAGATTTGATTTTGTCAGTGCTATCTGATAGGATACTCGTATCAAGTTAAATTAACTTGTGATTAAAAAGAAAGGTGGTTCAAAATGAACTACACTACATACTATAATGAGATTCGTTCTGATATTGCTAAAGAGTTTGGCTTAGAGGCTGGTGGCTATGCCCCTACTCCCCGCCCTGCTCTATCTATTCGTCAGGCTCAAATGCTTAACGCTAAGTATCCTCACGCTGAGGAACTATCTATGCGACCTAGCGACAAGGCGATTTATATCGCTGAGCGTTATGGTTCACTCTCAGTATTGTGGGCTAACTCACACACACGCTAACGGCGTGTCGGGTTGATAATGTCAGCCCAATCTGATACTATTTCACTATAAATAAAAAGTAATAAAAAGAAAAGAGAATTAAATGTCATATAGTTTTGATACACATACAGACCGTTGGTCTGACCTTGCCGATACCTATCAGTCAATGATAGATGAACTAGCAGAATCAGAATCTGAATCTGTATTTATTCCCGTTGATGAGTTTGATGTAGATGAGGTACTCTAATGATTATAAATAGTGGCACCCTGATCCTACTAGGTATAATGTCGTACCTATGTGCTAAACTCATAACCGATAAAGATTGGGGAAAGAATAAAAATGAAAACTAAAATCATCTTACTTGCTACCGCCCTGCTAGTAGTACCCACTATGGCACAGGCTAAGACACACAGTACCCATAGCGTTGGTAAGTATCGCTATACTTATCACAGAACTACACACTATTTCTGCCCCTTCACAGGTTGCAGAAAGGGCTTCACACAGAAACCCTAACCAATGTCAGTGGTCTATGGTAGACTACTACTAATAAACAACAACAAGAAAAGGACAAATAAAAATGACACTAGAAAATAAGACTTACCAAATTGGCGACCTCTTTACTACACAGCGTAGTAATGTAACAGGTGCAATTTCAGAAATCGTGCCTGTAAATGACCGCACTACTCGTGTTAAGTTGGTACTAGATAACGGCGACTATCGCTGGACAACAGTAACAATTAAGTAAATAAAAAACGACCTGAGTAAGTCGCTAAACTGCTCACAACAACCCAACAAGAAAAAAAGAAAAGGAAAACTAAAATGTCACTAAACGGATACACTTATCAAGTCGGAGATTTATTCACAACTAGCACAAC
>Ga0214206_1000507_pt1 | contig 10419 bp, 7 predicted proteins | sample TroBogEpilimnion_26_FD_153044 | JGI IMG/M metagenome (GOLD analysis project Ga0214206, IMG submission 153044) | Freshwater microbial communities from Trout Bog Lake, WI - 07JUL2009 epilimnion | ecosystem: Environmental > Aquatic > Freshwater > Lake > Epilimnion/Euphotic zone | place: Trout Bog...
TTTTTAAGTTTAGACGGGATATTTTTTATATCCCGTTTTTTTTGTCTAAATTTGTTACAAATACTTAAACATGACACAAGAAGAAATCGAATTAAAAGCATCCGAACTAAGCATCAAACATGGCGCTAAAGTTCATCCTATCGTATTTCAAATCAAGGGAAGCGAAGATCAAATTATAGGCTATTTAAAAGAACCGCCAAGATTTGTCAAGCTTCGTATTATGGACAAGGCTATGGAAAGCCCGGTAAGTGCCGCTAGTGAGATTATAGACGCCTACTTAATTAAAGAAGAAAGCGATTCTAGGATTTACAGCGAATCCCCCGAAAATGACGAATATTATATGGGTGCGGCTTTGGAAGCATATAGTTTTATAAGATTTGCGGCTAATACGTTTAAAAAAAAATAGCTGATTCTTTTATAGACGATAATTGTGACGATGTGACGCATTGGATATGTTTAGTACAGTTCTATTTTAAAATAGATCCGGACGATTTGAATGACGATAAATTAGCAACATATATAGGACGATTAAAATACGCCCTTCAAAAAACTAACCAATGGCAGCAATAAACGAAAATGTTCAATATACCCTTACACTCAAGGATCTATTATCCGGTAAGTTAGGCGAAGCCAATACGGCCGCAAAAGGATTAGAAACTACAATGGGGGCGGTTAAAAGCGCATTAGGTTTTTTGGGTGTTGGTTTTGCCGTTTTTAAGGGTGGTGAATTTGTTAAAGAAAGTGTGGAAAAGTTCCACGAATTAGAACAAGCCGCCGCACAAGTTAGAGCGGGTTTAGCTTCTACAAAAGGGGTAGCGGGATTAACCTTTCAAGATGTAGAAGAAAGCGCCAAAAGTTTAGCCACTCAAATGAAATACTCTAGGTCTGAAATTTTGGCCATGCAATCTATTTTATTGACATTTCCTTCAATTACAAAAAGTTCATTTACTCCCGCTAGTGAGATTATAGCGGATTTATCCACCCGTTTAGGACAAGACCTTAAAAGTTCGGCTATTCAAGTGGGTAAAGCTTTACAAGACCCTATTAAGGGGGTTACAGCTTTAAGACGTGTAGGTGTAAACTTTAACGAGCAACAAACCCAAATGATTAAAAACATGGTGTTAAGTGGCCATAAAGCAGAAGCCCAAGCAGCAATCATGAAGGAATTAAGAACGGAGTTTGAAGGGTCAGCAAGAGCAGCGGCCGCCGCAGATCCTTTGTTTTCTTTTAACAAATCAATGGGTGCTTTTTCTTTAAACATAGGAGAAGCGGCTACATCAATACTAGAAACATTAAGTCCCGTTTTAAATACAATTGGCGATAAATTTAAAAGTTTAGGAGAGGATATTAAAAACTTCTTTATTAGCTTTAAAAAAGGTGGAAGTGGGGCATCGGCTTTGCATGAAATATACGAGGAAGTTATTAAGCTTACTGCATTTTTTAGAGAAATAGGCAGAGTAGCAACCGGATGGGTCGATTTACTTATAGGAATGGCCAATAGAATTTCTTCCGGTGTTAAATTTATAATGGGCAATCAAACCGGCGCGATTTCTGACTACGCAACAGCAATAGAAGGTTATAAAAAAGCAAATTCATTATTGAATCCCAAATCGGATGAAAGATCGGAGTGGATAAAATCCCAAATGGGTGATTTCAGCAAAAATGAAGTAGTAAGCGATATACTAGAAAAAAATAAAGCATTAAAAGATAGTTTTCAAGACGGAAAAATTACAGTTGCTCAATACAATAATTCTATAAAAGAATTAAAAAACGAATTAAATGCAGATTGGAATACGGGAAAAATTAAAAAATCCGATATTGCTGCATTTAATATGCTTCACGCTGCTTTAAATAACAAACCAAGCAAGGCTTTAGGTGGAAAAGTTGGGGATGAAGCCCAAGTCGGGGATATTTCACCAAAAGGCGCTACGGGTCAAAAAGTAGTTACTGTAAATGTTACCATTGGTAAATTAATTGAACAATTTAAGATTAGCACTATAAATATGACGGAAGGCGCAAACAAAGTTCAAGAAATGGTAGCCAATGTATTGTTGGGCGCAATTAATGATTCACAAATTCAAGCGGGTATATCATGAGTTTAATAAACGTACAAGGCGGATTTAATCCAACGGGCGCAGCTTTAAAACTAGCTAGATATTATAAACTTAGCAATGTAGCTGTAATAAATACAAAACAAAACAATCCATATTTAGGCAGACCCGAATTGCAATTAAAGGAATATCCAAATTTTCCTATTGGCACTTCGGCTTTAGGCACACCTATTTATAGCGATTTAACTTTAAAATATATTGATCCTTATACCGATTTTTTAGGCAATGTTATACAACCTAACGCTACCGATATAAGTTTAGAAACTGTTATTATAACTTTAGATCAACCAATAAGGATTATTAAGACTGAAATTCAAGGTAGGGATGGAACTGTAAAAGAATACATAGGCAAGGATGACGCCAAGATTAAGATAAATGCTATTGTCACCGGATCTAATGGACGTTATCCAATTGAAAAGGTAGCGGCTATAAAAGCATGGTTAGACGCTCCGGTAAGCAAATCAATTACGGCGTGGTGGTTAGATAACTTAGGAATTAGCAATATTGTTATAGAAGCTTATTCAATCCCTCAAGTAGAAGGTGGAATAAGTTACCAAATGTTTAGCATAGATGCTATTTCAGACAATCCCGTAGAACTTAAGATAACGCAACCAAATGTATAGGCCAATTACTGAAATAAGTTTTGAGCAAATCACCCAAATAACGGGGGAGGCGGCAAGAAATTTGAAATTCACTTTTAATTTTGTGAATGAATTTTCGGCTACCGATACGTGGATTGATTTAACCAATCAAGCTAAAATCACGTTCCCTAAAAACATTTATGTTAAAGACCAAAAGACCGGTAATTTAATACCAATGGGGGGAACACAGCCTAATTTGCAAATAAAGAATTTATTTTTGAGGGGTGATAAAGTTAAAATAAGCTACGGATATTGGCTAGAAGACGGAAACAGTTCGGTAACTCAAGTATTTGATGGATTTATTTCGGCGGTAACGTCTAAAAAGCCTATTCAATTGGAATGTGAGGACAATATGTGGGCTTTAAAACAAATCCCTTGTAAGCGTCAAGTTTGGCCAAAAGAAAAATCTTTGGAGGATTTATTGATTTATCTTTTAAATGGTACACCTTATACGGTGAACACTACATCTATTGTAAGTATAGGTAGTTTTATAATAGAAAATGAATCGGTGGCACAATTACTTTCAAGATTAAGAAAAGAATATCATATAGAAAGTTATTTTAGAGGAACCGAATTAAGAGTAGGCTTAAAACCTTATATTTTATCGGAGGCTAGAACTAGCACTTTTATATTTCAGCAAAATATCATTAGCGATCAATTAGAATTTAAAAGAAAAGGGGATATAAAGCTTTCGGCGGTAGTACAATCTATAAATACAATAGCGGGAGGATATAACAAACAAGGGGAGGAAAAAACCAAAAAAGAGCATTTAACCGTATTGGTTTACAATGATGCTTCGGGTATTTTTAAGTCTATTGTAAAGAAAAAAGGGGAAGATTTACCGGCAAACGTAGAAGGCGAAAGAAGAACTTTGTATTTTCCAAATGTTACTTCTACTGATAAGTTAGCAGAATTAGGCATCCAAGAACTTCAAAAGTACTATTATGAAGGATTTAACGGCAATTTTACGAGCTTTGCTTATCCTTATGTAAGATTAGGGGATCATGTGGTAATAAAAGATTTAAAAATGCCGGATCGTGACGGAACTTATTTAGTTAGAGGTGTAGAATATACCGGCGGAATTAATGGACATAGACAAATTATTCACTTAGATTATAAATATATAAAAATATGAGTGATCGCAGTATAATAACCGCAATTCAAAAGATTTCGGGAACATTTACGGAAGATAGGGTAAAAATGATGATTGGTACTGTTGATAGTATTGAAGGAAATACGTGTACTTGTATTATAAGTGATCAGATGCCTTTATCGGGCGTCCAATTACAAGCGGCGGTATGCGATGGATGGCTTTTAGTTCCTTCCATTGGATCTACTGTTGTAATAATGTATTCTACCCGCAACGATCCATTTATAGCCCTTTATTCTGACGTAGACCGCGCCTATTTACAAGTCGGCATTGCTAGTATTGAATTACTTAAAGATGGTAGCATAACGCTTAATGATGGGTCAGACGGTGGGTTGGTAAAAGGTAGCCCATTGGTACAAAAATTGAATAACCTTGAGAATAAAGTAAACGATTTAATTACTACCTTTAACTCGCATACTCATGGAGTTGTGGCGGTTGGAAGCCCTACAAGTGTACCAACTACACCTATTAGCGGATCATTAACCCCGACAACAACTTCGGATATTGAAAGTCAAAAAATAACTTATGGCGTCTAATTACGATATATATCTAGTAAACAATGATTGTTTAGTTCAAAATGGCGATTTTGTTATTGCTGTAAGTGACGAACAGCATATTATTGATACTATTAACGGTTTTCCGGGTTGGTGGAAGCAATATCCTCAAGATGGGGTAGGCGTTGGCGCATGGCAAAAAGGAGCGGCACAAATTCAAGAATTAACAAAACAAATTAGATTAAATTTGCAATCCGATGGATATACCGTTACTAATCCGTTAGTTACGTTATCAAGTGATGGTAAATTTATTATAAACCCTAATGCAACAATTTAACAAATGCCAACTTATAACTGCCATAGCGGACAATCTTTTAGCGACGTTTGTTTAAATACTTACGGGACATTAGATGAATACATAAAATTATTGCAAGATAACAATAATACTCCCGACACCGCGCCATTTTCAAATGAGGCGATGTTATGGGATAATACTATTATAACGGATCAAACTATTTATAAAAAAACAACGGGCGCGGGGATTGTTTTTGCAACTTCTTTCGGAATAAACAATAACAACTATTTCCAAATATTAGGAACTGAAAATCCTACGGTATTAGCGGTAAACCCTCAACCAATAAACCCGCCGGGCGGCACATCTATGTATATAAAATCAATGTCAATGTTCTACACCGCAGTCGGTGGGGAAACATTTATAACAATTATAGCTTTACAAGGTATGAATATCTTGCAAATTGAAAGGGAAATCAAACCATTGAAAAACACCGAATTTATATTTGATAGTGTGGCGGGAACTATTCAATTTGTGGGAATAGATCCATTGAACGCCGGTGAAAACCTATTTATTTTGTACACGCAAACAATTACTTTATAATGAAGAAAATATTTATATTTTTAGTAGTATTACTACCCTTTTTGGCTAAAAGTCAAACTGTTATCTACGGTAAATATAAATATACCGATAGTTTAACGTTTGCAAAATATAAGAACAATTCAACTTTAGATAGCGTTTTAAGCGTAGATCAAAACGGACGTTTAAGATTAGCACCGGCATCGGGATTGGATACGACATCTTTGAGTAATCGAATAGATGCTAGGGTAAAATATACCGACACGGCATCAATGCTTATCCCATACCTTAGAAAATTAGACACTACGGGAAAGTGGTTGGCTGTGGGTTATTTGCCATATTTGGTAAAATACACGGATACAGCGGCTTTTTTGTCGGCTTATTATAACAAGACTGTAATAGATTCCAAACTAGCTTTAAAGCTTAATATAAGCGATACAGCGGCAATGTTAAGTCCTTATGCAAGAACGGCAAACTTACCTTCTTTAGCCCCTTACGTTAAATATACGGACACGGCTAATATGTTAAGCCCATATTATAGTACTGCAAACGCGACAGCGGCTTTAGCCTTAAAATTGAATATTTCGGATACCGCAACCATGTTAAACCCATATCAAAAAAGCGCAACGGCTGTAAAGTATAGCGATACGGCAACAATGCTTTCGCCTTATTACAGAACCGCAAATGCAACGGCGGCTTTAGCTACAAAGGTTAATATTTCGGATACGTCTAATATGCTTAACCCTTATTTGCGTTCTGTTAATTATGGGTTATTGAAATCAGGGCAAACCGTTAGCGCCGATAGTTCTTTATTATCGACTAAACTTTGGCGTCAAAAAGGAATAGATAGCGTCGCGGCTTTAGATGCGCAAAAGGTTAAATATACCGACACGGCGACGATGCTTTCGGCATACTATAATAAAACAGCAACGGACGCTAAATTGGCCTTAAAATTAAATATTTCGGATACGGCAAATATGCTAAATCCTTATGCAAGAACGGCAAACTTACCTTCTTTAGCCCCTTACGTTAAATATACGGACACTTCTACAATGTTGTCACCTTACTACCGTACTGCAAACGCAACGGCTGCCTTAGCCCTAAAATTGAACATTTCTGACACGGCTACTATGCTGTCGTCCTATTATAACAAAACTATTGTGGATTCAAAAGTTAACTTAAAAGTTAATATTTCGGATACTTCAACAATGTTAAGTCCTTATTTACGTGCTACAAATTACGGATTAACAAAATCGGGGCAGACGGTAAGTGCTGATAGTACTTTACTTTCTACTAAATTATGGCGCCAAAAAGGAATAGATAGTGTGGCGGCTTTAGATGCTCAAAAAGTTAAATATAGCGATACAGCCACAATGTTATCGGCTTACTATAATAAGACTGTAACCGATTCAAAATTGGCTTTAAAAGTTAATTATACGGATACATCTACGATGTTAAGTCCGTATCAAAGAAGTTTTTCGGCTGTAAAATATACCGATACCGCTTCCATGTTATCGAATTATAGAACTAATATAAATTCTTTAATATCTGATTCAGTATATCAAGCAGCGCAAATCTTACTTCGTGTAAGATATACGGACACGGCTGCAATGCTAAGTCCTTACGCTAGAACTTTATCTTTAGGCGGATATGTTCCATATAGCGGAGCAACAAACGATTTAAACATAGGAACTCATAATTTATATGCTAATAATTTCTTTGATGGCTTTACAAATATAGCAGCTTCGGGGACACAAATAGTATTAACTACTGCTTCTACGCCTTCATATACAATCACGGGTTCGGGTGGTCAAACAATTAAACTTCCCGATGCGACAACTTTGCCTAATGGTGCAATTTTTTCTTTTAATAACAATCAAACTACCGGCGCAATAACAGTAAATAATAATTCAAATACTTTAATAGTTTCTATTCCTTCCGGTGGATTTGCCGAAGTTTATTTATTGGATAATTCAATAGCTGCGGGTTCTTGGGATAGGCATTTTCAAGCCCCTTCAAATATAAGTTGGTCAACCAATACTTTTGATTACGCGGGATCAATAACAAGCGCGACATGGAATGGGGTTGCTGTGGCGGTTAATAGAGGCGGAACCGGTGCGTCAACATCGGGAAGCGCATTGACTAATTTAGGCGCTCAACCACAATTAAATGGAACGGGCTTTGTAAAAGCATCCGGAACGACAATATCTTATGATAATTCTACTTATTTAACTGCGGCGGATATTGCGGGAAAGGTAAATTATACTGATACGTCTTCCATGCTTAGTCCTTATTTACGTTCTTTAAATGCTTCGGCTATTTATTTAACGCAAACAACGGCGGCTTCAACTTATTATTTACAAACTAACCCAAGCGGATACATTACATCTTCAGCTATTAGTGGTAAAGTAAATTATACTGATACTGCTACCATGTTGTCAGCTTATTACAACAAAACTGCTTCTGACGCAAAATTTAATTTAAAGGTCAATATTTCCGACACGGCGACCATGCTTATTCCTTACTTACGTTCGACTAGCTATGGTTTAATCAAATCTAGTCAAACAGTAAGCGCGGATAGTTCTTTACTTTCAACTAAGTTATGGCGTCAAAAGGGTATTGATAGTGTGGCCGCATTAGACGCACAAAAGGTAAAATATACGGACACCGCAACAATGCTTTCGGCTTATTATAATAAGACAAATGTTGATGCCAAACAAGCTTTAAATGTAAAATATACCGATACTGCGACCATGTTAAGCGGTTATTATCGTGCAACAAATCCTAACGGATATATCACAGCATCGGCCATAACGGGAAAGGTAAATTATACTGACACATCTTCCATGCTTAGTCCTTATTTACGTTCTTTAAACGCTTCGGCTACTTATTTAACGCAAACAACGGCTGCTTCAACTTATTATTTACAAACTAATCCTAGTGGATATATTACAAGTTCGGCAATTACCGGAAAAGTAAATTACACGGACACAGCTACTATGTTGTCAGCTTACTATAATAAGACTGCATCTGACGCAAAATTTAACTTAAAAGTTAATATTTCCGATACAGCTTCAATGCTTTCGGGATATAAAACATATTATCCTAGAGCGGCTTTATCATTTACAGCGGGTTCGGGCGCTTACAATAACTCAACGGGCGTAATAACTATCCCTACCAATAATACACAAATAACAAATGGAGCAAATTATATCACTTTAGGTTCATTAAGTGCAACAAGTCCCATTTTTTATAATTCTACAACGGGTGTAATAAGTTCACAAGCCGCAAGTGGAAGTCAAAATGGATATTTAACAAGTAGTGATTGGACTACATTTAATTCTAAAGAACCCGCAGTAACAAAAGGAAATTTAACAAGTACAAATACAGCATTAGCATATTTTACCAATGGTACAAGTTCAGTTATAGGAAGTGGTACAAGCATAACTATTGTTCCTAGTGGAATTGTAGCAAGTGGTTTAACATTAACGACAACGGGTTCAAGCGGGGCGGCTACTTTTGTGACAAATACTTTAAACGTTCCAAATTATACTTTGGCGGGATTAGGAGGCCAACCACAATTAAATGGAACGGGTTTTGTAAAAGCTGCGGGGACTACAATTAGTTATGACAATAGTACATATTTAACAACAAGTTCGGCAAGTTCTACTTATTTACCATTATCGGGGGGGGCTTTAACGGGATTAACAAGTATTAGTTTTTCAAATGCGGCAAATTATGCATTTACAATTACTAATTCTTCTACAACGGGTTATGGAATGAAAATTATAAATGGTAATGATGCAAATGATGCATTTAGAATATCAAATTCAGCAAATAGTTCAGATAATATTTTAATGTATGGAAGTGGTAATGCTACTTTTAAAGGTAGAATTACTGCCGATTCTTATAAGTTACCAAATTTAGGTGGTTCGTCTACTGATTGGGTTTTTGCTCGTGACCAATGGTCAACGGGTGATTTTGGAATTTATGCGGGATCTAGTTCAAGAATTTGGATTGCTCCTACGGGAAATGTTGTTTTAGGTGGCAGTCATGTTGATAATAGTTATGGCTTAGATGTAGCAACTCAAAGCAGAATCACCAATTATTTAACGATTAATAGTTTAAACCAAAACGTTTTATTATACTTAAACGGAATAAGTAAATCTCCCGCTATTTCATTTCAAATATCAGGAACAGATAAGACATTTATTCAAATGGATGGAACAGCTTATAATATGAATTTTCTTGTAAATGGTGGAGTTACTACTGCTTTATCATTAGCTTATTCTAACGGAGCTGCCACTTTTGCAAATAGTATAACGGCAAATGGAGGATTTTATTTACCATCGGGCGGTTCGGGAACATCTCCAACTATTTCTTACTTAAATTCATTTACTTATGGATTAAATGCTTCGGGTGGTAACGCGGGTATTTATTTTGGTAATACATATAATAGTGACTATTCTACTTCTATGCAATTTAGAGTAGTTAATAGTGGTGGTACAAACGTAACATCTTTAACGTTAAACCCATCGGGTACGGCAACATTCAATAGTTTATCGGGTACGGGAACAAGAATTGTAGGGGCTGATGCTAACGGAAATTTAAACTCAATAACTATTGGTTCGGGTCTTTCTTTAAGCGGTAGTACATTAAGCGCAACGGGAGGTTCTTCGGGAACAGTAACGGGTAGTGGTTCAAATAGTCAAATTGCTTTTTGGACAAGTACGTCAAATGTTAGTGGTTCTTCAAATTTTACTTGGGATAATACAAATACAAGATTAGGGATTGGAATAACACCAAACTATTCATTAGATGTTAATGGTGGTATAGGTATAAGAGGTACTTCATACATTTTTGACAATCCATTATATTCTTATAATAGTACTACAAGCAAATATTTTGGATTTGCAACAAACTCAACGGGTGGAAAATTATTTATGTCAGATAATACAACTCCTATACAATTACAACCAAGTGGGGGTAATGTTTTAATCGGTACTTCAACAAATAATACGGGACTTTTACAAGTTAATGGTGCAATATATTCAACCGGTATAATTAATATTTCAAACTCAACCGCTTCAACATCGGGAACAACCGGCGCTTTAGTTGTTACCGGTGGTATTGGTGCCGGTGGTGCTATTTA
>Ga0214206_1000508_pt1 | contig 10407 bp, 14 predicted proteins | sample TroBogEpilimnion_26_FD_153044 | JGI IMG/M metagenome (GOLD analysis project Ga0214206, IMG submission 153044) | Freshwater microbial communities from Trout Bog Lake, WI - 07JUL2009 epilimnion | ecosystem: Environmental > Aquatic > Freshwater > Lake > Epilimnion/Euphotic zone | place: Trout Bog...
TTGCAAGTATATTCAATACTTTACTAGCCATATTTGGATTCTTTTTAGCAATTGAAACTAATTTCGCTCTTGACATTTTGCTCATATTTTTACGAACCAAGTACCCTCTGGCTACTGCTTGAATTTTTGTGGCAGCTCGACGCCGAGCAGCAGATCGAGTTGTCCTGGAAGGACTATATGGTTTATAGTTTGTAGTTCTTACAGAAGTACTAATAGGCATTGTTACTAAGAAGTGAGAATATTAATTGACTGAGTCTGGTGAAAGCCGTTGAATGAGGTGGATGCAGCGCATGTGTAAGCTCCGAAATTTTCAACATAACACCACTCACCCACTGTAAGTTCTGGCAACTCAATGTTATCAGCAATTTTATCAATAGAATCACATGTAGGTCCGAATATTGTAGACCTGTATCGTTCACCGTCCCTCTCATTGAATGGACAAATTACAGGATTTACATGATCAAAGAATATACAGTTGAAGGATCCATAAATTCCATCATTTAGATAGTACACGAAACCCTTTTCTGTATTTCCCTTTTTACCAATAACATTAAGAACCAATGTGTGACTGCTTGAAACAAAGAATCTTCCAGGCTCTGCGATGACTTTTACCCCCTCAAATTGAAGCAAAGCCTCTTTGATAACTTTTGCAATCTCTTCAAAGTTTGAAGTGTCCTCAAATCCTCCACCTATATCAAGAGTATCCATTTCAAAGTTGAAACGGGCCCCAATATCAAAACATTTTTTAGCGTCATTGATAGCATTTCTATACTTCTCAGGGTTTCTACACCCAGAACCCACGTGAAAAGAAATTCCAACAATTTTTATACCAAGAGCCTTGGCAATTTCAAAGATTCGTTCAACATCTTCAACATCTGCACCAAACTTACAACCAAACTGGCACTTGCTCCCAGAATCATCCACTTTGATTCTAAGAATCAGCTTTGCATACGGATGATACACCTTAATTTTGTAGAGTTCCTGATCACTATCAAATGTCATTAGATCAATATCATTTGCACGCGCATACTTCAACTGAGAAATCATCTTGACCGGATTGGCAAATACAACACGAGATGAATCCTCAACAATATTCATCACTGCAGCAATCTCATTCTTTGAAGCACAATCAAAATTCACATCAAGACTTGCAAGAACCTTTAGAATCAGAGTATTGGGATTACACTTTACCGCATAAAATGGTTTAATATCAGGCAAAAATTCATTCCAGCGCTGAACCTGTCGAATCACCTTTCCAATATCTACGAGAAAGAAAGCCTCTTCCGAAACATTTCCTTCAAGAGTACTATTTATGATTGAAACAATATCATCCTCCTCCGCACGAAACAGTTTCACGTTGTACTCTTGAAGAAGTGTAACATCCTCCATTCTTGAATAAATAATCATAGTCCTTAAGTAAATGAATACATATCATGTAAATATAGATACAGCGTTTCAACCTTCTTCGTATTCTCAACCTGTACTTGTTCAACAAACTGCCCCCAACCCACCAATTACAGGAAATTACATAGAAAATACCATCACGAAAAATTCTGGAAACCCATTTGATGTTACCTATAGATTTTCCAATACACACAGAGCATTTAAAAGAGTTGCCCTAAAAAATATACAGATGCCATGTGGATTTTATAATATCAGAACAGGTGTGAATGATACACTAGCTTTAACCATAACCGGTATGACAGCTACACCTATACCAGCTGGTTATTATTCACAGGCTCAACTTATAACCGCACTCAATTTATCTGTAACCAGTGGAACGAACGGAGTATTTGCAGCTGTCACGTCTTCTACAAGCACAGCTCCAGCTCAATTAAAATTTACACCTGCAACCGGTAAAACTGCAACTTTTGGTTCGTCTTTACTGAATACACTCCTTGGATTTACGAGTGGACAAACTGCAACAAATCCAACTGTGATAACAGCAACAAACTTTTTAAATTTACTTTTTGATACGTATGTTTACATTTCTATAAACAATTTAGGATTCGCTTCACAGGAACCAATCAAGTATACTTTCAAAGTTCCTTTAAATGATACTCCATTTGGTTCCAATTTGTACTGGGCAGATGAGGATCAGAATCATCAATCTGTAGAAATTACAGATAACTCTGTGAGAGTTGATAGACTCCAGATACAGGTGCTTGACCGTTTCGGAAATGTACTAAATAATAATGGTCTAGATTGGGCAATGACTTTAGAGATTACGAGTGATACTTAAAAAGACAAATTGCACACTATTAAATGGCAACAATTGCAATTAGACCTATGAAAAGTTTAGGAATAAAGCCAAAGCCATGTTTTACTCTCCACACAACACATGTAAACATCTTCACAGTTCAAGACAAATCTACTGCAGTACTTTCATTTAACAGGAAAAGAGATGCAGTACATTTTGGAAGAATATTAGAAGCTAAATATACTGTTGATAAAGAGTGGCCATTTGTAGAATTTGGAGCTTCGAATGATTGGTTTATCAAGTATACTGAACCTGAAGCCGAACTTACTAAAATTTACATTACAGAATGGGATATGGACAATCTTCATTCCGTTTGTATAAATCATAATCTCCCAATTGTGGAGGTTGAAAAGATTATAATCGGACAAGACAAAATGAATATAAAAGGTCATTACATTTCATGGGACATTAACCCAGAATTTTTCAAAGATTATTACGAACATCTTTTAATCGGAGAGTAGAAAAGCAGTCTTTTTGAAAACTGCCTGAGTATATTTCATTGAAATTGCAAACAAAATCTGAACCAATTCAAAAGGAGGCATATCCTTCTTCATTGGATTATCAGTCATTACTTTCAATTTATCACTTGTTGGTGCATCAATAACCTTCTTCAACCATTTGACATGTTCGGGATTACTGGCGTCAAATGATTGAATCATTTATATACTGATGCTTAAATGTTTTAAGCCGCTAATGCACAGCCACCAGATTCAGTATTCTTTTTATGCAGAGTATTCATTATAAACCAAAGCGATATAAATGCAAGAATAAGTAATAATATCAGATGCATTCTACTATTTCGAAACATTTTTAATCCTCCTCTTCATAAAAATCTTCCTCCTCCTCCTCTTCATCTTCATCCTCCTCATCGCTATCCTCATCCTCTTCCTCCTCATCCCCATCTGATGATGGACAATAATCATCATCCTCATCATAGTTTTGAGAAACCTTTATAAACTCTCCTGGATTTACACACGTAAATTTACACTCGGATTCATCATACATATACTCATCTATAGACTCTTCTGTAATATTATAAATCTCCACCTCATATTCATAAATACTTTTACCATTCGTATGCTTCTTCTCAGTCTTTGAAAGATATTGAATATTAAAAGAACCATCAGGATTTGTGTTGACTACACGTGCTGGAAGAGAAGATACCTCACCATCGACATCGGTAAGAACCTTAATGAAACTCATTATTGAGTAAATAATACATTTTCTTTAATGCTTCAAAACGCGACTAGCTAAACTTCCAACGATTTCCACATTCACTACATTCCACATATGTCGTCATAGGTTCATCTGCTGATCTCGTCTGCATCTGGTAATATGTAGTCTTCATAGACTTGCATTTACCACACTTGAAAACCCCTATGTAGTCCTCCTCTTGCGCCTTGTACTTCAAAATCTCAAGCTCTTTTGTTCTCTGATTTGCAATTGCAACTGCATGAGGCCCATTCAACCACAAGTGCTCTGAATTCATATTAATCATATCCTTACACTTTGTCTCCCCCTTCTCTAAACGCTCCCTGAGACCCCCATTTATAAATGCATTCTTAATACAAAGAAGTCTACCTTTATACTGAAGTTTGAATTTAAAGTCCGGTGCCGGTTTTCTGTCTTGAGCCTTTGTATATTTAACAGCCCAATTATAAATTGAAACCTCAATATTCTTTGCCAACTTTCCTTCAACACCCAATTTTGTAAAAGTTTCAACTGCAAATTTACGTATTGTTTCCATTACTTTGGACAAAGTTTTACTTTGGACAAAGTTTTACTTTGGACAAAGTTTTACTTTGGACACGTACACGTGACTAAATATTTGGCGAAGTCTGACAATACCCGACAATTAAATCATCATTATTGCATAAAACTGCTGGTACGTTATTTCCTATATTTATAACACCTGGGTCAGCGCCTGGAGATACGTCAGTATCATTCCATGTATCTTTCCATAAACAAGAATCTGGATCGGATCCACAATCAATTATATCAAGATTAGGTGTAGATTTTAAATCATTTAGTAAAGCCATTGACTTGGGACACCCAGCTGCTGAAAATATAGTTTTTATACCACCTTGACCAGGAGCCTGACAATACTTATACCCTGGCATACATGCTGAATTTGAAACTGGTGGGGGCGATGATGACGATTGAGAAACAATCGGACTTGATGAAACAATCGGACTTGAGGACGATTGAGAAACAATTGGACTTGAGGGGCATACAACAATTCCATTGAGTATTGGGATTTTACACCTATAAATGTATCCAAGAACAAGAAGAATTATACTTACAAAAAAAATAAACAAAGCAAGTATGTTGTTCATGTTAAATTAAACTCACTTTTTAATTCTTCTATGTTTGAGTAGTATCTCTTGAGATCTTTTTCAAATCTCTTGTCCGAAACTCCTGTTTTGTCCGAAACTCCTGTTTTGTTCAGATATAACCAAGCAAGATTTGATCTCGAGTAAACTGTGTTTGTTTGATTAATTGTTGGTTTTCTTGGTTTTTTTACAGTCTCCTTCTTTTCTGTTACTCTTTCTTCTTTGTAACTCAAAGCTTGCATGACTGCGTCAGCCAAGTCATCTTTCTTCTTGTGTTCGTTGAAGAAAGAAACCCATTCAGGATTGTGCTCTTTTATAAATTCTCCACATCTTACTATTGATGCATTCTTTCGTTTTCTATACATTTGTTTACCAGCTCCAACAACATCTGGAATTTTATGTCGGGCATCATATATTTGAACGTCTTTATCATTACACAAAAAATAAGTGTGAATAAAATGTTCTACTGATTTCATTCTCTTGTTTCGGTCTGGTTGTTTTTCAATTAATATTTTATCAGAGTCTAAGACCCAAGGCCTCGCTCTGAAATGATCTCGTAGACATACAAAAAGACCCTTATCACTTGATGGTGGAATACCACCTGAATCCCAATTTTGAATCTTTTTTGTTTTTGTGTTGATGAGACAAACACCTATGTTAATAATTCCTACATCAATACTGAGTAAACGCATTCTAATATATAAAGACGATGATTCTTTAAAGGACAATATGGAAAGTAAACCACTCTGTTGGTGGTGCTGTCATTCGTATGCTTGGGAACCTCTTCACTGGCCTTATAAGTTTAAATCAAATGTATTTTCAACTACAGGATATTTTTGTAGTTGGGAATGCATGAAGGCTTATGCCTTTGATAAGCAGCGTACGGATACTTATGAGTTTATAGTTTTGCATAAAAAGCGTACAGAGGGTTCAATGGCTCAAATTATAAGAGCTCCAAAAAAAGAAGCACTTATAGCTTTTGGTGGGACTGTATCAATTGAAGAATTTAGAAAACATTCTTCACCTATAATTGTAAGTTTACCAAATGAAAGTTTTCAAATGCAGATTATAAGTACAAGTACAAAAGTCACAAATCAAGTGGGTCCTTCAAGTACAACTGAATTTGCTCTAAAGAGAGTTAAACCTTTAGAACGAAGTAAAGGTAGACTGGAAACAGTACTTAGTAAATGTTCAAATGCTGTCAAACAAGAGAAAAAAAACGATACACATTCGAAAACGGAAGCAACGTAACTGCTTATAATTCATATAGTGCTCTTGAAGAATTGAGAAAATTGATTAAAGATGAAGATACTAAAACTTCATGGAATGCATATTTAGACTATAAAAGTAGCCAATTTAAGATAAAAAACTAAATTTATTTAAGAATGTTTTCAAAGTATATCAAAGAGGCTCTGTGTAGAACTCCTTTAACAAATTACCAAGATTTGACATATCATAGACAGCTTCATCTTGAAGTCATTACTAAAAATTCTGATAAAGATTGGAATTGGCAAAAACTTCATAGAAATGTAAACTTCGATTGGAATTGGGTCCTGTCTTTTCCAGATAAAAACTGGGATTGGCAGAGACTTTCAAGAAATGAAAAGTTTACATTTCAATGGGTTAGGGATCTACCAGACAAAAACTGGGACTGGCATCATATTTCACGCAATATGAAGATTGAGGAGATTAATGAATTTAAAACAAAGAATTTGGATTGGTCCTACATAACAATGTCTGATGATATTTCAGTAAGTATGATGGTGAAATATCAACATCTACCTTGGATGATTCATGATTTATTTTTTAGAACCATTGAAAATTCTGAGATTCAATTTTTGAAAGTTTTTAAAGATGTATATAGTGTATTTGACTGGGAAGATCATACTCAACATGCAGATTGGAGTATAATAAAGCATAATATGGATTTACCGTGGTGTAAACATCTTATTCATGTGAGTAATTATGAGGATGGTGACATTGATATCATAAAACATAATCCGGGAGATTGGAATATGTTGTTACTTTCTAATATTGTTCCAGTTGATATAATTATAGAAAATCTTCATCTGGAATGGGATTTTTTTCATAGTGTTTCACTTAACAAATCTCTTAATGTTCAACATGTTATCGAGCACCCGGAATTGAATTGGAATTACACACTGGTTCCAGTAGATCCTGAAATCAAAAGATGGTTTGCTGCAAACGTTATTAAACGATATTGGAAAAGAGCTATAACAGATCCGGAAAGAAATTTGTGTAAAAAAATTTTAAATCAAAAATTTAAAGAGGACCTAATTTGTCTACATTTGCATTTACATCCCCAGTAACTGAAACTGCTGCGAAGAACAAAGCTATACTCATCATCATATAAATAATAGAAATAATTACAGCCTGATTACTGAATTTTTTCTCACCTGAATTTTTATCAACCAATGAAAAGATAGAATGTATGAACAGAAATATGGCAAGTACCATGCATATGTACTTTAAATGATTAAGATCAGACATTTAATATTAACAACGACAATTATTTATCCTGATGCTGCTATGTATATTACAGATATACCGGCAATAACACCGAATATAACCTTTGTCCATATTTCAGTTCCGTGAACGAATCCACCACCTGTGCTGTTTGCTGCAGATGTTAGGCCTGAGTCCATTGAATCTATGACTAAGAACATTCCAATTATTATACAAAATAGTATGTATAGCTGTTCTCCTGAAACCATCTTTATAATTAAAAGATATTTAATTTATAATTTAAATGGAATGTTTAAAGATTTATAGGAAAGGTATAGATTTGTTTATAATAGAATTCATTCCAGATATGTATATAACTGAACAACCAATAAACGAACTTGAATATATTGAAAAACTTCCAAAATTTGCTGATGTAATAAAAAATTTAAATGATTATACTCGTACGAACAGACTGAGACAAATCATTGTCATAGATTGTGACAAATGTGTAAATATTTTGAAATTTAATTTTGTGTACTTTGTGAGAATTGTGAAATATCTTGGAAAAAAATATCAAGATACTGATCTTCTTGAAGAAGTTCAAATTATACATTCGAATCAAATGATACAAAACATATATAATACAGTCGGTAGACTGATTCCGAAAGCAATTTTTGAACTAGTCAAGTTGTATTAAATAATACATCCTTCTAATTATAAATGTGGAAGAAGTTTACTCATAGAGAACATATTTTAGCTAGACCTGATACATATGTTGGACCTATAGAAAATGTCCTGAATAAAATTTTTCAGGAAATTATAGTAAATGCTTCAGATGAATATCTGCGTGATTCTAAATCAAATCACATAGAAGTTACAGTTGATCCAGATGTACCCAGAATTACTGTGAGTAACAACAAATGCATTCCAGTAATCAAACATGAAGAAGGTGATTTGATTGAGCTCATATTTGGTCATCTTCTAACTTCATCAAATTTTGATGATGATCAAGAAAGATATACCGGCGGAAGAAACGGATATGGTGCAAAACTTACAAATATCTTTTCTAAAAAATTCACTGTAACTTCATGTGACCCTGTAAATAATGTTGAATATTCTCAAACATGGGAAAATAACATGAGTGTATGTAATCCTCCAAAAATAAAAAAATACTCTAAAAAATCTGGTAAAATTTCAATATGCTTCGAACCAGATTTGTCTAGGATGAACAAAACAGGAGTTTTGGACAAAGAATCTTTGGACGCTCTCCGACAAATTACAATTGAAACTGGATTATGGGTTCCAAAGGTGTATTTTAATGGTGAAATGGTTTCTGGGACTTTAGAATCTTATGCAGATTTGGAATCATCTGCAAAAATGAGCCATGGTGGTTGGGAAATCATAGTTGGAAAATCGGATGATGGGTTTAAACAGCATTCCTTTGTCAATGGTCTCCGAACTTCAAGAGGTGGAACGCATGTAGATTATGTTGTGAATGAAATTTCAAAACATCTTGGAGTCCGATCTTCTCAATTGAAACCACATCTTTCAGTTTTTATAAAGGTTCTCATTGATAAGCCTGTTTTTTCATCACAGACAAAAAATGAACTTGAAACTGTTTTGAAACCTGGGACACTTGAATTCAAACCAAAATTTATAAAGGATATTTTAGCGACTGGAATTGACAAGGAACTTTCAAAGTTGGAGTCAAGTAAACTTAAAAAGTCTGACGGTTCAAAGAATTCAAAAATCAAAGGAATACCAGAACTCGATGATGCAAATTGGGCAGGAACTGGAAAGTCTGAAAAGTGCACTTTGATTGTGACGGAAGGTCTGAGTGCAAAAGCTTTGGCAATTGCTGGTCTTTCTATTGTTGGTCGTAATGAGTATGGTGTTTTTCCATTGCGTGGTAAACCAAAGAATGTTAGGGACAGTGCAGTAAAAAATCTAGAAAAGAATAAAGAATTTGCACAACTCAAACAGATTCTAGGATTGAAGCAAGGGGAGAATTATGAAAATACAAAAAAACTTCGCTACGGAAAAATTCTCATCATGACGGATGCAGATTTAGATGGATCTCACATCAAAGGTCTCATTTTGAACATGTTTCATGTTTTTTGGCCTAGTTTGATCCGTATTGGTTTTGTTTGCTCGATGGTTACACCAGTTGTAAAGAGAGGTCAAGAATGGTTTTATACAGAAGAAGCTTTTAGTAAAGCACCAGTTCGTTCTGGAATTCCTACAAAATATTACAAGGGACTTGGGACTTCAACATCTGCAGAGGCTCGAGAATATTTCAAAATGATTGATAAATTGTCTGTAAAATTTGAATACGATCGCCAGACAGACGATGCTATGCTTTTAGCTTTTTCAAAAACACACGTGTCTAATCGTAAAGACTGGCTCTTGCAGTATATGAACGATACTGAACACCCATTCATAAATTATGGACACCTCACTAAACTTGGAGTTTCTGATTTTATCAATATCGATTTTATTAAATTTTCAGAGGAGGATATTCGTCGCAGCATTCCACATCTTGCAGATGGTCTAAAACCAAGTCAAAGAAATGTTGTGTATGCCGGAAAGAAAAAGGGTAATCTTGAAAAAGAGATTAACGTGGGACAGTTTTCTGGATACGTTGGAGAACACACTGATTATCATCACGGTGAGACCAGTCTCCACGGAACGATTGTTGGATTGGCTCAGGATTTTGTTGGATCAAACAACATGAATATTTTACTCCCATGTGGGCAGTTTGGGAGTCGTCTAGAAGGTGGAGGAGACTTTGCAAGTGTAAGGTATATTTTCACAAAGTTTGCACCATATACAAAGAAGCTTTTTGATTCAAGGGATGATGATCAGCTCCAGGGAGTTGGAGTCCCTGATTTTTATGTACCAATTTTACCACTGTGCTTGGTGAATGGATGTGAAGGAATTGGTACTGGGTTTTCTTGTAAGATTCCACCTTATAATCCAGAAGATATCAAGGCAAATATTGTTAGAATTCTTAACAGGGAATCGATGAAACCAATGACTCCTTGGTTTAGAGGATTTACTGGTAAAATTATAAAGACTGACGATACAACATGGGTATGTGAGGGCACCGTTAAGAAAAAGGGAGAGGATACTTATGAAATTACTGAATTGCCACCAGGATTGTGGACTCAGAAATTCAAAGAAAATTTGGAGGATTCTGGACTTAAATATGAAAATTATTCAACCGAGACAAATCCAAGATTTATAGTATATTCTGAAAAGGAGTTTTCGTGCCCCAAGAAGATTATTCATACTACAAACATGTACTTGATGACTCCAAATGGGATTCGAAAGTTTACAAGCCCAGAG
>Ga0214206_1000509_pt1 | contig 10388 bp, 9 predicted proteins | sample TroBogEpilimnion_26_FD_153044 | JGI IMG/M metagenome (GOLD analysis project Ga0214206, IMG submission 153044) | Freshwater microbial communities from Trout Bog Lake, WI - 07JUL2009 epilimnion | ecosystem: Environmental > Aquatic > Freshwater > Lake > Epilimnion/Euphotic zone | place: Trout Bog...
ATAGCAGCAACGGATATAGAATCCGTTATTTTACCCTCCATCACCCATTGTACTGCTTTCGTAAAAGGCATTTTTATGATTTGTAAATCTTCTGTTTCCTCAGGTTCAGACGCTCCTGCAATTAATTCCTCTGCCACATATACAACTGCAAATTCATCTGAAACCGAATTAGAGACATGCATTTGTAAAATCTCCGTCCATTTCCCTGCCTCAAAACCGGTTTCCTCTTTCAATTCTCTTTTAGCCGCTTCCAACCAATCTGTTCCCTCTGGACATCCACCTTCTGGAATTTCCCAACTATATAAATCCAATGGAAAACGATATTGTCCAACTAAGTAAGTATTGTTTTCAGCATCAATAGCAATCACTCCAACTGCAATATTTTTAAAATGCACTTTACCATAAATTCCTTCCGTACCTGCCGGGGTAATTACTTGATACTCTGTTAAATTAATCCAAGGATTATCATATTTAACTTGAGCACTTATTTTTTTCCAAGGATTTTCCTGTGATTGTTTTTCAGATGCTGCCATAACCATTCAATTCATTTTTCATTAAAATAAAAAGCCCGTCTCGAAATTTCGGAACGGGCCTTTATTAAAAATCATTTAATTATTTTAAACCGAAAGCTTTTTTCACTTTCGCAACATAATCTAATTTCTCCCAAGTAAACAATTCAACTTTCATCGTTTTTGATTTACCATCTGGAGTAGTAAATGTTTTAGTAACTACTTCATTCTTACGACCCATATGACCATAAGCAGCAGTCTCACTATACATTGGAGTTCTTAATTTTAATCTTTGCTCGATAAAGTAAGGACGCATGTCAAAAATGCTTTCTACTAATTTACCAATTTGACCATCGGTTAATTTCACTTTAGCAGTACCGTAAGTGTTTACATTAATTGAAGTTGGTTTAGCTACACCAATCGCGTATGAAACTTGCACCAATACTTCGCTTGCAACACCAGCAGCTACTAAGTTCTTTGCAATATGTCTTGTTGCATACGCAGCAGAACGGTCTACCTTACTTGGATCTTTTCCTGAGAAGGCACCACCACCGTGTGCACCTTTTCCACCATAAGTATCCACGATAATTTTACGGCCTGTTAAACCTGTGTCACCATGAGGACCACCAATTACAAACTTACCTGTTGGGTTAATATGGTACTTAATATCCTTGTTAAATAACTTAGCGTATTTCTTGTATTTTGCTTTTACTCTTGGAATTAAGATTTCAATAATGTCTTTCTTAATTTTCTCCAACATCTTGCCTTCCTTATCAAAATCATCATGTTGTGTACTCACTACAATCGCGTCAATTCTTACTGGCTCGTTTTTGTCGTTGTACTCTAATGTTACTTGAGACTTTGCATCAGGACGTAAATATTTAATCGCCTTATTCTCTCTTCTTAATGCAGCCAATTCAATTAGAATTTTGTGCGCTAAGTCCAAAGCCAATGGCATATAGTCTTCTGTTTCGTTGCTTGCATAACCAAACATCATTCCTTGGTCACCAGCACCTTGTTCTTCTTTTTTCTTTCTATCAACACCCTGATTGATATCTGCTGATTGCTCATGGATAGCCGATAAAATACCACAGCTATTTGCCTCAAACATATATTCACTCTTCGTGTATCCAATTTTCTTAATTACACCTCTAGCAATTTCTTGAACATCTAAATATGCTTTTGACTTTACCTCTCCAGCCAAAACTACTTGGCCCGTGGTTACTAAAGTTTCACATGCCACTTTTGACTGTGGATCAAATGCTAAAAAGTTATCGATTAAGGCGTCAGAAATCTGATCCGCTACTTTGTCTGGATGTCCCTCGGAAACACTCTCAGATGTAAATAAATAAGGCATATTCTTTTATTTAGATGTTGTTAAAGTGCAAATATATTAATTATACTTATTGACTATAAATCGGAATAATAAACGTGTAAGCGCATTCTAAATTTAGAATGGCTACCACCACCTAAGCGCACGCGACCAATGGCTGGTTGATTCGCAACAGCTCTCGAAATGTAATCTACTCCGCCTGATAAATTATAAGGATATGGTGGAACATATCTAATGGAATCATTCACAGGCGCCATTAATCTCAAATCAAAAATTGAATCTTTTCTTGATACCACGCCTTGCATGTATCTACTCAAATCAAAATTGTAAGAAGCTACATTATCATAGCCTTGAATAGATTTATAAATGAGCTTACCACCAAAACGTGCAAACTGTGCAGCGTTAACAGTCCCTTGGTAATCATTTGGTACATTTCGAATACTATTTGATGCACTGTCATATGCGCCAAGGAATAAATAACTAGGCGCAGTCCATTGTGATTCTAATGCTGTAGGGTTGGAAGTTGGAACCTGCTCCACTATTAATTCAGCTCTATGAATAATTTTATTTGCAAAATTCTTCAAGCCCGGTACTTTTATTTTAACCAAAGTTCCGGGACTCGTTTGAACATAAATTAATGAATCATTAGCGATACCTAAATGTCTTGAAGCTTCTGAACCTGTTCTATTTCTTTTTATAATATTTGCATCCCCATTATCTGTAGTAGTAAATTTAAAATAATCCACTACAGTATCTCTTGCCCCTGGAGTAGCTGTCGAAGTTGAATTGGTAGTATAATACAACCCTAACTTAGTATTGGTATCTAATAAATTGACTATTACCAAGACATTATTATTGTTACTAGTTGTTAAAGCAAAGCCAGGAAAATATTGACGTAAGGTGGTATCTGTTTTATATGCCGTATTTGTATCAAATACTTTCAAGAACATATCAGTGAAAGTCTTGTTCAAAGGGATGCGTATTTGATCTTTTGCTGCCTCAAATCTATTTATCACAGAATCATGTACATGGGTAAAATCCAAAGTGTATGAATTTGCCATAGTTGCATCCGTCTGAAAATTGTAAACTTCTGGGTAGTTACTAGCTACTGAAGAATCTGGTGTCAATGGCGTATTTGCACTAATTCTTCTCAAATTAAAAGTAACAGGCTTTGTTGAATCCCCATAAAATCCTTTGTAAGAAAGAATCAATACTGCAGAATCCACTGACAAACTATCTCTTGAACCTCTAGTTGTATACGGGAAATAAGCAGGCTTTAAATTAAAATATAAACTTGCATTAGTTGAACCGAATAATGGATCATTAGTAATCGTTCCAACAACATGATCATCTGATCCATAGACTCTCAATGAATCTGGACGATCAACAGTCACTGTCTCAACTGTTAAAATGGTATCTTTTGTATTAAATGAATCAGCCGAAGGTAAAAGTCCAAGCCCCATCTCGGTAGTGCCAATTCTTGTACATGCTGAAAAAAGAATCCCAATGGATAAGATTACTGATATACGCTTTACTATATTAATTAATGCCATGAATTATTTTGTCTTTATTTGCCTGCAAGTTCGTTGTATAAATCTAAATACTCTGTTAAATCGGAGTCCCAACCATTAAAAGGAACTACTTTTTTTCCTTTAACAGCCGAAAATTCAGATACTAATTTTTTATCAATGATGTCTGAACCAAATGTGATGGCATCAGCATAAGTAGCACCACCTCTAAATAAAGCAGTATTATTTAAGTCTTTGAAGATTTCTAAGTCTTTGTCCTTAATATTTGCATTGATTAAACCCTTCGTTAAAAGATCCTTGTCAAACTTCTCTTCAAATGTATTTGCACCAATGGTGAAAACCACTTTTGAATTAGAGAATACGGGTTCTTTCTTAAAGGCGGTTTTAATATAAGCAGGAATTAAACCAGTCATCCAACCACTACAATGAATAATGTCTGGAGGCCAGCCAAATTTTTTCACCGTTTCTAAAGCACCACGGCAAAAGAAAATGGTTCTTAATGTATTGTCATCAAACCAAACTTCGTTTTCATCATGGAAAATTTGTTTGCGTTTGAAAAAATCTTCATTTTCTAAAAAGTAAACTTGTAGTCTTGCATTGGGCAAAGAAGCTACTTTAATTTGTAAAGGATAATCATCGCTATCTACTTGCACATTAATTCCAGATAACCTTACCACTTCATGTAAGCGATGTCTTCTTTCGTTGATTACACCAAATCTTGGCATAATACATCTTACTTCTAAACCACTATCATTACTCTTGATAGCTAGTTTATTAATTACCTCAGCAAATTCTGTCAACTCTAAATAAGGTGACATTTCAGTTGCGATGTATAAAATTCGTTTTTTTTCAGACATTCCTATTGGGATTTAACTCAGAACCATCTTTGAGTCTGCGAAGGTACGAAATAGTCCTCACTTTAAGAAACACCTAAAAAAGCTACATATTTGGCCCCCAAATCCAAGATTTATAGGACAATAGGTCGTAAATTGCAAGACATTATAAAAACTAACGATAATGGGTAAATTCCTGAAGATTGCCTTCTTTTTCTTTATCGGCATATTGCTGATTTGGTGGAGTTTACACCAAATTCCTGCTCAGGAATGGGCTAAATTCACTACCGCTTTAAAATCCACAAAATATTGGATCGTTTTACCCGTTTTCCTAATGCTTGGCTTCTCCCACTTTTTACGCGCACTAAGATGGAGATTAATTATGGAGCCCTTGGGCTATAAACCCTCCATTATAAATACCTTCTTAGCAGTGCTTATTGGATACTTAGCCAATTTAGCAGTACCAAGACTGGGTGAAGTATTAAAATGTACCCTACTCTCAAAATATGAAAAAGTACCAGCTGAAAAAATTGTAGGCACGATTGTAGCGGAAAGAGCATTTGATGTATTAAGCCTTGGTATCGTTTTTTTATTAGCCCTTGTGCTTCAGTTTAATGTAATTGAAACAGGCTGGCATCAATTAATGAGTCAAAAAGCAAATGCCCCTCTTGAAACCAATAATCATAATAACCTGTATATTTTTATTGGACTTGTATTAGTTGCGATCCTAATTTTATTCGTTTTCAGAACCAAATTGCAGAAAACAATTGCAAACATCAAGCATATCATTAAAGGTATTTGGGAAGGCGTAATAAGCGCAACCAAATTAAAAAAGCATAATTTATTTTTTCTTTATTCATTTGGTATTTGGTTCATGTATTTATCAGCAACCTATATTGGTTTAATGGGCACAGAAGGTACCGCAAGTTCCTTTGCCACTGCCATTAGTTGCTTAGCCTATGCAAGTATAGGAATGATTTTAACACCAGGTGGCATTGGCGCTTATGCCTATTTAATGGCGAAGGTCTTAGAGCTAAATGGCGTTGAATATACCCTTGGATTAGCAAATGGAACGGTACAATGGTTTGCTCAATTTTTAATCATCATCGTATTAGGAGGTTTAAGTTTAATTATACTTCCAATCATAAATAAACAAGTCAAATAATATGCGATTTGTAGAAGGCATTGAAAAAAAGATTTTAAGTATTGATGCGGCTAAAGCATTGATAAGTTCCTGGAAAGTGACAGGCAAAACAGTAGCATTTACCAATGGATGTTTTGATATTTTACATCAAGGACATTTATTCTCCATTGCACAAGCAGCCAAAGAAGCAGACTATTTAGTAATTGGTTTAAATGCTGATGCAAGTATTAAAAGATTAAAGGGGCCTGATCGTCCAATTAACTCAACGGAGAGTCGCGCATTGGTGATGGCTAATTTAGTATTAGTTGATGCAGTGGTTGTTTTTGAAGAGGACACCCCTTATGAATTAATAACAACCTTAATGCCAGACGTTTTAGTGAAAGGGGGTGATTATACTATTGACACTATTGTTGGCGCAAAGGAAGTAATTGCCAACGGAGGAAAAGTAATTGTCAACCCAATCGTAGAGGGATTTTCAACAACGAATATTATAGAAAAAATTAAAAAATAATAATGGAATTTTTACAGCATTTGAATTTAGCAAAAGAGAACGAAGGAAGTTCAACAGGAAATACAACCATCAAAAGTAAAGGAGCATTTATCACAAGCAACTCTCCTGTTGATGGAAAAATAATTGGCACAGTGAGCACAACAGATAAAGAAGCATATGAAAAGGTAATTACTACCGCGCAATCTGCATTTTTGGAATGGAGAAAATGGCCTGCGCCAAAAAGAGGCGAAGTGGTAAGACAATTAGGAGAAGCATTAAGAGCTGATAAACAAGCGCTTGGCCAATTAGTAAGTTATGAAATGGGCAAAAGCTTACAAGAAGGCTTAGGTGAAGTACAAGAGATGATTGATATATGTGATTTTGCGGTAGGTTTATCTAGACAATTGTATGGCTTAACCATGCATAGTGAAAGACCTTCGCACAGAATGTATGAACAGTGGCACCCAATGGGAATCGTAGGCATTATTTCTGCATTTAATTTCCCAGTAGCAGTATGGAGCTGGAACGCTGCATTAGCTTGGGTATGTGGAAATGTTACGGTTTGGAAGCCAAGTGAAAAAACGCCTTTATGTGGCAATGCCGTGCAAAATATAGTGGCAAAAGTATTTACTGCGAACAATGTACCTGAAGGTGTAAACAATTTAATTCAAGGTGGCCGTGAAGTGGGTGAATGGATAAGTAATGATACAAGAATTCCTTTGGTGTCTGCAACAGGATCCACAAGAATGGGAAAAGAATTAAATAAAGCAGTAGCAGGAAGATTGGGAAAAACTATTTTAGAATTAGGGGGCAACAATGCCATCATTATTACTGAAAATGCCGACTTAGATATGTCCTTAATTGGTGCTGTGTTTGGAGCAGTTGGAACGGCAGGCCAAAGATGCACAAGTACAAGACGCTTAATTATTCATGAAAATGTATACGATAGTTTTGTTGCAAAATTAACCAAAGCATATCAGCAAATTAAAATTGGAGATCCTTTAGATTCAAAAAATCATATGGGTCCATTGATTGATAAAGATGCGGTGAATTTATACTTACAAAGTATTGAGGCATGTATAAAAGAAGGTGGTAAATTTTTAGTAGAAGGTGGTGTTATAAATGGTGCAGGTTTTGAAAGTGGTTGTTATGTGAAGCCATGTATTGCCGAAGTACAACCTAATTATAAAATTGTACAACACGAAACCTTCGCTCCTATTTTATATGTAATGAAATATAAAACAATCCAAGAAGCAATTGAAATTCAAAATAATGTACCACAAGGTTTGTCGTCTGCAATTATGACTTTAAACATGCGTGAGTCCGAATTATTCTTATCTGCTTGGGGTAGCGATTGTGGAATTGCGAATGTAAATATTGGAACAAGTGGCGCTGAAATTGGTGGCGCATTTGGCGGCGAAAAAGAAACAGGTGGCGGAAGAGAAAGTGGTAGCGATGCCTGGAAAGCTTATATGCGTAGACAAACCAATACCATTAATTGGAGCAATCAATTACCACTTGCACAAGGCATACAATTTGATTTGTAATTCTATGAAAAAGCAATTTTTATTACTACTTGCAATTTGTATACATGTTTTTGTATTTGCACAAACGAACGTATCAAGTAAGTACTGGCATTGGAAAGATTTTAATAAAGATTCCGTACATGGTATAAGTTTATTGCAAGCTTATGAGCAACTTTCAAAACTAAACAAGCAACCCTCCCCGATTATTGTGGCTGTTCTTGATGGCGGTATTGACACCAATCATATTGAACTAATATCAAGGCTTTGGGTGAATACCAAAGAAATCCCCAACAATGGGATTGATGATGACCACAACGGATATATTGATGATGTACATGGTTGGAATTTTTTAGGGGGCAAGGATGGCCGAAATATTGACAAAGCTGCGGACGAAAAATCAAGGATATACCATAAATACAAATCGGTATTTGAAAATGTATCTGACTTAAATCAAATTAAATCGGAAGCACAACAAATACAATATCAGATTTGGAAACAAGCAGCTAGTGAGATTGAATTTTCCGAGGAAGATGCAGCTAACTTACAGTATATCACGATGGCTACAAATGCAATACAAAAATTAGGCAATATCATTATCAAAGAAAAGAACGATTCTAATTTCACTGTGGAATCTCTTGAATCATTCCAACCCATTGGCCGCGTTACACTTGATGCAAAAATGGCTTACTTAAGAACGGTTCAAATTTTGGGTATTGAAAAAGAAACTCCCTACCAAGAAGTAATCGCTGACTTGAAAGAATATATTGAAGGCAAAGAGAAGTCAGCTAAAGCAAAGTCTATGCCTCCTGCAAATATTAGGGCTGACATTATTAAAGACAATTACGAAAACTTTGCAGATAAATATTATGGCAATAATGACATTACTGGCCCTAACGCAAAACATGGAACGCATGTAGCAGGATTAGTGGCAAGTATTCCTGATAGTAATTGGCATGTAAATAAATATTATCCAGCCATACAAATTATGGGTGTTAGAGTAGTTCCTGATGGCGATGAATATGATAAAGATATTGCGCTTGGCATTAGATATGCGGTTGATAATGGCGCCAAAATAATCAATATGAGTTTTGGCAAATCCTTCTCACCTGAACAAGCATGGGTGGATGATGCTATTCGTTATGCCGGTGAAAAAGATGTATTAATTATTCATTCTGCTGGCAACGAATATTATGACTTAAATACAAAAGCAGTTTATCCAAACCCATATTCCAGCACTATCAAAGACACTGCAAAAAATATTTTAACGATAGCTGCAAGCAGTGATTATTTTATTAATGGAAGCTTACTCACCGACTTTAGCAATTTTGGATCTAAAATTGTAGATGTACTTTCTCCTGGCAATAAAATATATTCAACCATCCCAACAGGTAATAACCATGGTTATTTACAAGGTACTAGTATGGCTGCACCCATTGTAAGTCATATTGCAGCAATGCTCAGATCCTACTACCCTAATCTTTCTGCAACAGATGTAAAACAAATATTAATGCAGAGTGTTTGGAAGCCAGAAGATATTAAAAAAACTTATCCAGTACCTCAAAAACAAGAAGAAAAAACTTTACAAGAAATTGCAGCTGCACCTGGTATTGTGAATGCATCAAACGCTTTACAGCTTGCTCAAAATTTTAAACCAAGCAAAAAAACAAAATCGAAATCTAAATAAAATTCAAATAAATCAAATCATCATTTAAACAAAAAATATGCCCAGACCCAGTGCAACAGAATACGGAAAGCCACATCAAACCTATATCAACTATACAAGTGGAAAAGATTATTCCATTTTAGTACAACAATACAATGAAAGAATCATTGAATTTTGGGCAGCCATCCCTTTAGAAAAAATTAATTATGCATATGGGCCAGATAAATGGACCATTAAACAAATGTTTCAACACGTAATTGATACGGAAAGAATTTTTGCATACCGTGCATTAGCCTTGTCAAGAAAGGAACCAGCTGCTTTATTGGGATTTGACGAAAATGAATATGCAAAAAATGCAACAGCTGCCAATAGAAACTGGAAAGATATGTTAGTAGAATGGAGAGTCGTAAGACAATCTACTAACTTATTATTTGCCTCATTTACTGAAGAGCAAAATAAAGCCTTTGGAACCGCTAGTGGCTTCCCTATTTCAGTAAATGCATTAGGCTTTATTATTTTTGGACATGCTTTACATCATTTACATATCCTAAAAGAGCGATACGATATATAAAAAATAACCCCTAACTAAAAATTAGGGGTTATTTTTTTGCCTTAGGCAATATTTATTTTTCGAAGAAATAATTTTTCTTTCGAAAATAAGGAATTACTTGCTTGCGTATAAGTGTACAGCTAATTGAACATCTGTATCAACCATACCAACACCGTAGTTAATGCCAAATACAGTTCTGTCTAATGGGAAGAAAGCTTCAGCAAAGAATCCTTTTGCTGGATCTGTACTTCTGATATAAGCTGTAAAAGTGATAGGTGCTTTAATGCCATGTAAAGAAAGTTCACCAGCTACAGTTGCTCTATCCGCTTTAGTATAATTTACACTTGTAATTGTGAAAGTTGCTTCACCAAATTTGATTGCATCTAAGAAATCAGCTGAAAATAAATGACCTTGTAATTTTTCACCAGCAGCATCAGTTACTTTTAAACCAGCAACATTAATTACGAAACTACCACCTACTAATTTACCACCATCTACTTTTACTGAACCAGATTTAACTGGGAAATATCCTGTGTGGAAATCACTTGTTTTAGAACCAGTAAAGTCAACTTTACTTTTAGCAGCATCTACTGTAAAAGTTGTTCCTTCCACTTTAGTTGATTTTGGAGCAAATGAAAATAAAGCCACTGATGCAAGCATCACTACTGATAACATGATTTTTTTCATATTGAGTTGTTTTAGTTAATTGTCAATAAATATCCTATAAATATTATAGACTTCAAAAATACAAATCAATGTTTAAACAACAAAATTTATTTTTCCTGATCCATTTAGCTTGATTTAGAACTCA
>Ga0214206_1000511_pt1 | contig 10364 bp, 16 predicted proteins | sample TroBogEpilimnion_26_FD_153044 | JGI IMG/M metagenome (GOLD analysis project Ga0214206, IMG submission 153044) | Freshwater microbial communities from Trout Bog Lake, WI - 07JUL2009 epilimnion | ecosystem: Environmental > Aquatic > Freshwater > Lake > Epilimnion/Euphotic zone | place: Trout Bog...
ACCGACCCGGATTTGCCCAATATCGTCAACGAATCCAAGGGTCGCGTCGCCGCGTCGCGCATCCGCAAATACTGCCGTCAAACTGACGCCGACAATCTGATCTCGCAGGCTGTTGGCATCTCGTTGCGCAAGGGCTTGGGGCTCATCAAGAGCGGCGTCGTCAACAAAGAGTTTTCGAACCAGCTGGTCCAGCCGGAAAACTTTGGCGTGCTGCACGAGAACCACTGCAAGCTTGACTGTGACATGGAAGCGTTCACGCATCGCATGTTAATCACGCCTGCGCAGTTTCGCAACCTGATCAAGGGGCGCCCGGACGAAGCCGATCTGAAAGAGCGCGCCAAGTCGCACATGCAAGGTTTGAGCGGCGGCATGAAGGATGCGTCGGGATCGGCGATGAACATCGTCACTGGTGGCCTTTATCCTTTTCAAGCCGGTGGTTCCGGCCTGCCCAACCAAAGCCGAGGCATCGTGGATTGGATGTCGCAGCCCAAAGCCAGCATCGACCCAACGGTTGAATCTTCCATGCTGGAAATGGACGAGCTGTGGGTCTGGGATGACAAGCGCGGCGATTGGGCCACGTTCCAGATCATCGGCGACAACATTCTGCTTGGCGGAAAGTATCAAATTACCAGCGCCTTCTCTTACAACACGCAGGCGCGGCAGACGGACCCTACGCTCAAGGGCAACCATCCGTTCAGCGTATTTTGCGCCAATCCCGTGCCGGAATATTTCTGGGGCGTCTCAGAAATCACCCGCCTGATTTTGCTTCAGGAAGCGATCAATTCGCGCATCACCGGCATCAACAAGATGCTGCGCAAGCAAGAAGAGCCCGCCACCAAGTTTGTGGGCTCCACCGGCGTCAACCAACAGGCCTTGTCACGGTTCAACAAGCCGGGTGGCTACTGGACCGACTCCAACCCCAACGCCAAGATCGAGCGCGACAACGTGCAAATCCCCGAAGCCCTCTGGCATTCGCTGCACGAATATGAGCGCATGTTCGACGAGATGATGGGCTTGCCGCCCATCGCCAAGGGCCAAGGCGAACAGGGTGTGCGCTCCGGCGCGCACGCCGACACGCTGATCCGCATGTTCTCGCCGCGCTTCAAAGACCGCGCCTTGCTGGTCGAGCGTGACGTCGAGAAGTTTGGCGCCTTGATGCTCGATCTTGCCCGCGCCCACATCGACCAGAAGATGATCGCTTGGGTTCCCAAGGAAGCCGCCGGGTACGAAGACAGCTCCGCGCCGGGCGAAGAAAAGCTGCTGATCCCGCCTGCCAAGGGTTTGGTGCCGGTGACGTTCACCTTCGCCGATCTGCCCGACGACGTGTCCTTGACCGTGGACTCGCATTCCTCGTCGCCTGCCTTCTCGCAGGACGCCAAGGAACTGGCCTTCAGCCTTCAGCGCATTGGCGCCATGTCCCCGGCGCAGCTGGTCGATCATGTGGACGTCAGCGACCCCGACGATCTGCGCGCCAACATCATGCGCCGCGAGATCGCCCGTGCCGAAGCGGCGGAGAAGGAACAGGAACTCAAAGCCCAGACGCACAGCAAGAAGAAATAACAAAAAAGCCGACATGTTCCTTTCGCGAACATGTCGGCTTTGATCTGTTAAGTTTTCGGCGTTTTGTTAACACGTCACCTTTTGCCGGTCGGCTCCGACCGCAACACACGCAACGGCGATTGGCCGTTTCTGACATCCGGCAGTTGCAACGAACCGGGGTTCAACGCGGCGCTGCGGAAAGCGCCTGCAAGCGCCCGGCGGCCCAGAGCGTCCGCTTGCTTCTTGTTGATACCTGCCGCCTGTAGCCCCTTGCCGCCAAAGTAGTTGTCCGCCAGCGTCTGTTGTTGGCCGGGAAGCTTGGGAGCCACGGCTTCGCCGTGCCGGATGTTGTCCTTCAGATCGGTCATGTTGTAGTCTTCCATGACGATCCGCGCCGTCTCATCGACGGCCTTGACCACGGTCTTGTTGCCGATCTGACCCGGCCCCTGACCTTCCTCCACCATGCGCTGGAGATTGGCGATCTGCTTCTTCAGCGACTCCAGTTCCTGCTTCGCGCCGCACGCCTTGTTGGGGCACGGCGGGTCTTTGATGGGCACGGCCTTGAACGTGCGGCTGTACTCATGGCCGCACAGCTCGCACTGATACCTGATCTTGTACTTGGTCGGTTCCAAGAAACTCTCCGACGTGTCTGTGTCGATCCCCAACGTGAGCGTCATGTCAGTCTTCCATCTTCTTGTAGCCGATGGGCTCGAAATCAATCTGCTGCCCGCCCGCATTGTGCCGCGCCCAATAGGACCGATAAATCCACTTCACGTTGATCGGGTCATACGCGCGGGTGGTGCGCCACGTCGCCGGATGCACGTCCTTGCCGGTGGAGGTCAGCCACACCGGTTGACCATCAAAAGGAAAATCGGGGCCGATTTCCGGAATGACGTCCCAGCCGTTAGGAATGACGACGGCTTCAATGATGGGCGCTTCATCGAACAGCGCCGTGTCGGACTTTGCCTTGAACTGAACGTCTGATCTTCTCATAGCCCATACTCCGATTGCCATGTTTCAGGCTCAACTTCGTTTTCCGCCTGATCTTGCATCGTTCTCAAGTAGTTGAAAACAATACGGTTGACCGTGGTCGAGGCGCTGGGTTTTTCACCTTTTTGGGCCGAAGTGACGGCCTCGTAGGTCATGCCCTGCCCCATCATCTCACGTTGCGTCCAATCTTTCCACGCTCTGACCGCGAAGGCCATGGCAAAGACGCGATCATCCTTGCAGTTTTCGTCCCGCGACTCCGGAGCGCCGATGTGCCCGTCCTCCACGACAATCAACGACATCTCGTTCAACAGCGACCGAGACTTGATCTCCAATTCCCGCGACACGTAGCAGCCGCGCAATTGGTGCATCAGCACCGACTGTGTGGACCATGTGGTGGCGAAACCGATCACGTAGCCTGCGCCCATAGAGTCCGGGCGCTTGTAAAGGTACATGCGGGCGTGGGCGCCGGCGTCTTGCCAGCCACGCGCCTCGACCTTCTTGGTGTTGCTCTCCAACGACAGCAGCTGCCGCAGGTGATCGAACTCGCCCAGCACCAGCGCGCCGGGGCCGCCAACCTCCGGGTTGACCAAGCAGTCCACGTAGGCGGACGACAGGTGAAACAGCACCCACGCGGCGTGCTTGGCTTCCACGTCGGCGGTGCAATACTCTGCGACCTGCACCACCTTGTCGGCAAAGCACCGCCACACGGAGATGACGTGGTGGTCCTTGTGGTCATTTCGGCCATAAGCCGGGTCCATGCCGATGACGTACTTGCCGCCGTCCACCGGCTCTTCCCAGACCTTCAGCTCAATCTCTTCGGGCGAATCAACGCCCGGTTTCAGCTCGATCATCTTGAAGTTGAAGAAGTCGCCATCGACCTCATAGCGGTAGGCCTTATAGCGGATGTTCTCTTCCTCAAGCTTCTTCATGTCGGCGGTCAGAACCCGCGTCTGGAAGAACGAATAGCCGGTCTGGACGAAGGCTTGCTCCGCCGTCCACGGCTGGTTCTGATCCAGCAACGCCTGTTCAGCGCCTGCGCTCTCCGTCTTCCACCTGATCCACGCCAGCTGTTCTGCCGTGACCTTGTGGCCGTACAGCTCACGCACCTGATCAATCATTTCCTTCTCGTCGAAGTCCGGCGGGTGCAAGCCGTGCTGCAAGAAGCGAGGGTCTTTGCGCGGTATCTTGTTCGTGTCGCCAGCCCACCAACCGACGAAGAACGACCGCGCCGTGAGCGGATCGTTGATGCCGTCCACATACCGGGTGCGCCAGTGGTTGAAGCCCTTGGCCGTGCTTTCATAGATGAACAGCCGGTTCGGGTTTGTTTGCGCAAACCCTTCTTCCAGCGACTTCAAACCTTCCGCAGAGCCGTAGGCCGCGACTTCCGTCAGATGTCCGAAGGCGTAGCCGACGCCTTCGCCCCATGACGTGCCTTTGTCTTTGGTGCCTGCGACCAAGAGGTCGAGACGTGCCCCGTTGGAGAACTGAAGCATCTGCCGGTTAGAACGAACGATCTTGAACGTGTCGCCGAAATATCCATCGGGAAACGACTCGACGTACTTCTCCAAGAGCATCCGGTTCGCTTCACGGTTCTTCTCCGTGTCCGTCACCAGACAGCCGATGATGTTTGGATGGAGCGCCATCCAGAACACGTCAATCGCCAGCGAGACAGTGGTCACGCCCAATTGGCGCGACTTCAAGCAATAGAACTTATGGATGTCCTGATCCAGCCCAGAACCGACTTCCTGAATGAAGCGGCGCTGGCTTTCCCATAGCTCAAGCTTCGCGCCGCGCTCGTCCTGCGACGTGGACTCTTTCGACGATATGCGAATATCGCCGATGAAGTCCTGAAACAGTTTCAGCCACTTGGATGCTTTGATCGCCATTACAGACCGTTGTTGCTGCGCCAGCTCTTCATGGCGTACTTGTCCTCGACGGACATTTCATTGAACAGCTCGTATTGCGGCTCGTTTTCCGTATCCGGCTCTTCGCTGGGCGGCTCTTCGATTTTGGTTTCGAAGACGCTCACGAACGGCGCCAGTTTGAACTCTAGCTGAAAGCCCAGCGCACGGGCGAAGTCTTCCACCGTTTCGATGGTCGCTTCACGCTGCGACCACATCTGAACCACGCGATCACAGCGGTCGATTGTTTTCTGAATGTCCATTGTCCCCGCACTCCCGATCAAGTCCCACCTCGATAAAACGCCGCGCGGCTTCAGTGTGAGACACCTGCACCGTCACGGCGTAATCCTTCAACCGCTCCAAAAAGTGAGCCGACACGGGGACTGTCACTTTCTCCCGCTTGGCGTCCTCTTTCTTTTTGTAAATGCGCGGCATCAGCTTTTCTTTTTCTTCGCCGGGTGCGCGAAGTCCCCAAGATTGGCGAGCCGGTTCACGGCAGGCTTGACCGCCTTGGCCGGGGGCGTCTTGGGCGACACAGCGGTGGCGGGCGTCTTGGGCGTCGCCGCAGCGCCGACCTTCGGGAAAACCTTTACCGGGGTCTTGGCGGCTCCAAGCTCTTTAGGCATCTTCGCCATGGTCACTTCCCCTTCTTCTTGGCCGTGCGCTGCGTCTCTTTCGCAATCGCGACCGCCTGCTTCTGAGGCCGCCCTTCCTTCACCAGCTTGCTGATGTTCTTGCTGACGTCCTTCTCAGACGTGGTTTTTTTAAGAGGCATCTCGATCTCCGTGGCTTCTGCGACGACGGGGTTTGTCGGCGTCGCTATCGAACAGCCTTTCGGGTTCGGGGGCAAGGGGCTGTGCAGCGGCATCGGGTGCGGCTGGCTCGCCCGCTCCAAGAAGTCTGTCCACAGCTTCAGCGGTGGCATCCGCGTTGTGTTCAGGTTGGCTTTCAGCCACGCCCAATCCCACTTCATTCGCGTCGCTCTCAATGGCTGCGGCAGGCGCCCGGTGCTTCTCCACAAGCTCCGTGACGATCATGGACAACACCCCGGCGGAGGCTCTAAACGCCGAAATGCTATCCTTGGTCCGGTGGTTCATGGGGATTTCCCACACCGGGCACTCTGCCGCTTTCTTCAACTCCCCAGCAAGGTCGTTTAAGAAACTCTCGAATTGCTTGTCCATGTAGGCCTCTCAAGTTGATGTGATCGTATCAGATCAATTTTGCGGTGACAAGCTGTCTTGTGGATCAGGCATGACGACATCGACAATCATGTGGATGCGGTCGGTCTCCCCGTCATTAATCGCGAAGTGCTTCAGCTTGTGATTGAACCACCAGACGCTGCCGGGTTTCCAGTGGTCCGCCCGTCCGCCCGTGACGTTCAGGCAGCGCGGGTTTGAGGTCAGCGCAATGTGCAAGCGCGTGAAGTGGTCGGCGTAGCGCCCTTCATCGACATGCGGCATGACGGCGCCGCCCGCTTTCAGCTTTACAAGCAGCACCCTGCCCAGCTCCGTCACGCCCAACATGGAGCACACGTATTCGACCAGCGGCATAGCGGCGGAGAGGGCGCACTGTTCCTCCGGATAATCCACGCTGCCTAGATCGTTGAAGTACAGCTCCGGCGTGAAGCCCAGCGGTCCACGGATGAACACGCATTTGGTGTCGGCGTGCGCGGAGCCCGGATAGGTCTGGCGGATGGTTAGCCGGTTCCACAATCCGGAGTTCTCGTTGAGCTGGGACACGAGCGGGGCGACGTCGAGGTGGCGAAGCAGTTCGAGATGGGGGCGCATGGTGGTTCCTAATCAAACAAACCAAGGGTTCGAATTGTTTTTCCATGTTCCGCCAGATGGTGTTCCTTGCACAACCATTGCACGTCCAGCGGTTTTGAATAATCTGGATGGTGCGCTTCCACGTCAGTTTCTCCGCAAACAATACAAGGGGCTCGGACAAGTTGTCCTCTAGCGATGGCGCGGCGTGTCATTGACCTAGCAGTTCGTTTTTCCGGGTCTATGTCATGCCAGCGTTGACGGCGGCGCTCTTTGCGCTCGTCCTCCGTCAAGATCACTTGGTCTCCCCAACCCTCTCGCGCTTTGCGACGGGCGTATTTTTGCGCCTCAATTTCCTGCTGCCGCTCTGGATTGTCGAGCGCCCATTGGCGGCGTTTCTCAGTGTGGTAGCCGGGGTGGGCCGCCACCCAAGCTTTTCGGTACGCGGCTTTGCACGAGGGGCAGTAGCCCTTCGTTTCGGACAAATTGTCACAAGTTTTGGCGGAACATCTAAACATTTTGTTTTTGTAGCACACCCTAAAAACTATTCCCACAAAAAAATGGGGGGCACGTGATTGGAGGCGCGGAGAAAATTTTGGTTCTGGTCCATTCTTCTTTTCAACGGGAAGTTTCGCTGGACCCGTGGGGGGCCGCGACCCCCGACGCCCCGCCCCCACCTGTCAGCCGCACCACCTCAACAGCCGTTACTCAGGGCAGGGGCTGAGCCGTTACATCGTTGCGGTGAGCGAGCGGAGCGAGCGAAAAAAATTTTTTTTTAAGAGAAAAGTGTCGGAAGTCTGACAGGCCTGAACGGTGCAACGGCGCGGCGCCTGATCGGTTAACCGGCGCTGCGGTGTTCGGAAAGCGAGCGAAGCGAGCTTCGGCGCCGATTTTTAGAGTTGCGCGCAAGAAAGCTTCATTGGCGGGACGGTGTTACGGGGTTGCGGCGCCTCGCGGGGGCGGTTGCGTATAGATATGGATTCCAAAAATTTCGAGTTCTGATTTTTTTGAGGTCCATCGTCGCGGGCGCGTGCGTGCGTCACGTCCAGCCGTCACCGGGATTGGGGAGCGGTCGGGGCGCGTGCGTTATTGGCGCTCGTTTGGGTGTCGTCATCTGCATTGGGTCGGTTGGTTTTGATCGTGGCGGCGTTTCTTGTAGTGCTCGGAGCCGCTGAGATACGCGGCCTTTTTCGCCAAGGTCTTTTACACGTTGCAAGCGGCGCCGATATGCCTGCTCTGCTTCGATCAGTTCCGGTTCAAGTTCGCGAAAAACGGCCATGATGTCGAGCCGGTGGATCGCCCATGTTGATTTGTGCGCTCTCATGATGCTGCGCAAGTTTTCACCTTCTGGCGGGACTGGCCTACACTCGGACGCTATGAAGTGAAAAATCAGGCGGCAAAGCATCCCGAAAGCGGCCGCCGGTAACGTCAACGCAAGCGGGTGCATCATCAAGCGTTCGATGGCGAAAGCGGGGAGTCGTTTCGGTAACGGTTTCTTTTCCATAAGGCAAAAATAAGTGACAACTTGTCTTTTTTCAAGGCGAATCAGGTTGACTGTTTAGGGCGGGTGTCTTACAAATAAGGGGTCAACACGGGCAAGGAGCCACTAAAATGCAAGCTGGTCGATACGCCATCCGCGCAGAATATGCCGACGGAACGCTAGAAGATTCCGTTTCGCTGGTTTCCAGCAAGGCGCTTGCAATTAAAATCGCCAAAAAATGCGCCGAAACGTCAACGCGTGATTTGACGGTTGCTATTTGGGTCGATGATACGCGCACGGATTGCGGCGTTTTCAAAGCTGAGGTGCGCGCGTGATCGCCTATCTTCACAAAAATCACAAGCGCAACGGTGGCGGGTTTGTTCTCGCCATTTGCGCGCGGCCTTGCAACGGCGCCGAGTTTCAGGACGCGGAACGTGTATTGGTGGCTGACAAGCGGGCGGCGCGCGCATTGTGCAAGGCGCGCGGCGTGCTGCCGTACAATTTCTAACGCAAGGCGGCGCCGGGATGATCTGGCGCCGCTCATTAACCGGGCAAGGAGTCACACTATGATTAAGCGAATCGGGTCGGATTTCATCGAATTGTGCGCGCTGGCCTCGGTGTTGGGCGCCGTGTTCTGTCTTTTTGTCGTGCTGCAATAGGGGGCGGCCATGATAACGGAAACATTCGAATTGCCTGAGCATTGGGCGTGCGCGCTCTTTTACGGTGACGAGTCGGGAATGGACTCGAGCGATTGCGCTGCGTTGTGTGCGTTTACGCAATATATGCTCGATGAGTATGGCTCTTGTCATTGCGTCGATATGGGCGAGTCCGTTGGGTTTGTTCGCTACCATGACGCGCGCCGTTTCGGGGTGCTGGCGTGCGAAGTCGCGCCGTTCGTGTTTGATGTTACGCCACGGGGGAAAGCATGAAAGTGGATCTCGATTTCATGATTGGGCTTGAGTCCCTGAAAGCGCGAACGGTGAATCCTTTCATTTGGTCTTCGGCGTGCTGGCTGCTTTTTGAGGCGGGTTTGCTGTGGGCTAATCGTGGGAGCTCGGCGCCGGTCGCGGCTCGCAAGAGCCGCGGCTATAGTGTGCGGGTCCAGACTCACGCTAACGATTGGGTGATAGAGTTTGCCGGGGATGATCTGACTCCATCCTTGCGGCGCCTCTGACGTCTGCGCGTGGCGGTCCTACGGGGCCGCCATCGGCGGGCGCCAATAGTGGCGAATCCGGAAGGGCATGGAGCCAAAAATGCAGTTCAATATAGAAATCAATGCGCGCCTCTTAAAAGCGGTGGCGCTGGCGGCGATTAACAGCGAGTCGCGGTACTATCTGCGCGGCGTTTATGTGGAGTTCTTCGCGGACCATATCACGTTAACAGCTACTGACGGTCATAAGCTAATGGCCGGGCGTCAGACGCGCGTCGATACAGGGCCTGGGGACTCTGCGGCGGGTGAACCTGGGGTTATCCTCCCGCTCGATATGGTCGACAAAATAAAGCTGGGCCGCAAATCGCCGGATCATGCGACTCTGTCGTTCGATGCCAAGGGCGACAATCTGCAAGCTCGGTTTTTGAACCTGCGGTTTGATGGAACGACTCAAAGCGGGTTTGAAGTCGAGGCGTCCTATCCTGCCGCGCGCCGCGTGGCGCCGGTGTCGATCACGGGGGAGCAAGCGGCGTTCGATCCGGAGATTTTGATAACTTTCACCAAGGCGGCCAAGCTGACGCACAATAGCATCGGCAATCCTTCTACGCCGGTCGTCCATCATAACGGTCTAAGCCCGGCGCTGGTTTCTTGGCTGGGCGCTGGCGTGCTGCCGGGCTGTGAAGCGTTCGGGGTGGCAATGCCTATGCGGGTCCAAGGCGATTTCAAGGAACTGCCGGACGTGGCGTGGTTCACGGGTGCGGCGGCCTATAAGGCAACGCCTGCGGATCAATTCAAGGCGGAAACGGAACGGCTCAAGGCGCGCGGTTAAAAGGGGGCTCTCATGTTGTCATATGTTGAAACCGAAAGCGGGCGAATCTATGAGACCGAATCGCCGGAGCTGTGGGCGGGTCCGTTCCTGAAGGGGCGGCGCCTGTCCAAGGCGGAAGGCGCGCGGCGCCATGCGGAGCAATGCGCGGATGATCTGCGGCAAAAGTTGGCGGCGGGGGATACGGTTCATTCTGTGCTGCGTCACGTCTCGGCGTCTGGCATGTCGCGGCGGATAGATTTCTACTCGCTCAAGGGCGGCGTCCCCATCTGGCTGTCGGGGTATATGTCCGGGCTCCTGAGCTATCGGGTTCACAAGCAAGGCGGGCTTGTGGTGCAAGGCTGCGGCATGGATATGGGATTCCACGTCGTTTGCGGATTGTCGTTCAAGCTGTTCGGCGCTGAAAAGGCGCTGCGGTCGGAGTGGATTTGATGCGCGTCACGCCGGTGCGCCCCATAGCCTATGCGTCGCGCTTTTCCGCGCGGCGTCCAGCTGCTTTCAATCTGAAACAAGGAGTCGAACCTATGAAGATGCATGCCTCTATTACTGAAGCCCGAATCTGCGAAGCGGTCGAAGCGGATGATCATTTAGGATTTTGCACGCAATGCGGCGCGGAAGCCTACGGGGTCGAGCCTGACGCCTGCGGCTATGACTGCGAAGCGTGCGGCGAGTCTGCCGTCTACGGCGCCGAAGAATTGCTCATAATGACGGTGGC
>Ga0214206_1000514_pt1 | contig 10314 bp, 8 predicted proteins | sample TroBogEpilimnion_26_FD_153044 | JGI IMG/M metagenome (GOLD analysis project Ga0214206, IMG submission 153044) | Freshwater microbial communities from Trout Bog Lake, WI - 07JUL2009 epilimnion | ecosystem: Environmental > Aquatic > Freshwater > Lake > Epilimnion/Euphotic zone | place: Trout Bog...
GATGAAGGAATCTCGTATTCCAGAACTTGAAGTGCCAACTCTTGCTAAGGGTGAGACATGGAAGGATCTTGCAGATCCTTCATTTGATGTTGAATCAGCGGGCGCTCGCGGTATGGGTTATGAAAAACTCAATCAGCTTGCACTAGAACATCTGATGGGCGTCAAGGCATAACGCATGGCAAAGACACCTATTCGTGTTGGGGTTATTGGTACAGGAATTATGGGAGCGGGCCATGCCCGCTTTCTTACCGAACATGTAAAAGATGCGCGGGTGAGTGCTCTTATGGACGTTGATGAGCCGCGCATGGGCGCACTTGCAAAGGAACTCGGCCCAGACGTTGCAACATTTACAACCGTTGAAGATTTCTATGCCCATCCAGATATTGACGCAGTGATCATCGCATCTCCAGATGCGCTGCATGTGCCACACCTTCGTTTAGCGCTAGCTAAAGGATTACCAACTTTATGTGAGAAGCCAATTGCCACAACAGTTGATGATGCACGCACGATCGTTGCTGAAGTTGAGGCCACGGAGAAGAAGCTAGGTAAGCCGCTTGTTCATCTTGGCTTTATGCGCCGCTTTGATCCCTCTTATGTAAAGCTTAAGAAAATGCTTGATAGTGGAGAATACGGCGCACCGCTTGTTGCTCGTATTAGTACTCGTAACGTTTCATCTCCTGGCATAACAACTCCTGGTCTATATACCAATATGGCTGTGCACGATTTTGATATCTGGCGCTGGCTGACAGGAGATAACTGGGATTCAGTTGTTTCTCATTATCCAAAGAGCAATTCGCTCTCACCTGCTGGTCTAAAAGATCCGCTGATCTTTGTTGCCCAACTTAAAGGTGGAATAACCATGGTCGCCGATGTAGTTGCCAATGACAACTATGGCTATGACGTTCGCACCGAAGTAATTTGCGAAAAGGGTTCTGTTGAAATGGGAATCTTTGGAGACATTATTACTCGTCACAACATGGTGGCAGGTGTTGCTCAAGGTGGGCCGATGGTGGAGAACTGGATTCCTCGCTTTGAAGAGGCCTATATTGAAGAACTCAAAGCCTGGATTGCAACGATGACAACAGGAGTCAATAATCCAAACCTTGCTACCGCTGCAGATGGTTTAGCTGCTGCAGAGGCGTGCCAGATGGGTGTTGCTAGCCTTAATTAAGCTTTTACAGTTTCCGCTGATTCACTGCGCGAAATTTGTAGAACCGCAATGGAGGCAACAAGGCAGAGAATTCCTGCGGCATAAAACGCTGCTGCATAGTTTCCGAGCTTGTCATGAATTATGGCCCCGCCAAGGGCTGCAATAGATCCGCCAATTTGGTGGCACGCAAATACCCATCCATAGATCACTGTTGCGCGGGTTGGGCCAAGTACGCGCCTGCACAAGATGACTGTTGGCGGAACGGTTGCGACCCAATCGAGTCCGTAGAAAATAACAAAGACCAGCGTTGATGGATGCACGCTTTGGAAGAGTATGGATGGAAGAAGAAAGAGTGAGAATCCTCGGAATGCGTAGTAAAAAAACAGAAGCTTGACCGGATCAACGCGGTCTGTCAGCCAACCAGAACCCATAGTTCCAATCACATCAAAGACACCGACCAGAGCCAGCAGACTCGCTGCTGTGCCCATGGCCATACCGTGATCCACTGCTGCAGGTATAAAGTGAGTGCCAATCAATCCGCTGGTTGAAAGACCGCACACAAAAAATGAACCGCAGAGCAACCAGAAATCTTTGATTTTCGTTGCAGCAACTAGTGAATCTATTGCTTCCCGGGCTGCGTTGCGTTTAACAACTTCTGGATACTCATAGTCATCGGGAGCCCCGTATGGCTTCACAGCTGCGTGCATAGGACTTTCTTTGAGGAAGAAATAAATAGCGGGCACCATCGCCCATGCGCATAATCCAACGGTGACCGATACTGATCTCCATCCAAAACGCGTCACAAGAGATGAAAGTCCAGGAAGAAAAATCAGATTTCCTGCGGCGCTTGCCGCCGTTAATATTCCAACCACTAATCCTTTGCGCTTGATAAACCAGCGATTAGCAATAGATGCTGCAAATACAAGCGCCATCGCTCCGGTGCCACCGCCAACGATGAGTCCCCAAAGAACTGCCAAGTGCCAAGGATGCGAGATGTATTGAGTGCACCACGCACCACTTCCCACAATTGTTAAAGCGCACATGACGACTCTGCGAATTCCAAATCGTTCCATGAGGGCAGCAGCAAACGGTGCGGTGAGTCCATAGACCAGGACGTTGATGGATACGGCCGAGCTAATTGCACTTCTTGACCAACCAAATGAATGTTGGAGAGGGATGATTAATACAGAGGGCGCTGCTCTAAATCCAGATGTTGCAACAAGGGTAAAGAAAGTAATAACGGCTGCAATCCATGCAGGATGCAGCCGTTTAGATTTACTCATTGCTCTCCGGGCGTATTAAACCGCGGCTCCCTTACGAGAGATCGCATCAACTGAAGCTGAGAGTAGAAGAACTCCACCAGTAACTAGGTATTGAGTTCCTGAGCTAAAGCCAAGAAGTCCCATTCCGTTATCGATTGTTGCAACTACAAGCCCGCCGAGTACAGCATCGCGCATCTTTCCGCGGCCACCAAAGAGAGATGTTCCACCGATAACTGCTGCGCCTACTGCGTAGAGAAGAGTCGTTCCACCACCAGTTGTTGGAGAGATCGAATTTGAACGAGATGCAAAAAGCATTCCTGCGATTGCAGCAAATCCAGAACAGATCACAAAGGCCATAGTGCGGATATAGGTGACATTGATACCTGCACGACGCGCTGCTTCAGCGTTACCGCCAACGGCATAGAGATAGCGCCCAAACTTTGTCTTCTGTAACGTAAATGTTCCAGCAAACAAAAGTCCGAGAAGCACTAGAACGACGATCGGCATTCCCTTGATGCTGCTTTGTGGGGGATTTCCGCGCTGACCATTGAGCATGTAGGTTGCCGCACCAGCTAGGACAGTCAGAATTGCATTACGCAATAACCAAACCTTGAAGAGTTCTAGCTTTACGTTTGCTTTGCGACCACGAATAACTCGGCGCAAGCCATAAAGAAGATAGGCACTCATAGCAACCACATAGAAAATCCAACTTTGTGTTGGGGAGAGGTTGTTGTTTTCGACTGCAACAATGAAGCGATCCTGGAGCGGAATTGTTCCACCCTCTCCTGCCATGAGCAGCAAGACGCCCTGGAAAGCCAAGAAGGCCGACAAAGTAACAACGAATGATGGAATACCAAGTCGTGCACGAAGTAGCCCCATCGCAAAACCGAGAGCCGTTCCAACGATCATGCTTACGATAAATGCTACATACCAAGGAAATTTATGATTATTAATCAAAAGCACCATGGAAGCACCACACACACCAGATGTGAAGCCTGCCGCAAGATCAATTTCACCCAGCAGCAACACAAAGATCAATCCCATAGCAATAACCATGACAGGTGCTGACTGGGTGATGAGATTTGCAAGATTGCGATCGGTCAAGAAGTAATCTGAAGAGAATTTAAAGATGATGCCAAGTGCCAGCAAACCCAGGATTGCCGGTAATGCACCGATGTCACCTGATTTAACTCTTGCGATGTAGTCAGTTGCTACCGAACGCATGCTGAGTTCGTGAACTGCTGAATTCATTTCCTGATCGTGGCTCACTTAGATGCCCCCACTCCTGCTGATTTACCTGTTGTAATAAGTTCGACTACCTGGCTTGCACTGACATCCTTAGTTTGAACTTGTGTAGTCATAGTTCCTAGATAAAGCGGAGCAATATAGTCAGCGACTGCAAAGACGTCATTGAGATTGTGGCTAATGAGAATGACGGCTAATCCGTTATCTGCAAGTCGGCGTACGAGCTTGAGCACTTGCTCCGTCTGAGCGACGCCTAGAGCTGCAGTTGGTTCGTCCAAAATAACTAGTTTGCTATTCCACAGTACGGCGCGGGCAATGGCAACGGTTTGTCGCTGTCCACCAGAAAGAGATGAAACTACTTGACGAATAGATTTAACTGTTCGTACAGAAAGTCCATCAAGAGTCTTAGCAGCAAGAGTTTCCATACTGGGCTCGTTGAGAACAATTCCTGTTCTCTCTTCCCGGCCAAGGAACATATTTTGAACAATATCTAAGTTGTCACACAAAGCTAGGTCTTGATACACGACCTCAATACCAAGTGCTGTGGCATCTCTGGGATTTTCAATTTCTACTTTTTTACCTTCGAATGTGATTTCTCCTGATTCAGCAACATAAATACCAGCAATGCACTTGATGAGCGTGCTCTTGCCGGCACCATTGTCGCCGACAAGTGCGGTGACCTTGCCAGCATATGCATCAAAATCAACATCTTTAAGTACATGTACCGGGCCGAAAGATTTATTAATTCCTCGTAGCGAAAGAATTGGATCGCTCACGTATTACTCCTGTCAGGGATTTGGGCCACGCCCGGTAAAGGGAGTGGCAATGCTGTGGCTCGTAGCGTAGCCCAGGGTAGGGGTAATAATCACGCTGGGTGAAAATCATTTATCTCTAGAAATGAGTCAGGCCCCACGGGGATTACCCGCGGGGCCTGACTACAAACTACCTAAATAAAGCAGTAGCTCTAATAGATTTTAACTATTAAAGACCAGCAGCCTTACATGCAGCTTCTCCAGCAATCTTACAGATGTCAGCACGAGTCTGGAAACCATCTGCAACTACCTTTGAAACATTTGACTTGTTGATTCCAATTGGAGTTCCAAGTACTGAAGGTACGTTTGATACACCATTGTTTGTTGAACCGTTTGTAGCTGCCTTTGAACCCTTGATCAATGAGATCGCAAGTGATGACGCTGCATTTGCTTCAACTGCAATTGGCTTGTAAACAGTGTTTGAAAGGTCGCCTGTCAAGATCGCTGCAAGACCATCTGCAGTTGCATCTTGTCCAGATACGCAGACCTTACCGTTGAGCTTGTTCTTCTTAAGAACAGCAACAGCAGCAAGTCCTAGACCTTCGTTAGCTGATACAACTGCATCAAGCTTTCCGCCAGCCTTTGTAAGCTGTTGTTCGAAGATTGTTCCGCCGAGAGTGTTATCCCAACCAGCAACAGACTTGTCATCAACAAGAGTTCCCTTGCTTGATGTTAGGTATGGACCAACAACTGAAGCGTAACCTTGCTTGAATAGTGTTGCGTTGTTATCTGTTGGTGAACCGTTTAGGTACACAACGCGTGGTGACTTAACCATCTTTGCCTTGAGGCAATCAACGATTCCTTGACCTTGTAGCTTTCCTACTCCTACGTTGTCGAATGAAACGTAGTAGCTAGCTGAACCCTTAAGTGTTAGGCGGTCATAGTCAATTGTTGCAACGCCTTGCTTCTTAGCCTTAGCTTCAACAGCTGCAGCTGATGGTGAATCGAGGTTAACAAGAATGAGAACCTTTACACCTTCTGTAAGCATGCCGTCAGCGATTGTTGCAAACTTTGCCTTGTCGCCTTGTGCATTTTGAATGTCATAAGTGATTCCAGCTGCCTTGAATGCTGCTGCAAGTAGTGGACGATCCTTTGTTTCCCAGCGAGCTGAAGATGCTGAGTCTGGAAGGATGACACCGATCTGTGCTTTTCCTGCTGCGTGAGCAGATGTTGCAACAAAACCTGTTACAACGAGTGAAGCTGCAGCAATTGCTGCTGCGAAACGACGTGTTGTCATTTATTACCTTTCGAAAGAGTCCGCACGTGGCCAAACCTGCTTTGACCGTGGTCGTGCGAACGGTGGGCAAAGGCTAACCCAGCGAGGATAGATACCCCCAATCCGAAATCGTGATAAATCGGACATTCTCTATAACGCTTAGATAACGTAATAGAGAAGTACGACCGATACCCTTGCCACAAATGGCCGACATTCAGGATGACTTAGCAACCGCGCTTCTGCGCAGCCTTGCTGCTGCCATATCTGCAGGCTCACTTCCGACCGGATTAGTCCTTCCAGATTCCATCACTTTAGAAAGACCCAAGAACCGCGATCACGGTGATTACGCCACATCGGTTGCGCTCGCTTTAGCGAAGAGCGCCGGCCTGAACCCACGTGATGTAGCGCAAATAATTATTTCCCAGCTTGAATCCGATTCATTTATTAAAGCGAGCGTCTCTGCTTTAGATATTGCAGGTCCTGGCTTTATTAACATCACATTAGATCGTGCCTCGCAAGCACAAGTCATTACGCAGATCCTTAAGCAAGGCGCAAAGTTTGGACACGGAGAAGCATTAAAGGGGGTATCAGTAAATCTTGAATTTATTAGCGCAAACCCAACAGGACCTCTGCATCTTGGTCACACCAGATGGGCCGCAGTAGGAGATGCACTTGGTCGCGTGCTGAGCGCCGCCGGAGCAAAAGTATCTCGAGAGTTTTATATCAATGATCGTGGAAATCAGATGGAGTTATTTGGTGCATCACTTCGCGCCGCAGCTCTTGGGCAGAGTGTTCCTGAAGATGGCTACCACGGGGAATATATTGGCGACATTGCGCAGGAGATTAAGAAAGCAGATCCTGATTTACTCAAGCTAGATGAAAGTGCAAGCATCAGTGCATTTCGAGATGAGGGCTATGCGCTGCAACTCAAAGATCAGCAGAGAGTTCTAGACACTTTTGGCACGCACTTTGATACATGGTTCTCTGAACTCTCACTTTATGAGAATAACTTCTTTAGCCACTGCCAAGATGCTCTTAAGGCGCAAGGCCATGTCTATGAGCAAGAGGGAGCAATATGGCTTCGCACCACTGACTTTGGCGATGATAAAGATCGCGTCATGATTAAATCTGACGGCACATTCGCATACTTTGCTTCAGATACCGCTTATTACATCAGTAAGCGTGAGCGCGGCTTTGATATCTGTATTTATATGTTGGGCGCAGATCACCATGGATATGTGAACCGTCTCAAAGCGATTGCGGCATGCGCCGGAGATAACCCTGAATACAACATTGAAATTCTTATTGGTCAGATGGTGAAGATCATTGAAAACGGCGAGGAACTCAAACTGAGCAAGCGCGCCGGGACGATCATTACGTTGGAAGAACTTGTTGAGAAGGTAGGCGTTGACGCTGCTCGCTACACACTTATTCGCTATCCCACGGATACGCCGATGGTCATGGATGTTGATCTACTTCGTAGTCGCACAAATGAAAACCCTGTCTATTACGTGCAGTATGCCCATGCGCGCATCTGCGCAGTACTGCGCAATGCAGAAGAACTAGGTATTGCCTATGGCCAAGAGCATGTTCACCCAGAACTGCTTACACATGAAAGAGAGCGCGAACTCATTGGCGCACTTGCAGAGTTTCCTCGCATTGTTGCCGGGGCGGCCGAGCTGCGCGAACCCCACAGGGTTGCTCGCTATATCGAAGAGATCGCCGGGGTCTATCACCGCTTCTATGCAGATTGCCGCGTCTTGCCTCTAGGGGATGAAAAAGCTGGAGAACTATCTGCCGCGCGCGCCACTTTATGTAAAGCAACAGCGCAGGTGATCGCCAATTCGTTAGCCTTGCTTGGTGTGAGCGCACCAGAGCGTATGTAGTTGAAGAATCGAGAAGAAAAGAAATGACGAAGTTTGCCCCCGAGGTTTTCTCGAGTCACAGCCTTATCAGTGATGGGCAATTACATATTGGCGGAGCAATTGCTACAGATATTGCTGCTGAGCACGGAACTCCTTTATTTGTTATTGATCAAGCAGATTTTGATGCACGCGCTTTGGCCTGGAAAGGCGCGCTAGAAAGTGCGTTCGGCTCTGACGCTGGAACTGTGTATTACGCAGCAAAATCTTTTATCTGCAAAGAGGTAGCCCGTTGGGTTGCCCGTAATGGTCTTGGCATAGATGTCTGTTCAGGCGGGGAGTTGGCTGTTGCGAAAGCTGCCGGCTTTGATATGAGCAAAGTAGAACTCCACGGCAACAACAAATCATTAGATGAAATAAAGAGCGCAATTTCACTCGGCGTTGGAACTATCGTGATGGATTCTTTTCAAGAGATCGAGCGGGTTGCTCTCCTTGCAGAAGAACTTGGCAAGGTTCAAAAAGTTTATTTACGCATTACCCCCGGAGTTGATGCTCATACCCACGAAGCAATCTCAACGGCTCATGAAGATGTGAAGTTTGGATTCTCACTGGCTTCAGGTGCTGCGTGGGAGGCAATACAGGAAGCGCGCAAGCACGCATCATTAAACCTTGCCGGTATTCACTCCCATATTGGCTCGCAGATCTTTGATAGCGAAGGATTTGAAATTGCTGCGACAAAACTCATTGGTTTACTTGCTCGCTTCCGTGATGAATTCGGCGCTGAGCTGCCAGAGCTAGATCTGGGTGGGGGATATGGCATTGCTTATCTTGCTGGAGAGAAAAGTTTAGATGCACACAGCGTGCTCGCCGACTTAGCAAAAGTAGTTAAAGCCCAATGCGCTGTGGCAAAGATTGCAGTACCAAGAATCTCTATTGAGCCAGGACGCGCAATAGTTGGTCCAACAACAACAACTTTATATACGGTTGGCACAACAAAAGATGTGACATTAGAAGATGGAAAAGTACGCCGCTATGTCTCAGTTGATGGGGGCATGTCAGACAACATCCGTCCATCGCTTTATGACGCTGACTACATGGCCATCATTGCTAATCGCACATCAACTTCTGCAGAAGTAAATACACGCATTGTTGGTAAGCATTGTGAAACAGGAGATATTGTCATTAGGCAGATCTCTTTGGCATCAGATGTTGGACCCGGAGATATCTTGGCCGTTCCAGCAACGGGTGCTTATGGCCGCTCAATGGCCAGCAACTACAACCACATCACCAGACCCGCCGTTGTGGCCGTTCTTGATGGGAAAACCCGCGTAATCGTGCGTAGAGAGAGCACCGAAGATTTATTGTCTTTGGAGCTCTAATAAATTTGAGATACTTCTCCTTATAGATTTATAAGGAACCGTAAAACTAGGGATGTGAACCGATGAGCCAGGATCGCGTATTACGCGTGGGCTTGCTCGGTGCTGGAACCGTAGGGGCAGAAGTTGCACGCCTGATGGTTGCCAACCAAACAGATTTAGCAGCTCGCGCTGGTGTTGGTCTTGAGATTGTGAAGATTGCTGTGCGCGACACAAAGATCAAACGTGATGGCATTGATGCCAAACTTCTGACAACAGACGCTGAATCAATCGTCTCTGATCCAAGTATTGATCTGATTATTGAGGTCATGGGCGGCATTGAGCCTGCTCGCACATTAATCCTTTCTGCCATGAAGAATGGCAAAGCAGTGGTGACTGCGAATAAGGCGCTGCTTGCTAAACACGGCGCAGAGTTATTCCATGCATCGGATGAAGCAGATGTTGATTTCTATTACGAAGCAGCAGTAGCAGGTGCGATTCCAATTTTGCGCCCACTCGCTGAATCACTTGTGGGAGACCACGTTGAGCGAGTGATGGGAATTATTAACGGAACTACAAATTACATTTTGACCAAGATGCATGAGACAGGCGCAACCTTTGACTCGGCTCTCAAAGAGGCACAAGAGCTCGGGTTTGCTGAAGCTGATCCGACAGCCGATGTTGATGGCTTTGACGCCGCAGCGAAGGCAGCGATCTTGGCAGGTCTTGCTTTCCATACCCAAGTGGTTGACACGGATGTCTACCGCGAGGGAATTCGCGCCATTACTGCAGATGACGTTGCCGTTGCTAAAGCAATGGGTTTTGTTATTAAGCTCCTTGCAATTGCTGAAGCGAATGAATTGCACGGGAGCAAAGAAGAGACAATTTCTGTTCGCGTGCACCCAACAATGATTCCAAATACTCATCCACTTGCCGCTGTGCGCGAATCATTTAACGCTGTCTTTGTGAAGTGTGAAGCTGCAGGAGATCTGATGTTCTATGGCCGAGGCGCCGGTGGAACTCCAACAGCATCTGCAATTTTGGGAGATCTTGTTGCTGTTGCGCGTAACCGCAATGAGGGTTCACTTGGACCCACAGAGACTGATTACGCTGATTTAGATATCGCCCCAATTGGAGTAAGCCGTACTAGGTATTTGATCCGTATGGATGTTGCCGATGTGCCAGGTGTATTGGCATCTGTTGCCAGCACTGTTGCGAAAAACGATGTGTCAATCATGACCGTGCGCCAAGAAGGACGCGGGGCTGATGCTGAACTTGTTGTTCTTACTCACGTTGCTCGCGAGGATGCACTTGCCAATACAGTCAAAGATTTGCGTGCATTAGATATTGTTAAGAAAGTTGTCTCTGTTATCCGCGTTGAAGGAATTGTTGCCTAATGGGAATCTTTGGCT
>Ga0214206_1000519_pt1 | contig 10298 bp, 14 predicted proteins | sample TroBogEpilimnion_26_FD_153044 | JGI IMG/M metagenome (GOLD analysis project Ga0214206, IMG submission 153044) | Freshwater microbial communities from Trout Bog Lake, WI - 07JUL2009 epilimnion | ecosystem: Environmental > Aquatic > Freshwater > Lake > Epilimnion/Euphotic zone | place: Trout Bog...
AAAGTAGCAAAGATTAGAAAAACAGGCACCGCAACTCTCACAGCAGATATTGAAGTTGCTGATACACACTCATATCAGTTAGACAATGGTTGGGTAGTTCATAATACAGTTTCACAGTTGGTTGACTCTGCTTCTGGAATTCACCCACGTTATTCGCAATACTATATTCGTCGTGTACGTGCTGATAAGAAAGATCCTCTAGCAGACTTTATGATCAGCAAGGGTTACACTGCTGAGGAAGATTTCTACGGTAAGAGCAATTGGGTGTTCAGCTTCCCAATGAAGGCACCAGAGGGTGCATTATTGACTAAGGATGTATCCGCGATTAAGCAGTTAGAGCTCTGGCAGATCTATCAAGACCACTGGTGTGAGCATAAGCCATCGGTCACTATCTTCGTTGGTGAAGATGAGTGGTTAGATGTTGGCGCATGGGTTTACAAGAACATGGGAACACTCTCAGGCGTCTCATTCTTGCCACGTGATACTGGCTCATATCGTCAGGCTCCTTATGAGGAAATTGATGAGGCTAAGTATAATGAGTTACTCGCTTCTCAGAATGTTGACATTAACTGGGTAGAGTTTATGGAAGAAACTGACACAACAACAAGCACAAAAGAACTTGCCTGTAGTGCTGGAGTCTGTGAAATTTAATATTTTGGAGGTTTAATCTGTGAAATTTAGTATTATTACGCCAACTCATATCAAAAATTCTTTCTTGATGGAGTTGTATGAGAGTCTGCTTGAACAAACTCATACGGATTGGGAGTGGGTCATCTACCTAAATGGTGGCGCCACTCCTAATCAAGTTGATAAAAAAATTCAAGATGATAAACGTGTCAAAATGTTCGTCAGTCCACAAGAAACCAACGGTGTTGGTGGAAATAAACATGATGCATTTAATTTAGGAACTGGTGATGTTCTCGTTGAAGTCGACCATGATGACATGCTCACGCCTGACTGTCTAGAAGAATTAAACAAAGCATATCAAGATGACAGCGTAGGATTTGTATTCAGTGATGCTGGATACTATCATGTTAAAGATGAATTCAAACCATTCGGTTCAGCTTGGGGCTGGACTTACAAGATGTTTAACTGGAAAGGTAAGAATCTATATTCAATGGATTCTTTTGAGGCAAACAGTAGAAGTCTTTCTTTTATTTGGTATTCTCCAGACCATGTTAGATCATGGAGGACTTCTGTCTATAAATCTCTTGGTGGACACGATAAGACTTTACAAGTTTGTGATGATCAAGATCTTATGACTAGAACCTATATTGCTGGTCATAAGATGCATCAGATCAATAAAGTTCTATACATCTATAGAATTACTGGTGAGAATACATGGCTCGATAGAAACGCAGCAATTCAAACTAAAACTGTTGAGTTATTCCACAAATATGGTTGGGATTTAGCAGTAAGAGATGCTAATGATAAAGGATTACTCGTCGTGGATATTGGTGGTGGATTATTTCCAAAGCCAGGATGTATGACAATTGATCAACAAGACGCAGACATTAACTGTGATCTTAATGATGGAATTCCTCTACCAGACAACAGTGTTGGTGTTCTTAATGCATCGCATGTCATTGAACATCTCCATGATAAGACAAAAATAATGTCAGAAATCCATCGCGTATTAGCTGATGGTGGTTGGGCATTCATTGAAGTTCCAAGTACAGATGGTCGAGGTGCTTGGCAAGATCCTACTCATGTTAGTTTCTGGAATGAAAATAGTTTTTGGTACTATACTCGCCGAGATAAAGCGCAGTTTATTAGAAACACGACTATAAGATTTCAGGAATTTAGATTACAAACTCTTTGGGGAGATAGTCACATAGCAACAACAATTGCTTGGTTAACTGCAATCAAATCAGATAAAAAGCGACCACATCTAACTGCGATTTAATATTATGATGTACTATTATCAAAACTTTTCTCATGGCAAAATTTGGGAAATGATTTCTAAAATGCTAATGGAGAATTATGAGACTCCTGAACATGACAATTCTGCAATCCTCTTAGGATTACACAACAAATTCTCAATTAAAGAAATTATTGCAGGAACCCCAGAGTTAAAAACAAAAGACAAGATAATAGTATATCAAACTGAACCATTAGTTGAAAGTCATTGGTTCTCTGCTCAAAAAATTATAAACAATATTAGAGAAGCAGATGAGGTTTGGGAATATGATCTTCAGAACATTGAAGTTCTGAAACAAAATGGTATTGATGCAAAATACTGTCCTCCGAAATATACTCAAACACTTAAAAATATTAATAATAATCCTGAGCCAGAAATTGATTTATTATTTTATGGCTCATACACCAAAAACAGAACGAAAATGATAGATGATCTTCTAAATCACTACTCATATCCTTCAGACAAGGAAACTTGGAACACATACGCTAACATAAACTTCGTTTGGCTTTTTGGAATACACCACCCACAATTAGATAACTATATTGCAAACAGTAAGATTATCTTAAATATGAATCCATATGATGGTGAGACAAGACAACAGCAAGTTAGAATATTTCACGCACTCATAAATGAAAAATGCGTTATTAGTGAAAAGTCGCCAATCAATTATTTTGGAGATTGTATTACTGAATTTACTGGGTTTCAAGATCTTGGAGATAAGGTGATTGATCTTCTCCACTATAGGACTTGGAAGAATTATCCTTTCAAATCTAAAGACTACCAGTCTTATATTAATGGAAAAACTATATGAAAATAGGAATATTTTATCACATACATCAAGTAAATCACTGGAAACAATTATTTGAAGATCAGATAATTAATTTACAACAAATTGGTTTATGGGACGAAGCTGACTGGATTCATTTTGGTATAAATGGTGATGAGCCTCTACCATATGACCTAATTAAAGTAAACAAAACTAATCGTAATACCAATAGAGATTTAGAAGCTGATACGTTATTCAGTCTTTGGCAATTCTGTAACAAATTCCCAGAAGCGAAAGTATTATATCTGCATATGAAGGGAGTTACTTGGGATAAAAATGTAAATGATCCTGTAAGATCAAATCTTGCAAATAATATTGAATTGTGGAGAAAATATCTAGAACACTTTACAGTACGCAATTGGATAGATTGTGTCTCTAAGCTGCAAATGTATGATTGCGTTGGAACTGAGTGGGAAGATATAGCAGAAATTAATAATGTTATTGAAAAAATCCCACACTATGCTGGAAATATTTGGTGGGCTAATGCATCATATATTCAAACTTTGGATCCAAAATTCCTTTATGTAAAAAATGATTGGCCAAGGCATCAAGGAGAGTTTTGGATTGGAACGGGAAATCCAAACTATTATAACTATCATAGTACAGGCAAGAATAAGTATTTTAATCCTATTTCGCCAGCAGAATATCAAAGGTTTGTATGAGTAAAAAGATTGTAATGATTTCGATGTTTAAGAATGAGGCGAAAAATATTCGTCACATGTTAAATTCAATTACGCCTTATATTGACTACTGGATTCTTCAGGATAATGGTTCAACTGATGGAACTCCTGATATTGTTAATCAATGGCATGAAGAAACTAAAATCCCAGGATTTATCTACAATGTAGAAGAAGGTTGGGTAGGTTTTGGTTGGAATCGCGATCACTTATTACAGAAATGTAAGGCAACAGATCATGGTTGCGATTGGATTATGAAAATGGACTGTGATGAGAATCTAGAAATAGATTCTGATTTTGACTGGTCGCCATTCGACAATACTAATATACAAAGTTTCCATGTTCCTTCCAAACTTGGTGCTATGATTTATATGAGAGCTTGGATTTGGAATGCCAAGTTAAATTGGAGATTCAATCATGATCCAGCTCATGAAACAATTTATCTTGACGATGGGGTTACTGGTGAGAATTTTGATAGGGTGAATCTTTCTAATAAATTTAAAATGATTGGTGGACAAAGGCAAGGAGAGAGCTATACTGTCGCTACCAAATATGTAACAGACGCATTGAATTTAGAAGAAAAATTAATTCGAGAAAACAGCATGCTGACTGACATGTATCATTTCTGGTACATTGGTAAATCATATGAAGATTGTTATCGTGGGAGCTTCTTTCCATTAAAAGGAGTACATCAGAATGAATATGCCCGTCGCTGCATATTTTACTTTCAAGAGTATATTAAAGTCAAAAATGGTACCGAAGATGAGGTGAAGTTCATTGATGAGATGATCTATTATTCAATGTGTGGTATTGGTAATGCTTATCGTTTTCTTAAAGAATATGATAAGGCAATTGAATACTATAAGAAAGCTGAGAAATTCTGTCCACCAAGAAATGATCATTTTGTATTTCTTGCTGAGGCATACTTTGAATTAAATGACTTTCACACAATGCACCAGTATACTTCTATTCTTATGGATACGAAACGAGAAATGCCATTTCCGAATTATATCTTTCTGATAAATGCTGACTTTTATCATGATGGGAACTATGCTAAGCATTTACATAAATTGGCTATAGAAAATTATTCTGTACTAACACACGAATTTCTTTTTTCTGTAAATGTAGAGAGTCCAAAAAAGAGACTCTTTATTGTTGACAATTTTTACACCATACCTGATCAGGTTCGTAAATTTGCACTGGAACAAGAGTTTGAGGGTTCTTCTGACTGGTATAAAGGTTCAAGAACATTTAAACAGTTCCTCTATCCTCAAGTTAAGAGCGCATTTGAAAAAATAATGGGGCGCAAGATTAAAGAGTGGGAATCTCATGGAATGAATGGCAAATTCCAGTTCTGCACTCCAAAGGATCTACTCGTTTATCATAATGATAGCCAGACTTGGGCAGCAATGATTTACCTAACTCCCAATGCACCATTCTCAACAGGCACTTCTTTCTATGCACATAAGGAAACTAAGATACGGCATATAGATGAGCCAGGTGGTGTTGAGTCATCTAATTGCTTCTCTGGTGGATACTTCGATTCTACCAAGTTTGAATTGGTAGATACTGTCGGTAATATATACAACAGATTAGTCATATTTGATGCGCGAATGTTCCATGCAGCAGCAGGATATTTCGGTCAAACGAAAGAAGATTCCAGATTATTTCAGATATTCTTTTTTGACTAAGTATATTTAACTAAGTTAATTAGGAGTATTTGATGAGCGATACATATGTAGAAATTTCTTGTCCGAATTGTGAATCTCAATATGCTGTCGAATTCCTTATAGGAAATGTAGACGGTGAAGCAGATTATTGTCCTTTCTGTGGGGATGAAATTCCAGAACAAGAAACGGACTCAGATGACGATGAAGACGAAGTAGAAGAAACGTCATGGTGATAGGAATTGACTATTCTCTGACTTCACCTGCCATGTGCGTCATGACGGAGCCGAAGATAGAAAAGTCAGTTTTTTATTATCTAACGACCAATAAGAAATTAGTTGGCACGTTTGATAATGCTATTGGTTATTTACATAAAGAATACTATAGTGAACAAGAACGGTATGATAATATCGCTGAGTTCTTTATTAATAAAATCCCAACAAAAGAAGTACCGAACATTTATATCGAGGATTATTCCTTCGGGTCAGTCGGTAAAGTATTTCATATCGCAGAAAATGCTGGATTATTGAAATACAAATTTTGGGAAGTTGGGTATAAATTTACAACAGTTCCCCCAACCGTAATAAAGAAATTTGCTACGGGAAAGGGAAATGCCGATAAAGCGAAGATGTATGAGCAATTTTATAATGAGACAGGAAAAGATTTTGCTATGCTTTTTAATAAGAATATGACTCTTGGGAGTCCAGTGACTGATATTGTCGACGCATATTATATTGCCAAGTATGGGTACGAACAAGTATATCAGAAGGGAGTAGTATAATGGACGATCAAGCAACAAGTTTTAGAAGATTGAAGTTAGAAGAAAGCGAGGTTGATGGTATTGCATTTCATGTTGATGAAAAGAATAGTAATGATGATCAAGTCGCTTGGAACTTTACAATTATGAAATTGAATGAAGAAGAAAATAGAGATTTTTCTCATCATGAATTAGGATTCAAGTATCAGATCTTACTATATAAAGATGAAGAAGCCGAAGTTTTCGAAGCCATCATTGGTGACCTTAAACACTATGTGAGTAACATGGTTGGTGCCAAACAAGAAGGTTTGGTTATAAAAAAATGTAAAAAGTCTGAAGAGATTCTAAACAAAATCTTCCGAGGACGATTAATTGAAGCATTAGCTGCAAGACTTTTGCAGGTGAAACAATCAGAGGTTGTATGAAAAATTATTTGGTGGCTGGTGGGGCTGGCTTTCTAGGATCTCATTTATCAAAACGATTACTGGATGATGGGAATAATGTTACGGTTATTGACAACTTATGCACAGGCAGCATTGAAAACATCAGATCTTATCTTAACAGAGATAATTTCTTTTATATCAATCATAACATTAATGATATTAATGATTCCAATATACTTGATAGTTATGAGTTTGATGGGATTTTTAATCTTGCTTGCCCAGCTAGTCCAATACATTACCAAAATATTCCAATCGAAACAACACTGACTTGTGTCATAGGTACTAACAATTTATTGAAATTGGCGGTGAAACATGGGTGTAAAATTCTCCAGTCATCTACTTCCGAAGTATATGGTGATCCGCAGATTAGTCCACAGCATGAGCACTATGTTGGGCATGTTAACAGCTATGGTCCTCGCGCTTGTTACGATGAAGGTAAACGTGCAGCTGAAGCGTTATTTTACGATTACCGACGCATCCATAATGTTGATACTAGAATTGTTAGGATTTTTAATACTTATGGTCCTAACATGTGCGTTGCTGATGGTCGTGTAGTAAGCAACTTTATCGTACAAGCTCTGCGTAACGAAGACATTACAATCTATGGTGATGGTTCACAATCTAGATCATTCTGTTATGTTAGCGATCTTATTGATGCAATGCTAACAGTTTATAATTCAGATGTACAAACTCCAGTAAACATTGGCAATCCTGGAGAGTTCACTATGCTAGAGCTCGCAAAGAAAGTAATACAAATTACAAATTCTAAATCCAAAATAATATTCATGCCACTTCCAGAAGATGATCCGAAGCAACGTCGTCCTGACATCGGATTAGTTAATTCTTTAGGTTGGTCGCCTAAGATTCCATTGGACAATGGACTATATGTAACTGTAGACTATTTTAAAGAAAAACTAAACCATTGATTTGTTGTAACTTTAAACATTTGCTTTTACATTCCAAATAAAGTAAAATATATGCTCTACTTGAATTTGGAGACTAAAATGGATTACAATTATATTCGTGGTATGCTGAAGTCTAATCTTTGTAATGTAACTTTTACAAAAGTTGATGGTACTGAACGTCACATGCGCTGTACTCTTGCTGATCGTTTTCTTCCTGAACAGTATCGTGGGAAGGGTGATCTTCTTACAGAAGCAGGTAACAACATTCGCGTATTTGATATGGATATTAATGAGTGGCGTTCTTTTAGAGTTGACTCTGTTACCAATATCGGTTATGATCAATCTGTACATACTAATGCGACACTTCTAAATGGGTAAAATTAAATACACTGCTGAAACTGAACCATCCTACGAAGGTGAGGAGCCTGCATCTCAACTTGAGATTGGTCAGGCTCTTAATTGGTATCAAGCCAATAAGACTGAAAAGGATGCAGCGAAGTATTTGAATTGCGAAGCTAAAATCGCTAAGAACCATACGACATATGCTTGGGCTACTCGTATGCGCGCTCGAGGGTTTATCTATAATGACGCAACAGAAGCTGTTATACAGTCTCTCAAACAGGGCTATGACCTCCGTATCGCGAACAATACATCAACCGTGGATGTTGATGAAGAGGGCAATGTTATAGTTGTTACTCCTGTAAATCTTCAAGAGCGTATTGCTAATAAGACCGACCAGCATATTGGAGAGCTGGAAGGTATGATTGATGAGTATGGTCATGGGTGTAAGGAATTTAAAGCATATGATTGGTTCGTCAAGAACGAAGTGAAACCCATACACGCTAATCGTATCATTCAATATTTCGAGCAGCGTGCAGAACAGTTTGTAAAAGAAGTCGAAGGCAAAGAAACTAAAGAGGGTTATGTTGGTCTTGGTAAAACTAAGATTAAGAGTATTCTTTCTGTAATGTCTACAATTATTAAAGATGCTGAGCGTCTTGGGCAGAATATTAACAAATCTCGCAAACCTCGTAAGAAAAAGTCCGTTTCTATGGAGAAACAGGTTGCGAAGTTACGTTTCCTTGAAAAAGACAATAATTTCAAGATTCAGTCCATTAATCCAGTATCTGTAATGGGAGCTGAGCAGGTTTGGATATTTAACGTGAAAAGTCGTAAACTTGGGGTGTATATCGCGTTAGATGCCGCTGGTTTGCTGGTAAAAGGCTCAGCGATTGTAAATTATTCAGAAAAGTCAGTTTCTAAGACTTTGAGGAAACCTGAAAAGATTTTGACTTCTGTTCTAGAAGGTGGTAAACTATCTCTACGAAAGGTTATGGATTCGATTAACTCTAAGGCTGTTCCTCTTAATGGTCGTATCAATAAAGATACCATTATTTTGAGGGCAGTTAAATAAATAGTGTGAGAATCCGCTATTTTAAGGGGTAAAAGATGATACAGATATCTAGTTTACATCTGAGCAAGTCAGATGCATCTGTAGTTAGAGATTTTAGCAAATTTGTTTTGAGCAAGTTTGTCAAACAGTGTGTGTTGAAAAGATCAATAATTAAAATTCAAATTTTACATGTTAATGATTTGGAAAATTATGCGGATATTGATGATTTAAAAAAGTTTAATGCTTGGGTTTGTTATGAGGGAACACAAAACGATAAAAAGATATTCAAAGTCGTTTTGAATGCCTGTCAGATAACTAAAAATGCCAAGAAGCCATTGACAAGATTGAAGAGGTTACTCATCGATCTTGCGCATGAACTAGTACATATCAAACAATATCTCAATAATGAGATGTTTGATTATGCTGCTGGTGGGGTAAGGTACAAAGGCTCATACTTTGACCACTCATATCAAATAAGTGAGGAAATGTATTATGATTCCCCTTGGGAGATTGAGGCATACGGTCGCGAATGGGGCTTGTATAAGATGTTTAAAACTAAAGTAAGTAGAGGATTAGAAAAGAATAATGATGGCTGATAATAATAGATCTTTCGATTTTGAAAGTGACTGGGGTGAGTATAAGAAAAACTCCAAGAAAAAAACTAAACATAGAGAAACTAAAGATTGGCGTTTCGATAAGCGTCAGATTGATGATCGTGATGATCAGGAATACGATAGAAAAACTAAAAATTGGTAGAATATGAATCATGATCCCTTTTGGCAAATTGTTAAAGTTCTTCCGACTGATTACACCGATTATGGTGGCTCAGTAAAGAGATGGGAAGAAGTCGAAGGGTTCTACCCAGATTGTAGTTCATGTAGACTGTTTAAACGTCTGCATAATGTTAGTGAACTTGGCTTCGATAGTGACTGGGGAGTTTGCTCTAATCCTAGTAGCCCAAGAGCAGGTCTTTTGACTTGGGAACACCAAGCTGGTGTTGGTTGTTTTAAATAGGATAAATAAATTTTTTATTATTGAGGATTATAACATGGCTGATATGAATTTGGTTATTAATGGTAACATTGAGGCATTGAAGACTGAACTTGGCAAAATTGATTTGGTTCCAATCTCAAAAGAACAAGATGTATATCAGTATCGCGAATACTTAGTTAGGAGTGCGGGGATTGAGCACTACCAGCTGTTGGCATACGTCTCCATGGCATATTCAGGTGAAACCATTTATGACATAGGTACTCACTATGGTAACTCTTCACTTGCCATGGCATATAACCCAGATGCTAAGATTGTTTCTTATGACATCGAAATGACTCTAAGAGTAAAGAATAAGCCAACCAATGTCGATTATCGCATTGGTGACTTTACAAAGAATCCAGATGTTCTCAAATCACCATTTATCTTTATTGATGTTGATCCACACGATGGTATTCAAGAGAAGGCATTCCATGAATACTTCTTGGCTAGTGGCTACAAGGGACTCGTTATGTGGGATGATATTAATCTAATTGATATGAATTCATGGTGGAACTCTGTCACTGAACCATCAGTCAGAAAGGTTGACTTGACGGCAGTCGGTCACCACTCTGGTACAGGTCTTATTATCTATTCGTAAATGTTTAGATAATATGTTTTGATAATTTGACCATGTAGCTCAGTTGGATAGAGCAATAGCCTTCTAAGCTATTTGTCGC
>Ga0214206_1000521_pt1 | contig 10270 bp, 9 predicted proteins | sample TroBogEpilimnion_26_FD_153044 | JGI IMG/M metagenome (GOLD analysis project Ga0214206, IMG submission 153044) | Freshwater microbial communities from Trout Bog Lake, WI - 07JUL2009 epilimnion | ecosystem: Environmental > Aquatic > Freshwater > Lake > Epilimnion/Euphotic zone | place: Trout Bog...
TATTGCTTTACATAGTGGTATCGCAACAGGTGCTGAAAATATTTTAATTCCAGAATCTAAAACAGATATGGAAGCTTTAGTAAGTTCATTAACTGAAAAAGAAAAAAGAAAGAAATTAGTAAACTTAATCGTAGTTGCCGAAGGGGATGAATTCGGTGGTGGAAACCAAGTGGGCGATTTCTTAAAACAAAGATTACCAAATGCAGACATTCGTGTTTGTATTTTAGGACATATTCAAAGAGGTGGTGCACCAAGTTGTTTAGACCGTTTAATTGCGAGCCGTATGGGCTATCATGCAGTTGAATGTTTATTAAATGGAACACATAATGTTATGGTGGGTATTGAAGATAATAAAATGAAGTATACTCCATTAGATAACGCTGTAAAAGCAAAACAAAAAATTTCGGAAGAATGGTTAAAGATTGTTAAAATCTTAGCTAGCTAATTTTAGCAACAATAAATTTAAAAATAACCCCAACAATAAAATGAGCGAGCAAAATTTAAAGCAAATACATCATAGGACTAAAATTGTAGCAACAGTTGGTCCAGCATGTGAAACTTATGATCAATTAAAAGCATTAGTAATTGCAGGCGTAAATGTATTTCGTTTAAACTTTTCTCATGGTAGCCATGAGGATAAAAAGAAAATCATTGACAATATTCGTGGAATTAATAAAGAACTTGGTTTATCAGTTGCAATTTTAGGAGACTTGCAAGGGCCTAAATTGCGTGTAGGTGAAATTGAAAATAACCGTTTAGAAGTAAAAGTGGGTGACGTACTTACATTAACAAATGAAAAGTGCGTGGGTACTATGGAAAAAATTTATGTATCCTACCCTAACCTTGCTGGAGACGTTGTAGTGGGCAATACCATTATGATTGATGATGGTAAAATTGAAGTGAAAGTACAAAGTGTTGAAGCAAATAATGATGTTAAAGTAGTTGTAAGTCTTGGTGGTATTATCTCTTCTAAAAAAGGATTAAACTTACCTGATACTAAAATTTCTTTACCAGCATTAACTGAAAAAGATTTAATTGATGCTGAATTTATAATCAAAGAAGAATTAGACTGGGTTGCATTAAGCTTTGTTAAAAGAGTTGCAGATATTGAAATGTTAAGAGAAATCTTAAACAAACATAAGAGCAAATCTAAGATCATCGCAAAAATTGAAATGCCAGAAGCCATTACTAACTTACGTGACATTATTGTTGCAAGTGATGGTATCATGGTAGCAAGAGGTGACTTAGGAGTTGAATTACCAGTTGAGAAAATTCCTTTGATCCAAAAAGAGATTATCAAAAAATGTTTACATAGAGCTAAGCCAGTAATCGTAGCTACTCAAATGATGGAGTCTATGATTGACCGTGTTAAGCCAAACCGTTCTGAAATTACTGACGTTGCAAATGCGGTTATCGAAGGTGCAGATGCTGTAATGTTGAGTGGTGAAACTGCTACTGGTCAATTCCCAGTATTGGTTATTGAAACAATGCGTAAAATTATTTCTGAAGTAGAGCAATATGGTTACAATTATAACCGCTCTGAGGATTTAAAACCTCAACCACATTCTCCTTCATTTATCAGTGATGCACTTTGTTATAACGCATGTAAATTAGCCGAAGATGCGGATGCACAAGGTTTAGTTGGTATGACTCAAAGTGGTTACACTGCATTTATGTTGAGTAGCTTCCGTCCAAAAGCACCATTATTTATTTTCACTAAAGAAAAGAGTTTGGTGAATCAATTAAGTTTAAGCTGGGGCGCAAAAGCTTTCTATTATGACAAGGAAGAAAGTTTGGATATGATCATCACTGACCAAATTCAAATTTTAAAAGATAACAATTTTGTAAAGAAAGATGATATCGTAGTAAATACAGGAAGCACACCGGTGCAATTGCATTTACCAACCAATATGATTAAGATTACTAAAGTTGACTAATTTAAAAACGCTCCAAAAAATGGAGCGTTTTTTTTGTATATTTATTATGTAATAATTACACGATTGCCATGCTAGAATCATTTGAAAAAGTATCCGTTAAAATTTACCAGAATCCAACAGAGGGTTCTAATGTACTTGCTGCACAAATTGCCAAATTAATTAAAGAGAAACAAGCTCAAAACCAACATTGTGTATTAGGTATGGCTACAGGAGCTACTCCAATTTTATTGTACAAGGAATTAGTGCGTTTACATAAGGAAGAAGGCTTGAGTTTTAAAAATGTAATCACTATTAATTTAGATGAGTACTATCCTATTCCAAGAAATGCATATCAAAGTTATTGGAGCTTTATGCACCGTCATTTATTTGATCATGTAGATATTGATCCTAAGAATATTAATTTGCCTAATTCTGAATGGAACAAAGATGAATTAAAAGAAAGTTGTATGGCTTATGAACAAACCATTGAGAAAATTGGTGGCATTGATTTACAAATTTTAGGCATTGGTAAAAATGGTCATATTGGTTTTAATGAACCAGGCTCAAGTTTCCATTCTAAAACAAGGGTTATACATTTAGATAACCAAACAAGAATGGCCAACTTATACGAGTGGCATGATATGAACAAAGTGCCAAGAACAGCTATCACTGTAGGTATTAGCAGTATCATGAAGGCAAAGAAAATTGTTTTACTAGCTTGGGGAAATAAAGCAGAGATTGTTGCAAAAGCGGTTGAAGGAGATGTTACGGAACAAATCCCAGCAAGTGTTTTACAAAATCACGATGATTGTACATTTATCATTGATGAATATGCAGCTGCCGATTTAACGCGTAATAAAGCACCTTGGTTAACAGGCGCGAATGATTGGACACCACAGATGATTAAAAAAGCAGTGATTGAACTTGCATTGAAATTAGATAAGACCGTGTTGAGTTTAACTGCTGATGATTATAAAGAAAACAGTTTATCTGACTTATTGGTATTAAAGGATTCTGTTTACGATATTAATTTGCAAGTGTTTTACATGTTGCGTGATTCGATTACAGGATGGCCTGGAGGAAAACCAAATGCAGTAATCCCTGCACATCCTGAACGTAGTACGCCCCACCCTAAACGTGTAATGATTTTCTCACCACATCCCGATGATGATATCATTAGCATGGGTGGAACTTTTATGCGTTTACACGATCAAGGTCATGATGTGCATGTTGGATACCAAACTAGTGGAAACATTGCAGTGACGGATGAATTCGTTACGCGCTTTTTAGATTTCGCTGTAGGATTTGAAGAAATGTTTGGCATTGACAATAAAAAAAGTAATGAGATTTTAACGGAAGCGCGCGCGTTTTTAGGTGGTAAAAAAGCAGGTGATTTAGACACTTCAGAAATTAGAGCTATTAAAGGTTTGATTAGAAGATGTGAAGCAAAAGCTACTTGCAGATATGTTGGCATTGCAGAAAATAATTATCATTTCTTAAATCTTCCATTTTACGAAACTGGTGCCATAGATAAAAAACCAATGGGTGAAGAAGACATTCAAATCACCATGGAATTATTAAGAAAAGTAAAACCACATCAAATATATTGCGCAGGAGATTTAGCCGATCCACATGGTACACATAAGGTTTGTTTAGAAGTTATATTTGAAAGCATGCGTCGATTAAAAGCAGCTGGCGATGATTGGGTTAAGGATTGTTGGGTATGGTTATATAAAGGCGCATGGCAGGAATGGGATATTTCAGAAATTGAAATGGCCGTTCCAATGAGTCCAGACCAAGTAATGAAAAAGCGATTTGGTATATTTATACATCAGTCTCAAAAAGACAGTGTTCCTTTCCAGGGCACGGATGCTAGAGAGTTTTGGCAAAGAGCCGAAATCCGAAACGCCAATACAGCAGATTTATACGCTCGTTTAGGACTTACTAAATACGCTGCAATTGAGGCCTTTGTTAGATGGCATTACTAGTAGTTTGCTTAAAATAAAGCCCTAAAAGTCAATTATTTAGCCAATTAATTATCCAAATCCTTTGGTAAAATAGGATTTTGAGGTATATTTGCACCCCTTTCTAACCTAGTTAGATATCGGAATGGCCCCGTAGCTCAACTGAATAGAGTATTTGACTACGGATCAAAAGGTTTCAGGTTTGAATCCTGACGGGGTCACAAAGCCCGCACGAACAGTGCGGGCTTTTTTATTGCGAACAGGCGTCAAGAGCTTGCTCTTGAAAGACTGTGAGTAATAAAAAAGCTAAAACATCAACAGAGTTGATGTTTTTAAGGGCTTTGAGTAAGGCAACTGCGAAAAGGATGCGACCGAAGGGAGCAATCCAATGTACCAGCTTCTTGCAAAGCAACCATCCGATATGTAAAACATCCACCGTATAATTACTTCTTCTAATTAAATAATTAGAACTACCTTCATAATGTAATAACAATGTAATTACATTATGAAAGCTAAAATCATCAAAATAGGCAATTCAAAAGGTATTCGTTTACCAAATGAAATAATTAAAAAATACAATTTAGATCAGGAAGTAACCCTAGAACTAAATGAGGATAGTATTGTCCTAAAACCTGTTGAAGTAGATCCAAGGGCTGGATGGGAAGAAATATATAAGAAAATGGATCATACCCTTTCACAAGATGATAAAGAATGGATGGAATTCGGAAATGAATTTGATTTGGAGGACTGGACATGGTAGTATTAAAAAAAGAAGTCTGGATGACAATACTAGAGCCAACAATGGGTAGTGAGATTAATAAAACTAGACCATGTATAATCGTATCCCCAGATGTATCAAACAAGAATAAACAAAGTGTGGTAATTATCCCACTAACTTCTAAATTGAAAGATTATCCTTCAAGAGTAAATTGTACATTTCAAAATAAGCAAGGTCAAATTGTAATTGATCAAATTAGGGCTGTAGATAAAATACGTTTAGTAAAGAAGCTTGGAAATATTGATGAAGCCACAAGTAAAAAGGTATACGAAATGATCAAAATCTACTTCAAATAACCTTAAACAAAATATACATTAAATTCATTTCTTCCGTATTTTCATATATAATCTATGAACCTGCGCAGACTAATTTTTTCACTTATTCTACTGATAAATATTGGTGTATCCAATGCGCAAACGCCTACCCAATACCAAGGGGTAGTTTTGAATGGATTTACCCATGAACCGATCCCCTATGCTTCCCTAAAATGGAAAATTGCTAAAACTGGAGTCATCTGTGATAGTCTTGGTAATTATACAATTGCAAAATCAACACACCCTAAGGATTCCATTATTGTTCGTTATGTTGGATTTGAACCAAGCAGGTTTGCTATAAAAGATATAGAGCATTTAAATTTTAAATTGACACTCGAAAATTTAAGCACCAACGAAGGGGTAACCGTAAAATCAAAATTCAATAAAGGAGATAGATGGTGGAAACAGGTTGTTAAAAATAAAATTAACAACAACCCCTATAATTACGATAAATATAGTTGTGAGCTTTACAATAAATTAGAATTGGATTTAAATAATGTCAACAGAAATAGTTTTAGCAATATCCCTTTCTTAAAACCTTTTTCTTTTATTCTAGATAATATTGATAGCGTATCTGACGAAAAGCCTTTTTTACCATTTTTAATGACGGAGTCCTTATCGGATTATTACTATACTAAAAGTCCTAATAAAACTAGAGAGATTATAAAAGCTGCGCAATCACATGGTATTAAGAGCGAGCAAATCATGCAAATAGTTGGTGGCATAAATCAGAACATAAATATCTACGATAATTATATGAAAATATTGGGCAAAGAATTCATAAGCCCAATAAGTGATTTTGGAGATAAATTTTATAAATATCGTGGTGCCGATACCCAGTATATTAAAGGGCACAAAGTGTTTCATTTATTATTTACACCATTAAATGAGGGTGAAAATACTTTTATAGGTGATGCCTGGATTGATGCAAGCTCATATGCAATTCACAAGATTAATTTAAATATTTCAAAGACAGCTGACGTCAACTTTGTAAACAGATTAAATATTAATCAAGAGTTTGAAAAGCTTCCTTCTGGCAAACTAATATTTTCAAAAGATAAAATCACCGCCGACTTCTCTCCTTTTCCAAAAGATAGATTAACCTTAATTGTTAGAAAAAGTAATTCCTATCAAAAATTCAATTTTGATGAGAAACTAATTAATAAAGAAATAGAGAAAAATACAAAGAATAATGTGACTATTTATTTAGATGAATCAAATATCCAAGATAAAAACTTTTGGGTATCAAAAAGGCATGAAAGTTTAAATAAGAATGAGCGTAACATTCTAACCATGATTGACACTTTAAAATCAATCCCCATTTTTAAGGACTATGTTAGGAATGCTGAGTTTTTAATTGACGGGCATCGTAAATTTGGTCCAATTGAAATTGGTCCATGGTTTAAATGGATTAGTGGGAATCAATTAGAAAAAACAAGACTTAGATTTGACCTTGGTACCACTGAACAGTTTAGTAAAAATTGGAGGGTGTATGGGTATTTGGCTTACGGTGTTAAAGATGATAAATTTAAAGAGAATCTTGGGGTAGTTTATAGATTCAAAAAAGTAAAAGGATTAAGTACAGAACTTTCTTATTTAAATGACTTAGATAACGGAAGAGTTCGTTTTAGTGAAGAAGATATTACTACTGACAATATTTTTTCACAAACATTTAGAAGACCAGGTATCCCTCAAAAATTTCTTGGGATTCAAGAGTATAAATTTAGCGTAAATAAAGATTGGGAATCAGGATTGAGTAATAATTTAGTAGTTACTAGGACTGAATATGAACCCTACACTCCTCTTCCCAATAAAGATCAATTTACCAATGGTAAAATAATTAATGCAAATATTTTATATCGATTTAGATATGCACCCGGTGAGCGAAAAATTGAAACAAACAGAAGAAAAATTAGATTCAAAGGGAATAAACCAATCTATGAATTGAATGTTAGCCAAGCAGTAAATGGTTTGGTAGGCAGTAACTATAATTACAAAAAAATAAACGCTTCTATAAGTCAAAGAGTTAGAGTTCCTAATTTTGGATCCATCAGTTACAATGTGTACGGAGGAAAAATATATGGTGATAGTTTACCTTTTATGTTACTAGAACTTCACCCTGGAAATGAGGTATTTGTTTATAACAATAATGCATTCAACTTAATGAATCGTTTTGAATATTATAGTGATACATACGCTGGATTTCAATTTGAACACAATATTGAAAAGAAATTAATTAACCTTATTCCCTTATTAAGAAAAACAAAAATCAGACAGTTTTGGAATATCAAAGGTGTTTGGGGAAATATGAATAGTGCTAATAGAGCATTTAATAAAACCGAACTTGGTGTTTATCAACTTAGAACTTTACGCGATCACACTTATTTAGAATACGGAACAGGATTTGATAATATATTTAAATTCTTTAGGATTGATTTTGTTTGGAGACAGGCACCACCTTATCCAGCAAATTTCTCACCATCCAGAATGCAACCTGCACAAAACTTTGGTGTATTTGGAAGTTTAAGATTACAGTTTTAGGAAAAATATAATTATTACTAATATTAATAAAGCCTTAATATTAGCTTATTAAATACTTAAATTCTATTTATTGTTGTAAAATAATGTTATTAAATAATAGCAATTAACATATTACATGAATGTTAATTTAATTTTGGAAAATTAAATTAATTTCAAGTGAATAAACCTTTACTATTACTTACATTTTCAATTCTACTATTTAGTATTGCTTGTAAAAAAACTGACACTAGCCCAAGTACATCAACAAGCACTTCATCCACATCTACTACAACCTCAACAGATTCATTACTAGGGACGCAATTAATAAACATTTATGAGGTTGACACATTAATAACATCAAGTAATGGAGACACTATTAGCAAGAGAAGTTTTACTTATGATGTTAACAATAGAATTATTGCTGATTCTATAATCAATTATAATTCATTCCCTACAATTAGTGCGATAGACATCAAAAATTATTTTTATAATAATTATGATACCATAGTAAATAAGCGAATTCATAAATCAATCACCTTTACTGGATTAAATTCCAGTGAAATTGATGACACAACATTTTACACATTTTCTGGCGGTTTAATTACTAAAGACTCCATAACTTCTAGTGATCCAACAATGGGAATTACAACTAATGATTTCACATATGGTACTAATTCTATAATTATCAACCAACAAAACTGGAAGAAAATTCCTAGCATAAATTACACTCAAAATATTCAAAATATTTCGATTGTGAATGACTATAACACTTCATTTCAAATTGATAGCATCACAACAAAAATCAATAATCTATCCCCTTCTCAAAATATAATTACTGTAAGTACTAATTACAATAGTTACAAAAATCCATTTTTAGGTATTTATAAAAATTCACAAATCAATTTTTTCAATAGTATTCAAAATCAATATGGAATTGGAAATTTAATAAATTCAGAATATGCACCAAATAACCAAATAACACAACAAACTATTGTAAATAACAATACAAACGCTACCAATTATATTTTCTATTATTACGAATTAAGAAAAGACGGATTACCCAATATTGTTTTCGTTAACAACTATAGCATCAATGGCAATAAATTTACAAAACTTATTTTTACTTATAAATAAAATCAATAGGTTAAAGGACCTTTAATCTATTGATTTTCAAATATTTATTTCAATTAATTGGCTTATCAATTAATAAACGTTTATTAAGATTATGTAAATAGAGATAAATCTAGTGTGTATAAGAAAAAGAATTCCTAAATTTAAGTAAGCTTATAGTAGCTCCCCAAATATCATTGCTTACTTATGTTTACGTTAACTGAAATAGTTAAGGACGGAATTTTAGAAGTTAGTTTTACTTTTAATGATTGCGAAAGTAAAATATATACCATCACTAATGCGGTGGGTGTTGATATCATGCAAGGTAAAATCACGGGTAATACCCAAAGAACCTGCTTATATGTTGGTGATTGCAAAAAGGGGAAATATACTTTCTCCCTTGGGGACACCAATTCACAAGAGTTTACTATTCAATAAGTTAATTTCAGTATTTTTGATGAAATTCATTTTCATTGAAAATATTGATACTATCTGTTGGCAAAACTCATGATGCACATATAAAAGAAGGCGTCGAACTATTTACAAAACGTATTGGTCATTATTACCCAATTGATTGGCAATTAATCGTTCCCAGTAAATTAACTGAACCAAGCCAAATTAAAAAAGCCGAAGCCGTTAGTATATTAAAAGCTTTAGCCGCGACCGATGTATTGGTTTTATTAGATGAAAAAGGCAAAATGCTAAGCTCTCCAGGTTTAGCCAATTTGATTCAACAAAAAGCAAACCAAAGTGCTCAACGTATTGTGTTCTTAATTGGAGGCGCTTATGGAGTGGATGATGAAATTAAAAGCAGGGCTAATTTTACATGGAGTATTTCAGAACTTGTATTTCCCCATATGTTGGTAAGATTAATATTAGCAGAACAGATTTATCGTGCATGTAGTATCTTGGCCAATGAAAAGTATCATCACGAATAAACTAATTCAACCTCATGTCAATTACCCTAATTATCATCATAGTTACCGTTGTTATATCATTCCTTGCAATGAATAATAATGCCTTAATGGATAAATTAATATTTCATCCATATTCTATAGCTCATGATCCTGCGCAATGGTATCGTGCAGTTACATGTGGTTTTATACATGCCGATTTTATGCATTTGGCATTTAATATGTTCTCTTTTTATATGTTTGGCGATATGGTTGAAAAATATTTTGAACTCATTTTTGGACAGTCTGGAAGTTTCTTTTATTTACTATTGTATTTTTCATCTTTAGCAGTTTGTATCATTCCAACTTATTTTAAAAATCAAAAGAAATACAATTATTATAGTCTTGGTGCTTCAGGTGCAGTGTCTGCGATTGTATTTGTAGGTATCTTTTTACAACCTACCATGCAAATTGGATTTTTTATTGTTCCACCAATTATACCTGGTTTTTTATTCGGCCCAATGTATTTAGCACTCACAGTATATTTATCCAAAAAAGGTCCAGGCTCCATTAATCATAGCGCTCACTTATGGGGTGCCATTTATGGATTGGTATTTTTAATTGTAGCTGCAAAAATTGCAGGCATACAGGAACAAAATGATGTTTTAGGATCATTTATATTCCAAGTAAAATCATATTTGGGTAATAAATTACCTTAACAAAATAAAGGAGCCGGTTTTTTTAATGGGTAAATCCTTATAGGTAATGCAGTCAA
>Ga0214206_1000523_pt1 | contig 10246 bp, 9 predicted proteins | sample TroBogEpilimnion_26_FD_153044 | JGI IMG/M metagenome (GOLD analysis project Ga0214206, IMG submission 153044) | Freshwater microbial communities from Trout Bog Lake, WI - 07JUL2009 epilimnion | ecosystem: Environmental > Aquatic > Freshwater > Lake > Epilimnion/Euphotic zone | place: Trout Bog...
AATAATGGTGAATATTTAGACAAGGAAATTATCAACGGAAGCAAGACTAATTTTTGCATGGGTGTTTCTGGTTATCCTGAAAAACATTTTGAAGCACCAAGCATGGAATTTGATTTGCAGAGAGCAAAAGATAAAGTAGATGCAGGTGCACAATATATTATGACGCAAATGTTTTTTGACAACAAAAAATATTTTGAATATGTAGATGCTTGTCGCAGCATGGGTATTAATGTACCAATTATCCCAGGTTTAAAACCCATTACGAATAAAAAGCAATTGACTATTTTACCAGATATCTTTTTTGTAGATATTCCTGCCGACCTACGCAACGCAATGCTAGCGGCCACTACAGACGAAGCTTGTGAGCAAGTAGGTACAGAGTGGTTGATACAACAAAGCAAGGAATTAAAAGCTGCAGGCGTACCTGTTTTACATTATTACACTTTAGGAAAACCTCAAGTGATTAAGAATGTAGTAGCTGGTGTATTTTAAAATCGCTTTCGTATTTAGCACCTATTTTGATTTGTTGATTGTGCTTTGTAAAAAATCATTAAACTGTTCAATCGATAAATTCTTGGCAACAATCTTTTTGTTTTTATCTAACAAATAAAAAGTAGGTGTTTTGTAAACATCATACAATTGTCTAATAGTAGTTGGTTTCCCTTCTTTTACTTCTCTATTTAAATCCTCTTCGGTTTGGTATCCATTTAACCAATCCTCCAACTGATGCTCTTTTATAAAATTCTTCCAAGCGCTAATCTCTTTAAAATTAATGTTCACCGAAACTACTTTTACATCCAATGCTTTCCAGGATGCTTTGTAAATAGAATCTAATTTAGGAATCTCTACTTTACAGTGGCTACAGGTTGGATCCCAAAAAGCCACAAAGGTATACTGGGCCTTGACATTGTGCAATGCAAAACGTTTATCATTTACATCATTTAATACTAAAATAGGAGCTGGCAATCCCAATTGATTGGCCATTAAACTATAAGCTCTATCACGAAGCGATTTTTTAGAAGCTTCATTTAAAAGTACGGTATCACCCTTTGCAAAAAAGTTTTGATAAATGTGAAGGAACACTTTGTCCTGTCCCATAAATTCAGGACTGATGTATTTATTTGTGAACTTAAAAAGTAAAAATGGATAAATTTCTTTTCCAGTTTTAGCAACCGTAAGCATGTATTGAACTTCTTCAATCACGGAGTCGGGTTCTCTTGAAACAAAGTTTTTAAAATAGTCGTCTAACTTTTTTTCAAAAAACGGAGTGCGCAATAATCGGTTATCATTAAACACAACATTATCCCAATAATGATTCTTTACATATCTATATGGATACAGGGAATCCGCTTTGCCATTGACTATTGGAACAGCAGGCGCTTCGGGCACTTCCATGGTATTCAATAAAAAACTCATCATTGAATTTGGATTCGCTTGTATAAATGACTTTCTTTTTTGTTTAATTTCTTTATCCTTATTTAAGTAGGCTTCTTTAAAGTTTGCAGAATCTTTAGCAGTAGTTGCTCCTTTAAAGTTTTTTTCTATTGCTCCTAATTGTACAAATAAATCATTTATGGATTTAGAATAGTTTTGAAATAAAAGGTTTTCATTTGAGCCGGTAATGGTAATATTTTTTAAGTCCAAGGTATCTGCAACAATTTTAAAATGTTGTTTATCATCTACTATAAAATCAAATAAAATGCTCATTTTAGGAGACACCACAAAATAAATGCCTGGCGTCAATTTTTGCTTTGATTCAAAAACCCCTTCACTTTTATTATTCAAAACGCAGGAATCGGCGAATGTGCGCGCATTTCCATAGTTCGTTCCAAGGTATATTTTAGTATCCTGGTAGGGTTTAAGTGTAATTTGGATTTGATGACCTAAGTCGGAACCGGTTGTCTTTGAATTAGGTTTATTTGTTTGTGCGAATAAGCACACTGGCAGTATAAAAAGTGCAAAAAATAGCTGTTTCATTTTGTAAAAATATAAATTAAATGAACAAGTTAAATTATAGGTTCATTTACTTTAAATATACCCCTTGTTGAGTACCTTTGTTCCCGTGAGAAAAATAAAGCAAAAACCAATATTGGAAAAAGTCCTCATTGAGGATTATGCAGCTGAGGGAAAGTCCTTAGCAAGGGTAGATGGTAAAGTTGTATTTGTAGAAGGAGCGGTACCTGGAGATGTGGTGGATATACAATTGCAAAAAAATAAGGCAGATTGGGCCGAAGGGTTTGCCAAGCATTTTCATAGTTATTCCGAAATGAGGGTGAAGCCATTTTGTACGCATTTTGGTGTTTGCGGTGGATGTCAGTGGCAGATGCTTCCTTATGAGCAACAATTAAAATACAAGCATAAGCAGGTAGTTGATAATTTAACAAGAATTGCCAAAGTGGAGTTGCCGGAAATTCAATCTATTATGGGTGCCCCAGCAACGGAAGGCTATCGCAATAAAGTAGAATATACATTTGCCACCGAAAAATTTATTCCATTTGATGAATTCAAAGTAATGAAGGCCAATGGAGAAGCCCCACAAAAACTTCCTGGTGCAGGTGGTTTTCATGCGCGCGGATTTTTTGAAAAAGTGGTAGAAATTGATACTTGTTATTTGCAAATTGAACCTACTAACTTAATGCGCAAAGCAGTTGTGAATTTTGCGATCGAAAATGAAATGCCATTTTATAATATCAAACAACATCAGGGTTGGTTAAGAAATATGTTTGTGCGTAATACTACGGATGGACAATGGATGGTGAATTTAATATTAGGTTATGAGGATGTAGAAAAACGTGAAGCGCTTTTAAATTTATTATTAAAACAGTTTCCGCAGATCACTACCTTGTTATACACGATCAATACAAAGCGTAATGATAGTATGCAGGACTTAGTGCCGCAGGTGTTTTTTGGAAAAGGATATATTACAGAAATGTTGGAAGATTTTGCATTTAAAATAAGTCCAAAATCTTTTTTCCAAACCAACTCCAAACAAGCAGAACGCTTGTATCAAGTAACAAGAGACTTTGCCGAGTTAACAGGAAAGGAAGTGGTTTATGATTTGTATTGTGGTACCGGAAGTATTGGTATTTTTTGTAGCAAGCAAGCTAAAAAGATTGTGGGTGTTGAGTTTGTGGCTGATGCCATTGAGGATGCCAAGGAAAATGCAAGCATGAATAATTTAACGGACACTGCATTTTTTGCAGGAGATGTGATTGATATTTGTGATGATGCATTTTTTGAAACACACGGAAAACCAGATGTAATTATTACGGATCCTCCACGCGCAGGGATGCATGAAAAATTAGTAAGAAAGCTTTTAGAAATGGAAGCACCTACTATTGTTTATGTAAGTTGTAATCCTGCAACACAAGCAAGAGACCTTGCTTTGTTAGATGAAAAATATAAAGTAACAAAAATTCAACCTGTAGATATGTTCCCACATACCTTACATATTGAAAACGTTGTTCAATTAAAAAGAAAGTAAACATAATATAGCATGACGCAATTCAGACCTACAGGATACAATAGTTTACCCACTATCATTAAAAACTTGCTCATTATAAATGGGTTAATGTTTTTTGCACAAAACACATTTGGTGGTCCAACAAGTGCTTTTAATTTTGAAGATATTTTTGCATTGCATGCTTTTCAAAGTGATTTGTTTAGACCTTGGCAATTAATCACGCATATGTTTTTGCATGGTGACCTTGGGCATATTTTTGGAAACATGCTTGCGTTATGGATGTTTGGTTCGATACTTGAAAACATTTGGGGACCGAAACAATTCTTATTATTTTATTTTTTATGTGGAGTGGGCGCTGCCATGATTCATTTGGGAATTCTTTCTTTTGAATTGATGGATGCGACCAAATATTATCATCAATTAATGATGTCTGGTGCGCAATCTTCTGAAGCTACTGACTTTATCAATTTATATAAAGCCAAGGTAGATGTTGCCACTTTAGGCGCAAGTGGGGCCGTGTTTGGTATCTTAATTGCATTTGTGTATTTATTTCCCAATACCTATATCTACATTTATTTCTTTATTCCTATGAAGGCAAAGTGGTTAGGTATTTTATACTTCTCCTATGAATTATTTTTTGCCTTAAGAAATTCGGCAGGGGATAATGTAGCAAGATGGGCGCATGTGGGTGGTGCCATTGTAGGATTTATATTGGTATATATCTGGAAGAAAAATAACAGAAGATTTTAAATAGCATTCCATGCAAACAGAAAATAATGAAAAGCCACTTTTAGGTGCTGATAACAATGCCTTGGTAGCTTTATTGGCGGTGAATTTGGTGGTGTATGTGATTTTGGGATTGATCAAAGTGGTTTACTATTTAGAAAGTTTACCCTTGGAACAATATGCCGCTCAAATTTTTCAACCATTGACGCTAACTGAAAAATGGATGAGCAGTCCTTGGTCATTGCTTACTTATAATTGGGTGCATGATGGTTTTTGGATCTTATTGGGGAATATGATTTGGCTAAGTATATTCAGTAATACATTACAAGTGAAAGGAGCAAACAAACACATTTTTCCTATTTACTTTTATGGAGGTATTCTGGGAGCAATTTCATATATCATTGTTGGGTCTAATCAAGCTTTATTGGGTGCGGGGGTAAGCGTTACTGCTATTGTTACGGCTTCCATTGCATTGATTCCTAATTACAAATTATTACCAAATGTAGCGGGCGGCATACCTGTTTGGATTTTAGGTATTGTTTTTTTATTAATACAAGGGTACGGCTTAGTAGATGCAAATATGGCTACTGATATTGCTATTATATGTGGTGGTATTGCTGGCTTTGTTTATGTAATGTTATTAAAAAGAGGAAAGGATTTAGGAAAATGGATGCATCAACTATTACATTTGTTAAATAACAGTTTAGCTCCTAAAAATTAATGCCAAAAAAATCACGCATAAGAATATTTGGAAAGAGGATTCTCCTTTTTTTAAACCTGCTGATTTCTTTAATATTACTTTATCCTTTATTGTTCTCACCACTTAGCTTTATTTGGTTGAATGGTTTTATAGGATTGCTTACTCCCTACTTATTAATCGCTGAAGTATTGTTTTTATTTTTTTGGTTAATTGTAAAACCCATAGTGTCTATTCCTTCCTTGTTAAGTTTAATATTATCATGGAAACTGTTAATAGTTATAGTGGGATTACATCCTGGACTATCCTTCCCTAAAAATAAAAAGGAAAATAACCTAAGAATTATTAGTTGGAATGTGAGAGGTTTTAATGGTATCATGTCAAAATCTACCATGAAATTAAGAACGCAGGAGATTGCGTATTCAATTCAAAAATGGAATCCAGATATTATTTGTATGCAGGAATATAATACCAATGAACGCAAGGGAGATATAGCCAATCATGCACAATATTTCGAAAAAAATTATCCATTCTCTTTTTTCTCTAAAGATTATCAAACCAAGGAAGCGGCTTATTATTCAGGTTGTATTATCTATTCAAAATATAAAATAGTACACAGTGAAAGATTTCCGTATACCAATAAAGAAAGTTTAATTGCTTGTACCATTGTTAAAGGAGATGATACCATTCAGGTTTTTACAACGCACTTGGCATCATATCGTTTTAAGCAAGATGATTTTGAAGCCATTGATGATGCAAGTAAGAATAAAATTGGTGTCATTAAAAAAATGAAAAATGCGTTTCAACAAAGAGCTGTTCAAGCAGCAATAGTTTCCAAGCAAATTAATCAAAGTCCCTATCCAACAATCATAACTGGTGATTTTAATGATGTGCCTAGCTCCTACACTTATCGTACCATTGCAACTGGCTGGAAGGATGCATTTTTAGAAAAAGGATTTGGTATTGGGGTAACTTATATGGGACTGTCTCCGACCCTAAGAATCGATTATATTTTAACGAACCCTTCATGGGATGTAAAAGCATTTGAACAAGTGGATGAAAATTTAAGTGATCACCACATGATGATGGCGGACTTATTGTTAAAAAAACAATAAACGGTTACCTAAAATAAAATATCTTTGTGTCTACATTATGGCACTTAAAATATACAACTCCCTAACACGTCAAAAAGAAATTTTCGAACCTATTAATGCCCCTTATGTGGGTATGTATGTTTGTGGACCAACTGTAAGTGGAGAAAGCCATCTGGGTCATGCACGTCCTTTTATCACTTTTGATGTGGTGTATCGCTATTTATTGCATAAAGGATACAAGGTTCGTTATGTTCGAAATATCACCGATGCGGGTCACTTTGAAGAAGAAGGAAAACAAGCCGAAGATAAAATTGCATCCAAAGCCATCTTAGAAAAATTGGAGCCGATGGAATTGGTGCAAAAGTATACGCACTTGTATCATTGGGCAATGGAGCAATTTAACAATATGCCTCCAAGTATTGAACCAACGGCTACTGGACATATTGTAGAGCAAATTGAAATGATTAAAACCATCATGAAAGACGGCTATGCTTATGAAAGTAATTGTTCTGTTTATTTTGATGTGGTAAAATATAATGATGATTTTTCGAAAAAAAATCAGCCCTATGGAATTTTAAGTGGTCGTAATTTAGAAGAGCAATTAGAGACTACAAGAGAGTTAGAGAATCAGGAAGAAAAAAGAAATAAGGTAGACTTTGCTTTATGGAAAAAAGCGCCTATTGAACATATCATGCGTTGGCAAAGCCCATGGGGAGAAGGTTTCCCAGGTTGGCATATTGAGTGTTCTGCAATGGCTACTAAATATTTAGGAAAGCGATTTGATATACACGGAGGTGGAATGGATTTACAATTCCCACACCACGAATGTGAAATTGCACAAAGCAATGTATGTAATCATGAAATTCCTGCACGTTATTGGATGCATAATAATATGATCACCATTAACGGCCGTAAAATGGGTAAGAGCTACAATAATGTGATTAAGTTAAGTGAATTGTTTACGGGCAATCACCATGAATTAACACAGGCTTATGCTCCAATGACGGTTCGCTTTTTTATTCTACAAAGTCAGTATCGTGGCACATTAGATTTTAGCAATGAAGCATTGCAAGCATCTGAAAAAGCTTTAAAGCGTTTACTTGAAGGATATGAGTGGTTAAAGGCGCAAAGCTTTACTGCCGGTACTTTAGCAACGGATACGAATTTAGATACCCAACTTAAAACTTGGGCAACCGAACTTGAACAATTCATGGATGACGATATGAATACGGCTAAGGTAATTGCGAATATGTTTGAAATGTTACCTAGTATCAATTCATTAAAAGATAAACATATTGCAGCAGATGCTGTGAGTGGAGACAGTTGGTTATTTGTACAAAATCAAATGACATTGTTTATCGAAAATATCATGGGTATTAAGATGGAAGCGGGTGCCAATCGTGAACAATTAAAAGGGGTCATTGATTTATTAATTGAAATTCGTAAGGATGCAAAAACAAGAAAAGACTTTGCAACCAGCGATAAAATTAGAAATCAATTAACTGCAATGGGTATTCAGTTGAAGGATGAAAAAGATGGCTCAATGAGTTATACATTCGCTTAGAAGGCAAACCCGCTTTTCAAAAACATATTTACAAACTATTTGTCAATTCACTAATGATCGCAATCATCTGCGTGTGCATGATTGTGCACTCTACAACGCATATGGTTATTGACATGTGCGTAAATGATTAAAATGGCTGCCGGAAATAATAAATACAATTCAATTTCTCTAAATACCATTCTAGAAAACATAAACGCGATACCAATACTAAATAATATAATGGGCTTAAAGGAATGATGGTGTTTTTTATAGCCGTGGTAAAGCGAGTAAGCACCAATGGCAAAAGAAACAAGGATCATCCCAAATTCAAATTGGTAATTGTGTAGGATATTGATTCCTAATAATGGAAGGGAACTAAAAAACAAAGGCAGTAAAGCACAATGAATGGCACAGGCCAATGAGGCACTGATTCCGATTGCATCCCAATTCCAATTTTTAAACATATCGCAAAGATAGGGCAACCAAAATAATATTACCTTTATGTCTCAAAGTATTGCTGGGCAATTAAATTTAATCTTATGTCAAAAAAAATGGTTGGTTATTTAGTATTTTTTACGGTGTTGCTAGCTGGCTTTTTTTACTTTGTATTTAGAGGAACCGATAACTGGAAGGTAAAGCTGCCTACCTTAAGCTATGTAAAACCTTTTCATTTTACCAATCAAGATGGTCAACCCGTAACCGAGGCCGACCTTACCAATAAAATCACGGTGGTTGAATACTTTTTCACCACTTGCAAAGGCATTTGTCCCAAGTTAAATACCAACATGAAGGATATTTACAATCAGTTTAAGAATGAACCAGATTTTCAAATATTCTCACATACCTGTAATCCAGGCACCGATTCTGTAGCAGTTTTAAAACATTATGCCGATTCTTTGCAGGTGGATACTAAAAAATGGATTTTTATTACCGGCCGTAAGGATAGTTTATACCAAATGGCAAGAAGCTCCTATTTGTTGGATGATCCAAAAAATAATGTAGAAAAAATAGAGGATCAATTTATACATACCCAATTTTTTGCACTCGTAGACCGTAATGGAAAAGTACGCGGTAAAATATATGACGGTTTAAAAGCACTTGAAGTACAACAGTTAAAAAGAGACCTTGCAAGGTTATTAAAAGATAAATAATTAACTATGAATTTTGTAACGGGTGCAAGTGGTTTAGTGGGAAGTCATTTAATTCAATCTTTGGTTTCAAAGGGCGAAGCAGTTCGTGCTTTGTATAGAAAAAGTATTCCTCAATTTAAGGGATCCGAAAAAGTAGAATGGGTCAAAGGAGATATTTTAGAGGTGACTTCATTGGATCATGCAATGACAGGTATAACAAAGGTTTATCATTGTGCGGCTATTGTATCTTTCTCTCCAAAGCAAGCTGGCGTTATGTTACAGGCTAATATCGAAGGCACTGCCAATATTGTAAATGCATGTATTGAAAATAAAATTCAAAAATTAGTGTATGTAAGTTCGGTTGCAGCACTCGGAAGAATTAGAGAAGATGCTCCCGTAGATGAGACGATGAATTGGACACCAGAAACGAGTAATAGCGTGTATGGTAAATCAAAATATTTAGCCGAGATGGAAGTGTGGAGAGGAATGGGCGAAGGATTAAATGTAGCCATTGTCAATCCGGTAATTATTTTAGGAGCGGGAGATTGGAATAAGGGATCTTCAGAAATTTTTAAATCGGCTTATGATGAATTTCCTTGGTATACAAATGGAGTGAGTGGATTTGTGGATGTAATGGATGTGATTGATGCAATGCAATTATTAATGCATAGCGATGTACAAGGACAAAGATTTATTATTAGCGGAAGCAATGTTCAATACAAGGAAGTATTTACACATATTGCAAAAGCATTTGGTAAAAAACCACCACATAAACAAGTAACTCCATTATTAGCAGCGATTGTGTGGAGGTTAGAGGCAGTGAAAGGAATGATCACGGGGAAAACTCCTTTATTAACTAAAGAAACTGCTGCAACTGCGCAGGCGGTAGTTCATTTTGACAATACTAAATTTTTGAAAGAATTCCCTTCCTTTCATTACCGAAACTTGGAAGAAACGATCAATAGATCTTGTGCAGAATTAAAGGAACTACATCATCTGCCTTAAAATATAAAAGCGCTGCGCTAGCACCGTTTATTTATCTTCCATCACTTTTTTCCAAAGCTCAGGAATACGTTTAATCCAAACATATTCCCTACGCTTAATACTAGCGTCTTCTGCCGGGAATCCCATATAAACTTTATTGCCTTTAATGGAGCTTGGCACACCCGCTTGTGCCAGTACTACTGCATTTTCTCCAATGGTTAGAGTTTTACCAACGCCCACTTGACCCCATAAAGTAACGCCGGCTTCTAATTTTACGCCACCTGCAATACCTACCTGAGCAGCAATCAAGCAATTTTCGGCTGTTTGGGTATCATGTCCAATATGAACCATATTATCAATCTTGGTTCCCATGCCAATCTTGGTATCCCCACTCACCCCTCTATCAATGGTACAACCACAACCAATTTCTACCTTATCTTCTAATACCACTCTACCACAACTCAACATTTTTTTATACCAAGCAGGTCGATTCTTTTTTGTGTTATAATAAAAAGCATCACCTCCAATTACCGTATTAGCTTGTATAATTACTTCATCTCCAATAATGGTATCAGACAAAATGGTTACCCCTGGATAAATGGTGCAATG
>Ga0214206_1000524_pt1 | contig 10240 bp, 3 predicted proteins | sample TroBogEpilimnion_26_FD_153044 | JGI IMG/M metagenome (GOLD analysis project Ga0214206, IMG submission 153044) | Freshwater microbial communities from Trout Bog Lake, WI - 07JUL2009 epilimnion | ecosystem: Environmental > Aquatic > Freshwater > Lake > Epilimnion/Euphotic zone | place: Trout Bog...
ACCATCTCGGCTTACAACGTCGCCACCAACGGCGCTTCCCGCGACTTCAACGTCTCCGCGGGCAAGCGCCTCTGGATGACGGGCTCGCTCGTCGACATGGGCCCCGGTCAGGCTACCGGCTTCACGAAGTCGGGCGCGGGCGACATGATCCTCTACACCGCCGCCGCCTTCACGGGCAACGTCACGGTCAACGGCGGCGCCCTCCGCATCGAGTCCGTCGACGGCCTGCTGGCTCCGACGACCTTGACGATCGGCTCCGCCGGTACGGTGAGCCTCTCCGCGGGTAGCTTTGCGAGCTCGATCGGCAACTCCGCCACGGGCATCGTCGCGAACATCAACGGTCTCCTGGATGTCCGTGCTACCGGCCAGGCCTTCCTCGGCGCCGTCCAGTTGGGCGGCGGCACCATCGCCGGGTCCGCCAACGGACTGGTGACCTTGCTCGGTAACGTCAACGTCACGGCGGACTCCACGATCTCCGCCCTCAACGTGAGCACCGCCGGCGTCTCCCGCGACTTCACCGTCGCTTCCGCCAAGACGCTTACTGTCTCCGGCGCCTTGCTCGATGATATCGCCTTCGGCCCCACGACCTTCGTGAAGAAGGGCGCCGGTGTCATGCGCTTCACCGGCGGCAACGCCAACGAATTCACCGGCAGCGTCGAGGTCGCCGAAGGCACCCTCCGTGTCGATGACGTCGGCCATGTCGGCGCGCAGACCGGCTGGCATGCCTTGGGCGATTACACCGTCGGCGCCTCGCTACTCGTCGACGCTGGCGCTACCCTGGCGCTCGCCTTCGGCGGTAACTACGCCTTCTCCAATCCGGTCTCCGGCGCGGGTAACCTCACGATCGAAGGACCGGGCGTCGTCACGATGAACTCGGACAACTCGACCTTCACCGGGGTCACGACCCTCGCGGGTGGCCGTGCGGTCATCAGCAGCCTGGGCGTGCCGACGGCCGGCAGCCTTGGTTCGTTCGGCGGTGCCGACCAGTCTGATGCTACGACCCTCGTCTTCGCCGGCGGTTTCCTCGAGTACACCGGCTCGGCGCACTTCACCCGCAAGCTCACCGTGGCCAACGGCGGCGCCGGCTTCTACGCCAATGCTTCCAACTCCGCTCCGTTCCTGGTGGATGGCACCTCGCAGTTCGCCTTCGACGTTACGACGGCCTCGGCCCGTCCGTTGATGCTCTCCGGCGACAGCATGCTGTCCAATCAGTTCACCGCGACGGGCCTCGGGTCGCCGGCGGCCGGCCAGGCCTTCTCGTCGATCATCAAGTCTGGCGTCGGCCAGTGGATCGTCGGCGGCTCCGGCAACCTCCTCAACTCCGACGCGGTGGTGTCGGTCAACGGCGGCTTGCTCGGCTTCTACCTCAACGGCCTCGGCGCCAACGGCAGCACGGGCAACATCAACCTGGCCAACGGCACGACCCTTCGCTGGGAATCGACCAATAACCAGGACGTCGGCTCCCGCCTCAAGGTGGCCGATGGCGCGACCGCGACCATCAAGTTCGACAACGCGACCTCGCCGACGACCTTCGCCAACGGCTTCAGCTTCGCGACCGGCGGCAACACCGGTACGGGTTCCCTCGTGAAGTCCGGCGCCGGCGAGCTCATCCTCGCCGCGGCCAACACCTTCTCCGGCGGACTCACCGTCGCCGAAGGCAAGGTCACCGTTAATAGTTCCGGCGCCCTCGGCTCGGGCGCGGTAGCCATCGGCGCCGGCGCCACGCTGTCGCTTACCTTGCCGCAGGACTACGGCTTCAACAGCCCGCTCGCTGGACAGGGTACGCTCTCTCTCGAGGGCACGAGCACCTACACGCTTGGCTCCAACAACGCTGCCTTCACCGGTGTCACCATCATCTCGGGTGCCCGCGTGGTCGCTGGTGTCCAGTCTTCGCCTACCGCCGGCACGGTGGGCACCCTGGGCGGCGCCAACCCCGCCGATGCTTCCAAGCTCGTCTTCGTCGGCGGCACCTTGGAACTCGCAGGATCCGACCGCCTGACTCGCCGCTTCACCGTGGCCAACGGCGGTGCCACCTTCTATGCCAACGCGGCCAATGCCTCGGCGTTCCGCATCGATGGCACCTCGCAGGTCGCCTTCGACTCCGCCACGGCGACCAGCCGTCCGCTGCGCCTCTCCGGCGACAGCGTGCTGGACAACACGTTCGCCACGACGGCGTTCGGTTCGCCCGCCGCCTCGCAGGCCTTCTCCACCCTCATCAAGGATGGTGTGGGCAAGTGGATCGTCGGCGGCGACGCCAGCGTTCTGAACGCCAACGCCGAAGTGATGGTCAACGGCGGCCTGCTCGGCTTCTACCTCAACGGCCTCGGCGCCAACGGCAGCACCGGTAACATCAACCTAGCCGGCGGCACGACCCTTCGCTGGGAATCAGCCAATAATCAGGACGTCGGCTCTCGCCTCAAGGTGGCCGATGGTGCGACCGCCACGCTTCGCTTCGAGAACACGACCTCGGCGACGACCTTCGCCAACGGCTTCAGCTTCGCGACCAGCGGCAACGCCGGAACGGGTTCGCTCGTGAAGTCCGGCGCCGGCGAGCTCAACCTCGCCGCGGCCAACACCTTCTCGGGTGGGCTCACCGTCGCCGAAGGCAAGGTCACCGTGAACAACTCCGGCGCCCTTGGCTCTGGCTCCACCACGGTAGGCAACGCGGGCACCTTGGTGGTCAACCAGGCGGTCACCAACGATATCCACGTGTCCGGTAACGGCACCACGGGCGGCACGCTCGTGTCCGTCGCCACGCTGCTGGGTAACGTCGACGTCGGCGATCATGGTACCCTCGCCCGCGGCACCTCGATCGGTAACTTCAGCGCGACCAGCCTGACCCTCGCTGGCGGCGCCCGCCTGGAGTTCAAGATCTGGGACATCACCAAGGCCGCTGGCACGGGCTACGACCAGTACCAGCTCGGCAACCTCAATCTCAGCGGCGCCTCCTCCGTCAACAAGGTCGTGATCAAGCTGGTCTCCCTCACGGACGGCACGAACTTCGGCGCGGCGGGCAACATCTCGCTGTTGCAGGGCACGGCTGGCATCCAGCGCTTCAGCTTCGGCACGTTCAACACCAACGGCCTGAACCTTGGCCTGAACACGAACGTCAACGACCTGTTCACCTTCGACACCAGCCAGTTCACCTACACCGGTGGCACGGCTTCGGCGGCGAGCCTCTGGTCGATCGACTTCAATACCGCGAACGGCGCCATCACGCTGACCGCGGTGCCGGAGCCCTCGACCTATGGTATCGGTCTCGGCGCGCTGGCCCTCGCGGCCGCCGCGATCCGTCGCCGTCGCCGTCAGGAGAAGAAGGCCTGAGCGACCGGGTGATACGAAAGGGAAGGGCGGCTTCGGCCGCCCTTTTTTGTGCCTGCTGGGGAGGGCGGACGGCGCTGCCGGGCTTACCTCCGCCGATGCCGGATTTGACTATGCCAGTCCGTCCGCCCACAACATCCCCATGCGCCCACCCCTGTCGCTCTTCCTGTCGGCACTCCTTTGCTTCGCTTCGGCCCTCTCGGCCGTCGCCCGCGACGTCACGTTCTACCTGGTCTCGGATGCCCACGTCGGGATGATCTATAAGCAGTGCGAGCCGGCGTTCACCGCCGAGGACTATAACCAGAACGTCGTGCGCACGCTCGATGCGCTCGCGACCCTCCCTGGCCGTCCGTGGCCGAAGCAAGGCCCGCTGGCGGAGGCGATGAAAGGGAAGGGCGCCGTTCCGGCGCCGCTCGCGATGATCGTCGCCGGCGACCTGACCGAGGTCGGTTCGCCGGCCCAATGGAAGGATTTCGACCGGCTCTTCCCCTGGCAGGGGGAGGCCCCGAAGCGTTTCCCGGTCATCGCCTTGGCCGGCAATCATGACGGAGGATCCAAGACCGGCATCATCCGCCAAGGTCTGCGCGATCGTAATGCGGCCATGCTCAAGGCCGGTCTTTTGGCCAAGCTGTCCGCAGACGGCCTCCACTCCGCCTGGGTCTGGCAGGGCGTCCACTTCATCAACGCCAACAACTACGCCGGCGACGTCGTGAAGGCCGACGCCAAGCCGGGTTCGATGTGGGATCCCGAAAAGAGCCTCGCGTTCATGAAGGAGTACCTGGCCTCGATCCCGCCCGGCGCCCCGGTCGTCATCGTCCAGCACCTTGATTACAGCGAGCGCAGCACCTGGTGGGATCAGGAACGCCGCAAGGCCTTCTACGACGTCATCAAGGGCTACAACGTCATCGCGCTCCTGCATGGTCACACGCATGCCATCACCAAGCTGACCTTCCCCGAAGACAAGGACTATGCGGCTTTCGGCAACGGCGGACCCCGCTTCGACTGCTTCTCGGCCGGCGCCTTCAAACGCGAAGGCGTGATCAAGGGACAGCCGTTTCCCGGCCCTCGCAATCCTTGCGAGTGCTATGTCTTCCGCATCACCGATGACACCTTCGCCGCCGGCCACTTCACCGCCGGACCTGAAGGCTGGAACTCCACCCCGCAGGCCGAAGCGCTGACCGTGGTGAAGAAGATTAGATAAGGGATAGGGGTAGGGGTAGGGGTAGGGGTAGGGGTAGGAAAAAACCAGTCCACCTAGGGCAGCTTGGTCAGGCACCTTTGATCGGCTCGCAGCTAGCCAAGCGTGAGCCTGCCTCGCCATCGTCCTACCCCTACTCCTTTAGCTACTTCACACTACGCCAGATCTTCTTGTCAGGCGTGACGAGCATGACGTCGAGTTTCTCGCGCTGTGCGATGACCTTGGCCTGCTCGAAGCCGGCCGCCATCATCGTGGTCGCCCAGCCGTCGGCCTGGAAGCAGCTGTCGTGGTAGACCACGGCGAGTTCGAGCGTGGGTTCGACCGGAAAGCCGGTCTTGGGCGAGAGGATGTGCGAGACCGGCTTGCCGGCGGCGAGCCGCTTCGCGCGGTAAAGTCCCGATGGGCTGAGGGCTCGGTCCGTCAGCAGCACGGTCTGGATCATGACCCGCGGGTTGAACGGATCCTCGATGCCGACCCGCCATGACCCGGAGGCGAGGATCTCGCCGCCGACCTCGATGAGGTAATCCGTCTGGCCTTGGGCGCGAAGCACCATCGCCGCCCGGTCGGCCGCATAGCCTTGCAGTACCGAACCAAGGTCGAGGTTCACGCCTTCAACGCTTTTGGCCAAGGTGAGGTTCTCCTTGTCGAGGCGTAGTTTCTGCCAGCCGACCTTGGTCAGCGCGGCCTGGATCTGCGCGGCTGACGGGTCAGGCAGCTTGCCGGCCGGACCGTAGCCCCAGAGGTTGGTGAGCGGCGCGACGGTGATGTCGTACATGCCATCGGAAGCCGCGCTCATCTTCAGGCAGAAATCGACCATGTCGGCCAGCTCCTGCGAGATGCCGAAGGGCTGGGTGGACTCGAGGCGGTTGAAGTCCGTGGTCGCCGAGGATTCACGCCAGTGCGAGAGCGAGAATTCCACGCGGTTGATCTCGGCCTCGAGCTCGCGCTTGAGGATCGTCGCGTCGACGTTGCTGCCGCGGACCTTGATCGTCCAGGTGGTGCCGAAGGCCGCGCCGTGGAGTTCGGTGATGCTGCGGCGGGCGGCGACGTCGGGGGTCTCGGCCTCCGCGAATTCGGGTCGCGGCACGAAGGCCACGACCGCGCCCACCGCGAGGACGCCAGCGGCCCAGGTGTCGCGCCGGCCCCAGCTCTCGGCCTGGTTGGCGGAGCGGACGAACTTAAAGAGGGCCCCGGTCGGGCACCCATATTTGCAATAAGCCTGCGGGATGAAGACGGAGACGACCAGGCCGACGATCGCCAAGGCGAGGGGGATGGCGACGCCGGCGCCCAGGACCCAGGCGTCGAAGGGCTCGGCCTGTCCGAGGCTCCAGCGAGGCCAGGTCAGGGCGGACAGGAAGGCCCCTGCGAGGGCGATGGCGGGCAGTTTGCCGAGCCAGGCATGCCAGCGGGCGGGAACGGCCACATGGAGTCGCTTAAGGCCTCCGAGGAGCTCCTGGGCGGCTCCATGGGGGCAGGCATGGTGGCAGTAGAGCTGCCGACGGGAACCCCAAGGCACGAGCAGGGCGACGCCCCCGAGGACGAGCAGGGCGGGCGCCTGCGTCCAAGGGATGCCATGGCGGGCCCAGCCGGCGAAGAGCGAGAGCGAGAGCAGCTGGCCGAGCCAGAGGCCGAGGCCGCCGACGAGCAGGATCTGCCAGGTCGTGCGGATGACGGGCCGGCCATGCAGCGGAGTGAACGTCATGAGCAACGCGCCGACGAGGAAGCACCATAGCGCCGCGGTCTGCAGCTTCTGCTGCGTCGTCCGTTTCTCGCGATGGCCGCCCTGCGCGTCGTCGGCGAAGCGGGCCTGGATGCCCTTGGCGAGGGCGAAACTCGTGAGCGTCGCTCCGGCGACCGTATCGAGCTCGGCTTTGCGGAAATCGAACTCGGCCCACTCCCGGGTGTTCCATTTCGTCAGCTGGGTCAGGAAGGTCTGCCCCTGCGGATCAGGCTCCTGCTCCTTGATGCGGCTGACGTAATCGGCGGTGTCGTAGGTCGTGCGCAGGACGACCTTGCGTAGGCGCAACCCGTCGGGTTCGACGGCGATGAGCGTCTCGCTCGGCCCGGCGTAGCCGAGGACCTCGTCGGCCGAAGGCGACGAACGCACGACGTAGCCGAGCATCGAACGATTGGGGCCGCGCACGAGATTCCAGCCGAGTCGCGGGACGTTGGGCTCGAAGCCGGTGGCCTCGGGGAAGCCGGCGCCTTGGATCTCCTTGAGCGAGAGCGGGGTGGGGAATCGCAGCGAGACGTAATTCCCCGACAGGCGCTTCTGGATCGACTCGGTGATCGCGTAGGCGGTGAGCGTCGAGCCGGCATAGGCGTCGAGCCTGGGCGCGGGCTGCGTCGTCGGGCGCCAGCCCTTGAAAGAACGCTCGAAGACGGCGTTGCCTTTCAACTGATCGACGTGCTCCGGCGTGTCGTCGCTGGCCAGGATGCGGGTGCCGACGACCTTCTCGTCGTTGTCTAGCGCGACGAGCACGTTGCTCGGGCCGGCGTAGCCGATGATGCTGTCGGCGTCGGGCGAGGTCGTCACGAGCCGGCCCATGCGGTTGCCGAACTGGTCCTGGACCAGGAGCGTCTGGTTGGGGCCGGACTTCAGGCGCTTGGCGCCGGGGAAGAAGGCCCGCGCGTCGTCGAGGCCGAGTCGCGTCAACGCCGACTCCGTCACCGGCGTCGTGCGCTGCAGCAGCAGGGCGGCTAGCAGGAGCGCCGTGAGGCGCCCGCTCTTCACCAGCCAGGCGCTGACGCGGGGCGACGGCATCGCTTAGTCGGCCAGGATGAGCTGGAAGGCGTCGGCCTGCACGTTGCCCTTGGCGCCTTCGGTCGAGAGGACGAGGGTGTGCGTGCCGGCGGCGAACGGGAACTTGCCGAGCGAGACGGGCTTGTCGATCTCGCCGACCTTCTGGTTGAGGCGGAGGGAGATCGGCTTCTCGCCGGCGCGGTTGATGATCAGCAAGGCGTTGCCGGAGCGGTTCTCATGGCCCTGCCAGTAGCCACGGAGCTCGTACTTGCCCGCGTCCTTGACCTCGAACGTGAAGGTCGCGCGGTTGCCGGCGCCTCCGGCGTAATGGTAGCCGCTGCCGAGGTGGTCGAGGCTGTGGCCTTCGGTCCACTTGCCTTCGAACTTCGCCTGGGAGTCGTCGACGACGATGCCGCCCATCTTGGCGAGCTCCTTGGCGTCTTCCTCGCTGAGCTTCGAGGGGCTTCCCTTGGTGAGGTCGCGGTTCATCCGGCCGACGGGGAGTTCCTTGTAGTCGGCGATCGAGGTGTCGAGGAAGAGGTCCGAGCGCAGGTCGCTGCGACGCATGCGGCCGGGCTGTTCCATGAGCTGGATGAGGGCGGGCAGGTGCTTCTGGTAGACGCCGCGCGGGTCGGTGTTCTCGCGGACGGCGAGGTAGGCCGCCTTGCCGACGACTTCGCCCATCATGCCGATGGTGCGCATGACGCGGACCGTGCCGAGGGCCTCGTGCGTGACGGAGATATGACGGCCGGCCATGAAGAGGTTGCTGATGTTCTGGGAGTAGAACAGGCGGTAGGGGAGGGGGTAGCCATTGCGGCGGTCGACCGCGGGCGTGGGCTTGCCGTCCGTGCCGACGTAGCCGAAGGCCGCGCGGGAGATGAACGGATTCTCCGGGAACTTCTTGGCGTACTGTTCGCGGGCGTAGTGGAGGTCGATGTCCCAGGTGGTGGGCACGCAGCCGTCGTCGAACTCCTTGCGCGCGACGATGTCCTGCTTGGTCAGCACGATGTCACCCGTGAAGAGGCGCGATTCGCGCGGGCCGCCGACGTGCGAGACCCACTTGAGGTCGGCGTTGGCGTGCTTGGCCTTGTCGGGGCCGTTCTTGAGGGCCGAGAAGGCGCCGTAGATGGCGCGGAAATTCCAGTCGCGGATGTATTCGAGGCCGTTGATCGGGTCCTGGTCGAAGCCGGATTCCCAGAACCACTCGGCCTTCATGAAGGGCTTGTCGTCGAGCTTGGACTTGGACTTCTGGAGCGGAGGGAAGTCGCCGAGCTCGAGCGGCAGCGCCCACGGCGTCGCGGGCCAGGTCGTCGTGGTCGCTTCGTCCTGGTAGAACCACATGTTGGACATGCCCATGCGCTTGTCCTTTTCCTGCGTGAACTTCGCGCCGGCGTAGGCGCCGACCCAGCCGTGGCCGGTGGTATCCGCCACGAACTTGGCGCGGAAGACCTTCTCGCGGCCGGTCTTCACGTCGATGGCCTTGACGGCCGCGATGCGGTTGCCGTCCATGACGACGCCGGTGGCGAAGTGGCCGAGGAAAAGGGCGATGTTCTTCTCGTTGCGCACGACCTTCTCCTTGAGTTCGTCGCCGAAGCTGTCGACGCGGCCGGGGCTGTCGGGCGAGCGGTCGCCGATCTCCTCGATGATCTCGCCGAGGTGCGGGTACTTGCCGCGCGTGGTGCCGCCCATCGCCCAGACGCCGATCTCGGAGCTGCCGTTGCCGCCGAGCACGAAGCGGTCCTGGACGAAGGCCACCTTCAGGGACTGGCGAGCCGCGGAAAGCGCCGCGCCGAGGCCGCCGTAGCCGCCGCCGACGACGACGAGGTCGAACTCGCCTTGGTCTTCGGCGCCCTTGGGGCTGTTCCACTTGGAGCGGGCGGCGGCGAGGGCTTCGCCTTCGGGCGGGACGAAGGAGGCGTCCTTGCTGAAGAGGATGGCGTCGGCGCGACCGGCGAAGCCGGTGAGGTCATGGAGCGCGATCTTCACGTCGCCGGCGGCCAAGGTGACCTTGCCGCCTTGCTGCCAATGCCACTCGGCGCCCTGCGTGCCGAATTCCGCGGCGACGGGCTGGCCGTTGACGATCAGCTGGAAGCGGCCGGGGGTGCCGGGGGCGTTCCAGTGGGCGACCCAATCCTTGGTGCGGACCCAGACGCGGTATTCGCCGGCGGCGGCGATATGGACGGTCCCGGTGGCGTCGGCGACGGGCTTGCCAAGGCCGTGGGCCAGAAGGTAAGGCGAGCCGACGATGTTCGTGAAGGAGGTGTCGAGCTTCCAGCCGCCGAAGGAGGCGAGGGATTCGGCTTCGACGAAGACCGTGTCGGCGGACTGGGCGCGACCGGCGACGGCGGCGAGCAGGGTCAGTCCTAGGAAGGAAAGCACGCGAGGGGGCATGGGGTATTAGATGGCGTTCGGACCGGAGAGTTCCAGCCCGAATGGTGGGGTGGAGGCCTTATGGATAGGGTCCGGGTGAGATTCGGATTCGTCCTCGATTCGGCGCCCGTCTCTGTCCTCAATTCGGGCTTCCCCATGCTCCTTCGTCTCATCGCTTTGCTGTGCGCCGTAGCCCCCTTTGCCGCCGATCTGCCGAAGGCCGGCCTGATGGTCGACCTCGATGCCTCCAAGGGGGTCACCCTTGACGCCGAAGGTCGCGTGACAGAATGGCAGAATCAGGCCGGCCCGCCCGAGCTACGCTCGTTCGTCGGCCAGCCGAAGGGGCGCGCCGATGCTTCGTCGGGTCTGCCGACGCCGTTGAAAGGGTCGCCGGCCTCGCTCTCCTTCCGACAGCAGGAACTCGTATGCCATGAGGAAGCCGCCTTGGACGGCCTGATCCGCGGGGAGGGTTGCACCTGGGTCGCCGTCTTGAAGGTCTACCCGCAGCGCGTCGGGCTGAAGGACGTGAACTCGTTCTTCGGCAACCTGCGCAACGGCCAGAAATACGAAGGCATCTGGGGCTGCCTCGACGACGACAACACCGTCTG
>Ga0214206_1000525_pt1 | contig 10240 bp, 9 predicted proteins | sample TroBogEpilimnion_26_FD_153044 | JGI IMG/M metagenome (GOLD analysis project Ga0214206, IMG submission 153044) | Freshwater microbial communities from Trout Bog Lake, WI - 07JUL2009 epilimnion | ecosystem: Environmental > Aquatic > Freshwater > Lake > Epilimnion/Euphotic zone | place: Trout Bog...
GGCAGATTTTAAGTCTGATGTGTATACCGTTCCACCACTTGGGCCGACGCCTCCAAGGTGCGGACGCGCCCCGGATTGGCAACCCGGGAAAGCGGGCGACGTTCGCCTTCGCCTTGCCCTCCCGACCAAACACCGCTTCCTTCCGCGCATGGATCGCTTAGCCCAGACGTTCGCCCGCTGCAAAGCCGAAGGCCGCCCGGCCTTCGTGAGCTACGTCTGCGCCGGCGACCCCGACGTCGAGACTTCCAAGGCCGTGCTGCTCTCCCTGGCGCAGAACGGCGCCGACGTGCTCGAGGTGGGCGTGCCCTTCTCGGATCCGCTCGCCGACGGCCTCACGAACCAGCTCGCCGCCCAGCGCGCCCTCGAAAGCGGCATGACCTATGACGGCCTGCTCGACGTGCTCCGCGCCGTGCGCGCCGGCACGGACAAGCCGATCGTGCTCTATTGCTACTACAACCTGCTGTTCTCCTTCGGCCTGGAGAGCTACTGCGGCAAGGTCCGCGCCGCCGGCGCCGACGGCCTGCTGGTCCTCGACTGCCCGCCCGAGGAAGCCGACGAGCTGATCGCGGCCTCGAAGAAGCACGGCCTGGCCAACGTCTTCATCGTGGCCCCGACGACGCCCCCCGCGCGCATCGGCCTCATCGCGAAGCACGCCTCCGGCTTCATCTATTACGTCTCGCGCGAAGGCGTGACCGGCGAACGCTCCGAGCTGGCCGCCAATCTCTCCGCCTCGGTCGCCGAGATCCGCAAGCACACTTCCCTGCCGATCTGCGTCGGCTTCGGCGTCTCCACCGCCGCGCATGTCCAGGCGATCGCCAAGGTCGCCGACGGCGTGGTCGTCGGCAGCGCCCTCGTCAACGTCGTCGCCGCCCATAAGGACAAGAAGGGCGAAGCCGCCGCCGCCATCGGCGCGAAGGTACGGGAGCTGTTGGCTAAATAAACTACGGTTTAGGGATAGGCTTAGGGGTTGGGGTAGTGAGATGACATGGGGTTGATCACCTCTTGTTTTCCTACCCCTACCCCCATCCCTACCCCTGCCCCTTTGTCTAATCCCTTGACCAACGGCCTTCCCTCCTCACTTTCCCCATGGTCCTAACCTCGTTAGGGCCACCGGAACCGCACCGCATGGCCCAACAAGACACCTGGACGAAAAAAGACCTGACCGGCATCGAGGAGCTTTCGCGCCCCGAGATAGAACTGCTCTTCCGCCAAGCGGACCAGTTCCTGCCCGCCCTCGCGCCGGGCAAGGGCCTCGACCTGATGAAGGGCCGCACGGTGGTGAACCTCTTCCTCGAACCGAGCACGCGCACCCGCACGGCCTTCGAGATCTCGGCCAAGAAGCTCGGCGCCGAAGTCGTCTCGATCAACACGACAGCCTCCTCGCTGGTCAAGGGCGAGACCCTCCGCGACACGGCGATGAACATCCGCGCGATGGGCGTCGACGCCATCGTGATGCGCCACTCTTCCGCCGGCTCCGCCCGCTACCTGGGCTCGGTCCTCGACATCTCGGTGGTCAACGCCGGCGACGGCGCGCACGAACACCCGACGCAGGCCCTGCTCGACGCCTTCACGCTGCGCCAGCGCTTCGGCAAGGTCGAAGGGCTCAAGGTCACGATCCTCGGGGACATCCTCTTCAGCCGAGTCGCCCGCTCCAACATCCTCTGCCTCTCCAAGCTCGGCGCCCAGGTCACCCTCGCCGGCCCCGCGACGCTCGTCCCGGCGACGCTCAAGGAAGCCTTCCCGCAGGTCCGCATCGTGCACGACCTGAAGGAAGCCCTCAAGGACTGCGACGCGGTGATGCTCCTGCGCATCCAGCACGAACGCCAGACGACCACCCACTTCCCCTCGCTCGGCGAATACACCTCGCAGTTCGGCCTGAACGCCGAACGCGCCGCCTGGCTCAAGCCCGAGGCGATCGTGATGCACCCGGGGCCCATCAACCGCGGCGTGGAGGTCGAAAGCGAGGTCGCCGACGGCCCCCGCTCGGTCATCCTCGAACAGGTGCGGAACGGCGTCGCCGTCCGCATGGCCGTCCTTCACCTCTGCACCGGAGCCATCAGCCGATGAATCCCGCCGACAACTCCCCTCTCTGGATCCGCGGCGCCCGCGTGATCGACCCCTCCGCGAAGCGCGACGAAGCCAAGGGCGACGTCTTCGCCCTCGACGGCAAGTTCGTCGACCGGCTCTCCGCCGCCGACCAGGCCAAGGCCCGCGTCATCGACGGCACCGGGCTCGTGGTCGCCCCGGGCTTCGTCGACCTGAACTGCCGCCTCGGCGAACCGGGCCGCACGGCCCGCGAAACCATCCGCACCGGCACCCGCGCGGCCGCCGCCGGCGGCTTCACGACGGTCGTCACGATGCCCGACTCGCTCCCGGCGGCGGACAATGTCGGCACGATCCAGCTCCTCCGCGAGATCTGCTCCCGCGACGCCGCGGTGCGCGTGCTCCCCACCGGCACCCTCACCAAAGGCCATGAAGGCAAGGCCCTCGCCCCGCTCGGCACGATGAAGAAGGCCGGGGTGGTCGCCGTCACCGACACGACCTCGGGCGTGCAGAACAACGAGATCATGCGTCGCGCGCTGGAATACGCCGCGATGTTCGACCTCGTGGTCCTCGACCATTGCCAGGACAGCAGCATGACCGAAGGCGGCCAGATGCACGAAGGCGCCTGGTCCCTCCGCCTCGGCCTCCGCGGCCTGCCCCGCGCCGCCGAGGAGATCGTGGTCTCCAGCGACTGCCTGCTCGCCGAACTCACGAAGGCCCGCATCCACCTGCAGCACCTTTCGTCCGGCGGCTCCGCCGACATCGTCCGCCGCGCCAAGGCGAAGCAGCTCTCGGTCACGGCCGAAGTCTCCGCCCTGCACCTGCTCCTCACGGACGCGGCGCTGGCCAACTACGGCACGAGCCTGAAGACGAATCCGCCCTTGCGCGAAGAAGCCGACCGCCTGGCGCTCATCGCCGCGCTCGTCGACGGCACGATCGACGCGATCTGCTCCGACCACTCGCCCTGCACGGCCACGGAGAAGGACTGCGAGTTCGACCTGGCTCCGTTCGGCGCCGCGACGCTCGAGACGGCCTTCGCGGCCGCCCACACGGCGCTCGTCGCCGGCGGCCACGCCGACCTCTCCCTGCTCGTAGCCCGCCTGACCCACAGTCCGGCCAAGGCCCTCGGCCTCGCCGCCGGCACGCTCAAGGCCGGCGCCCTCGCCGACCTGGTCGTCCTCGACCCGAAGTCCGCCTGGACACCCTCGGTCGCAGACCTCGCCTCGAAGTCCGGCAATAATCCGCTCGTCGGCCGCGCCCTCACGGGCCGCATCCGCGCGACGTTCGTCGGCGGTCGGCAGGTCTTCGGCGCCTAAGCGAAGATGGACGAGCTCGCGCAGTCCCTCGAAGCCTTCGGGCCGTGGGACTGGGCATGCGTGGTCGTCAATCTGCTCGTGGCGATCGTCGGCATCTTCGCCCTGAAATGCTGGCGCAATCTGCCGGGCAAGGTCGCCGGACCGACGACTTCCGTCGGCGACGCCGTCATGGGCCTCAGCACCGGGCTGCTCTCGTTCGGCATCATCTTCGGCTTGGTGACCCAGCTCGTCTCGCAGAGTTTCTCGACCTACTTCGGGATTTCGCAGGCCCACCTCTTCACCGCGGCCTTCTGCGGCCAGCTCACGGCGGCGACGGCGATGCTCGCGATGGGCGCGATCGCCCCGCAGACCGTCGACTGGGCGCCTTCCGTGGAGACCGATGAACCGAAGCCCGCAGGTTCGCCTTTCCGCCAGGCCCTCAGCGCCTTCGGCGTGCCCCGCGTCCTGCTCGCGCTGCTTTCCCTCTTCGCCCTCGGCCTTGCGGCGACGCTCGTCTGGAAAGGCTTCCACGGCGCCTGGGAACAGCTCTTCCTCCGCGGCTGGGCCGGCCAGCCGCCCGCGGATGAGCCGCAGGAGATCGTCGACGCGGTGCTCAAGACAGACGTCGCCACGTGGCGCTTCGCGACCATCACCTTGGCGGTCGCGATCGGCGCGCCGATCATGGAAGAACTCGCCTTCCGCGGCATGATCTACCCGGCCCTCCGTCGCGTCAGCATCGGCTCGGAAAAGTACGGCCGCTGGATCGCCGTCGGCCTGACCGGCGCGCTCTTCAGCGCGGCGCACCTGAGCCCTTCGGCCGCCCTTCCCCTGTTCGCCTTCGGAGCCTTCATGTGCCTGGTACGCGACCGCTACGGCCTGCTGACCTGCATGGCCATCCACTGCAGCTTCAACGCCTGGAACTTAGTCTGGTTGAAACTGGCCCCGAACGCCTCCACGCTCTGAGGCCATGGGCGCCCTCACGACTCTTGCGGACCGCTCGGTCGCCAAGCTGACCGAGGAGGAGATCATCCGCCGCGTGGTGCAGTCGCTCGCCGACGCCGCGCCGGCGTTTCCCGAAGGCCCCGGCGGCGATTGCGCCCACCTGCCGACCGCGGGCGGACGCTCGATCCGCGCGAGCACGATCGATTCGGTGCTCCTCGGCCGTCACTTCGACGCCGCCTGCGACGGCATCCGCGCGGGCGCCAAGCTGGTGAACCGCAACCTGAGCGACCTCGCCGCCGCCGGCGCGGTGCCGTCCGACGCCCTCCTTTCGCTGGTGATCGGTCCGGACGTCGACGCGACCTGGCTCACCGACTTCGCGCATGGCGCGGGACGCGCCGCCGCGAAGGCCGGACTGCGCATCGTCGGCGGAGACATCTGCCGCGGCGCCCACGGCTCGTTCCTCGGCACGCTCGCCGTCCAAGGCTTCGCCCACCGCATCCTGACGCGTAAGACCTGCGCCGTCGGCGATGTTCTTTTCGTCACGGGCCAGCTCGGCGGATCGCTCTACGGCCGGCACCTCGACTTCGCCCCTCGTCTCGCCGAAGGCGAATGGCTGTGCGGCCATGGCGAAGTCACCGCCTGCACCGACCTCTCCGACGGGCTCGCCAAGGACCTCCCGGGACTGCTCGGTCCGAAGTTCGACGCACGCATCAATCTGGCGCACCTGCCTCTCTCCGACGCCGCGAAGTCGCTGGCGAAGTCCGACGGCAAACCGGCCTTGGAGCACGCCCTGCAGGACGGCGAGGATTACGAACTGCTTTTCGCGGTCAGCGCCGACCGCGCGGACCTGCTCGAAGCCTCGTTCCGCAAGGCCTTCCCGCTGACGCCGCTCGCGCGCCTAGGCACGGTCGAAGCCGGCACGGGCCTCGCCCGCGACCTCGCCGACGGCGAACCGATCAAGGACCGCGGCTTCGGCCACTTCGCCTGATCAGAGCGCCTGACGGCGGGCCGGACGACCTTCGTCGACCTCGATGTAGTCGAACATCGTGTCCACGCCGGCCTCGGCGGTGAGGCCGTTTTCCTTCAGGCGACGGACGAGCACCTCGTTGGCTTCGTCGCGCCAGCCGCGCTTGGTCATGAAGCCGTTCCAGATCTCGATGTCGTTCGTGGAAAGCTTGCGGCCCTTGGTCTCGGCCCACGCCAGGATCTCCTCCTGCGTCGCGGCGGGATTCTGCAGCACCCAGACGCGGAGCTCGTCGTACTTGATACCGAGATACTGGCAGCAGCGGTCGTCGAAAGCCTTGCCGAGATTGTTCACGAAGTCGGCGTGCAGCTGGCCGGCGGCGTGCAGACGGATCTTGGAGACGAGGCGAGGCAGATACACGAAACCACGGACGGCTTCATAGGGGCTGAGGAGACCAGGGACGATGGGCATGGCGGTGAATTGAGGGTAAAGATGACGGATGACCGATGGCAGAGAAAAGCCAAAACCCAAGATAGGTCTTAGCGGATAGCGGTAAGCGGTTAGTAGAGACCGGATGACGGACTATGGAGCCTGACACCCGGGGCAGTTTCCCGGCTTCCGGACTCCCTCTGCCCGATGGTCTTACTAACCGCTTACCGCCAACCGCTTACCGCCTCCACCTCTTCCGGCCCTCCATTGCCTTGCCCTCCCGCCCTCGGTGCCTTTCCTACCCCTACCCCTGCCCCTACCCCTTCTAACATGAAACTCCTCCTCGCCCTCCTCCTCACCGTCTCCGGTTTCGCGGCCGACGTCGCCAAGCCCCACGTCCCGCTCACCCAGCAGCCGCTGCGCATGGCCAAGGACATCGCCGCCTTCGAGGCCGCGGATAAGGCCAACCCGCCGCCCCAGCACGCCCTCCTCTTCTCCGGCGCCAGCACGCTGCGCCTCTGGAAGAACGTCGCCGAAGAGATGAAGCCGTATCCGGTGATCAACCGCGGCTTCGGCGGCTCCTACACCACCGAAGTCCTCGGCTACATGGATCGCATCACCTTGCCCTACCACCCGCGCGTGATCGTCTTCCAGTGCGGCGGCAATGACGTGAATGCCGGCGACCCCGTCGAAGCCCCCATCGCCCGCATCCGCGAATACCTCGCTCGCCTGCGCAAGGAGAACCCGGATTGCGCCGTGGTCTTCATGGCCACCACCCGCGCGCCTTCCCGCAAGGCCAAGTGGGAGCAGCTCGACGAGTACAACCGCCAGCTCCAGGAGATCGTGAAGGAAGGCAAGGGCCTCTGGTACGTGGACATCAACCCCGCGCTCAACCTGCCCAGCGGCGAAGGTAAGCCCGGCCATTATCTCAAAGACAACCTCCACCCCGACGTCGCCGGCTACAAGGCCATCGCCGCGGTCCTGAAGCCCGCCGTCGATGCCGCTTGGCAGGCGACCGAGGCCGCATTTAAGAGGTAATTGCGGTTAGCGGCGGGCGGTAAGCGGTCAGGAAGAAGCCTGGCCCATCAACCTGCATTGGTTGGGTAGGGTCGGGACCGCGTCACGACATAGCACGCATTGATGCGACTGCACTGGCATTGAAACGACCTGCCACCTACCACCCGGGGCTGCCACCCGCCACCTGAATTTTCCAAGGTTGTGCTGGGCGTTTTTCCGGCTCCAACCGCTATCCGCCAACCGCCAACCGCTACCACCACGCGGCAAACCAACACCATTCCCTTTGCTCTTTAAGCCATTGTCCTCAATTTTGCCGCCGTCGATGTCCTCCCCCTCCGCCAATCCTGACGCCCCGGCCTCGCGTTTCCCCAACGGGCCGTTCGTCCGTTACATGCTCGGCGAAGGCATCTCAATGACCGGCACCTGGATGCAGGCGATGGCCCAGGGCTGGGTCATGGCCGGACTCACCGCGAGCAGCTTCGCCCTCGCGGCGGTCAACTTCGCCGGCGGACTGCCGATGCTGCTCCTGTTCAGGGTCGGCGGCATGTATGCGGACAAATACGACAAACGTTTCATCCTGCAGGCCTGCCAGGTCGCCCAGATCGCCTTCGCCGTGGTGATGGGTACGCTCATCGCCCAACATCAGCTGCAGATGTGGCATGTGCTCGTGTGCGCGACGCTGCTCGGCGTCTCCAGTTCGTTCGAGATGCCCGCGGCCGTCGCGATCGTCCCTGAACTCGTCGGTAAAGAACATGTCGCCCGCGCCATCGCCGTCGACCGCGCGGTCTTCCACGGCACGCGCCTCGTCGGACCAGCCATCGCCGGCTTCCTCGTCGGCTCGCTGGGCGCCCAATGGGCCTTCTACCTCAACGCGGTCTCGTTCCTCGCCCTGATGGTCGCCCTGGCCACCCTGCCCCCGCGACCGAAAGGCACCCAGGAGCAGGAGGAGAAGCGCCAAGGCGGCATGGGCGAGGGATTCAAGCACCTGCGCCACGACCCGACCAGCTTCGCGATGGTGACGCTGCTCGCGACCAACACCCTCTTCGTCTTCCCGACGATGATCATGCTGCTGCCGATCTACGGCCAACATATCCTCAAGCTCGACGCCCAGCACATGGGGCTGATGATGTTCAGCTCAGGCATCGGCTCGGTCACCGGTTCGGTCGGCATCATGTTCCTGCCGAAGACCGCCCGGCAGACGGTCATCGCGCTGACGATGGTCATCATCTGCGGGGCGCTGATCAGCCTGAGCAAGGCCGACGTTTTCCTCTGGGCGGCCTGCACGCTGACCTGCCTGGCCTTCGGCGTCTCGACGCTGGTCGGCCTCGCCAATACCATCGTGCAGGAGCGCTCCCCGGAGGAAATCCGCGGCCGCGTCTCGGCCATCGCCGGCCTGAGCTTCTTCGGATTTCTCCCCTTCGCCGGACTCATCATGGGATGGTTCGCCGACCACTTCGGCGTCCGCAACGCGCTGTTCTACTCCGCCTGCGCCTACGCGGTCATCGGCTGCGCCGTGATCGTCTGGGGCCGCCGAGGGATGAGCCGCGAAGCGCAGGCCTGAGCAGGCGCAAACCGACGAAGGTTTGGAGAGAAGGCCTGCGGTCAGAACCCCAGATTACTATCCGGTCCCCGGTTTCCCTTTGATTTTGTATCGAGGTAGGGCTGACCATCCTTGGTCGGCCGCGGTCGAGCAAGGATGCTCGACCCTACCAAGATTACCGGTCACATCCTGCCCCTATCAGGCGCGAACTGTTGCGCGTAAAGTGGTGCTCCCGTTGGGAGTCGAACCCAAATCGCCGGCTTCGGAGGCTAGCATTCTATCCATTGAAATACAGGAGCGTGAGGTTCCAAAATCCCCTTTCACGCAGGTTAGTCAACCCTTCCCGAACCGCCGGCAGGCCTAGCCTTATCTCGCGGGCAGCACCCGGTCGGCGAAATCGGCGTAGTTCTTCCAATCTTCGAGGAGGATGTCGTGTTTACCAGGACGGAGATGGTACCCGATGGTCAGGCCGACGGGCTTGCTGATGGGCGGGAATTCCTTGGTGGCGAGGCCGGGCTGGCCGAGCACATGGTAAACAGGGTCGGCATTCACGGCGCCGAGGAATTCGCCGAGGGGATCCGCCCAGCTGTCTTCCGAGGCGCTGGCGACGTAAAGCGGACGCGGCGCGGCGAGCGCGAGCAGGTAATGCGCGTCGAGCGGCAGCTGGTCTTCCCGTTCGGAGAAGGTCTCGAAGCGCGCGGTGAACCAATGCGGGAAACCGCGGCCGGGATAATGCCCGGTGATGACGCCGACGGTCTCGCCGAAGATGCGCTTGTTGAGCGCGGCGCCGCCGCAGCCGGAGTCGTTCGAGATCACGAAAGCGAAGCGCCGGTCCTGCGCGCCGGCCCAGAGCGAAGCCTTGCCGAGCCGCGAATGGCCGTGCACCGCGGCCCGCGTGGCGTCGACGGACGGGACTTTCGCGAGCACGTCGAGCATGCGCGAGAGACCCCAGGACCAGCAGCCGATGGCGGCCCAATCTCCGTCCTTCCACTTCGTGTTGACGCCGTCAGGTGAGATCGCCGCGCGAAAACCATCCTTCCAGCCTTCGGGATGATCGGGTTCGAAATCGCCGTAATAAGCCGTGGCCGAAGCATAGCCGCGGTCGATGAGCATCTCGAACTCCCAGCGGCGGGCCTGACCGCCGCGCAAGGCCGGGTCGGCCTGGGTCGTGCCCTTCAAGGCCCACTGCTTGGAGACCCAGCTCGAGGCGACGAAGACCGCGGGGTCTTCCGTGGTGGTATGGTTGCCGCCGAAGTTGAGCCCGACGAAGACCGGAGCCGGACGCTTCGCGGCGTTCGGCACGTAGAGCAGCATGTCGAACGACGGTCCCTTCTTGCCGATGGGCCAGACCTTGAACTGGGTGCGCGAGGCCTTGCCGCCGAAGGCGTCCTTGGACTGCTCACGGACCTCGACCACGGCGTCCGCCTGCGACTTTGACGTGTCGGGCGTGTGGCCGAACATGTTCTCCTCGACGAGCCGGAAGACTTCGGGGCGGCGGACCTCTTCCCACATCTTCGCGTCAGTCACCTTGCGTCCGTCGGCGCAGACGAGCGGATCGGGCAACGTATACGGCGGAACCTTCGCTTCGTCGGAAATGACCGGAGGCATCGCGGCCAGCAGGAGCAGGGGTAGCAGCATGATGCGACTATGGGCGCTCGACGTGAGCGGGCAAGGGTGAGGTATGGGGCAGCACCACGTGCTGCCCTAGCCTTATCGGGTAGGGTCGGGACCGCGTCACGACATAGGGCCACCTTGTTCGCCGCAGGGCGAACGATGGTAGGGGCACGATTTATCGTGCACTCCACCAAGGAGGGCGCGGCAAAGCCACGCCCCTACCTTCGGCCGCCCTGCGGCGGCCGTTCGATTCATCGCTCCCAGATTTCAAACGCATACCCCAACCCCTGATACTCACCCTTCTTCGACGACACGAGCTTCGTGAAGTGACGCTGCCAATCGGCGGGAAAGAAACGGTCGCCTTCGAAATCACGGTCGATGCGCGTGATGAGCAGG
>Ga0214206_1000526_pt1 | contig 10237 bp, 13 predicted proteins | sample TroBogEpilimnion_26_FD_153044 | JGI IMG/M metagenome (GOLD analysis project Ga0214206, IMG submission 153044) | Freshwater microbial communities from Trout Bog Lake, WI - 07JUL2009 epilimnion | ecosystem: Environmental > Aquatic > Freshwater > Lake > Epilimnion/Euphotic zone | place: Trout Bog...
ATAAAACACTACATTTTACTCCAAAACTATCAAAATAAATTAAGCAGTTAATTCTCTTTATTACAACTACAAAATGTGAACCAGGTTCATTGTGTTTAGATAAATTAAAAATTACAACAAATTCTTTTTTATTTTTATAATCAGGTTTCACATCTGAAGGATAAACTCCTAAAAAATTTTTATTAACAAACATAGAAGTTAAATCTTCTATGTATTTATTAGTTAATCCTGACATTTTTAAGGTGAGAAGGTTGAGAGATATTTAAATTCTGTTCATTCAATGATTTGAGTGCTTCTATAATTATCAATAGTTGCTGTTTGATGATGTGCAGAATACATAATCATGTATAAATTATTTTCTAATTCAGATTTGAAACCTAACTCCACATCAATATGACCGTTTCCCATTAAATGGAGATGGAAAGAATTGCATAAATCAGGTGTAAAATCAAATACATAGAAGCATTGATTATTGACAAATTCCTCTTCTGTAATATCAATTGTTAAATTACCATGATGAATTCCTGTATTGTCATATAACAATCTAAATTCTCTCTTATAATCCTCATCGGCATAGTTTGGTTGAAGAGGTCTAGGATGGAAAGGTTTACCATTAATTTTAAGATTAAGTAAGTTTAATCCAAAATTATTAAAATAAAATGGGTTAACTGTGACATCACCGTTAAAACTTTTAGCATTTAAAAATCCTAAAATAATTGATTGTGGTAAGGGACCGTTTAAAATATTCTGGATTGTCGTTGTTTTGGTACCCTTTTGCACTAAAAAGGTTTTTATTTTAGATTGTGTGATAGGATAGATAGCTACCTCTTTATTTAAATTAGCTAAAATAGCTTGATTAAATTCATCCGCAATTCTAATTTTATGCACACTTAGTCTTAGAGATTTAAATTCAACTTTTGCTATTGATGTAGCTGACATCATTGAATAATCATCAGAATTTCTTATAAGTTTAATATTAATATTAGTATTTGGAATTAAAAATCTCTCCATCTGAATGAAATCAGCATGTAGAATCATTGAAAAATGATAATTCTTTCCTATAATACGTTTTTTACGTTTAACCCAACCATCATTTTCTGTATATTTATTTTCACTTCCAACTTCATCAGCTTCCCATCCATCTAATGTGAGATGTGTCTTTTTAGCATCTTGACCATATGTTAAAACTGTTTCTATAAAAGCTTTAATTGGATATGTTGAAGTGCTTATGTCATTTACTTGTTTTCCCTCTACCTCAATTTCAATCTGTTTAAAAAGGCTGTGAGGAAATAGATTACAAATACTTACAGTATCAGCATCTGTTAAATCACTTGAATCTGCAGCTTTAACAATTCTGACTGTACCTTGTAATCTAGTTAATGGTAAATATGTATAATGATCAGGATCTCTAGCTAATTGAAATTCAAAAGGACCTGAATCAGCTAATGCGTTAATAGGATTTAATTCTACTGTGAAGCCTGAACGTAATACATTTTCTGTCACAGGAACTGAAAAAATATCTAAGTTACTAGCTGTTAGTTCTGTGCTGTCAGTTACAAAAGTACCTGTTCCACGTTTATCAGCCATTCTTAATTAAACCTTCAAAGAGAGATGTTTAAAATAAAGAATGTGAAAACTAGTTTGAAAATAAAAAAATTATCTTTAAACACTGTTATAGAATATTTAAAAACACACAATATAGGATATATCGAAAAAAGCAACTATATAATAATCAAGTTTAAATATATTTATATTTTATTTAAACCGAAAAGTTTATTAATCAACCATGTAAATATCACAAAAATACCTGACCTAGAATATATTAACAAATCTGTTAATGTTTTAACAAATGAAGTTTTTGCGAATCTGAAAATTGATATCATTTATTTAAAAATTGATAACATTACAGCAGTTTATAACCTAAATAAGTCAATAGATTTATTAGACATTGTTTTAAAAAACTGTGAAAAGCTGAAAATAAAATATAATAAAGAAAAATTTCCTGGATTGTTTATTCGATTTGATCAAGGAACTTTGATTATATTTCATAGTGGTAAAATTATCTCAGTCGGATGTAAAAGTTTGGATAATTTACATGTTTTATTTGATGAACTTCATAAAATATTATGATGATTGATTTATGTGAACATGTTAATGAAATAATTGATGAACATACAGGTGATGTGATATGTTTTAACTGTGGTATTATTAAAGATAGATATTTTCAATATAACACAAAAAAATTAATAATAGATAATTATAAACATAATCCATTGGTGAATGACATGTTAGATAAAATAAATTTTTCGGAATATTTTGCTGATGATGTAAATGATAAAATTTCAAATGCATCAAGTAGAAATTTAAAAAGAATAGCATCAGAAATTTATAAAATTGTGAATGAAAAGAATTCCTGTCTAACATTAAAAACTGTTATGAACATCTCAGGATTAAAAACTAACCAAATTAAATCGAATGACATACACATTTTAAATGTGGAAAATGTACTTGAAAAGTATACATCAATGTTAAATATAGATTATAAAACGTATACAGTAATTAAGGAAAAAATTAAAATGTATAAAAACACAGGATTTCAACCTTTAACTATTGTAGGTGGTGTTATTTATTTACATTCATGTGAAATTAAAAAGAAAATTTCTATGAAAAAAATATCTTCATTGCTAGGGATTAGTAGTATTTCAATTCAGAGGTTTGTTAAACATGTATTTTCATCGAGGTGTTAATACTCAACGTGGTAGAGGATTTGGATCACTATTTTCAGGTCTATTCAGAAGTATATTTCCATTAGCAAAATCTGTAGGGAAACGTGTTTTGCAAAGTCAATTTGTGAAAAATCTCAGTTCTCAAGCTATTGATGCTGGGAAAGATATGGTAAAAAATATTGCTTCAGACGTTTTGTCGGGGAAAAAATTTAAAGAATCTGCTGAAAATGAATTAAATATTGCCAAGAAAAAAGTTGGTGAAGCAATTCGTGGTAGAGGTTACAAGCGTAAAAGGAAACATAACCAAAAATCTGTTTCAAGAAGCAATAAAAAAGATTTACAAACCTTTAATTTACTAAACTAGAAAATGACTAATAGTTTCAAACCACATAATGAAAAAAACTATTTGTGGAAAAATTTCCAAGTTTTACAAGAAAATAAACAATTAGAAAATGAAATTATTGAACGTTACAAAACGCCAGGAGATCCTCTAGCATTTTCAAGTGCAAGAAATATTTATTATCATTTAAATCAAGAGGTTCCTTTAGAAAAAATTCAGGATATTCTTAAAACTATAGAATCTTATAGTTTACATAAAGAATTTCATAAAGGTGAAAGAAATAAGTCATATGCTAGATTCAAACGATATCAATTTCAATTGGATTTATGTTTTATTTTAGATTTATCTAAATATAATGATGATATAAAATATTTTCTTACTGTTATTGACTGTTTTACAAGGTACGCATTTGTCAGACCTTTAAAAAATAAACAAGGTAATGAGGTATTAACGGCGTTTAAAGATATTTTACAAGAAGCTAATGACAAACCTTTAATGGTTGTCTGTGATAAAGGCACAGAATTCACAAATAAAACATTTCGCTTATTTTGCAGCAGTGAAAACATCAAACTTATTCTACCTGAAACTAATACACATGCTGCATTTGTTGAACGATTTAATAGAACTTTTAAAAATTTAATAAGAAAATTTTGTACAGAATTTGAAACAAATCGATATATTGAATATGTACAAGATATTGTTAAAAGTTATAATTTACGTAAACATCGAATGATTGGAATGTCACCATTTGAAGCTGAAATGAATCCTTATGCAGCTTTAATAATTAATAATATAATATCAAAGCAAGAATTAAATATCAAAAAAAATTTACCTAATTTAAAGATTGGCACCTATGTTAGAATTGCAAAATCTAAAGATAAATTTTCAAGAGGTTATGATCTTCAAACTCAAAATGAAATATTTAAAATAAAATCTATTAGTACTAATAAAAGAAAACCTTTATATTATCTAACTGATTACGACGGTTCTGAAGATATTAGCGGTGGATTCTACAAATTTGAATTAACTCCTGTAGACATAGACACTTTTAGAATAGAAAAAATCTTAAAAAGAAGAAAATATAAAGGTAAAAATCAAGTATTTGTAAAATGGTTAGGATTTAGTGATAAGTATAATCAATGGATTGATGAAGATACTTTACAAAATATAAATTAAAACAGTATTTTATAAAAGTTTATTAATAAATTATTAATTCTAAATCATGGATAATAAATTTTCAGCTTATATCGTTTCAAATGGTTCAAGTGATGTTTTTCCTGATAATACTTTATCTAAATTTTCGGTGCAATTCCCTTTTCCATTAGAAACAACTTTAAATTCTAATGAAAAATGGTCTATTGCTATTAATAGTATAGGTTTATCATCAAAATTTGAAAATGATACTTTCAAAGATGCTCCTGTAATTTTACAGATGGTAAATTTATATGATAAATCAGAAAATTGTAATCCTGGAAATGCTGTTGGAATAGATTTGATCAGGAAAAAAGAAGCATGTAATTATTATCTTAATATTTTTAATGAAAAAATATATAAGTTATTTGGTAAATGTTATTCAGCAAATGAAACCTACACTTATTGTAATATTAAGACAATTAAAGATCTTATCACAAACTGGGCTCTAGAAAATCTATATTATGGACATAACTTTTCGGAAAGAACTACTGACGGACATATACATCAATTAAATTATTATTTCAATGATTTATTAAATGATGAACAATTATCAGCTTTAGTTACACATATACAAGAAAGTGATATTATCGTGACTGTTTTAAAAGAAAATCTTGTAAAATTGTCTCCAGGCAATGTTGTAAAAGAACGTTTATTTTTCATACGAACTGATTTAGTTGATAGATGTACTATTACTCAGGATACATCATTTAAAAATTTAAATACTTACATCAGACCTGTTAATACACCATATGAGTTATTTAGAAACTATCAAAATGCAAGAGACTTAAATAAAACATACCTTACAATAGGCCAGCACAAGTATAAACTTTTTGTAATTAATGATGAATTTAGACATTTAAATATCGAATTTGAAAAATCTTTGATAGGACTTGGTAAAATACCTGATTTAATTAAAATCAAGTGTGATAATATTAGAAGTCAAGTTTATAATAATACACATTCAAATGACTTAAATTTGATAAAACCTAAATTTGATGACAAAGGATCTCACTATTTTCATGAATTTGAAAATCCTTTATTTATCCCATTGTTAAATACAAATATATACAGTCTGACTTTTCAATTAACCGATGGAAATGATAAACAATTAAATCTAGCTACAGGATTACCTACAATATTAGCTGTAACATTTCAGAAAATGTATCTCGATTACAAGTCATTCAATATCAGACTATCACCTACTCATGATATTCAGGAAAATACTTCAAGTTCTTTTAAAAATATTTTACCAGGAACATTCACATTCGATCAAACGTGGTCTGTAGGTTTAAAAGATATCACATTTCCTAACCATTTTAAAAATTTACCTAGTAATGAAAATGAAATAGTTATTTTAAAATTAAATAATGAAATGAAAATTGTGAATAATCAAAAGCATAAAATACCTATTGCTAACATTCGATCCAATGCACAGAATTTTATAACATATCTAAATGATAAATTATTTGCTATTGATGCTATAGATTTTTCATATGATAACGATTCTAAACAGGTCTCTATTAAAGCTAAAACTAATGCTCATGTATATATATCTAAGAATCTTGCACAGCTATTAGGATTTTCACCATTTGAATCCTCGACATCATCGACAAATGTTTCAACCAAACAATACTGGAAAAATACATTTAAAGTTAATACAGTGAAAGAAGCTGAATACCCTATTAATGTTAATATTTTTAGACCTGCTTTTCTTATGATCTATTTAGATTTTGTAGAACTGTCTCTTGTTAGCGGTGTTTTTACAAATATTATCAAAATTGTGCCTGTCAAAAATGGTGATGAAATATCTGAATGTCTATCTCATGAATTTAAAACAGTTGAATTTAGAAGACTCAATAAAAATAATCTAAGCGAAATTAACACCGAAATTAGAGATCCCGCAGGTAGACTAGTCCAGTTTGATAGTGATAAAGTTAACCTTAGTTTATTTTTTACAAATAATCCATTCATTTAAGTTAAAAATATTTATTTTTCAATAGAATAAATGGTATAAATTTTGAAAACCGTTATTGCTTGTAATAGGATAAGTATATCCATTAAATGAAAATAAATTATATTTTTCATAAACATTAATTATTTCGTAATGCGATTCTAAAACAGTTTTTAAAGATGACAAAGGTATTTCCGAATCAGGATTGAAAAAAATTTCTAATGATAAGTCCCATGCATGATATAAGTATTCAAAAGAAATTATAAAATCCGACATTTTAATTTTCTTGGTTGGAAGTTGAATAGTGCAATTCCCGTAAACTTTCACTTGCTTTTGAAGATATATCCTTGATAAGTCTGCAAAGTATAAGACATTTCTGATGATGAAACCTTGGGTGTATGTTACATCAGGTGTTTCCATGAGTTCTTCTTTGTTCAAATGTATTTGCACCAGATACAAATACAGTTCCAGTTGCTTCTTCACTTTTTTAACGTAATCTATTGAATTTTCAAAGCTTCCATCGTAAGTTGATAATTCTTCAAAACACACACATTTTGTTTTACCTATACAATTAGGTATTTGGTTTCTTTTAAGAAAATTCTGTGAAACTCCTCCAATAGTCATTCTTCAAATGTTCTCGATAGAATGCTTAATTTTTCTCACGAATACTCTATTTAAAGTTAAAATATGTGGTAGCAAGTAGAAAATATAAAAACATGCCGTTTGATTGTAGACTACAGACACCCTTCAACTGTCTAGTAGCAGGTCCCACGAAAAGTGGGAAAACTACATTTACTTGTAATCTATTAAAAATTAGCTGTGAAAAGTTTGTTAAAAAACCTGATTATGTTATATTATTTTATATGATTAATCAACCTCACTATGAAGAAATGTTTTCAAAAGGTTTAATAAATGAAATGATCAATATGAATGAATATGAAATAAATTATGATGAAATATATGAAAAAGTAAGACCTTACAAAGACAATGGAGGTTCTTTAATTATTTTTGATGATACCATGTCAGATATTAAACCTGGTTTTGAAAAAATATTTACTATTCTAGGACATCATACAAACTCAAGCTTAATTTTTCTTTCACAAAATTTATTTTACAACAATAAAACTTTCAGAAATATTTCTCTTAATTTTGATTATATTGTTATAATGAGAAATAACAGAGACTTGAGTCAAATTAATTATTTAGCACAACAATTATGTCCTGGTAATACAAAATATATTACTCAATCATATTATGAAGCTACCCAGGAACCTTATTCATATCTTTTTATTGATTGCAGTGCAAATTCTCCAAGAGAATTACGACTTCGAAGTAATATATTTCCTATTATACAACCTGATCAAACACCATATTCAGTTTATTTAGAAAAAGATAAAGATATGTAAATCACTATTTTAAGAATTAACATTTAATTTGCAGTAATTTAAAAAAAAATGTTAAATAAAGAGAATGCACTATTAATTAGTGCTTTAAAAAAACTAGATACAAATGAATTAACACATATTATAAAACATATAGATTCAAAAGGTATCGAGCATTTATGTGAATGTGTTTTTAACACTATTTATACAGATTTAAAATTACCTAAAAATAAAAGACGTAAAATAAAGAATAAATTCAATAATGATAAATCTCGGAAAAATATTAATATTATAACAAAAAAACAAAGTAACATCTTAAAAAAACGTGCAGCATTATTACAAGAAGGTGAAGGTTTAGGATTAATTTTGTCTGCTATAGCACCTTTAATTACAAGTTTATTTACTCGATAATGACTTCAAAAAAGTTGGATATGCACGTATGTATACGGTTTCACCACATATTTGGGAATTGGTTAAAAAATGTGTTAATGAACATGAACAAAAAGTTTTAGATAATCTCAATCGAGATATTACTGATGTAAGAAATCAAAGCAGGATATCAACTTCTTCTCTTATTCATAATCTATCAAGTCGTGATATAACACCTTTAAATCCTTCTTTATCAAGCATTAATTTATCAAAGCCTGAAATCCCTCGCACACCTCAAGATGAAATTAACATATCAGATCCTTCATATCACAGATCAAAAGATAGATCAAGATCTTTCATAGATCCTAATTTATCTCTAGGTATTGAACCACTTAATGTAAGTCAAATTCCTTTACCTGATGATTCATTTGGTCAACCGAGTTTTAATCCTATTAATTTAACACAACCATCAAATAAATCAAATCGATCACAAATAAATTTAACTGGAAGTTCTTTTAAATCAAACGAGTCATTTGGTAAATTACCACGTCCTGAATCTGAATATATTCATGAAGCAGGTGAATATGAAAATTTTAGACCTTTCAGAACATCTTCACCGGTTGAAAATGATCCCACAATTCCAATATTACCATTACCAAGTTGTCAAGAAAGACAACAAAGATCACCTATTAAAACAAGAAGTCGAACAGGTGCAATTGCTGCTCAAATACCTGCTGTAGTTATTCCTCGAAATGATAAATTTATTTGTGAGTATTGTAATAAAAGATTTGCTAGGAAATGGAATCTAAAAAAACATGTTCAAACTATACATCAACAAGAAATTATTCCAGAACCAAATGATCCCCCAATACAAGATTTTAAAAGAAAACAACAATCAGGTTTTAGACAGCCTTTATTCAAATCACGGAAAACTGATTTTGACAGATGGAATGTAACAACTTAAATTAATGATTCAGCATCCTTACATCTTTTCAATTTAGGATATTCTTCATCTTCAGGAATCTGTGAATCGATTTCGTCAGTTTTAATTTCTTTATAATTGTCAACTTCGTCAATTTCGAGATTGTCGTCATCTATAATGATGGTGTCTTGTGATTCAGGATGTTTATTTTTATCCCAGACATCCATTTCTTGAAAAGATTGAAATCTTCTTCTCCAGTTGAATCCAATACCTACAATTTAAAAAAATAAATTTTAGAAAATCTTTAAAAATATTGAATAAAATAAATATATACTCTTACCTCTCATAAAATAGCCACATTCTTGACAATTTGACAAAGTATATTCCTCCTTCATCAACATCATAATGATGTAATGATGTCGATAGATGAATTCAGGTATTTGTTTTAACAAAATTTCATCATTTTGAAATAACACCTTCAGAAATTCATCTGGGATAGTTTCAGATCCAAAAAGTTTGTCTACACCATTCTCTTTCAAAGCATGTCCTATGACATTCCAGGTGGGTGCTTTGTCATTTAAAAAATAGTCTGTAATATAACCGAGAATCATTTTCTCTCTCGGATTCATTCTTATGCCAGCGCTTGAAATGAACTGACAAGTTTTTGAAAATATTTCAGTGTTTTTATAGAGAGTTACGATGGCGGACGCCTTCATATTACCAAATGTTTGCGATTTTAGAAAGTTTGGACGTTTCTACCACATACAAAATTTGGATATTTATCATGATTTACCTAATGAGATTTTATATTACATATTTCCTTTATATATTTTTATAAAAGATAAAATTAATAAACAGTTTATTTTGAAATTGAAAGATTATTGTATATATCTTAAAAACACTGCCGAATATGAAGATTACATTGAAGATTTGAGTGATAAAAAAGAACTTCTTCTCCGACGACTTGAAGATAAACTACGTTCTGAAATTATTAAAAAAATAAATGTTAATTTATAATAAATGTTAAATATATTTTATAAAAGTTACCCTTTTTTTGTCCATCTTTAGGAGTATAAAAGTTTGACAGATAAATACATAACAATAGTCACAAAAACACCTCCAAGACATGTAGAATAGAATAAAATATAACAATTTTTGAAACTAACAAATTCTTCATCATCGTCCCAGTCATCATCATTGTTATTTTCTTCTAGGAAAACTTCTTTTCCAGTTGAAATCTCCATGTTGAATACTTTTGAATTGTTTGAAACTTGCCACAATTCACATATTTTTCTCTTTCTCAAATGTTGAACACATTTGAATCGGTTGAAAACTTGCCACAATTCACTTGTT
>Ga0214206_1000529_pt1 | contig 10211 bp, 5 predicted proteins | sample TroBogEpilimnion_26_FD_153044 | JGI IMG/M metagenome (GOLD analysis project Ga0214206, IMG submission 153044) | Freshwater microbial communities from Trout Bog Lake, WI - 07JUL2009 epilimnion | ecosystem: Environmental > Aquatic > Freshwater > Lake > Epilimnion/Euphotic zone | place: Trout Bog...
GTACCAGTAGACGAAGGTCTCGGCGGCGCGGCGGTCGGCTTCGCCGGCGGGGTCGGGGAAGACGACGTTGAGGCGTTCCTCGATCTCTTCCTCGACGATGTTCAGGATGGTCTCGCGGCTGTCGACGGCCTTGAGGGCGCGGTTACGCAGGCCGTAGACGATCTGGCGCTGCTGGTTGAGGACGTCGTCGTACTGCAGCAGACGCTTGCGCATCGAGTAGTTCTGGCCTTCGACGCGCTTCTGGGCGGTGCCGATGGAGCGGTTGAGCAGCGGGTGCTCGAGGGGTTCGCCTTCCTTGAAGGACTTCTCGAGGAGCGAGGAGATGATGCCCGCGTTCGAGAAGAGGCGCATCAGGTCGTCCTCGAGGGAGACCAGGAAGCGGGAACGGCCGGGGTCGCCCTGACGGGAGCAGCGGCCGCGGAGCTGGCGGTCGACGCGGCGGGATTCATGGCGCTCGGTGGCGAGGACGTAGAGGCCGCCGAGTTCGCGGACGCCTTCGCCCAGCTTGATGTCGGTGCCGCGGCCGGCCATGTTGGTGGCGATCGTCACCGCGCCGTGCTGGCCGGCCATCGTGACGATGTCGGCTTCGGATTCGTGGTGCTTGGCGTTGAGGATCTTATGCGGGACCTTGGCCATCGCGAGCATGCGGCCGAGGGTCTCGGAGGCTTCGACGGAGGCCGTGCCGACGAGGACGGGCTGGCCGCGCTTGTTGGCTTCGGCGATCTCCTTGATGGCGAATTGGTACTTCTCCTTGCGGGTCTTGAAGACGATGTCGTTGTCGTCGGAGCGGATGCACGGGCGGTGCGTCGGGATGGCGACGACCGTCAGCTTGTAGATGTCGTGGAACTCGGAAGCCTCGGTCTCGGCGGTGCCGGTCATGCCCGCGAGCTTCTGGTACATGCGGAAGTAGTTCTGGATCGTGATCGTCGCGTACGTCTTGTTCTCCTTCTCGAGCGCGACGCCTTCCTTGGCTTCGACGGCCTGGTGCAGGCCGTCGGACCAGCGGCGTCCTTCCATGATGCGTCCGGTGTTCTCGTCGACGATCTTCACCTTGCCCTCGTGGACGACGTACTGCTTGTCCTTTTCGTAGAGCGTGTAGGCCTTGAGCAGCTGGCCGATGGCGTGGATGTCCTCGGACACCTGGGCGTAGGCGGCTTCGGCTTCCGTGCGCAGTTCGGCGCGGCGTTCCGGAGTGAGCGACTCGTCGTTGTCGAGCTCGACGTAGCGGCTCGGGAGGTCGGGCAGCACGAACGCGTCGGGCTCGCCGGGGCGGAGCGTGTCGCGGCCGAACTGGGTGAGGTCGGACTCGTGGTTGCGTTCGCTGACGGCGAAGTAGAGGCGTTCCTTGAGGTGGAAGCGGCGGTCCTTCTCGATCTCGGAGGCGAGGACGCCTTCGTGGCGTTCGAGCAGTTTGCGCCAGCGGCCGTTCTCCATCAGGCGGAGGAAGATGCGGTTACGCGGCATGCCGTGGGCGGCGAGCCAGAGCTTGTCGAGCGTGTCGGCGGAAGGCTCCTTGTCTTCGGCGAGCTTCTCGAGCTCCTCGCGGGCCTCGTTCATCAGGCGGGTGACGAGGCGGATCTGCAGTTCGACGAGGCCGGAGACCGGCTGGCGGAGGCGCGGGAAGGCGGGTTCGCGTTCCTCGGCGACGGGGCCGGAGATGATCAGCGGGGTGCGGGCTTCGTCGACCAGGATGGAGTCGATCTCGTCGACGATGCAGTAGTAGTGGTCGCGCTGGACCTGCTCGTCCGGCGAGAGGGCCATGCCGTTGTCGCGCAGGTAGTCGAAGCCGAACTCCGAAGCGGTGCCGTAGGTGATGTCGCAGCCGTAGGCGGCCTTGCGGTCGTCGCCGGGCATCTGGTTCTGGATGCAGCCGACGGTCAGGCCGAGCCAGCGGAAGAGGTGGCCCATCCACTCCGAGTCGCGGCGGGCGAGGTAGTCGTTGACGGTGACCAGCTGGCAGTTCCGGCCGGTCAGGGCGTTGAGGTAGAGGGGCAGGGTGGCGACGAGGGTCTTGCCTTCGCCGGTCGCCATCTCGGCGATCTTGTTCTGGTGGAGGGCGATGCCGCCGATGAGCTGGACGTCGAAATGCACCATCTCCCAGGTCTGCTCATGTTCGCACACGATGGCCTTGGTGCCGCAGAGGCGGCGGGCGGCGTTCTTGACGACCGCGAAGGCCTCGGGGAGGAGGGCGTCGAGGGATTCGCCCTTGGCGTGGCGCTCCTTGAACTCGGCGGTCTTGGCGCGGAGCTGCTCGTCAGACAGTTTCTGATACTCGGTTTCGAGGGCGTTGATCCGCTTGACGAGGGGAGCGCACTTGCGGAGGAACCTCCGGTGGTGGCTGCCGGCGAAGAGCTTGAGGATGCTGAGAAACATGGGTCCGGGAGCGAGAGGTAGCAAACCCCGACCCCACCCCCCGGGGCAAGCCTTGACTCGGGTTGTTCACATCGGGTTTTCGGCCTTGCGGCTGTGCTCCCGCCCTCAAGATGAGACATACCCATGGCTGAAAACGTCCTTATCCTCGGCACCGGCTGCGCCGGCCTGACCGCCGCCATCTACGCCGCCCGCGCCGGCCTCGCTCCCCTGGTGCTCGAAGGCGGCCAGCCCGGCGGCCAGCTCACCACGACCTCCGAGGTCGAGAACTTCCCCGGCTTCGTCCACGGCGTCGACGGCAACGAGCTCATCACGAACATGAAGGGCCAGGCAGAGCGCTTCGGCGCCAAGTTCGCCTGGGATCGCATCGACTCCGTCGACTTCTCCGGCCCGGTCAAGAAGCTCAAGGGCGGCGAAGCCACCTACGAAGCCAAGGCCGTGATCATCGCCACGGGCGCCTCGCCCCGCCTCCTCGGCATCCCCGGCGAAAAGAAATATTACGGCGGCAACGGCGTCACCACCTGCGCCACCTGCGACGGCGCGTTCTACCGCAACGTCCCGGTAGCCGTCGTCGGCGGCGGCGACTCCGCCTGCGAGGAAGCCCTCTTCCTCACCCGCTTCGCCTCCAAGGTCTACCTGGTGCACCGTCGCGACACCTTCCGCGCCTCCGACATCATGGTCCAGCGCGTGAAGACGCATGAGAAGATCGAGCTCGTGCTCAACGTCACCCCGACCGAGATCCTTGGCGACGAGAAGGTGCACACCCTGCGCGTCCTCGAGAAGTCCGGCGCCGCCCGCGACCTCGGCGTGAAGTGCGTCTTCGTCGCCATCGGCCACGTGCCCAATTCCCAGGCCTTCACGCCGTCCCTCGAGGTCGACGAAGGCGGTTATTTCGTCGCCGGCGCCAACACCGTCAGCACGCGCGTCCCCGGCGTCTTCGTCGCGGGCGACTGCGCCGACCACGTCTATCGCCAGGCCATCACCGCCGCCGGCATGGGTTGCCGCGCCGCGATCGAAGCCGAGCGCTGGCTGGCGGGGCACTGATCGTCGCGGCATAGCCGCGACGGTTAATCCAAGTCCCAAAGGGAGACCGGAAACCGGAATGTTAGCTGGGGTTTATACCCGAAGCATCGTTCCCGGTCTCCGGTTACCCGTTGAGTTAAAAACACCGACCTTTCAGGTTTCAGGTCTCGGCTGCGGGTGCGGGAACAGGTTCAGGTGTCAGGCCTGGGACCTGTGCCTGTACCTGAATACCCGCACCAGATACCTGATGGCCGAGACCCGTGACCTGAGGATGCATACCCGAGCCAATCCTCCGGTCTCCGGTTACCCGTTGAGCGCTGTTCCTCCGGTTTCCGGTTTCCCTTTGAGTTTATTGTCTCTGTCTCGAGGTAGGGCCGAGCATCCCTGCTCGGCCGCGGCCGTCCAAGGATATGGCCATCGCTGTCAGGCCGCCGCAGGGCGGCCAAGGGTAGGGGCGTGGCTTTGCCACGCCCTCCGCATCGGAGTGCACGATGAATCGTGCCCCTACCATCGTTCGCCCTGCGGCGAACTTTACGCCCAACCGCCAACCGCTATCACCCGCCCCAAAAGCAGCAGGGGCGCTTGCGCGCCCCCGTTCACTTATTCCCCTTGTCCACGTGTCACCTTGCCCACGTGCCCCTCGAGATAATCCCTCGCGGGATTATTTCGTCAGGATCTCCATCGCCGACTTCTTCTGCGGGATGAAGGGCAGCACGTGCTCGGTGTAGGGCACGATGACGTCGAGGAGGTAAGGTCCGTCGTGGTCGAGCATCTCGCGCATGGCGTCGCGGAGGTCTTCGCGCTTCATGACCTGGCGGGCCTTGATGCCGAAGCCGTTGGCGATCTTGACGAAGTCAGGGTAGAGGCCGCCCGGGTTGTCGGGAGAGCCGATGTTCTTGGCGTCGCCGAGGATCGTGTGGCCGCGGGTGCCGGCGTAGAAGCGGTCTTCCCACTGCACCACCATGCCCAGGTGCTGGTTGTTCAGGATGAGGATCTTCGCGTTGATCTTCTCGATCTTCATGCACGCGAGCTCCTGGATGTTCATCAGGAACGAGCCGTCGCCGTCGATGTCGATGACCTGGGTGTCCGGGTTGGCGACCTTGGCGCCGATGGCGGCCGGGAGGCCGAAGCCCATGGTGCCCGCTCCGAGGGAGCTGATGAAGCGACGGGGTTCGTTGAAGCGGTAGTACTGCGGGGCCCACATCTGGTGCTGGCCGACGCCGGTGGCGATGATGGCCTTGCCCTTGGTCTCCTCGAAGAGGACTTCGATGGCTTCCTGCGGGAGGATGTGCTTGGTCTTGCGCTCGTAGCTGAAGGGATACGGGTGCTCCTTCTTCCAGCCGTTGATGGTCTCGTACCACTTCTTCAGGTCGGGCTTCTTGAAGCCCTTCTTGGCGAGCGAGACCAGGCGGCTGAGCGCGTGCTTGATGTCCGAGTGGATCGGGTAGTGCGCGAACTTGTTCTTCTGGTGCTCGGAGCGGTCGATGTCGATGTGGACGATCGTCGCGTCAGGGGCGAACTTCTCGACGGCGCCGGTGATGCGGTCGTCGAAGCGCGCGCCCATGGTGATGAGGAGGTCGCTCTTGCAGACGGCCCAGTTGCCGGCGACGGTGCCGTGCATGCCGTACCAGTAGAGGGACTGCGGATGGTCGCAGGGGAAGGCGCCGAGGCCCATCAGCGTGGACGCGACGGGGATGCCGGTGGCTTCGGCGAAGGCGCGGAGTTCCTTGTGGGCGTCGCCGGAAAGGATGCCGCCGCCGATGTAGATCGCAGGCTGCTTGGAGCCTTCGATGAGGCGCAGGACCTGCTCGAGCTCGCTGTCGGCGCACTTCGGAGGCGTCGGCAGGCCGGGGATGGAGACGTCGTCCGGATTCTTCGGGAAGACCGGGACCCACTCGTGCTGCTGGATATCCTTCGGGATGTCGATCACCACGGGGCCGGGACGGCCGGTGGTGGCGATCTTGAAGGCCTTGTACATGATGCTCGGCAGCTCGTTGTAATCGAGGACGAGGAAGGAGTGCTTCACGATCGGCAGGGTCATGCCGTAGAAGTCGGTCTCCTGGAACGCGGCGCGGCCGATGAACTGCTGGTAGACCTGGCCGGTGATGCAGATCAGCGGGATGCTGTCCATGTGCGCGTCGGCGATCGCGGTGACGAGGTTCGTCGCGCCGGGTCCGGAAGTGGCCATGCACACGCCGGGCTTGCCGGTCGAACGCGCGTAACCGTGCGCCATGAAGGCGCCGCCCTGTTCGTGACGGGGCAGGATGGTGCGGATCTTCTTGGAGCGGGTCAGGCCCTGGTGGAGCTCCATCGAGGCGCCGCCGGGGTAGGCGAAAATCGTGTCGACGCCGAGGTTCTCGAGGCATCGTACCATGACGTCGCAACCGCGCATCTTGACGCCGGTCTTGGCCGAGACGGCCGAAGGGGCGGAGGAGGAGGAGGAATTCTTGGCGGCGTTCTTTTTGGGCATGGTCTTAGGGGGCAGGCGGGGCCTGCAGGGAATGGGTTAGAAAAGGTGGCCGGCTTGCGGGGGCAAGTGTGAATAAGTGGCTGAAAAAGGGGCAGGGGTAGGGGCTGGGGCAGGGGTAGCCCATAAAGCCTAAAAATGCCTAAATTTAATCAAAACAAGCCTACCCCTACCCCTACCCCTACCCCTACCCCTACCCCTATCCCTGGCATCAAAGGTGCCTAATGCAATTCAACCCCGCCACCTGCAACGGTCCATGGATCGCGCCCTGGAGGTAGGCATGGGCGATAGTGACGGCTTCGGAGAGGCTCTTGCCCTTGGCGAGCTGGGCGGTGATCGCCGCCGACAGGGTGCAACCGCTGCCATGGGTGTCCACGTGCGGGGCGCGGCGGGCCTGGAAGACCTTGGTCTCGCCGGTCGGCCAGGCGAGGCAGTCGGTGAGGTCATCGCCTTCGGCATGGCCGCCCTTGAGCAAGAAGGGCACGCCATAGGCCTTGGCGAGCTCGAGCGCCTCGTCGGTGCCGCCGAGCGATTTCCGTCCGAGGAGGATCGTGGCCTCGTCGAGATTCGGCGTGACCAGCGCGGCGAGCGGGATGAGCCGCGTCCGCACGGCGGCGATGGCGTCCGGGGCGAGCAGGGTGGCGCCGCTCGAAGCGACCATGACGGGATCGACGACGGCTGGGATGCCGGAGGATTGGATGAAGCCGGCGACGGCGAGGACGATCTCGGCGTTGAGCAGCATGCCGGTCTTCAAGGCTTTCGGATGGAAGTGGGCCGCGACCTGCGCGCACTGTTCGACGACAAACGCCGCGGGGCTCGCCTGGATGCCGGAGACGCCGCGCGGATTCTGCGCGGTGAGGCAGGTGATCGCGGTCGTGCCGAACACGCCTTGCGAAGCGAACGTGAGCAGGTCCGCCTGGATGCCGGCACCCGCGCCGCTGTCGGAACCGGCGATGCTGAGGGCGACAGGAAGTTCGCGGCTGGAGGCAGAGGAGGGCATGCTTCGTCAGCGGGGCAGCTGATTATATTGGTTAGGTAAGCCGAATATCGACTTGTCGCAAGGACTTAGCGGACTGATAAATCCGTTTCGACAACCTACGGTGAGCGCTCCCGAGTCCCATTCTTACGTCCGTCCGTCCGAAGATGCCATACTCGGGTTGGAGCGTCTGGTCGTCGGCCGGGAGTGCAACGGTTTCGACCGTCTCCCGCCGGCCCGCAAGTCGCGCGCCTTCGCCGAACTGATCCACCTCGGCTACGCCTACGGCAAGGTCGAGGAAGTCGCCGGCCAGGATTTCCCGAACGTCTCCCTGCAGCGCGTCAGCTCGCGCGGACGTCGGCTCCGTCGCTCCCTGCGCTCGTCTCGCGGCGCCAAGAAGGGCAAGGGACTCACGATCCTCTGGGTGTTCGTCGCCTTGGCCGCGGCGCTGTTCGGCTGCCTTTACCTGATGGTCAAGGCGACGGGCAACTGAGCCGGCCTTCCTCTCTGCCCGTCCTCCCGCTTTTCACCCAGGCGCAAAAAAGGGGCGCACCTTGCGGTGCGCCCCTTTGCTTGGTCCTGACCGGCAGGCTTACTTCTTGGCGGCGCGCTTCTCCTCGATCGCGGCCTGGGCAGCGGCGAGGCGGGCGACCGGCACGCGGTAAGGCGAGCAGGAGACGTAGGACAGACCCACGCGGTGGCAGAACTTGACGGACTCAGGCTCGCCGCCGTGTTCGCCGCAGATGCCGAGCTTGATGTCGGGACGGGTCTTGCGGCCCTTCTCGATGGCGATCTGGACGAGCTGGCCGACGCCGGTCTGGTCGAGCGTGGCGAACGGGTTCTTCTTGAAGATCTCGTTCTCGGTGTAGGCGCCGAGGAAGTTGCCCATGTCGTCGCGGCTGACGCCGAGCGCGGTCTGGGTGAGGTCGTTCGTGCCGAAGCTGAAGAACTCGGCGGTGTGGGCGATCTCGTCGGCCGTGAGGGCGCCGCGAGGGACTTCGATCATCGTGCCGACGGAGTAGGCGATCTTGCACTTCTGCTCCTTCTGCACTTCGGCGGCGACGCGGTGGATGACTTCGACCTGGAGGTCGAGCTCACGCTTGAAGCCGACGAGGGGCACCATGACTTCGGGCTTCACCTTGATGCCCTTCTTCTGGACCGCCGCGGCGGCTTCGAAGATGGCGCGAGCCTGGGTCTCGGTGATTTCCGGGTAGGCGATGCCGAGGCGGCAGCCGCGGTGACCGAGCATCGGGTTGAATTCGTGCAGGGCGGCGACGCGGGCGACGACCTTCTCGGTCTTGATGCCGAGCTTCTTCGCGAGGGCGGCCTGGGACTTCTCGTCGTGCGGCACGAACTCGTGGAGGGGCGGGTCGAGGAGGCGGATCGTGGCGGGCAGGCCGTTGAGGGCCTTGAAGATGCCGGTGAAGTCCGCGCGCTGGTACGGCAGGATCTTCGCGAGGGCCTTCTTGCGGCCTTCGACGGTGTCGGCGAGGATCATCTCACGGACGGCGTCGATGCGGTCGCCTTCGAAGAACATGTGCTCGGTGCGGGTGAGGCCGATGCCCTGGGCGCCGAACGCGAGGGCCTGGGCGGTCTGCTCAGGATTGTCGGCGTTGGTGCGGACCTGCAGGCGGGTGGCCTGCGAGCACCACTTCATGAGCTGGACGTAGTTCTTGTACTTCTCGGTCTTCTGCGCGGCCTTGTCGTTGTTGAGCAGGCCGGCGACGATTTCCGAAGGAGCGGTCTTGATCTGGCCGGCGTAGACCGTGCCGGCCGTGCCGTCGATGGAGAGGTAGTCGCCTTCCTTGAAGGTGTGACCGGCGATCGTCGTCGTCTTCTTATCGTAGTCGATCGAGACGGCGGCGGCGCCGCAGACGCAGACCTTGCCCATCTGGCGGGCGACGAGGGCGGCGTGCGAGGACACGCCACCGCGGGCGGTGAGGATGCCTTCGGCGGCGATCATGCCACGGAGGTCTTCCGGGGAGGTCTCGACGCGGACGAGGAGGACCTTCTCGCCCTTCTCGGCGGCGATGACGGCGCGCTCGGCGTTGAAGTAGATCTTGCCGGTGGCGGCGCCGGGGCCGGCCGGGAGACCGGTGGCGATGGCCTTGGCCTTCTTGACTTCGGCGAGGTCGAAGATCGGGGCGAGCAGCTGTTCGAGCTGGTCGGCCGGGTTGCGCAGGATGGCGGTTTCCCAGTCGATGAGCTTTTCCTTCACCATGTCGGCGGCGAACTTCAGCGCGGCGGCGGCGGTGCGCTTGCCGTTACGCGTCTGGAGCATGTACAGCTTGCCTTCCTGGACGGTGAACTCGATGTCCTGGACGTCCTTGAAGTGCTTCTCGAGGGTCTGGCGGACCTTCATGAGCTGGGCGTAGCTCTCGGGCATCACGGCCTTGAGCTTGCTGACCGGCTCGGGGGTGCGGACGCCGGCGACGACGTCTTCGCCCTGGGCGTTGACGAGGAATTCGCCGTAGAATTCGTCCACGCCGTTGGCGGGATTACGGGTGAAGGCGACGCCGGAACCGGACTTGCTGCCGGTGTTGCCGAACACCATGGCCTGGACGTTGACGGCGGTGCCCCACTCGGCGGGGATGTTGTACTTGCGGCGATAGACGATCGCGCGGTCGTTCATCCAGGAAGAGAACACGGCGCCGGCGGCGCCGCGCAGCTGTTCCCACGGATCGTTCGGGAAGACGCGGCCGGTGCGCTCCTTGACGAGGGCCTTGAAGCGCTTGACGAGCTCCTGCTGGTCGGCGGCGGTGAGGGCGGAGTCTTCGACGTCGCCGTCGTACTTCTCGTGCTTGAATTCTTCGATGACCGTCTCGAACGGCTCATGGTCTTCGCCTTCGCGCTTCTGCACGCCGAGGACGACGTCGCCGTACATCTGGATGAAGCGGCGGTAGCAATCCCAGGCGAAGCGGGCGTTGTTGGTGGCCTTCTCGAGGGCGACGACGGACTGGTCGTTGAGGCCGAGGTTGAGGATCGTGTCCATCATGCCCGGCATCGAGTCGCGGGCGCCCGAGCGGACGGCGACGAGGAGGGGCATGCCGGAGGTGGCGCCGAACTTGGTGCCCATGATCTTCTCCATGTTGTGCACGCCGGCTTCCATCTGAGCCTGGAGGGAAGCGGGGTAGGTGCGCTTGTTGGCGTAGTAGTAGGTGCAGACTTCGGTCGTGACGGTGAAGCCGGGAGGCACCGGGAGACCGATGCGGGTCATTTCGGCGAGGTTCGCGCCCTTGCCGCCGAGCAGGGCCTTCATCGAGCCGTTGCCGTCAGCCTTACCGTCGCCCCAGGTGTAGACGACCTTGGTAGACTTAGTGGTTTTGGAGTGGTTTTGGGATTTTTTAGCCATGGTGAAAGGGAGGGGTGGGGGTG
>Ga0214206_1000532_pt1 | contig 10159 bp, 26 predicted proteins | sample TroBogEpilimnion_26_FD_153044 | JGI IMG/M metagenome (GOLD analysis project Ga0214206, IMG submission 153044) | Freshwater microbial communities from Trout Bog Lake, WI - 07JUL2009 epilimnion | ecosystem: Environmental > Aquatic > Freshwater > Lake > Epilimnion/Euphotic zone | place: Trout Bog...
CTCGCCTGTCCAATGCACGAAGAAGAAAAGCCTTTAATTTATCCATTAATACACAAAGACGAAGAAGAAAAAATTGTGCTACAATGTTTAGCATGTGGCTATAAAAATATAGCAGGTCAACAGCTTTATGAAAATATTATTGAACGTATTAAAAAGGTAGAGAATGAATCAACATAATGTCGGAGATTATTTTGTAGTTCACACAAATGGGTGGGCTGCTAGACTAATTCAATTTGGAACTAGGTCAAAATGGAATCATGCTGGAATTTATATTGGAAATGATCAAGTAATTGAGGCTCGCCCCATAGGAGTAAAGATTCGTTCAATTCACGAATATGATAGTTTGCCTATTATATGGAGCAATGAGCCTTTGACAGAAACAGAACGTGAAAATCTTGTAAAATTTGCAAAAAGTTTTGAAAATGACGGGTATGGAATAGGTTCAATTATTGCATTAGGATTTAAATGCCTTGGACTTTCTATATTTCCTGCAAACTGGTTGGCAATTCATGAAAAGAAAGTTATATGTTCTCAATTAGTAGCATGGTGTTATTCTCATGTTAAGATTAAATTAACAAACAAACCACATGCTCTTGTAACACCCGCTGATTTAGCAAAAAGAATCCTAGAAAATTAAGTTCTAATGGATTTTCTCCCCATAGTTGATGGAAGGTCTTGCGAAGGCTGTACTAAGTGCTGTGAAGGCCATTTAAGGGCTGATTTGGGTACAGAGAAAATCTTCATGGGGCAGAAAGATGATGGAACTGTTGTCCCTTGTCCATTTGTCAAAGTTGGTGAAGGTTGTGGCGTATATGAAGCTCGCCCAGTAACCCCATGTCAAGTATTTAGGTGTGATTATTTAACCGATGCAACAATGCCTGAGTCTTTTAAGCCGTCAAGAAGTAATGCGTTATTTACAACTCGCACAATTAAAAATATACAGTATACAATGCTGATTGAGGCGGGACGGAAGCTGGATTCAGAAGTTTTATCTTGGGCAATAGAAAAGCATTTATCAGAAGGAACTAATTTTGCATGGCGGGTATTAGGAAATATATTTTGGATAGGAAATGAAGAGTTTAACAATATGATGGCAGAAGATTATCCGCTCGTTAATGGTATGCAAAATGATAATCACTGATTGCCATAGTCAGTTTGGATATTATCCAATATCCTTTAGCTATCCAAAAAAAGCTACCCTACATAAAAAGAAAAACCTAGTATCAATAATCAAGCCTGGGACACCATATTCTTTTTCTTCAGAAGACGAGTATCTGGCGGAATATAAAAACTCTTACTACGGAGAAACATTTAAAAAGGCGGGATGGGATTGTTTTCGCCATATAGAAATAATGGCATCTGGATCAATACCCCTTATGGCTGATATTAGACAGGTACCTAAATATACAATGGCTTTATATCCGAAGAATTTGATGAGGGAAGCATTTATCAATTTTCATAAAAATAATGAGGCTCCGTCGGAAGAAGTACAAAAATCATTTATAGAATATTTTAATCAAAACTTGACATCTCAGGCGATGGTGCGTTATATTTTTAATATGGCAAAGGTAAACCCAAATAAAGTTTTATTTATAGATCAATCTTTGCCTCAAACTGAAGACTATCTCAGCATATTAACTTTAATTGGATTAAAACAAGTTTTAGGAAAGAACTGCTTTGAGCTATTTCACACTCCATATATTTATAACTCATATATTGGAGAAACCTCAACTCTATACGGAAGAGGCTTTGGATACGCAAAAAAGATAGACATGTCTGAAAAATCAATTACATCAAATTTAGACGGGATTGATTTAATCGTACTGGGTTCATTAGCAAGAAACCTTCATTTGGTAGAAGAGCTGGAAAAGACAAATATTCCACTGGTATATCTTTATGGAGAAGATCTCTCGCCGAAAATGAGAAACGAAGAAGGAATTATACACAATTCAAGAGCTACCACATTTGTAAGAGAGATATATTAATGGCAAAAGTATGGATAGAGCGGGCGTACATTGAGCCGTTCGGAGAGGAAGAAGAAGAAGACAACTTCACAATTTTGATCCATATTAAGGAAACTGACCATAATGGAAAAATTGATCACATATATGCTGGAAAAGTAGATATAGACAAACCCATAAAATGGCTGTATACTGATAACGCCGAAAATGGAGATTTAGTTATTAACAATTCGGCGGGAATGGAAGCCAATAAATGGGACCATATAACCAAAGAGATACTAGGAGAAGCAAATGGATGATATAAAGCCTATAGTGGAGAATATAAGAGAATTGCTAGGGGCAATATTTATACAAGAACAACGTAATTATGATATGTTGTCCATTATTGCTGATAAGCTAGGTGCAGATAGTATAGGATTGACTAAATTGCACGAATCTGGACAGATTCTAGCTCCCGCCCCGTCCTTTATATTTGAAGATGAAGACAATCCACAAGTGGATACGCTCTTTGATGAATAAAATTAGTGATATATGTCACAACATATTTTACAAGATAGATGAAGATAGTGATCTATGTCACATTTATACAGATAATCACTATTTTATGATTCCTGTATCTGGACTAGAGAATCTGCGATATGGTCTAGAAGCCCATTATAAGCAAACAGAGCTATTATTTGGTTTTTCAGATGAAGAGTTGACCATCTTGCAGAAAAAACGTCCTAGAAGGTCTTTTATAGAGGAAATTGATTATCAGATAGATAGAAAATCGTATAATGGTAAGATTATAGCTGCATCAGATCTGATTTCCCGCCTTCCTTTTATGTCACAATCTAGAAATCGCAATGGAAAACAGAATATTGCAGATAAAAGATGGAGAGATGCTCTAAAATCTGAAAATCCAGACGTTTTACGTCTTGTAGAATGGTATGAAGAAGAAGAATCTTATATACGTACTAAATTTCCTCATGTAAATTGGATGAAAGGTACATTTGCTATCTCTCCTTGTCACATTTATCCCGCCAAAAAAGATAGAGGAGAAGATTCGTGGATTCCAGAGAAGATTTTAAGAGATATAAGTCTTGTAAATAAAGTTTTTGACAAGATTTCCTCATCTGATCTACAAGGAAAACATGCAACTAATGCTATAGAGGCTCAAATTGCTATTGATTATTTAGATCAGTTTGAATGGGATACTCTTTCTATATCCCGCCAAGCTTTATATGTGCTTTTATTTCGTAGAATTGTTCAAAACTTCTATGATGAATATAAAATCACTGATGTTGATCTAGATATTTAATTTGTACATTCCCGTCATTTTTGTATAAAATCACTTTTACTCAAAATGTTAATAAATTTTTAAAATGCATCATACATGCTTGAACTCTAAAAATAAAAATCCGATAGTGCGCCCGAAATGTCCGATTTGTACATCATAATGTGACCCAACTCACAAAGATTTTTTAAAAGATGTCCGATTTGATAGCATTTTGAAGTTGATAATGTCAGTGGTCTATGCTAGGATACTAGTATCAAGTTAATCAAAGGTTGATTATCTTAAAAAAGAAAGGTGGTTCAAAATGAACTACATTGAAATACATGACCCTATGGTCTACTCTATTAACCCTACTACCTGCCGTAAATGTGGTATGTATGTACAATACAATCATAACGTAGGTAAATACACCTCCGTTAATGGTGTACTATGTGGAGGTACTAAGTAATGAATAACTACTACCTAAACTATACACTCATAGAGAGTGATGGCTCTATGCGTACCTCTTCTAATGTCTTATTCTTATCCGAGGCTAAGGTAAATAATTACCTTGACCAATTAGCACAAGATAATGTGCTAGTCTATGTACACGTAACTACTACACCTAGAGAGGTGCTACTATAATGTCATACTCATACTCTTTTGATCGTACCTATGATAAATGGGCTACACTAGCAGACCATTTTGATGTCATGCTAGATGAACTAAATGAAACGGATGAAACATCCGATGTATTTGTATCCGTAGATAGTTTTGATGTAGATGAGGTATTGTAATGAATAAAGATCCATTTGGTTTTGCTAACGCTATACAACTAGATCATCTAACGGATGAGCAACTTAAAATTGTTGAAGATATATTTAAAGATTGGAAATAAATAAATGATGTCACGTAAAGATTATATAAAAGTAGCAGAGTTGCTAAATGCTAATAAATCTACTATAGATCAAGATGCCTTTGATGCTATAGTGCATCAGTTTTGTGATTTGTTCTTTGAGGATAATAATAACTTCTCATCTAATAGATTTGAATTAGCTTGTAATAAATAAATATAATGTGGGAGTGTCTGCTTGACATTCCCGCCTTTTTGGGCGCGCCCCCGAGGTCGGGCGTGTCTGTGGATTATTGTTTACCTGTTGTTCATTTAAGTCATGTCCGATTTGTCACGAAATGTCGCACCCAAATGTCAGACCCCCCTGCTATAATAGCAACATAACAAACTACATAGAGAAAAGAATAACTCACAATGTGAGCCAATTCACACAAAATTAAACGGCGTGTCGCTTGATTTTCCGAATAAAGTGTGATAGTATTCCACTATAAAATTAAATAAAGAAATCTAGGTGAGCCTGATAAAATCAGCAAATAATCCTAGCAAGGAAAAAGATTAGAAAATGTCTAATCAAATTAAAAGAAAGGAAGTTAAAATGACTTCACTAAAAATAAAGGCACTTCGCCTAAACGAAGGTGGCTATCCTGACCGCCTTGAAACTACTCTGCTTGGTTCAGAGTTAGACATAAACTCTCGCCTTGATACTATGGTATCAAATGGCTGGACTATTTTGGAGACAAGATAGTCATGGGTTACATTGAAATTTTCAGAATAAATGAAGATGGTGCTGGGTGGGTAGATTTATCTGCTCTCACATCTCATGAGCTATTTGAGTTAGAAATAGGTTTATTTGAGGAAGGTGCTTTGTGATTATTCTCACATACATAACACGAGCAATTTTATTGCTAATGTCAGCCCCCCTTGCTATACTAATGACTCTAATCATAAAGAACCTAGCAGATAAGGAAAACTGGCTTGAAAACTAAGATAGTTATACTAACAGTAATGCTTTCGCTAATTCCCGCCTGCTCTTATGCTCGTGGCGGGACTTTCAAGCCCCCTCACGCTTCAATTATTTGGCACAAACAGAACATGATAAAAACTAAACGCACGTTCTAAAAAAACAGATGTCAGTGGTCTATGGTAGACTACTACTAACAACAACAAGGAAAGAAGGACAAAAATGACAGTAGGAACTAAGACTTACCAAATTGGTGACTTATTCACAACACAACGCAGTAATGTAACAGGAACAATTACAGAAATTGTACCCGTCACAGATAATCGCACTCGTGTAAAATTGTCACTAGAAAACGGCGACTATCGCTGGACAACAGTAACAATCAAGTAACTTTCGGAAATACCGAAACGACCTGAGCCAAGTCGCAAAACTGGCTCACCAACCCAACAAGAAAAAAAGAAAAGGAAAACTAACAAATGACACTTCACGGATACACATACCAAATCGGTGACCTATTCACAACCTCAAAAACAGGTGTAACAGGTCGCATAAATGGTTTCTCTCCAATCTCAAACAAGGTCACTCGTGTAGGTTTAACTCTAGCAAATGGCTCAAAGCGTTTCGCTATGGTAAAAACTTCTAAGTAATGCTATAATAAAACGAAACAGGGGCAGTTTAGAGAGTGTTCTCGCCCAATGTCGTAAGTAAGAACTCTCACCTATTAGAAAAGGATAGAAAATAAAATGATGACAAGAAAAGACTATGTGGCAACTGCCGAGATTTTAAACTCTTATGGTTCAGACATGAAACTACAAGTGTTTGAAGATTTGGTAAATGATTTTATTGAAATGTTTGCGGAAGATAACGAACGTTTTGACTCAGATAGATTTTGGGAAGAATGTTTTAAAACTGTAAATCATAACTAAGAATAAAAAAGATCCCGCAGCTTATGTTGCGGGATTAATTTAATTTTCAATTAATTTTTGGGCGCGCCCCCGAGGTCGGGCGTGTCGCTTTACGTGTGAGATTTATCACACCCACGAGCGTCTCACAATTTAAGACATACGGCGTGTCGTGTTGATAATGTCAGTGGGTTTTGGTATACTTGCGGACATAGAAAGAAAGAAGGTCAATAATGAACCTAGAAGAATACAAGGCACACGTCCTTGCTACCCGCCAGCAGGCAACAATGTCAGCCGTGTCTGCTATAATCAACTCAACAAAAAAGGAAGGTGGCAACTAATGCTAATCTCAGAAGCCCTTGAAGGGAAATACTATCGTTCACGCACTAGAATAGGTTGTGAAGGAATTATCCAATACGCAGACCGCTATTCATTTTTAGATGAACACAATGCTCTCTGCTATAAAATAATGGTTCGCCCGATTTATAATCCTCAAAAAATTTCTACTTGGGGTTCAGATTTCTGGGCAACAATTTGGGTGGGTGTAGATAGTGAATAATCTTGATACACTCTGGAATTCTTTCATAGCCAATACTTGGCAAGTGTCAGACCCTTATGATACAATTTCAACAATAACAACAAAGAAAGGTGACAACTAATGTCAAACACAAAAAATGCCCTAGAGGCAATTATCAACTGCCCTGATTGCTATGGTCAAGGTTACACAGGATGGGTTAGCCCTGATGGTGACTATGATTTTGATTTCTGCGATTGTAATCCAAACTCAATTCTATCTGATGAGGTAGAAACTTTCAGAAATCAACTATTCGCTGGAAGCGAGGCTAAATAAATGGAAATTATAATTGGTGGGTTAGGGCAGACTATTTCTGCTTATTGCCCAGTATGCTCAGAAAAAATGTCCCACTGGTGTAATGCTACACTAGGCAAGGGTAGCACAATTTGGTATGATTGGAAATGTAAAGATTGCCAATTATCTCTCAAGTCAGATAAAAATGGAAATGCTAAACTATTGAAAGAGGTTGCTAATGTATAAACTAACAACTGCCTATGATGGTCAAGCGCCACATCACACAATAAAACTATCGGATGCACTAGAAGCGTTCAATGCTTTTGCTAAATGTGTTGATTGGGGTTTTGCTAATGAATACGCTACTTATAATTTAACAATGCCTAACGGCAAACAATACACAAAATGGTTCAACAAGGATGGAACAAGTGGTGGTAAATAAAATTATGGATAAAGTAAAACGAATTCAAGAGTTGCGGAGATCAAATGCTGCAACTCCAATTCCTTCAAAGAAAAAATATTCTCGCAAAATAAAATTTAAAAAATAATTATGCAAGCTCCTGTATAAGTATGCGGGCGCGCCCCCGAGGTCGGGCGTGTCGCTACGATGTGATATTAATCACTTACGGGATGCGGGGTTTTACTTGATAATGTCAGTCCAATGTGTTATTATTCTGATACTTAAAGAAAGGTAAACTTATGTTAAATGAACAAGAAGTTTTTGAAGTAGCCTGCCTATACTATGAAGTATGTGGGGCTAAAGAGACATTCTACTCTGTAGAAGAATATGAAATATATGGCGATGATTATGTCTGCCCTGAATGTTATGATCAAGAAGATATGGGGCTAATGGGTTTTGATTCATTCCCGCTCTCCCTTGAATATGACGAGGGGGAGTAATGTCAGTGCTCCCCGCTATAATAACTATCCCAACAATGAAAGGTAATAACTAATGTCAACTAAACTTAAGTGTCACGACTTGGATACATATGGCTGGAATGAATTCCCATTCTCCGCCAAGGGTGTAAACTTTATTTCTAAAGTCTCTAATGAATCTGATCTGCTTCCCCGCATTCTAAATTTGGCTCCTGGAGTTTTTGATGAAATGAATAAGTCTGCCGTATCAGACTTTATTGATGATGTAACTTCAGAAGAATCTATCGCAATGCGATTAAATTTTTTAAATGAAGGTGCTACTCACGCAGTATTGGAATTAGCATAATGGGATACAATACTGCAATGGACCTAGCAGAATCTAATATTGATATTCGTACTTCACTTAGATATCACTTGACTGGTAATCATTATCCACCCGTCCCCGCATCCATGGTAGATGCATGTCTAGATACAATTGATGCATATCATGATGAAGACTATAACCGTTTGATTAAACTTCCTGAAGGTGTACTATGGCGTGGAGAAGATAGTGCTCCTGCGAATGCAATTGCAGAGGCCCACCACTTGGATGCATGGTTACCCCATGCACACTACTGCGACTGTGAAGAGTGCATCGGGGGCCAGGACGATGAATAAATCTGTAGAAGAAATATTAATGCAATGGTACCCCGACGGTAACTTCACGGAAGAAGATCTTTGGGATGCAATTGCAGAAGCTAACGATGTAGATGTAAATGAAATTATGGACCAAGATCTGGTAGACTTTATTTAAATTTATCGGGGGATAAAATGGTAGTGCAGTTACTAGATCATATAATTACTAGCGTATTTTATATAATTGGTTTCTGCACTATTAAATTTTTAATTGGTAAATAAAAAATTTCTCTTGACACCCCGCCTTTTTTGGGGCGCGCCCCCGAGGTCGGGCGTGTCGTTACGATGTGAGATTTATCACATTGCAAAAATCGGACATAACGGACAAATGTTTACTTAGCTTATTATTTAAGATGGACAAGTGTCAGCCCTGTATGTTAGACTAAGGCTAACTAACGAAAGGAAAAAAATGACTAACACAATGTCACAAGTTCACCGCTCAGAAGTTGAGTCTGGTGAAGTTTCACTTGCTGTGTCTACACGCACAAATCCTGCGTGGCACAGTTTCGCAAATAAAATCTTCACAAAAGATGAAGAAGTCACAACACAAAAAATGCTAGATGGTGCTAAACTATCTAATTGGAACGTTGCTCTTGAGCCTGTTTCAAATCTGCTCGCAGATAATTACAATCAAGTAGGCGAGAACTTTCTCGTTACTCGTGACAATCCTTACACACTAGGGCAAAAAGATGTTTTGTCTGTTGTAGGTTCACGCTATAAGACAGTACAAAATGAAGACTTATTTTCTTTTGCTGATAACCTTCATGATGGCAATTCTGATGTTTATTGGGAGTCTGCTGGTTCTCTTAAAAATGGTCGTGTAGTGTTTGGAACAATGTCAATTCCCCGCACTATTCTTCTTGACCCAAAGGGTGTTGCTGATGAAACTAAACTTTATCTAATTGTGTGGACTTCGCATGATGGTTCTGTTGCTGTTCAATCTGCTATCACACCTGTTAGAGTTATGTGTCAAAATACACTTAACTTCGCAATGAAGCAAGCAAAGCAATCTTTCAAAATCCGTCACACACAAACTGTTGATGGAAAAATTTCTGCTGCTCGTGAGGCTCTAGGTTTAACTTTTGCCTATGCTGATGAGTTTGAAAAGCAGGCACAGGAACTTTTCAAAATTGAAGTTTCAAATGCTAAGTTTTCTGAAATCATTAACAAAATGTACCCTAAGCCTGAATTGGATAAAAAGGGTTCAATCAAAAAGTGGGAGAACAAAGTTGTTCTTCTTGACGAGTTGTATCACAACTCACCTACAAATGCTAACATTAAAGGCACAGCATGGGGCGTTGTAAATGCTCTAACTGAACGCCTAGATTATTATCGCACAGCCCGCAAAGCAGGCGATAGTTTGATGGCAGGCGCAAGTGGTTTTGATCCTGTTGTCACCGCTGAAAAAAATAAAATTGTTAAGCAGGTTTTAGCACTTGCTAAATAATTAAAATAAACTTAGCGGGGGCAAAAGCCCCCGCTATTTTTTTGTTTAAATTTCAACTAATATTTATACAGCTAAATGCATAAATATGCGGGCGCGCCCCCGAGGTCGGGCGTGTCGTTACGATGTGATTAAAATCACCTTGAGTTTTACGGCGTGTTGTTTGAGTTCGTAGATTTAATTTAGTATAATTGCTAACTTGACCTCATAGAGCAATTGGTTAGCTCGTCGCCCTGTCACGGCGGAGGTTGCGGGTTCAAGTCCCGTTGGGGTCGCTGGTAATGTCAGAGGTATCTGATAGAATACTAAAAAAGAAAGGAAATGAAATGGCAGTAATAACACTACAAGTTCCTAACCAATCCCAAATGGGGTATGGCTTAGGTAAAGCAATTCAGTATGGCGTTGAGTATGAGGTTAAAGATAA
>Ga0214206_1000533_pt1 | contig 10148 bp, 12 predicted proteins | sample TroBogEpilimnion_26_FD_153044 | JGI IMG/M metagenome (GOLD analysis project Ga0214206, IMG submission 153044) | Freshwater microbial communities from Trout Bog Lake, WI - 07JUL2009 epilimnion | ecosystem: Environmental > Aquatic > Freshwater > Lake > Epilimnion/Euphotic zone | place: Trout Bog...
TAGAGCGCAGGACTCATAAGCCTGAGGTCGGTGGTTCGATCCCACTTCCCGCTACCAAATTTAAATATTTATTATGTTTAACGTTTCATGCATTCAGCTGACCTCAGATAACAATATTTATTCTAATTTAGAGAAAACAACTGATATTATTTTAAAATCAATTAGACATAAAGCAGATCTGATTATTACTCCTGAAAATACAAGTTTATTTACCTTAGATCATAAAGAGCTTTTAAATAAAGCAGAAGGAATGGAAAATAATTTTTTTTTAAATTCAATCAGTAAAATATCTAAGAGTTATAAAAAGTGGATTTTAATTGGTTCTTTACCAGTAAAATTATCTAAAAAGTTATTAGTTAACCGTTCTGTAATATTTAATCCAAAAGGAGATTTAGTAAATTATTATGATAAAATTCATATGTTCGATGTGAAGCTTTCAAGTTCAGAAAAATATGAAGAGTCAAAAAAATTTAAATCTGGTAATAAAAAAGTTTTAGTAAAACTTCCTTGGGGGTTATTAGGCTTAACTATTTGTTATGATTTAAGATTTCCTCATTTATATAGAGAGCTTGCAAAAAAAGGCGCGTTATTTATGACGGTGCCATCTGCATTTACAAAAACCACCGGTGAAAAACACTGGCACACTTTGTTAAAGGCAAGAGCAATTGAAAATTTTTGTTATATTTTTGCAGCTGCTCAGACAGGCAAGCATTATAATAATAGACAGACATATGGACACTCATTAATTATTTCTCCGGATGGTCAAATACTCAAAGAAAAAGAAAAAGGCGAAGGATTTATTATTGTAAAAATTGATGAAACTTTACCACAAAAATTGAGAGCAAAAATTCCAAGTCTTAAAGGCAATTAATATTTCTTATAACTTTTTACTTCTGAAATACCTGATTTAGTCAGAGTGTTTATTTTGTTTTTAATTTGTGATCTTAAATCATTTGTAAAGTAAACTGCTCTGGCAAGTTTAATAAATTTATTATTAAATTGTTTATTTCTTTCATGATCTCTAATCTCATCTTCAATTTTCCAGAGTTTAAGATTAATAGATTTAAGTTTTTGATAATATTTCTTTAAGGAAGATGTTAATTTAAAGTTATTAACAGATGTTTTTTTTAAAGAAGATAGCTCTCTAGTAATAATTAATTTTTTATACCTGTCTTTTATATTTTTATTTTTTATCTCTAAAATTGAGATTTTATCAAATAATTCTCCAGCAGAAATTTCACAATAAATTTTTTTTGTATTTTGCATAATTAATCAATAATGTTCTTTTAATTAATATGTCAAATATTTTAATTATTAAACTCGGATCTTTAGGTGATGTAGTGCAAATTTCAGGAGCCCTTAAAGATATTAGAAATTTTCATAAAAACGATAAGATTTATATTCTTACAACCAGTAAATTTATAAATTTGTTTAAAGCTTGCCCTTATATTGATGAGTGTATTAAGGATGAAAACAAACCAAGATTTAATTTTTTTTATCTACTTAATTTAAAAAGAAACATTAAAAAATATAATTTTAAAAAAGTATATGACTTACAAAATTCCAACAGAACAATTTTTTATAGAAAATATTTATTTAATATCAAAGATTGGTCATCTGCTAGAGATTTAGGTTATAAAGAATCGTCAGTTCTAAAAGGAATTGAAGCGCAATTAAAAAAATCAGGAGTTCCAACGCAACATAGTCTGAATCCAGATTTCACTTGGGCAGCAGAAGTTTCGCAAGACTTTCAATTTATTCCACAAAAAAAATTTATTCTTTTTTTTCCTTTTAGTTCAAAAAAATTAACACATAAACGATGGCCTTATTTTTATGATTTAGTAAATTTAATTAAAAAATTTCATTCGGAATTTGAGTTAGTATTAGCACCTTCAAATGAAGAGATTAAAGATGCTCAAAAATATAATGTAACTTTAGCTCTTGATCATGGAAAAGCTTTAAATTTTTTTCAACTTGCGACTTTAATAAAAAAATCAAATCTTGTAATAGCAAATGATACTGGTCCAGCCCATATGGCGGCTCATCTTGGAGCAAAAGGTTTTGTTTTATTTGGTTCGCACACTACTCCTGAAAAAGTTTCTATAGAAAGAAAAAAATTTATTGCATTACAAGTTGAAGATTTAAAAAAATTAACTGCCGATCGTATTTACGCTTTAGTTAAGAGTTCGATTACAAGTTAAGTAAATTTACGTATTTTTTGATAATCTTATCCCAATAAAAATTAGCTGCAAATTCTTTTGCAGCATTTCCTAATTTCAAATATTTTTTGTTTTCAACGATATTTTTTAAGGCTTCATAAATATCCCCATGATCATTACCATTGCAGATAATTCCTGTTTTATTATGTTGAACAGCATCACTTTCTCCTCCATCTTTTCCGGCAATAGCAGGTATTCCGTAACTCGCTGCTTCTATGTAGCTTATTCCAAATCCTTCAACTGAGCCCTCGTTAATTCTTGTTGGCATTAAAAAAAAATTTGCATTTTTTAGCAAAGCATTTTTTAAATTTGTATTAATATTCTTCAAAAATATCACATTGTTTTCTAGCGAAAGTTCTTTCACAATTTTTTTAAGATTGTCTTCTTCTTCACCATTTCCAATAATTACATATTTAAAATTATTGTGGATTGTCTTGAAATTTTTTAATGCAAAAAGAGAAAAATCAATTCCTTTTCTCTTATCAAGTCTAGCTATAGTAATAATCTTTACCTCCGCATTATCGAATATTTTTTTTGCTTCTTGATCTATTTCATTTTCAATTATTTCAGGTGAATTTATCCCTGGATTAATCACTGTTATTTTTGAACTTTCAATCCCTTTATGAATGGCAAGATTTTTTGTGAAATTTGAATTTGCAACAATATATTTAGTTTTGTTCAAAGCAAATATAGAACGTTTATTTGATGCATTATTGAGATCGTGATTAATTTCTTTGCCATGTATCAAACAAACAACTGGAATTTGATTTGCAATAAAATCAGGAACTGTTTCAACGCTTTTCCAATGATCTGCAATAATTGCTTTAACTCCTCCTTCATCAAAGATTTGTTTTAATAGACTAGTTTTTCTGTATTTTCTTATTAATTTTATTCCATCTAATCTGTAAGTTTCAAAATTATTTTTAGTATCGTATAATCGATCATTCTTAAAAGAATCTGCTAAAACTTTTACAGGATGCAAAATATTAAGATGGATTGCAAGATTACCCATTAAATTTTGCATACCCCCCAATTCTGGCGGATAGGTTCGGGTTGTTATCAACAGCATTAATATTTTCTTAAATTATTATAATTTTAAATGTTTTTTTATAATAATTTTATTTTACTATTTAGTTTTTTTGTTATGAATATAACATGAAATTTGAACTCGGTAATAAGAGATTAAAGCTCGCAGAGCATTGTTGGATTGCCCCAACAGCAAACGTTATTGGCGATGTTACATTAGAAAATGAATCCAGCATCTGGTTTAATGCTGTTCTAAGAGGAGACATCGAAAATATCACAGTTGGAGAAGGCAGTAACGTTCAAGATAACTGCGTTTTACATACAGATAATGGAATTCCTTTAAAAGTAGGCTCATATGTGACTATAGGTCATTTAGTAATGTTACACGGATGTACTATTGGTGATAATTCTTTAATTGGAATTAGCGCTACAGTTTTGAATAGCGCAGTTGTTGGCAAGAACTGTATTATTGGCGCTAACAGTTTAATTCCTGAAAGAAAAGTTATTCCAGACAATTCTTTAGTGATGGGAAGTCCAGGAAAAGTTGTAAGACAAGTGTCGGAGGAGGAAGTAAAATCAATTAAAGAAAACGCAAATCGCTATATTAGAAATTGGAAAAACTATCAGCAAAATTTAAAAAAACTTTAAGGTACTAGCCAAGTATTAGTATTATTCTCTAAATTAAATTTCGCCCGACGATGTCCTTGTGAAGCTAGGTATAGCCACTCAAAACTTTTAATTTTACTTTCAATCACACAAAAATTCTCATATCCCACTTCACTGTTTTCTAAAGTTGGTAAATTTTCGCCCATTTCTTTAGATAAATCAGAAGCCGATTCATTAATAAGATCACCAGGTATTTGGGGTGATAAATAACATTTTCTACTTATCATTTGTGTATTTTTCCAAGCTTGTAATGTGATATCGTTTTTATAGTGAATTGTGGAAATTCCTTCTGCTCTTACCTGAATTTTTCTTTTTTTATTATAAAAAACAAAATAAATTTTTTTATTTTCTTTCAAAAACGAAACTTTTGGACTTCTTCTGTCTGTATGAAATCTTAAAATATTTTTATCTTTGAAAGCACCTCGTAAAACAACTATTCTACCATCTGCATTTCCATTAGAATTAACAATCACAACAGGTAATCTAAAGTCTTCATTTCGATCTATCACTCCTCGTTGTAACAAGATCCATATTTCATCTAAAATAAGATCAATGTTATTGTAGTAGGATGGTATATTTTTTTTCACCTAATCTTATTTTTTCTTAAGACGTGTAATTAAACTTGAAGTGTCAAAACGATTTCCACCGCTTTTTTGAATTTCGGCATAATAACTATCAATTAATTTAGTAATTGGTAATTCAGAGTTATTATTTTTAGCTTCTTCCATAGCGATACTTAAATCTTTTCTCATCCAATCGACTGCAAAACCAAAATCAAATTTATTATCTAACATTGTCTTGTATCTGTTTTCCATTTGCCAAGATTGCGCAGCACCTTTTGAAATAACTTCTATTACATCTTCCATATTTAAACCGGCGTTTTGTCCAAAACGTAATGCTTCTGATAAACCCTGAACAGTTCCTGCAATACAAATTTGATTAACCATTTTTGCAAGTTGACCACTACCAGTAGAACCCAATAACTTCATTTTTTTGCTGTAGCTTTTAATTACGTCTTGAGCTTTTTCAAAATCTTTACTCTCACCACCAATCATAACAGTTAACTGACCATTCTCAGCACCAGCTTGTCCACCTGAAACAGGAGCGTCTAAGAAAGCAAATCCTTTTTCTTGTGCAGCTTTAAAGAGCTCCCTTGCAATTTTTGCAGATGCAGTGGTGTTATCAATAAATACAGATCCCTTTTTAATTGAGTGAAATGCTCCGTTTTCTCCAAGCGTTACTTCTTTCAAATCATTATCATTGCCAACGCAGCAAAATATAAAATCAGAGTCTTTGCTTGCTTCTTTTGGTGTTAATGCGAACTTGCCACCGTTTTCTTTAACCCACTTTTCAGCTTTAGCTGCTGTACGATTATAAACTGTCATAGAGTGACCAGCTTTTGCTATGTGGCGTGCCATAGGGTAGCCCATCACACCAAGACCTAAGAAAGTAACTTTGCTCATATATTTATTGTTTAATTGATTAAAAAAATGTTTATAAAAACTTGATTTATTTAAGCTTTAAGAATACAAGGGTCAATTCAAATTATGGCTCGAGTAACTGTTGAAGACTGTTTGCAGCAAGTAGACAATCAATATGATTTAGTCATCTTAGCTAAAGAAAGAACTCTACAATTAGGAGTTGGTGATCCTGCGTTAGTTCCGATTGATAATGATAAGAGAACTGTTCTTGCGCTTAGAGAAATCGCAGAAAAAAAAGTTGCAATTAAAGATTTAGAAGAATCAACAATTGATCGTATGCGCGATCATCCAGATGATGCTGTTGAACAAGAAGATTTTGATAGTCCAGAAGGAGATTCTTTTGAAGATATTTATCAAGGAGAAGTTTCAAAATCCGGTCAAGCAATATTACCATCTAAAAGATCAAGAAAAATTCCAGAACCAAAAGCTGGCGCTGAAAATTTAGATATTGATATAGATGATGACGAAGGCGATGATGAAATTGCTCCAGTTACCGTAGAAGCTCAGGTTGAAGAAAAAAAAGAATAATTAGATCTTAATTTTAAAATCTTTTAATATTTTATTTCTGTGTTGATCTAGATCAGGTATTTCTCCGCGTGTCTTAGGATCTTTGTAATTTAAATTTTTTATGGGATTTCCAGCCATTCTAAAGTTCCCAATCTTTTTGTGTTTAGCACTTACGATCATATTTCTAAATTTAATTTGTGGGTTTTCAACCGCTTGTTTGATGTTGTAAATAGGACCACAAGGAATACCAATCTTTCCAATTATTTTTTGCCAGTGACTAGTTGTATTTTTTCTAAAATACTTTTCTAAAATAATTTTAAGGTGATCGACGTTTTTATTTCGAGCGACATTGCTTGTAAATCGCTTATCTTTAGACAATTCCTTTGCGCCAATTGCAGTACATAAATTTTCAAATAATTTATCATTGCCTGCTGCTATAATAATATAGCTATCACGAGTTTTGTAAGCTTCAAATGGAGTAATTGACGGATGTCTCGATCCTAAAGGTTTTGGAATTTCTCCGTTGCTAAAATATCTTGCAATTGCATTTTCTAAAATCGCAATTTGACAATCTAACATTGATACATCGATCTTTGCTCCTTTACCTGTTTTTTCTCTATCAAATAACGCAGCATTAATTCCAGTTGCTGTAAAAATTCCAGCTGTAATGTCTCCAATAGATGTTCCAACTCTTGTAGGCATTCCATCGGCTTGACCTGTGACACTCATTAACCCACCCATGCCTTGAACAATAATATCGTAAGCCGGCAATGTTTTTAAAGGACCTGTTTGGCCAAAGCCTGATGCGGAAGCATAAATTAATTGCGGATGTTTTTTCTTCAAAACATCCCAAGAATAACCCCATTTATCCATTGTTCCTGGTCTAAAGTTTTCAACTAGCACATCAGCTTTTGCTAAAATTTTTTCAAAAATAACTCTGTCGTCTTTATTTTTTAAATTTAACGCAATACTCTCTTTGCCTCGATTAAGAGACATAAAGTAAGCAGAGTAATTTTTTATAAAAGGACCAAAGCTTCTGCTATCATCACCTGTTTCTGGCGACTCAATTTTTATAATTCTTGCACCAAGATCTGAAAGAATCATTGTGCAGTAAGGTCCAACCAAAACTCTAGTTAAATCAACTACTGTAATTCCACTTAAGGGACCTTTGTTAGTTTTCATGAATTTAATATTATATTGACAATTTGTAACATTCAAATCAGAATATTGCCTTCAATTAATTAATAAGGAGACATTAAATGAAAATCAAAAATTACTTAACAATATTCTTTAGTATTTTTTTAATACTATTTGGAACAACATCTTTCGCTGCAGATACTGTCATATTAAAAGCTTCTCATCAATTTCCTGGTGGCAAAGGGGATGCTCGAGATGAGATGGTCAATATTATTGCTAAAGAAGTAGAAAAAGCAAAAGTTGGAATGGAAGTAAGAGTATTTCCAAGTTCATCTCTTTATAAAGCGATGGAACAGTATAAGCCGTTAACTGAAGGTCAATTAGATATCACATCTCTTCCATTAGATTATGCTTCTGGATTTAGACCAGAATATAGCGCTACACTAATGCCAGGTATTGTAAAAAATCATGAACATGCTCAAAGATTAAATCATTCTCCTTTTATGAGCGACATTAAGGCCATCCTTAAACAAGAAGGAGTAATTGTTTTAGCTGACGCTTGGTTAGCAGGCGGTTTTGCATCTAAAACTAAATGTATTACAAATCCAGAGAGCGCAAAAGGACAAGTCACAAGAGCTGCAGGCAAAATGTTTGAAGCTATGTTAGTTGGTGCCGGAGCTTCAATTTCATCTATGGCAAGTTCTGAAGTTTATACAGGCTTACAAAGCGGTGTGCTTACGGGTGTGAATACAAGCTCTGAAAGTTTTGTGTCTTTTAAAATTTACGAACAAGTAAAATGTATTACACCTCCAGGTAAATTTGCATTATGGTTTATGTATGAACCTATTTTAATGTCGCAAAAATCTTTTGATAAATTAAACGATAAGCAAAAAGATGCTATTCTTAAAGCTGGTAAAGTTGCAGAAGCTTATATGGCTAAAGCTGCAGCTGGTTTAGACGCTAATATGGAAAAAGTGTTTAAAGAAAAAGGAGTTCAAATAGCTTATATGACACAGGCAGATTATGATGCTTGGTTAAAGATTGCAAAAGAAACTTCCTATAAACAGTTCGCTGAAAAAGTAAAAGATGGCGACAAGCTTATACAAAAAGCTTTAGCGGTTAAATAATTTTAAAAAGTAAATTTTGAATGATTAAATTTATAAGATTTGCTCACTCGCTTTCTAGGTTTTCTGGAGCAATTTCAACAATTTTAATTATTACTGCTGTATTAGTTACCACCGAGATGGTTTTTGTAAGAAAAATTTTAAACTATTCAACAACATGGCATACAGAATATATTATATTTTCTTTAGCAGCTGCGACTTTTATCGGAAGTCCTTATGTTTTAATGAAAAAAAAACATGTAAGCGTTGATATAGTTACTCACTATCTAAGCGCACGAGCTAAAAAAATTCTATCTTTTTTAGCTGCATTTTTATCGATTATTTTTCTTGTTGTGTTTTTTTATACAAGTCTTGAATTATTTTTGCATGCTTGGAATAAAAATTTAAGAACACCAACAATTTGGAACTTTCCGCTATGGAAAGTTTATATTTTTATGCCAATTAGCGCCTTACTTCTTATAATCCAATCGATCGCAGATATTTTTTCAACAATCTGTGATTATAAAGAACCAGAAAGCAATCATTAATGTCTCCACTTTTGCTCTCTCTTTATATAATCGGTGCTACTTTTATTATTCTTTTTACCGGCATACCAATAGCCTTTGGTCTGGCGTTAGTTTCGACTGCATTCTTTATAGGGATAGAAGGTATTGGCAGACTACCATTAGTTGCCGAACAATTATTTAATGGTTTGCAAGATTTTGGAATTGTAACTATTCCTATGTTTTTGTTAATGGGTATTGCTATTGCAGCCTCACCTGCAGGAAAAGATTTATATTCAGCACTAGATCGTTGGCTAAATAGGGTCCCAGGAGGATTAGTTTTATCTAATCTTGGAGCTTGTGCAATTTTTGCTGCGCTGTGTGGTTCATCACCAGCAACTTGTGCAGCTATTGGAAAAATGGGAATCCCTGAAATGCGCAAAAGAGGTTATTCTGATGAATTGTCTACCGGCACTATCGCTGCAGGGGGGACTTTAGGAATATTAATTCCACCAAGTATTACAATGATCATTTATGGGATTTCAACAGGAACTTCCATAGGCAGATTATTTATTGCAGGTATTTTTCCAGGACTGATGTTGACTGGACTTTTTATGTTGTGGGCTTTTGTGTTTGTACGATTTAGTCAAGGCCGAGGAAGAGAAAAGGTTGCGGTTGAAACATATACTTGGAAACAGAGAATAGAAATTTTACCTAAAATCTTACCATTTATTTTTTTAGTTATCGGTGTGCTGTATGTTTTGTACGGTGGTTTTGCAACACCTAATGAAGCTTCAGCAGTAGGCGCTTTATTTGCAATGATCCTAGTTGCGATTGTCTATAAAATGTACAAACCTAAATATTTCTGGGATATTTTTTCAGAAACCATGATTGAAAGCGTGATGTTGCTTTTAATAATCGCCGCTTCATCTTTATTTGCGTTTGTGCTTTCAAATTTATACGTCACCCAATCCATAGCAAAAGAGCTAGTTGCCATCGCCTCTAATAAATGGCTATTAATGGTTTATATTAATGTTTTTTTAATTGTTGCAGGTTTCTTTTTACCGCCAGTTGCAAGTATTTTGATGACTGCGCCAATTCTTTATCCAATTATTGTAGCAGCAGGTTTTGACCCTATTTGGTTTGGGGTGGTTGTTACTATTAATATGGAAATCGGTTTAATTCACCCGCCTGTTGGATTGAACATTTTTGTAATCCAAGGAATAGCGCCTGACATTAAATTAAGTAAGATTTTATGGGGTTGTTTACCTTATGCATTATTAATGATTGTGCAAATTATAATTCTTTGTGCTTTCCCTCAAATTGCCACTTGGCTTCCTAGTTACGTCATGAAATAAGTAGCCGAATGTCGGCTTTACAAAAATTTTTAGCCTTTGTTGCAGATAAAGGGCGCAGTTTATTTAAGAGTATTTTTTCAAAAAGAAAAGACTCAACCTCGCACATCATTGATCTTTGCGATGAACTTTTAACCGATGATGGAATTGT
>Ga0214206_1000534_pt1 | contig 10143 bp, 12 predicted proteins | sample TroBogEpilimnion_26_FD_153044 | JGI IMG/M metagenome (GOLD analysis project Ga0214206, IMG submission 153044) | Freshwater microbial communities from Trout Bog Lake, WI - 07JUL2009 epilimnion | ecosystem: Environmental > Aquatic > Freshwater > Lake > Epilimnion/Euphotic zone | place: Trout Bog...
TGGCGAAGCACCACGGGGAAAAATCGCTGAGAAAATCAGCAAAAACCCCTTATTTCCCTAACCGCATTGAACGCCTTGACCAATCTCGAGTTAGGGAACGCCTTGGGCGTGACTCCGCAACGGATCAGCGTGCTCAAGCGGGACGGCATGCCGACGCACTCCGTCGAGGCCGCTTTGGCGTGGCGTGCGAACCGCGAAGCCGCCCGGAAAGCCCATGCGCCGCAGGTCGACGCGACGGAATTGGACGACGGCTCCCTGGCTGAACGCATCAGGAAGCAGAACGAAGATGTCAGCCGAGCCCGCGACATCTGGCGGGCGGCGATGGAAGGCGGCGACCCGAACCAGGCGAAGTACCATACGCAGTTCAACCAAGCGACGAGCAAGCTGCTGGACCTCGAGGCCGAGCAGGAGCGTCGTCTCATCCTTTCCCGCGAATACATCACGGCCAAGGAAGCGGCCGAAGCGATGCGCCAACTCACCGCCGAGATGGTCAACCGCCTCGACAAGCTTGCGCTGGACGTGGCCGAGGCCTGCAACCCCGAGAACCCGGCGAAGGCCGTCAAGGCGTTGGAAGCCTGGGCGAGGAAGACGCGTTCCGAACTGAGCGCCGATGAATAAGTCCGACCTGATCGCCATCGGTCGTTCCGTCCTGCGTCCGTCGGACAGCGGGGACATCGTCGAATGGCTCGAGGCCAACGTGCACGCCATCCCTGACTCGCCGATGCCGGGGCCGTTCCGTTCCGACCGCACGCCGTGGATCGCGGAAGCGCTGCGCATCGCCGCCGACCCCGAGACGCGGATGATGACGGTCCTCGCCAGCATCCAATCGGGCAAGTCCCTCTTCGCCCGCCTGTTCACCTGCCACATCATCGCGAACGCACCCGGGCCCTGCATGGTCCTCCAAGCCAACGACCCCGAGGCCAAAGACTTCGCCATCCGTTATCTCCGACCCGTCTGGAAGAATTGCCCGCCTGTCCTGGCACGACTGAAAGAGGAAGACATGGACCGCTCGACGACGGCGGACTTCGACCGCATGACGGTCTACTGCCGAGGCATCTGGAACGAGTCGAACCTTCAGCGCCTGTCGCTTCGTTATGTCATCGCCGACGAATGCTGGCTTGCCCCGCCGTCGCACCTCGTCGAGGCCTCCGCGCGCGTCACGGCGTTCGGCTGGATGGGCAAGCGCATCTTCATGTCCCAGGGCGGAAAGGCCGGGCAGGAGTTCCATCAGCTGCACGAGACCACCGATCAGCGAGACTGGAACTTCGTCTGCCCTCGCTGCCAGAAACTTCAGCCTTGGGTCTGGGAGCAGGTCCGCTTCCCCGAGGAGGCCAAGGAGGCGGGGACGTGGAATCTGTCGAAGGTGGCGAAGGGCACGACATACGAATGTTCGGGATGCCTGACGCGTCTGCCCGACACGAACGCCAGTCGCTATGAGGCCAACCTAAAGGGCCAATTCGTGGCGACGTCGGTCAGCGCGAACACCGGGCACGTCGGCTTGCATTGGAACTCGCTGGCGACGATGAGCTGGGGCGAGCTGGGCGTGATGATGCTCAAGGCCAAGGAAGCGAACGACCTCTACGGCGACGACGCTCCCCGCCGGGTGTTCAAGCAGAAGCGATTGGCGATGCCCTGGAGCGAGGAAGGCGGTGACATCGTGAACCTTGCGGAGGCTTCCGATTACGCCCTCGCCGACGACTGGGCGAACGAGGCCGTCGTCACTCCCCGCGGCAAAGTCGTCGACCGGGAAGGAGCCCCCGAGAAGTCCACGCCCTTCCGCACGGCCGGAGTCGACGTCCAGCGCGGCCACTTCTGGGTCGTTGTCCGCAGGTGGGCGACCTCCGGGCATAGCCGCCTGATGGCGTTCGCCAAGATCGAGACGTGGGGGAACGTGGAGTCCTTCCTCAAGACGCACGGCGTAAATTCTGCCTTCGTGTTGGTCGATTCTGGAGACAATACGCAAGAGGTCTACCGCGAGGCCACCAAGCGCCGCTGGAAATGCGCCAAGGGCTCAGGGAACGAGGACTTCGCCGTGACCGACAAGAACGGCCGGACCATCCGCCGCTTTTATTCGGAGAAACAGCGCATCCTTGTGCCCGGGCTGGCGGAACGGGCGGAACTCATCTCCTGGTCGAACTTGGCGGGCAAAGACTTGCTGCACGGCCTGCGTTCCCGCAAGGTCTTCACTTTCCCCCGCGATGCGTCGGCGGACTACGTCGACCAACTGAATGCGGAAGTCCGCGTGAAGGACAAACGATCGGGGAAGCCCCAGTGGATTCTCCCCGCCGGGAAACTGGACAACCACGCCCTAGACTGCGAACTGCTGGCCCTGCTGTCGGCCGTCCGCTGGGGTATCGTCGGCAAAGAAGCCTCGGAGACCGACTTGCCTTCCGCGTGAGGATGCCCATCGTGGCAGATACGGAGGCCGTCGGCGGAAGTGCGACGTGGTGCAATACGGGCATGGGACCCGCTGGCGGCCTCTTCCCCGTTTGCCTGTCCAAGCAATAGCAAATGGCACAAGGACTATTCGTCGGCCTCCCTGAAGAGCAGATTCTCGCGATCCGCGACAAGGCTCTGTCGTTCATGCTCGAGGGCAAGACCCTGCTTTCCTACAGCGACTCCGGCTCGTCCGCGAACAAGGCATTCGCGATGCCGCCCCGCGACGTCCTGTCGGAAGCAAATTACGCCCTCTCGCAGCTCGACCCGTCCCGCTATGGCCGACGCTCTCCGGTGGTCACGACCAACTGGAACAACCGCATCGACTTCTAAACCATGCCCAAGCCAGCCCCCCGCAAGAAACTGTCGGCGCCCAAGGTTCCGACGGCCAAGAAAGACCCGAAGATGAAGCCGCAGGCTTCGTATCAGGGCTGGCAGTCCACGGGCATCACCCGCCTGCGTCGTTCCCTTTACGGCTCGGCCCCGCAGGACCTGCGTCGCGACATGTCGGCCTACGACAGGCTGGCGATGATCAAGAAGTGCCGCTGGGCGGAACGTAACAGCGGCCTCTTCCGTCAAATCCTGCAGGACGTAGTGCTCTACACGGTGGGCGACGGCATCAAGCCTCAGTCCCACGCCGATGACCCGGATAAGGCGCGGATGTACGAGGATTACTTCAACGAGAAGGCACGCCTCATCGACATCACGAACCGCTTCTCTTTCTGGCAGGCTCAGGCTATCATGATCCGGGCGATGTTCCGCGACGGTGACGCCTTCATCGCCAAGGTCCGCAACGGCGCAGGCGACGCCAAGCTGCAGCTGATGGAAGCCCACCGCGTCGGCAATCCCATCCAGGGCGAGATTCCGCCCGAGGGCATGCACGATGGCATCCAGTTCGGCCCCTACGGCGAGTTCATCGCCGTGAACGTCTACCGCTCAGACGGCACGGACCGACAGATTCTGGCCCAGTCCATCATGCACATCGTCGACCACGAATACGCCTCGGGCGCTCGTGGCGTGCCGGTGCTTCAGCATAGCATCAACAGCGTGCAGGACGAAATGGACCTGCTCGAGCTGGAGAAACTCGCCGCCAAGGACAACGCCGACGTGACCCGCGTCATCAAGAAGAACGGCGGCTACGTCGACGACTCTCTGGCTCACGAACTTGGCGCCGGTCTCGCTTCCGACTACGCCAACGTCCATTCCCGAATGGGCGGCAAACTCATCGCCCTTGAACCCGGCGAAGACTTCCAGTCCTTCTCCTCAAACCGCCCCTCGGCTGCGTGGACGGGCTTCATCAAGGCCCTTCGCAAAGAAATCAGCATGGGCGGCCTGCCTTGGGAGTTCGTCGACGACATCTCGGAGCTGGGCGGCGCTTCCGTCCGTCTCATCACGGCCAAAGCGGCCCGCGTGTTCCAGAAGTATCAGGGCATCCTTGAAAACCAGATGTGCGTCCCGACCTGGGGTTACATCATCGGCAACGCCATCGCCGACGGCGAACTCCCCGACGATCCGAATTGGAACAAGACGACCTGGACGAAACCCCGCAGCGTAACCGTCGATGCGGGACGCGATTCCGCCGCCGACCGTGCCGACCTCTTCGCCGGTGTCAAGGGCTGGGGCGAAATCTACGGCGACCGCGGCCTCGACTTCCGTACCGAGATGAAGAAGCGGGCATCCGACATGGCTTTCCTCGCCGAACTCGCCGAGACGAACAACATCCCGTTCGAGCTGCTCTACATGCCCCAGAACGTCCAGCCCGGCACCATTGCCCCGCTGGCCGAGGACGAACCCGGAGGCAACGAAGGCCCGAACGAGTCCGAGATGCCCGAGAGCGAGACCGCCGAAGGCCCCGAATCCACTTCCAAAGAATAACATGCGCTTCCTCCTCAACTCCATGCGGCTCCGCGAGCCGATGCTTATCGACCCGGTGCGTGCGGCCATGTACGCCGAGATTTCCGAGAAGTTCGGCTTCACGGACATGCTCTCGCAGTTCTTCGCCAAGGCCCCCGAGGCCTACGTGACCGAGGATGGCACTGGCGTCGTACCGATCGTCGGCGTCATCGGCAAGGGCCTGAGCCCTGTCGAGAAGATGATGGGCGCCGTCGACCTGAACGACATCGGCGAGACCTTGCACGGCATGAAGCAGAACCCCGAGGTCAAGCGCCTCGCCTTGCACATCTCTTCCCCTGGCGGCACGGTGACGGGCGTCGAGGAGACCTCCAACATCATCCGCGACTTCGGCAAACCCACGATGGCTTACACGGATTCCGAAATGGCCTCCGCCGCCTATTGGATTGGTTCGGCTGCTGACAGAGTCGGTGCCAGCCCTTCGTCCACCGTCGGTTCGGTCGGCGTATACATGAACCTGACCGACCTTTCCAAGGCCTACGACATGGCCGGACTCAAATCCATCCTGATCAAGTCGGGCATCCATAAGGGCATCGGCGTGGAAGGAACTGTCGCCACCGAAGAGCAGCTCGCGAACCTGCAGGCGAACATCAACGCGATTCACGAAGACTTCAAGGGAGCCGTGCTGAACAAGCGCAAGATGGTCCCCGCTTCCGCCATGGAAGGTCAGACCTTCTCGGGCAAGCAGGCCGCCCAGAACGGCATGGTGACGGGCATCTACGACAACTTTAACCAGGCTGTACAGACCTTCAATCTCGGCGGCGTGCTGACTCCCGGCAAGACCCCGATGATGAAGCGCTAAGTTGCCACCCCCTGCAAATCCAAGATGACCATCGAAGAACAACTCTCCGCTGCCGTTGCCACCGCCACCGCCCTCACCGGCGAGCGTGACGACCTCCGTGCGACCATCGAGAAGCTCACCGTCGGCGCCTCCGCTGAACTTGAATCCCTCAAGGTCGAAGCGGCCGCCAAGGATGCCAAGGTCGCCGAACTGAGCGCCAGCCTCGAAGCGATGGGCGCCGAACTGGCCGCCCTCAAGGCCAAGGCCACCGACCTCGAACAGTCCAAGGTCAGCGCCTCCAAGCAGGCCGCCGTGATCGCCGCTTCCGTCGGCGTGGCTCCGACCGCCCTCCCTGTGGAAGGCGCCGCGACCCCCGAGGCCGTCAACCATCTGGAGAAGTTCATGTCCCTGCCTGTCGGCAAGGAGCGCACGGACTACTTCAACGCCCACAAGGCCGCCATCATCAAGGCCGCCATCTAATTTCCTCACCCCTAATCTCCTAACACACTACTATGGCTAATTCTATTGTTGCAGCTCCGGCCGTCCTGGCGGAGTCCGTCATCGCCGCGATCCGCGGTCGTCTCCCCTCCCTCGATGGTTTCTCGAAGGTCTTCACGGCCCTCGAAGGCCAGGCTGGTAAGGCCGTCCAGGTTCCCCTCGTCGGTTACGGTACCGCTTCGCAGTTCTCGACTGGTGGCTACCTCACCGGCGACGACGCGAACCTGACCGCCGCCACCGTCACCCTGAAGCACTTCAAGTACAGCGCCCGCTTCTCGCCCCTGGACGTCAAGTCCTACGGCGCCCAGTACCTCGTGAACGCCTTCACCCCGACGGCCGCGGTCGCTATCGCTGAAGCCGCCCTCGGTGAAGTCGCCGCCCTCCTGATCGCCGCCAACTACTCGGCCTCCATCAACACCGGCGCCTCCCTCTCCTACGCCGAGCTCATCACGGCGAAGCAGACCCTCGACCAGGCTCGCGCTGGCGACCCCCGCTCCTTCGTCCTGAACCCGACCTACGCTAACGGTCTCCTCACGGACTCGCAGCTGATCGGTGTCCTCGGCCTGCAGGCCCCTGTCATCTCCTCCGGTAAGATTGGCTTCGTCGCTGGCGCCAACTCCTACATGTGGAGCACCCTCCCGACCAACTCCGAGAACCTCGCTGGTTTCGCCTGTGGCGCTGACGCCATCGCCGTGGCCGCTGGTCTGCCTTACTCGGAAATCCCGGGCTTCGACATGGCCGTCGCCACCGACGACCAGAGCGGTCTCTCCATCCAGATCCTCATGGGTCAGGAACAGAGCGGCTACTACAACGTCACCGCGACGCTCCTCTTCGGTGCCGCCGTCGGTCGCGCCACGAGCCTCGTCCGCCTCACCACCGCCTAATCGGCGGCCGAAAGGCCTTGAAACTGACCCCCAGCGATGGGGGTCTTTTTTTTGCCTATCTCCGCAAAGGTATGAGCCTCTACGCCGAGTTTCTGGCCGACGCCAAGGAAGAGATTGCTGACTTCGGCATCGCAGGCCAGACCTTTGACGGCTCGCTGACCTTCAAGGCCATGCTTTCCGACCCGGTCCAGAATCAGGTCTTCGGCCCGGGGGGCTTCAACCACGAGACCCTACACACGGTCCGCCTCCCCGCTGTAACGGCCTCCTGGAGCCTCCCAGACGGGTCTATTGGGGCATCTGGACCGACCCTTAGCGGCGACGTACCCGTGGCGGCTTTCGCCCTGGGCAAGAAACTGACCTTCGGGGACCGCAATCTGCGTATCTCGTCCCGCATCCACAAGGCCGGGTCGGCTTGGATCACCCTGACGGTCATCGAGGACTCGCAGTAAGCCATGGGGCTGCGTGTCGCGTCAAAACAGGAGTTCCTGAAGGCGCTGCAGGAGTTTTCGGTCGAGACCGGGCGTTCGTTGGAATCGGTCGCCATCAGCTCCGCGGCTTACGCGTGCCTGGACTCCATGCGTTTCACCCCTCCCTTGGCTCCGGGCGGGGGCGGGGGCGAAGGCAAGGCCGCCGAGATGGTCGGCAATCGGGCCATTGACCGAGACGTCAAATCCCTTTTCGTGGCCGCCAACGACAAGGGCAGGGCTCCGGCCGCCATCATCTTGATGCGAATGCAGGGAGCCGCAAAGATGCGGAACATGGGCGACTTCATCAAAGCCCAGTCCGAGGCCAAGCAGGTCGGCCTGACGTTGGACACCATCGTCGGAAATAAAATCATCCAAGACGGCGACGCGGTCCGGGCGTACAAGAAGGCGGCCAATTTTTTCAACCAGACATCGGTCAAGATGACCGAATACGGAACCCCGCTTATCACGAACGACCTGCGGGCCGTGCACGATGCCGCCAAGCGGCAGAGCGGAGGCAAGACTAAGATCAGCGCGGGGATGGGCGACTACCGCGGTAAGTACCTCGTCGAGAGCACGTCCGTCCTGATGAATTACATCAAGGAACGCCAGCGGCAGGTTGGTTTCCTCAAGGCAGGCTGGTGGAACGTCCTGACTTCGCTTCCGCTGCCGAAGAACAAGAAGGGGAACCCTAAGCTCGCGAGCAAGACGGTCTCGGGCTACGTCAAGCGTTTCCCAGGGGCTCCGGTGTCGGTCACCAAGTCGACGGATGTAAGCATGACGAACCTGACCATCGCCAACATGAACGGCGACAACGACGGGATGGCGACCAAGTTCGACGTTCCGAACATCGTCTACGGACAGGCCATCCAACGCATCGAATGGGCCCTCGAGAACGAGATGATTGGGAACGTCCGCAAGTTTAACCGCTGATTGCCAGCCCGAGCAACTTTATGGGCACCAAGAGCATCCGCCACATCGTCGAGACCAACCTCAAGACCTACCTCTCGGCCCAGTCCGAACTGGCTGGCGTAGCCATCTATACGGGCGACTCCCTGGATGACAACGTGCTCCCGAAAATCATCGCCCTGTGCGATTCCGCCCGGGCTCCCGGCGACCTCCCCGAAGGCCTTGGAAACTACATGTGCACGTGCCGCATGACGGTATTCTCCAACGCCGACGACACGACCCTCGCCGATCACCGCGCCCGCTGCGCCGTGGTCGACGGCATCATGTCGGACGTCGCCAGCCTCAAGGCGGTCTTCGCGGCCTCCGGCGACGCGGTTTTGTACGACATCACGCTGGGCTCGGAAGACGAAGGCGTCGAGACCCGCAGCTGGGCCACTTCGTTCACGTTCAACCTGCTCACCGTCCTTCCCGCGTAAGGTTGCCAGACCCCGCAAAATCAAATGGCCGCTATCACCCACGGAACTACCTGCCTTTACGGCGTCGCTGGCACCGTCAGCAATCTTTACGTCCAGTCCTACACCGTCTCGGCTTCGTTCGAGAACACGGATTCCGTGACCGATGAGACCGGCATCACGAAGACTGTCCGCCAGGACAACCGCAAGACGGAGCTCAGCATCGAAGGCATCGTCAAGGTCGGCACCGTCCCGGTCCTCGGCGCGATCGTCACGTTCACCGTGGCCGCTAACTCTTCCTACCCGGCTGGCACGGCTGGCACCTCTTTCTCTGGATTCGTCACGAAGGTCGAAGAAAAGGGCGGTTCCAAGGAGTTCGTGAAGTGCTCGATTTCCGTCGAGTGCTACGAAGGCATCTCTTCCTAATTGCCCTGAGCGTCCTAGGGGGGACACTACCCCCATGGACAGCCGGTTCGTCAATTCATTCACGGTACCGACCCAGACGCGCTTTCTGGGTCGTTCCGTTTTCCCCTTCTGCCTGAAGCATAGGCTGGCGCTGATGGCGCTGGATTCCGCCCTGGTCACGGAAGGAAAGGAAGTCACCCCCGCCGACCTCATCCTTGCGGCGCAGGTCTGCTCTGAGTCGAAGATTGGGGCGCTGACATGGTCGGACCGCTGGTGGGCTTGGAAGATGACCCGCGACAAGGCCCTGTTCGTCAAGGCCGTGAACGTCTTCCGCGATCATGTCGGGCTGGACGATTGGCCGAAGTACTGGGAGAAGACCGAAAGGGGCAAGGCAGGCGGCGCAGGGGTGCCTTGGGTGCTTACCATCGTGGCGAACCTCATCGCCAACGGCATCGAAGAGCAGCGGGCTTGGGAGATGCCTGAGAGGCAGGCCGTCTGGCTTAATACGGCCTTCTCGGTCGCCAAGGGGGCGGACATCGCCATCATGACCTCAGAAGAGGAGCGCTTCATGGAAGAGGCCAAGGCCGCCGAGGATGCCGCCAAGGCAAAGTAAAGAACATGTCCTCCCGCAAGCTAGAGTACGAGTTCGTCGGCAAATCCGACACCGAACAGGTGACGAAGAAGGCCGCGGCAGACATCGGCGTCGTCGACCAGGCGGTGAACAAGTTCAACTACAAGCTGAAGAACGTCGGCAACCAGATTGGCAAGTCGCTTTTCCACATGTTCGGGCCGCTGATGATTGCCCACGAGCTATTTGGATTCGTTTCTGGTAAGTTTCAAGAAATACAGGCGAAAATCAAAGATGCCGTAGATTTCGGCGGAGCATTGGAACGCAACGCTCGGGAAGCCGGTACTACCGTCGAAATGTATCAGCGCATGAAGTTTGCCGCCGAATCACTTGGTTATTCTCAAGAAGAAATTAACAATGCCTTCAAGAAGTCCAAGGAGATGATTGTCGAAGCCAAGGACGAACATTCGAAGTATTTCCAAGTGCTCAAGGCGCTAGGATTTGCCAAGGATGACATCATCGCAGGAAACATCCAGGAGGAGGAAGTCCTTAATCGGGTGGCCGAAGCCGTCAATTCGACGACCGACCCCATCGAGAAGATGCGGATCGCAACCGCCGCTTACGGCGCCGATGCCCAGCGATTGGTCGCAGTGCTTAATAATTGGAAAAACATCCAAGATAAATTGGCCGCCGCTCCTGTCATCTCAGACCCGGTAGCAAAAATCCTTTCTGAAAAGGCGCGCAAAGAACTTGATGAAAAGGACCGTGAGAAACAAGAAACCAACACCAAGGAAGCGACCAAGTACATGCTTGATCATCCCGAGCTGCAAGGGGA
>Ga0214206_1000535_pt1 | contig 10116 bp, 8 predicted proteins | sample TroBogEpilimnion_26_FD_153044 | JGI IMG/M metagenome (GOLD analysis project Ga0214206, IMG submission 153044) | Freshwater microbial communities from Trout Bog Lake, WI - 07JUL2009 epilimnion | ecosystem: Environmental > Aquatic > Freshwater > Lake > Epilimnion/Euphotic zone | place: Trout Bog...
ACCGGCCTCCTGCCCTTCGCCCAGGCCCTCGTCAAGGAACACGGTTACAAGCTGCTCTCCACCGGCGGCACCTCGAAGATGCTCCGCGACGCCGGCCTGCCGGTGACGGACGTCAGCGAGCACACGGGCTTCCCCGAGATCATGGAAGGCCGCGTGAAGACCCTCCACCCGAAGGTCCACGGCGGCCTGCTCTGCCGTCGCGATTCGCACGAGCACCTCGACGAAGCCAAGAAGCACGGCATCGACCTCATCGACCTCGTCGTCGTGAACCTCTACCCCTTCGAAGCCACCGTCGCGAAGCCCAACTGCTCGTTCGAGGACGCCATCGAGAACATCGACATCGGCGGCCCGTCCATGCTCCGCAGCGCGGCCAAGAACCACGCCTCCGTCTCCGTCGTCACCGACCCCGCCGACTATGAGCGCGTGCTCGCCGCGATGAAGGCCCCCGAGACCCTCGGCGAACTCCGCCGCGAACTCGCCCTCAAGGTCTTCCAGCGCACCTCCGCTTACGACGCCGCGATCGCCAACTACCTCGAATCCCAAGCCCAGCCCGGCGCCGGCAACGTCCTTGGCCTGCCCGCGCGCTTCACGACCACCCTGCCGATCGCCCAGCGCCTCCGCTACGGCGAAAACCCGCACCAGCAGGCCGCGCTCTACGGCTCCTTCCACGAGGCCTTCGAACAGCTCCAGGGCAAGGAGCTCAGCTATAACAACATCCTCGATATCACCGCCGCGACCTACCTCATCGGCGAATTCGAGCGCCCGACGATCTGCATCCTGAAGCATACCAACCCCTGCGGCGTCGCTTCGGCCGACACCCTCCTCGAGGCCTGGCACAAGGCCTTCGAGACCGACAAGCAGGCCCCGTTCGGCGGCATCATCGTCGCCAACCGCACCGTCGACAAGGGCCTGGCCGAGGCCATCGCCGAGATCTTCTCCGAAGTCATCATCGCGCCGGAGTTCGACGCCGACGCCCTCGCGATCTTCGGCAAGAAGAAGAACCTCCGCCTCATGCGCGCCAAGGTCGGCCTCCGCGCCGACACCCTCCGCGAAGTCCGCGCCGTCATCGGCGGCGTGCTCGTCCAGGACCGCGACCAGAAGCCCGTCAACGCCCGCGACTTCAAGGTCGTGACCAAGCGCCAGCCCACCGCCGACGAGATGACCGCGATGCTTTTCGGCTGGCGCGTCGTCCGCCACGTGAAGTCCAACGCGATCGTCTACGCCGGCAAGGAACGCACGCTCAGCGTGGGCGCCGGCCAGATGTCCCGCATCGACTCCTCCCGCATCGCGGTCTGGAAGGCCGGCGAAGCCAAGCTGTCGCTGCAGGGCTCGGCCATCGCCTCCGACGCGTTCTTCCCCTTCCCGGACGGGCTCCTGGCCGCCGCCGACGCCGGCGCGACCTGCGCGATCCAGCCGGGAGGCTCCGTGAAGGACGCCGACGTCATCGCCGCCGCCGACGCGCGCGGCATGGCGATGGTCTTCACCGGCATGCGCCACTTTAAGCACTGAGTTCCGCGCAGCGGAACTCAGCGCTCAGGGGTGCGTTGGCTTGAGTATCGAGTATCGGGAAATGCCTTCATCCCCCATACTCAATACTCCATACTCGGCACTCTAGTTAGAACTTCACCCCGATCTTCTCGAGCAGGCGGGCGAGTTCGTCGTCGCTACTGAAGGGGATCGAGATGCTACCCTTGGCGCCCTTGCGGACGACGGACACAGGCGTGGCGAAGTGCGAGGCGAGTCGCTTCTGAACGTCGGCCACGATGGTCTTCTCAGCCTGCTTGCGGTCGGTCTTCTTGCTCGAGGCGAGTTTCTTCACCTCCGCCTCGGTGGCGCGGACGGACAGGCCCTTCTCGATAACGAGACGGGCGACCTGCACGCGATGGGCGGCGCTTTCGATACCGAGCAAGGCCTTGGCATGGCCGGCGGAAAGCTGACCCTTACGGACGTACCCTTGGAGCTCCTTATCGAGCGCGAGAAGACGGACGCTGTTGGCGATCGTGGTGCGGGGCTTGCCGAGGCGGTCCGCGACGGCGTCCTGCGTCAGCTTGAAGTCGTTCATCAGCTTGGCGATGCCGACGGCCTCTTCGATGGCGTTGAGGTCGGCGCGCTGCAGGTTCTCGACGAGAGCCAGGACGGCGCTGGAGTCGTCCTTGGCGTCGAGGATGCGGGCGGTGATGGTCTTCTGACCGATCAGCTTGAAGGCGCGGAAACGGCGCTCGCCGGCGATGATCTCGTAGCCGTCCTTCACCTTGCGGACGACGATCGGCTGCATGAGGCCCTCGGAGCGGATCGAGTCGGCGAGTTCCTTCACCTGCGCGTCGTCGAAGTCGCTGCGGGGCTGATGGGGGTTCGGGACGATGGACGTCAGCGGCAGTTCCTGCAGCAGCAGACCGGGAGCAATCGTCGCGGCGACGGGAGCGGGAGCAGCAGCGGCGACAGGCGTCGACGGAGAGGGAGCGGCGACAGGCACGGCGGGCTTGGCCACGCCGCCTCCGATGAGGGAACCGAGACCGCGACCGAGGGATTTCTTGGGAGGAGTGGCCATGGGGCTTTCGAAAAGGGTCAGCGTCCGGCGGTTTCGGGCTGCGGGACGAAGATATCGACATCCGCTTTGAGGGCGGCAGGCGAGGCTAGGTTATTCGCTTTCAGGATCCAATCGGGCTTGGAGCCGTTACGAAGGGCGATCTTGATGACGGTATCGCCGGATTTCACATGATATTTGATGCCCGTGCGGGGAATATCAGCAGGGAGGCCGTCATCGGGCTGGGCCGAGGCTTCGGGCTGGGCGGCAGGCTTGGCGGGCTTGGCAACCGGAGTTGAGCCGGTCTTGCCGAGGGCGGCGTTCACCTGACGGGTGAGTTCGGCAAGGGCGGCGTTCACGTCGGCCGTCTGCTGTTTCAGACGACGGTCGACCTCCGCCAACGTATCCGCCTTGGACTTCGACAGGACGTCGGCCTGCGAGGCCGCCGGGGCTTGGGCGGACTTCTGATGGCTGAGCGCGGCGCGCAAGTCGGCGTTCTCGAGCTTCAGCTTCTCGACCTCGTTGCGGAGTTCGGCGAGATCCTGTTGCATGCCCGCGATCTGGGCGTTCTGAGCCGAAAGGGGGAGTAGGCCGAGGAAAAGAAAGAGGATGCCGAGACGCATGGACCAAGGAAAACATGCCCAAGGAAGGAGAGCAAAGCGATATGAGACCAAGCAGGCATAGGCATAGGGGTAGGGGTAGGGTCAGGGGCAGGGGTAGGCTGAGACACGAGGTCAAAACATCAGGGTCTGTTACGGTTCTTCCTATTCCTACCCCTATCCCGTCCAAATAATCTGTATCCCCGCCCTTCCCCGCCCTACCTTGCCCTCCGATGTCCAAGGTCCTGGTAGCCCTCTCCGGCGGCGTAGATAGCGCCGTGGCGGCCCTTCTGCTCAAGCAGCAAGGGCATGAGGTGCATGCGGCCTACTTCCGGACCTGGATGAACGAGGAAGGCCTGCCCTTCCCCGGCGAATGCCCCTGGGAGGACGACGTCCGCAACGCCCAGGCGGTCGCCGAGCACCTCGGACTCCCCTTCCGGATCATCGACCTCGTCCAGGACTACCGCGACACGGTCGTGCAGTACCTAGTCGACGGCTACCGCCACGGCCTGACCCCGAATCCGGACATCATCTGCAACCGCGAGATGAAGTTCGGGGTCTTCCTGCGCAAGGCGCTCAAGGACGGCTTCGACGTGATCGCGACGGGCCACTACGCACGACGCCGGGAGAACGCCGACGGCACGTTCGACCTCCTCGAAGGCCTGGACCCGAACAAGGACCAATCCTACTTCCTCGCGCTCCTCCGTCAGGAACAGCTCGCGAAGGCGATTTTTCCGGTCGGCGAACTGCTGAAGCCCGAGGTCCGCAAACTCGCCGCGGACGCGAAGCTGCCCAACGCCGAACGCAAAGACAGCCAGGGAATCTGCTTCCTTGGCCAAGTGCCCGTCCAAGATTTCCTCGAACGACACATCCCGGATGCGCCCGGCCCGATCGTGAACGCGACGGGCAAGGAGATCGGCAAGCACCGCGGCCTGCACCGCTACACCATCGGCCAACGCAAGGGCATCGGCCTGCCCTCCAACACCGACCACGAATATTTCGTCGTCGTGAAGAAAGATTTTGCGACGAACACGCTGTACGTCGCCTTCGACAAGCCCGACGCGCCGTGGCTCTACACCGGCGAAGCCGTCGCGCGCGACTTCACGTGGATCAACCAGCCCGTCAGCGGCGAGCAGGACATCCTCGCCCGCGTGCGTTATCGCGACAAAGCCACGTCGGCCCGCTTCAGCCCGCAGGCCGACGGCACCGTGCGCCTCCGCTTCGCCGAGACCCAACGCGGCCTCGCCCCCGGCCAGGTCCTCGCCGTCTACCACGACCGCGTCCTGATGGGCGGGGGAGTTTTTGTATAAGGGCCAGAGCTAAGGCCCGGGCTAGGGCTAGGCTAATGTTACCTAACCCTGACCCTACCCCTGCCCCTCTGTGCCGCTCACTTGACCTTCCCCCGAATGTGCGGAGGGTAAGCGCATGCCCGAAGGCTCCGCAGTCCAACGCATGTTCTCCGGGATCGCCTCCCGCTACGACTTCGCGAACCGCGTGCTCAGCCTCGGCCTCTGCGTCGGCTGGCGCGAAGAACTGGTCGCAGCCGCCAAGGCCGCTAACCCGAAGACCGTCGCCGACCTCGCGACCGGCAGCGGCGACGTCGCCTTCGCGCTGCGTCGCGACCTCCCCGCCGACTGCGCCGTCGTCGGCTATGACTTCTGCGAGCCGATGCTCGAGGTCGGCCGCGTCCGGGCGAAGCAGGAAAACGTCGCGCTGGAATTCAAGGCCGGTGACTGCATGAAGCTGCCCATCGCGGACGCCTCGCAGGACGTGGTCACGATCGCCTACGGCGTCCGCAACTTCGAAGACCGCGCGAAAGGCCTCGGCGAACTGCGCCGTATCCTGCGCCCCCACGGCACGCTGCTGATCCTCGAATTCTCGAAACCCGACGCCTGGTTCGCGCCGTTCCACTTCGTCCACGTGCGATGCGTGCTCCCCGTGCTGGCGGGAATCCTCACCGGCGACTTCGGCGCCTACAAGTATCTCGGCACCAGCATCGCGGGTTTTCCGGACGCCGCAGGCCTCGACGCGGAGCTCAAGTCCGCCGGTTTCGCCAAGGTAAGCCATAAAAGGATGCTTTTCGGCACCGTGGCCCTCCATCAGGCGCAGGCCTGAAAAATTCCTTGCCTTAGGGGCCCGGGGTCGTTTGCTCAAACCCCTCACTACGGGCTCGTGGTGAAATGGATATCATTTCTGACTACGGATCAGACGTTTGGGGTTCGAATCCCTACGAGCCCACCACTTTGAGCGCTAACCGGATTAAAACCCCGGTTAGTTGTATTTGGGCGGTCAGCGGTTAGCGGACAGGATGGCCCCACGCCAAGGGAGACCGGAAACCGGAAAGGATGCTGCGGATCCATTTTTAGGTAGGGTTGAGCGCCCTCGCTCAACCGCGGCTGACCGAGGCGGGCAGCCCTACCAAAAGTCAGTCCCCAACCCATCCACCGATTTCCGGTCTCCCTTTGAGCGGGTTGTATCCCCAACCGCTAACCGCCTACACCTTATAAACGTCCGGCATCTGCTTGCCGGAAGGATAGACGTAGGCGCGGTCCTCGAAATTACGGAGTTCGACGATGCCGTCGTGGACGGCCTGGACGTATTCGGGATTGATCGGGACCTTCCCGCCGCCGCCGGGGGTGTCGATGATCAGCTGCGGCACGGCGTAGCCGGTCGTATGACCGCGGAGCGCTCGGATGATCTCGATGCCCTTCTGGATGGGCGCGCGGAAATGGGTCGAGCCTTCGATCAGGTCGCAGGCGTAGAGATAATACGGGCGGACGCGCATCATCAGGAGGCGATGCACGAGCGACTTCATGACTTCCGGGTCGTCGTTCACGCCGGCGAGCAGGACGGACTGATTGCCGAGCGGGACGCCGGCGAGGGACAGGCGTTCGCAGGCGGCCGCGAGCTCGCGGGTGACTTCCTTCGGATGGTTCGTATGGATGCTCATCCAGATCGGTCCGTGCTTACGGAAGATCTCGGCGAGTTCGGGGGTGATACGCTGCGGCAGGAAGACGGGGATACGCGAACCGAGACGGATGAACTCGACGTGCTTGATGGCGCGGAGACGCCCCAGGAGAGCGTCCAGTTTAGCGTCGGAAAGCAGCAGCGGGTCGCCGCCGGACAGCAGCACGTCACGGATCTCGGTGTGCTCCTCGATGTACTTCAGGCCCGCTTCGAGCTCCGGATGGAAGTCGTAGGCCTGGGCGTTGGAGACGAGCCGGCTGCGCGTGCAATAACGGCAATACGAAGCGCAACGGTCGGTGACGAGGAACAGGACGCGGTCAGGGTAGCGATGGACGATGCCGGGGACGGGCATGGTGCCCTCTTCGCCGACGGGGTCCTCGGATTCGCCCGCGGCGACATAAGACTCCTCGATGCGCGGGATGACCTGCCGACGGACCGGGCAGTTCGGGTCCTTCGGATCGATGAGGTTGAAGAAGTGAGGCGTGATCGACAGCGCCAGCTTGTTGGGCGCGAACAGGCAGCCTTCCCGCTCCTCCCTCGTGAGCTCCAACATCTCCTCCAGCTGGGCGAGCGTCGTGATACGGTTGCGCATCTGCCAATGCCAGTCGTTCCACTCCGCGGCAGGCACGTCTTTCCATCGGCCTTGGCCGGCATGCCAGTTTTCGCGGAGGTCCTGAGGATACATCGGCTAAGTGCACCAACCTAACGGCCGGGACGTCCAATGCAAACGGGGAAGCATTTCGCCTCAGGCCGGAGGCCCTTTGCGGCGGAACCAGCCCGCGAACGGATGCCAGAGCTGCCCGAAATAGCCTGATGGCACCTTTTCCGGCACGCCGAAGTCGCAAGGCATCCGGTCAAGCGGCATATAATAGGTCCCGAAGAGGATGTCCCACAGCGGCAGCAGCCCGGCGAAGTTCTTGTCAATCGCCTGCGGGTCCTTCGAGTGGTGCCAGCGGTGGAAGACCGGCGTCGAAATCACCGAACGTAGCGGGCCGAAATCCCAGTCGACGTCGGCATGCAGGAAGATGGCGTAGAAGGTGAAGAAGACCGCCGTTCCGACCGTGATCCCCGGATCGAAGCCGAGCAGAAGGACCGGCGTGGCCTGCGCGAGCTTATCGACGACTTCGTTGACCGGATGGACTCGAATGCTGGACAGCCAATCCAAGTCTTCCGAGCTGTGATGCACGGCATGGAAAGGCCACCAGGCTCCCGTATGGAAAAGCCGGTGGATCCAATAGCCGGAGAAATCGACCAGCACGTAGATCTCGACGGCCTGCAACCAGACCGGCTGCCTGAGCACAGGACCGTAGCCATGATACAAGCCCGCACGCAGTTCCTCAGGCGTCGAGACCTGCAACCACACCAGAATGATGGCGGGAATCACAAGGAGGGTCTTCGTGAAGATCTTCACCAAACCGACGACAAAGAAGTACACGGTATCCGTGCCCACCCCGGTACGAAGCAGAGAGGCCCTCCGGCGATTGCCGAGGACCCTCTCGATCAGGTAGAAGACCAGCCCGAGGACGAGGAGAATGATGAGTTTCTTCACCAAGTCCATGGAACCGGCTCCGAACATTTACTTCTTCTCGACGACCCAGAAGTTGCGGTATTCGACGGCGTCGCCGTGGAACTGCAGCGCGATGGGCAGCTTGTCGGCGTGCTTCACGTAAGGCTGGCTCTTCTTGTGGGAGGTCGGGCCGAGGTACTCGGAATTATCCTGCACCTTGACGCCGTTGAGCACGACCGTGATGCGGGCCTTGCTGGCGACGGAGCCGTCGGCGTTGAAGCGCGGGGCGGTCCATTCGACGTCATAGCTGTTCCAGCTGCGGGAAGGCAGGCAGGCGTTGAAGAGCGGGGGCTTCTGGCCGTAGATGGCGGCGGTCATGCCGTCCGCGTAGGTCTCGTTCTTCCAGCAGTCGAGCACCTGAAGCTCATAGGTCTGCATGAAGAAGATACCGCTGTTGGAGCTGCCCTGGCTCTTCTTCTTGGGATCGTTCTCGTAGCCTTCGGCGGAGCGCCATTCGGCATGGAGGGAGATATCACCGAAGGTGCGCTTGGTGCGGATGCCGTTACCGCGGGCGATCATCGCGCCGTCCTTGACGAGCCAGAGGGTCGGGGCGTTCTTGGAAGGCTTGGCATGCGTGACGGTGTCAGGCTCCCACTCGGTGGCGGCGTCCTTGCCGTCGAAGAGCACGATCGCGCCGGCAGGAGCGGCGGCCTCGTTGCACTTGAGCTTGGACAGCTCGGCGCGGGGAGGCTGAGGCCGGGTGGAATCGTGGACATGCCACTGGGTACCCGGGATCAGGGGGGTGTCGGTATAACCTTCGGCGGCGACGAGGCCGGCGGCGGCAAGGAGCGAGAGGAGGGAAGCGAGACGCATGGGGAGGTGAGGGTTCAGACAGGCTGAAGGAACGGAGGTTCAAGGGAAAGGGGAAACCTTTCAGGGGTAGGGGTAGGGGTAGGGGTAGGGGTAGGGGTAGACGATCCAGCCACCCGCCACCTAAGGCTGTCGAAAGCGGCCCCCACCCCACCCCATCCCTATCCTTACCCAAATTTAACCGCATTTCCCTTCATTCTGCCCCTAGCCCTACCCCTGCCCCTACCCCAATTCCATTGCCCTTCCCCTCCCCATTCTCCAACTTGAGGCCCATGTCCGCGCCCAAGGCCCGTTTCACCCTCGAATTCGAAAAGCCCCTCCGGGAGCTCGAGGACAAGATCAACTCCCTCCGCGCCTCCTCCGAGACCGCCGGGATGGATGTCTCCAAGGAGGTCAAATCCCTCGAGGCCAAGATGGAGCAGACCCGCCGCGAGGTCTACGGCAACCTGAACCCCTGGCAGCGCGTCCAGCTGGCCCGCCACCCCCGCCGCCCCTACTCCCTGGACTACATCGGCATGCTGTTCGACGACTTCCAGGAACTGCATGGCGACCGCCTCTACATGGACGACGAGTCCACCGTCGGCGGCACGGCGTTCTTCGAAGGCCGACCGGTGATGGTCATCGGCCAGCAGAAAGGCCGCGACACCAAGGAAAACCTCCGCCGCAACTTCGGCTGCCCTAATCCGGAGGGCTACCGCAAAGCCCTTCGCCTGATGAAGATGGCCCACACCTTCGGCCTCCCGATCATCACCCTCGTCGACACCCCTGGCGCCTTCCCCGGCATCGGCTCCGAAGAGCGCCACGTCGCCGAAGCCATCGCCGTGAACCTCCGCGAGATGAGCCAGTTCGGCGTGCCCATCATCACCTTCGTGATCGGCGAAGGAGGCTCCGGCGGCGCCCTCGGCATCGCCGTCTCGAACAAGGTCTACATCCTCGAGAACGCCTACTACTCCGTCATCTCCCCCGAAGGCTGCGCGGCGATCCTCTTCAAGGACCGCTCCCACGCCCCGAAGGCCGCCGAAGCCCTCCGCCTCGACGCCCCCAACCTCCTCAAGCTCGGCGTCGTCGACGGCGTCGTGAAGGAACCCCTCGGCGGCGCCCAGGAAGACCCGGCCGCCACGGGTTCGGCCATCCGCAAGACGCTGCGCGATTCGCTCGCCGACCTCTCGAAGGCTACGCCGGAGAAGCTGATCGCGATGCGTTACGCCAAGTTCCGCGCGATGGGCGTCTTCTCGGAGTAAGCCTAAGGAACACCTCAAACGAAAAGGGGCGCCGATCGGCGCCCCTTTTTTGTTCGGACCGGACGGACTTCGCTCAGCCGCCGTTGGAAAGCACGCGGATGTAGCGCGTGTAGTTGCGGCCGTACACGTAGACGATCCGCTTGAAATCGGCCACGGGCACTTTCTGGCTGTTGTTGATCATCTGCAGGCCGCGCAGCTCCTTGGAACCGTCAGGAGTCAGGACGGTGATCGAGACCTCGACGGCCTTGAGCGTGTAAGGCAGGTAAGGCAGGCCTTCACCCGAACCCGGAGTCAGCTTGTAGTCGTCCGGGTAGATGCGGTCCGAGAAGACGCGTAGCCGGCTCGTGAAGTAGTCATACGGGTGGACGGAAGCCAAGGGCGTGGCTGTCGGGGTCGGGATGGTCGGAG
>Ga0214206_1000537_pt1 | contig 10095 bp, 21 predicted proteins | sample TroBogEpilimnion_26_FD_153044 | JGI IMG/M metagenome (GOLD analysis project Ga0214206, IMG submission 153044) | Freshwater microbial communities from Trout Bog Lake, WI - 07JUL2009 epilimnion | ecosystem: Environmental > Aquatic > Freshwater > Lake > Epilimnion/Euphotic zone | place: Trout Bog...
GCATCATTTCCAACAAGACCAAGTATATCATTTTCAAAGACATATGTCAAGCTTTGGTTAACTTTTTTATGTTTTGTGTACCATTTTTCACCTTCTGGTCCTGTCATTTCACCAACCCATGTTGAACTGCCATAAATGAAATTCGCCAAATAAAAGTTACGCAATTCGTCCAGTGAATACTTACGGGACAATTTGTAGAATTGATATTTTGCTTTATTCTTTAAAAAGTTATCCTGTGACACGTTAGTTTTTCCGTTGTATCGGAAATAATCATAGGATTTAGAGGTGAAGTGCAACTTCATTGCAGAATAAAGTTTGTATGCTTCGAAACCAGTATTTTCTGTCATATCTATTATAAATAAGTGTAGGTCACCGAATTTATGAACTGTACAAAGTCCAACATTTCTTCCAAATTAAAAAGAAAACCGGATGAATATTATATCATACAATAGGTAACCGACTCGACTTTTTAATCAGATTAACTGATTGTGCTTCTTCTTTGATACGTGCTTTAAGGTGTGATGAAATCAATGTGGCAGCCACCTCAATTTCAATACCAGATTCTTCACATATTTGAATGATTGCGTCCATACAATGAACACCGTATTGTTCGGCAATCTCTTCAACTTTCAAAGAAAATTCACGGATTTCATCTTTACTTGGCATTATTTGACCTTCAATGCATAAACCATGCAAAGGTTATCGGCTTGTGTTGCATACGCACACTTAACAGAGATGGGATCAATACCTTTTTGAATGGCGGTGTCCATGTTCTTTGCCATGTTGTTTCGATCATTTGTATTTGACAAATAACCACTAATGATTACCGATACAACAATAATGGTGATACACACCAATGAGGTAACAACAATTTTCATATGTGAATCTTGGTTTTCCATGTTAAATGATTTCCTTGTTTCTATCAATTGAGTCTCTTTCGGAACGGTAGAAGATGTGTCTTCCGATTTGTTTGACTTTCTCCAAGTGACGCCATCCAGGATGGACGTAATCCGCATGATAGTATGTCGAACCTTCAGTAACATCGTTCTGCCTCTCGTAGTTTACAATTAAGTTTGTAGCGAGTTCCAAAATTTCATTATATAACTTTTCGTCATGTATTGTCAAGCCTTTTCCATTCTTCTTTTCGCAATACCAAGAAAACTGACAGGTTTTACCAGTCTTCTGTTTGACCACGGAGCAGATAGTGTCTGCATATCCAGATTGCACACGGTTAATAGTTACGAAAGCAACGGCCTTCTGACCCTCAATAGGTTCATAAGCGGCTTCATGGTAAATATTTTGTGCCAAACAAGTTACTTGGACTTTAGTGTCATCAGGTAACGCATTGTATGTGGTCTTAAAAGGCAGGTTATAAGTATCAACGTTGATACAAGAAACCATCAAGATGATTGCTGAAAAGAATACTGCTAAAAGTATGAGTTTACTTCGCATTGAATTCTCCAGTTGAAAAAGGTGGGTTTTGTAAGAACCCACCGAAACTTATAGGACTCTTAGAAAGAGAACTTTGCACCTACAGCAACAGTATTGCCGTCATACAATTTGACTTTACGGTCACCGTCTTGATAACGATAATCAACAGTCAAAGCCAATGATTTAGTAACTGGAACAGAAACACCTGCACCAACTAGAGCAACATAGTGCTCATTGCCTTTAACACCAGTCTTGTCCAAGTAACCTAGACCAGCCTTAGCAGTCAAAGTTGCTGAACCCAAAGTCAAAACATCATAACCAGCGACTGCGCTGTATTTGTTCAAATCACGTTTGGCTTCACGGTCAGCTTCAGCGGTAACACTGAACTTGCCAAAATGTTGGCCAACAGTCAAACCATAACCAGTGCGGTCATTCTTGCTGTAGTTGTCGATAGAACCATTAACACCAACTTCAACGGCCGATGCAACTCCAAATGCAGCCATCAAAGTGGCCAATAGAACTAACTTCTTCATTAAAAAACTCCTTTAAGTTAAAATTAAATGCCAACTGATTGGTTAATAAGGACAGTTGGCGAAACCCCAGACGGTGCTTACGCAGCCATCAAGAAACGTTCATCGTTTGCGTTTATTTTTGATTTAGTGTTTACGTCAACTCTGACGGATAGCCTGAATATCTTACTCTTTACCCTGTCGAAACCATGGCAGGCCCATTAGGAGTAATACTGGAATACAGTTTATAAGCGAATCTTTGAAGTTATCTCTTGACCTTACGGCTACATCGCTATCCAATATTACTTCTGGTGGACCTGGCGGGAGTCGAACCCGCGTCCAGAACACTTTTCTTATACCAAGTTTACTATCATTATTAGCGCACCGATTCGGTGTGCTTACCTTTGAATGATTTCTTTAACAATTTCATCCAGAGTTTCTTTGCCTTGTCGAGATTATGTTGAAACTCGGCACGGTTTAATTTTTGAACTAATTTTTTGACTTTCATTGATTTGGTACCAATACAATCTTTTTAGTGTTTGTTTGAGGGTCAATCATTTCTTGCCAGTGATAACCTAGTGGTGGTGCTTGCACAACTGGTTGTTGCACATACACAGGTGGTTGTTCAATAATCACAGTTTTAGGTTGTGCCAATTCATAACCAATTACACCACCCACAACGGCAGGTGCTACCCAACCGAATCCGGGACCGTAACGATAACAACAACGGTGTTGTGCAGATGCTGCGGTCGCTAAAGTTGCAAATAGAAATAAAGTAATAAGTTTCTTCATGTCTCGTATCCTATCAGAAAGTTTTAGACTTGTCAAGCGTTTTCTGGTAATAATGTATTGCTTCAACCAATCCATCGATGTGGTCACCAGTCTTTTCCTTGAAAATCAATGGTTCGGAATCCTTCACGGCCATGATGATTATTAGGTTATTTATCGGAATACCAATTAATTCTTCATACATGAGACTGTATGCTGTGGTTTGCCAGAAGTAATCCATGATGGAATCTCTTGATTTTGGTCTGGATGCAGTCTTAAAATCAATGACTGCCAACTCACCTTCATACTCAGCGATACAATCCACACGGCCGGCCATCCCTAGTTGTTTAGACCATAGTGCCGCTTCCTGATAATGGATGTTGTTAATCTTATTAAGATATGGTTTGATAGACAGGAAGTATTCCAACGCATCAGGCATGATTCCACGCATGTAATCTACTTTGTTGTTCAAGTAGTTCTCACAAATCGTGTGGACGTTCGTTCCACGTGATGTGGCCTGTTTACTGATACGATTGGCTTCTTCCTCACCGACACGCTTACGCCATTCAAAGAGTGCGGCCTTCTTTTGGGCACCAAGAACAGTGGTTACGGAAGGTAAACGAGTACCATCTTCTAAGGTATAATATCTTTTGCCGTCAGGAAAAGTCTGCGATTTTAAGTCGGCTAAGACTTTAGGTGGGCAATAATTAAACATAATTCGGTTATTCATTTGGGAGTCTTACTATATCATTTTCAAATGAGATTGTCAAGGTTATTCTAACAATAAATTTTTGGAACGCATGGATTCAACTATATTTTTCCACGGAATATCATCGTCATTAGATGTCCTTGCTGAAATAGACCATCTTGGTTCATTTCCCATCTTAATACTGTGTGGAATGTTTACTTGTACCAATGTTACTTCTGAACCTATTGGTGTTCTGTCTACTTCGGTTAATTCGTCAAAACCCCAATTTTTATACATTCCATTAAGATCATTTCTCATAACACCACTACTGATGGGTTCATCATACCACACCATTTCACTGCCTGCGCCACCTATAGTCCAATTGATGGCAAAATTACATAAATGTTGGTCGATGTTACTTTTATCTGATTTTGTTACATCAATATGAGCAAAATTGGAACTAGCATTTGCCGCTTTATAGAACACCATTGCATACTTTATCTTTAGGCCTTTAGTTTCCATGTACTCGAGCCATTCTTCCGTAAAGATTTTATTGGCGGAATAATACCAAAAGGACCTATCTTCTTCAGGAACTTTGAGGTCTATTTTTAATGCATTAGTTGTATCTATATCCAGTCTATACCAGCATTTTGTCATTACACTATCTTACCTACAATTATATCTTCTATGTTGTAGCCCATTCTTTGTAGAATCGGCCTGAAATCGTTTGATTCTTTGATGTGCCATGTAATCTTATTTACACCCATTTCACGCATAACCTTCTCAGAATATTTGATGAGTTTGATGCCCGTCATGCCTTGACGATATTCTTTTTTCAGGAAGATAACATCATTGGATGCAACCAGTAGGTCTGCATAGTGAATGTGATAGTCAACAAACCATGCACTGTATCCGATCAGTTTACCTTCGTCAGAAGCAGTGATGTAGACAAACTTGCCTTGTTTTTCTCTGCGGTCGTATTCTTCCCAGTTTGGGTTGAGTTTGACAACATGTTTATTGAGTGTGAGTTCTTCGTAATGCTCGTCAAGAAGTGAGAGCATTTCTTCTTTGCAGTCTAATACAGGTTCAACATTAAAAGTAATCATTCTATCACCATAAACGATTGTAATTTTCTTATTTGGTCTTTCACTTCGTCCAAGTTTTGGATGTATTGGGTCACATCAGTGTGTTGGTCTTCACTTGTAATTATATATGGCACACCGAGATCGGCCTTACCTGTAATCAGTTCGTCAAAGTCAATAAACTTTCCTAGGCCTGCGGTAACTATATTGTTTTGTATGTGTTCCGTTCTCAAAAAAGAAATATAAAGACTTTCAACCACACTCATTTCAACATTTATGGGTTCACTTTCTTTCTCTGCATCATAGTTATAATTGTAATATGTGATTAATCTACTCAAGAATTGTTCAAACTTATTTTTTCGGCGAGGACACAAAAAGAAATGGTTTTTTAGGTGATGTATGAAACCCGGAATCATAAAGAAATTTTCAGGCCATGTTGTCACAATACTAGGTGAAACACCAACATAACGTTTATATAATTCCATTCTTGTTGTAACATCTCTCGTATGTTTCAACTCATCAACAACTGGATTAATATTTCTATTGTTGTGTATCGTACTTTGTTGTTCAGCACTCATTCTTTTTGCATAAGGTTTCTTTTCATGTATCAACTTTGCTGAATACGTGTTGAAAAATTCACCAAAGTTATGGTAACCATTCTGTGCATATGCATCAGCCAATAGTTTTGTACCTGAACGAGGATAACCAAATATAACAAGTTTATCGTATTCCATTAATAATCTCCTGTATCACACCACCATTCTGTTGAAAATCTTTAATCACGTAATCCGCAACTGGTGGTTCAAACAACTTGTTCGTGTCTTCATATTCACTTGTTTGTTTTGTATTCATCCACACTACAATGTCTGCATCAATTATATCTCTCATCTCCACTAACGGACAAACAAGGTCGCAAATTGCAATTCTACCGTATGAATTTTCTTCATCAGCAAGTTCTCTCATTCTACGTGCTTGACGAATTCTACCCTCATAACTGAAGTCCCAATCATTGTATTGTTCTCTGATCGCATCTGCATTTAACCACGTTACTAAAATGCCTTTCCGAAAACATTCAGCAGTAATTGATACAGAAAACTTTGTTTTGCCGCAACCAGGCAAACCCATAACTAATAAGCGTTTCATTTTAATATATTCCATCCACGTTTCCAGTCTGTTGTGATGTAGACTGCTTTGTTTTTTATAAGTTCAGTTGTAGACCTATACTTTCTCCAAGATGGATACTTTATCTTACTTTTAGTGTAGTCATCATCTTTTGTAAATTCATATAACTGTTGCTTGAGAGCCATCTTATAATTTCTTATGTCATTACCAGCATACTTAACCTCACATGGTGTTGATACTGCATAATCATTCCAACCTTTGGTCGAACCAAAGTGAAAGAAGTTTTGGTCTAAGTTTATGTTTTCTGTTTCAAGTATCCACATCAACTGTTCGCTCTGGTAGTTTAGTGTATAATCCATCCACCAAAGTAAGTCTTTGACATTTTCTAATGGCCTAGGACAAGCACCAATTAAATTAGTATATAACTCCCGAGAATGTGGAGTTAAGTCTCTTAGAAAATTTGGAATAGATTGAAACAGTTTTATGGGTGATATTCTGTCATACTCATTGATACCAAAAACTGGATCAATACAATGGCCAGTAACCACAACACCATCTACAATCGAATCTAGTAGATGACTATTATCGGTAAAACTAAAGTTTCTTGTTTCTAGTTGATTCTCGATGTACTTTTTGTAGAAAGATGGATATTCTTGTATTGAATACTCGTTCATCAAAACAACAATTCTATCTTTAGGTACAACTTTAAGGAACTCTGCAAGAACCAAAGTAGAATCAATACCGCCACTCCATGCAATGTATATCTTTTTACCTTCAGACCGACTTAGTATGTGTTGAACACTATCATAACACAACTCACTTACAGTCTTAGGAGTACACAACTCACCAATTGGTGTTATTATTTCCATCTCTGGTTGAACAATCATAGACTGTGTTCTATCGACAACGTGATGGAACATAAATGGTTGTGTGATTGTGGGAGTAATACCTACATGATGATAGTATTTCAAAATAGTTTCCTCTTCAAAAAATCCTGAAACTCTTCCTTAGAAACAACTCGTTCAGGATATTCAATCACAATGTTGTAATTTATATACTCTTGTTTAACCCTATAGTTTTCATTAGCGAAACTATCTTGTGGTCTTACGTTTAACCATTCATTGTTTGTCATTCCTAATAACCCATATAAAGTAACCACCAATGTCAAAATGACTAAAGAGATTCAATCTAGGATTCTCATGGTGTTGTTTGTGCATCCATTCACCACACATCGGTATGATGAACTCTAATATAGGTAGGTTTCTAGGTTTATGACTTATATGAGCAAATATATTGTGCAAGTAACTGGTGAACAAATAACCAGTTACAGGAAGAACATATGCAAAGATAAACAAGTCAGTATCGATTGCTAGAAGTGTAAGTGATGTAATGAAAGCAACAGTTGCGGAGTGTTTGACCCAAAACCTATGTAATGAATCTTTCAACAAACGCAATATAAATCTTGGTGCTTGTATATTGTTGCGGTCTTTAAACTTGGTGAATTGACGCCATGTAGAATCATATGGGTCAGCAAGTGTATCTGAGTACTTGTGATGTGCAATGTGTACTGATGCCCATTCAACAGGTGATGAATTCAATGATGCAGTTCCAATGAATCCATAGATGAATTGCCAGAACTTATTGCACTCGTAAGAATTGTGGGAGAAGTATCGGTGATAACCGGATGTTATAGTTGTTGCTATAAGAAGATACACTATGAACGACATGATAAATTTCACATCGAATCCATAGTGTAGAGATATTAAACATAATAAAGGCAAGAACAACAGTGCACCTACTGTTCTTTGCCATGCATGGGTTTTCATTTTACCAATAGAGCATATGATGTTGTGGTTGATTTATTTTGTGCAACCGTATCACCCGAACGCACTCGAATCTGGCATGGGCCAACAAATGTTTTATCTTTGACTACAAGTTCACCTCTTGCAAGGAACATATTTGTTCCATTTGGTAAATTATATGACCCATTTGGTTCTACAAACACAGAAGAAAGATTTGGTAGACCATCTTGATTCACTTTATGTGATATACAGAACCATTCAGTATTTACAGGATAAGATACCTCTAGTGTTCCTGCTGAACCACTCTTAGCAATGGTCTTTGCATATGCATCACCGTGTTCCACGTTCAACCATCCCGGTGTTCTATCTTCTAATACTTCACCGGTATCTTTTACTTTGAGTTGTGAGATGCCATCTGTATAAAAATAATAACCAGATGTGACTAGGCCATCTTCACCTAAGTCTACGTTTCGAGTATCACCCTTATCAACGTTACATTTTATAAATGCTGAACCAAAGGCAGCATAGGGTTTATATTTTGTTGTCATACTGTAGAATCAATAGTTTCTGCTAAGATTTTCTGAATCATTGAACCCAAATACAATTCTAGTTGGTCTTTTGGTGACAAACCACCGCCAGGAACAGGTGCAATTCCACTCAAATAGTTTTGCGCCGGCATTTCATAATTATTAGTTCCGCCTGCGGAAACAATATCAAAGACATTCATAAAAATCGTGTCATCTTCTAATGCTTCAATTTCATGCCACTCGTTTGCAACCAAATTGACTGGTTGACTTGTTGCAGTCATCTCGGCAGATTTACCTTCTTTTCTAATTATAATCTTACCTGCATGGCAAAATACTAGATGAGAATAAAGATGTTCATGTTGAGGTAAACCCTCTCCCTTTTTCACATGATATACTTGTAGAGAAGTATTATTGTGAGTAATACTAAATCTAGGTTCAATAAAATTTATCATAGTGTATTAGCACCCTCAACGACTGGTTGTAGTACGATTGGTGGAACATAATCACCGATTGGACCATATTTTCCATCTACAAGTTCTTGAAACAATTGGCGACCATGTGGTTCTATGTCTCCAGAACAAGCTGTAAAAGGTATAACCTCATCACCCAAATGTTCAACTGTTATATAACAATCAACTCGTGACTTGGTTGAATCTGACCAAGAGGGATTTGAAACAGAATTAATTTTAACCATAATAAAAACTCCTTAAGAAATTCGTAAAAAAAGCGAAACTGTATCTGGGTTTCCAGAATTTCTAGCATAACCCATACATCTCCATGTACCTGTAGCATATCTCCAATATTGTTGAGTGGTTTTACCTGAACCATAAGCTTCCCAGTATATACCATAAGAAGTAGTATAAGCTAAGCTACTACCAGCAATTGTTGATCCTGGTTGTAAAATTGTGCTAGATAGGTTTTTCAAAAATGCATATGTACCAATGTCTTGTGTTGCATAATGGTATGTTGGACCTGTGCCGCTGTTATTATCATATGTTGATGTAGAAATGTTGGCAACAAAATAACTTGCTGTATAGTTTTGTGTGTGGATATTGCTATATTGCAATATGTTAGAACTGGATGGACCTAAAATTACTGACATTTATTATTTCCTTAAGCGTATCGAAGCCATACAGTAACAGGATCAGGGTTACCACCTAAACTTGGATTTCTAGAATAACCCATACATCTCCAACTTCCCGCAGGAGAAGTGCCGGTATAACAATACCAGTTAGCACCATATGCATTACTATAATACAATGAACTTCCTGCCAAAGTATTTCCTGGAAGATAGTTTGAAGAACCTGTATAGTTTCTTAACAAAGCATAAGTTCCAACAGCACCCACACTTTGAGCGGCTACGGTAAGTAGTGGTGTGTCGGAATCGGTTGATCCATCGGGATAAGTTACGCCAGTGCTATTTAATGTTGTTGACATAATGTTTCCTTAAGAAATTCTAACCCAAAGTGTTGCATTCCAACCGTTGGTTGAATCTGCCGATTGACTGGTACCTAATAGTTTCCATGTTCCCGCTGGAGAAGTACCTGAATAACCGTTCCAGTTTTGACCCCATGCATTTGTATAATAAAGACCAGAACCTGCAATATTTGTTCCCATAGGGGAACCATAACCATTCCTATTATAAGAAACACTTCCGTTAGGACGCAACAAGGCATAACTACCAACAGCTCCAACCGAATGGCCTGCAAAGGTGTTCATATTTGAAGTCGTTTGCGTAGCATCTAAAAAAACAACGCCTGATGAGTTTATTGTTGCTGACATTTTTATTATTTAAAAGAGTTAACTACCCCTATTTATAACCCCATTTTATCGCACGCCACAATCCAAGACTTCACCAAACTACTTCTCACAATGTCATCCGGAGTGAAGTTAATCTCACTAAACTCACTCATATGTCTAGCCACATCCAAAAATGATTGCAGTCCAGATACATCATTTCTACTCTTAATTAGGTCATTTTGTTTCAAGTCACCAATAAAGATAATCTTAGAACGGTGACCAACACGAGAGATAACCGAATTCAACTCATGAAAAGTCATAGACTGACACTCATCTACGATAATAATAGAATTATCAATAGAAATACCTCTAATAGCAGTAGTAGATATGAATCTAGCATGACCTTGTTCTTTCAATCTATCCCAT
>Ga0214206_1000539_pt1 | contig 10091 bp, 20 predicted proteins | sample TroBogEpilimnion_26_FD_153044 | JGI IMG/M metagenome (GOLD analysis project Ga0214206, IMG submission 153044) | Freshwater microbial communities from Trout Bog Lake, WI - 07JUL2009 epilimnion | ecosystem: Environmental > Aquatic > Freshwater > Lake > Epilimnion/Euphotic zone | place: Trout Bog...
AATCCGCTCTCCTCACAAGTACAAGGACAGCCGCGAACATTTCGAGATGCGCACACATAAGCGCCTCATCGACATCATCGATCCAACTCCTAAGACAGTGGATTCATTGATGCGTCTCGATCTTCCAGCCGGCGTTGACATTGAGATTAAGCTCTAGGGGATCTGAGATGACAACAACACAATCACAGAGCTCTGCCGTCAAAGGCATCCTCGGTACAAAGCTGGGCATGACCCAGGTATTCGACGCGAACAACAAGATTGTTCCTGTCACCGTTATTCAGGCTGGACCATGTGTCGTTACACAGATCCGTACCGCTGAGAAGGATGGCTACGCAGCCGTTCAGCTCGCGTTCGGTGCTGTTGACCCACGCAAGGTCACCAAGCCAGAAGCAGGTCACTTCGAGAAGGCTGGCGTAACACCACGCCTCGAGGTTGCTGAACTTCGCATCTCTTCCACCGAGGGTTACACCGTTGGTCAAGAAGTTAAGGCAGATGTTTTCGCTGCTGGCGACTTCGTTGATGCAACCGGTACCTCAAAGGGTAAGGGAACCGCTGGCGTTATGAAGCGTCACGGCTTCTCTGGTATCGGCGCTTCACACGGTGTTGACCGTAAGCACCGTATGTCAGGTTCGATCGGTAACCGCACAACACCAGGTCGCGTTTTCAAGGGAAAGCGCATGATGGGCCGCATGGGTGTTGACACTGTTACAACACAGAATCTTCTCGTTCACTCCGTTGATGCAGAGAAGTCACTCATTCTCATCAAGGGCGCAGTTCCTGGCCCAACCGGTGCATTGATTTTCGTTCGCTCTGCAGCGAAGAAGACAGCATCTGAGACCGTACAAAAGGCAGGTGCATAATTCATGTCACTCAAGATTGATATCAAGAGCCCAGAAGGAAAGGTCACTGGCAGCATTGATTTGCCAGCGAACGTCTTCGACGCTCAAGCAAACATTCCTCTGATCCACCAGGTTGTCGTTGCACAACTTGCTGCTGCTCGCGCAGGTACAGCAAAGGCAAAGACCCGTGGTGAAGTAAGCGGTACCGGTAAGAAGCCTTTCAAGCAGAAGGGAACCGGTCGCGCTCGTCAGGGTTCTGTCCGTGCACCTTTGCAGCGTCACGGTGGTGTTTCACATGGTCCAGTACCTCGTTCGTACGACCAGCGCACACCTAAGAAGATGATTGCAGCTGCTCTTCGTGGCGTTCTCTCTGACCGTCAACGCGAAGATCGCATTCACTGCGTATCAGTAATCGCCGAAGGCCCAACAACCAAGGGCGCTATCGCAGCGGTTCGTCAGTTCTCAGATCGCAAGAACGTTCTTGTGGTCCTCTCACGAAGCGAAGACATCGCATGGCGCTCACTGCGCAACGCTGATGACCTTCACCTCATCGTCAACGATCAATTGAACGCATACGACGTTCTGGTCTCTGACGATGTCGTCTTCTCTGAGAGCGCGCTCCGCGAATTCATCGCGGTCGCAGCATCCCGTCAAATCGCTAGCGCAACTGCTCGCGAGAGTGAAGTTGAGGTATCAGCATGAAAGACCATCGCGACATCTTGCTAGCACCAGTTGTCTCTGAAAAGTCCTACTCATTGTTGGACCAGAACAAGTACACATTCTTAGTCGCTCCATCAGCCAACAAGACTGAAATCAAGATTGCAGTCGAGAAGGTCTTCGGAGTGAAGGTTCTAAGTGTGAACACCATGAACCGTGAAGGAAAGCGCTTGCGCACCCGAGTCGGTTTCGGAAAGCGCAACGACACCAAGCGTGCCATCGTGCATGTTGCTGCCGGCGACCGCATCGACATCTTCGGAGGCCCTGTCTCCTAAGGAGATAGGACTAGAAGAGGAATAGGGATATTTAAAAATGGCGCTACGTAAACTCAAGCCCACTACACCTGGTCAACGCGGTGCAAGCGTTCCTGATTTCGCTGAAATCACACGCACCACTCCTGAGAAGTCATTGGTTCGTCCAATTCACTCCAAGGGTGGCCGTAACGCAACCGGTCGCATTACCGTTCGCCACCAAGGCGGCGGTCACAAGCGTGCTTACCGTCTGATTGACTTCACACGTAACGATAAGGATGGCATTCCAGCCGTCGTTGCTCATATTGAATACGATCCAAACCGCACTGCACGTATTGCACTCTTGCACTACGCAGATGGCGAAAAGCGCTACATCATCGCGCCAAACAAGTTGAACCAAGGCGACAAGATTGAGAACGGCCCATCAGCCGATATCAAGCCAGGTAATAACTTGCCACTTCGTAACATCCCAGTCGGTACCGTTATTCACGCAATTGAAATGCGCCCAGGCGGAGGAGCGAAGATCGCTCGTTCAGCTGGTGCATCAGTTCAGCTTGTTGCAAAGGAAGGCCCATACGCACAGCTTCGTATGCCTTCTGGCGAAATCCGTAACGTCGATGTTCGTTGCCGCGCCACCGTTGGTGAAGTCGGTAACGCAGAACAATCAAACATCAACTACGGAAAGGCCGGCCGTAAGCGTTGGCTCGGTATTCGCCCAACCGTTCGTGGTGTTGTGATGAACCCAGTAGACCACCCACACGGTGGTGGTGAAGGTAAGACTTCTGGTGGACGTCACCCAGTTACCCCTTGGGGTAAGCCTGAAGGCCGTACTCGTAAGAAGAAGGCCAGCGATTCAATGATTGTCCGCCGTCGTAAGTCGAACAAGAAGCGATAAGGAGCCGACTGCAAATGCCTCGTAGTTTAAAGAAGGGTCCATTTATCGATGGCCACCTCGCCAAAAAGGTTGAGGATCAGAATGCGAAGAACACCAAGAATGTCATCAAGACATGGTCTCGCCGCTCAATGATCTCACCAGCCATGATTGGCCACACCATCGCAGTACACGATGGTCGCAAGCACGTTCCAGTTTTCATTACTGAAGCCATGATCGGTCACAAGCTTGGTGAATTCGCACCAACTCGTACCTTCCGTGGTCACATCAAGGGCGACGATCGGAGAGCTTCTCGTGGCTAAAGCAACTAACCAGGACACAGCGCTAGTCGCACGTGCCTCACTTCAGTCAACACGCACCACGCCACAAAAGGCGCGTCGCGTTGTTAACTTGATTCGTGGCGAGCGCGCTGACTCAGCACTCTCAACTCTTAAGTTCGCACCGCAAGAAATCGGTAAGGAACTTTTCGTATTGGTGAACTCAGCTGTTGCTAACGCAAAGCAGAAGAACCCAGCAATCCGTGACGCTTCAGAGCTCTTCGTAGCCGAGGCAACCGTTGACGAAGGCTTCACCTTGAAGCGTTTCCGTCCGCGTGCACAGGGTCGCGGTTTCACAATCCGCAAGCGCACCAGCACCATCACTGTGGTTCTCTCTGACGACGTGAACTACCGTTCACACGGTCCACGTAAGAAGAGCGCACATCCTGCAGTCAAGATTGAGAAGCCAAAAGCTTCAGCGGCTGCTGCTAAATCCGAAGGGAAGGCCGAGTAAATGGGTCAAAAAGTAAATCCACACGGCTTCCGCCTTGGTATCACCACTGAATTCAAGTCACGTTGGTATGCCGAGAAGCTTTACAAGGATTACGTCAAGGAAGATATTGAGATCCGCCGCATGATGTCTAAGGGCATGGAGCGCGCCGGTGTTTCACGTATCGAAATTGAGCGTACTCGTGAGCGCGTTCGCGTCGACCTTTACACCGCTCGTCCAGGAATCGTTATCGGACGTCGTGGAACAGAAGCCGATCGCATCCGCATCGACCTTGAGAAGCTGACTGGCAAGCAAGTCCAGTTGAACATTCTTGAAGTAAAGAACCCAGAGATCGACGCACAGCTCGTCGCACAAGGAATCGCAGAGCAGCTTGCTGCACGTGTTTCTTTCCGTCGCGCAATGCGTAAGTCAATGCAGACAGCTCTTAAGGCTGGCGCTCAAGGTATCCGCGTTCAGTGCGGTGGCCGTTTGGGTGGCGCTGAAATGTCTCGTTCAGAGTTCTACCGTGAAGGTCGTGTGCCATTGCACACCTTGCGTGCCGATATCGATTATGGCTTCTACGAAGCACATACAACATTCGGTCGCTTGGGCGTAAAGGTCTGGATCTACAAGGGCGAAATCATTGAGTCTCGTGCAGAGCGTGCCGCTAAGGCGCTTGCTGAAGCTCGTGCTCCAAAGCCACAGCAGAATCGCGGACCTCGTGGTCCACGTGCACCGCGCGGTGAAGTAACTACTTCATCTGTCGAAGCACGCGCAACCGAGGCTGCAGTAGCACCAGTTGTAGAAGGAGGAGCTAACTAAATGTTAATTCCACGTCGTGTTAAGCACCGTAAGCAGCACCACCCAAAGCGTGGTGGCAAGTCCAAGGGCGGTACCTCAGTTGCATTCGGCGACTTTGGTATCCAAGCTCTCGAGCCTGCATACGTAACCAACCGCCAAATCGAAGCCGCACGTATTGCTATGACTCGTCATATCAAGCGTGGTGGAAAAGTTTGGATCAACATTTATCCAGATCGTCCGCTCACCAAGAAGCCTGCTGAAACTCGTATGGGTTCCGGTAAGGGTTCTCCTGAGTGGTGGATCGCAAACGTCAAGCCAGGTCGCGTGATGTTTGAAATCTCCGGCGTCAGTGAAGAAATCGCAACCGAGGCAATGACTCGTGCGATTCACAAGTTGCCGATGAAGTGCCGCGTTGTTCGTCGTGAGGAGTTCTAATGGCTGAAGTATTAACCGCCGAGACGCTACGTGCGTTGTCGACCGAGGAGCTTGGCATCAAGCTGCGCGAGTCGAAGGAAGAACTTTTCAACCTTCGTTTCCAGGCAGCAACCGGTCAACTTGAGTCACACGGTCGTTTGACCGCTGTGCGCAAGGAGATTGCCCGCATCTACACCGTTTTGCGCGAACGTGAACTTGGAATTGGAGGCGCAGCATGACCACCAATATCGAACGCGGTGACCGTAAGACCCGTGAAGGAATTGTGACCAGCGACAAGATGGATAAGACCGTCGTCGTAGTCATCCAAGACCGAGTCAAGCACGGCCTTTACAGCAAGGTTATGACTCGCTCACATAAGTTGAAGGCACACGATGAGAACAACGCCGCCGGTATCGGTGACCGCGTTCTCTTGATGGAAACTCGTCCGCTCTCCGCTACCAAGCGCTGGCGCGTCGTCGAGATCCTCGAGAAGGCTAAGTAAGGGACTGGTGGATAACGAATGATCCAACAAGAATCGCGACTTCGCGTCGCCGATAACACCGGAGCAAAGGAACTTCTTTGTATCCGCGTACTCGGTGGCTCTTCACGTCGCTATGCCGGCATCGGTGATGTCATTGTTTGCTCCGTAAAGGATGCAATTCCTGGCGGTCAGGTTAAGAAGGGTGAAGTCGTTAAGGCTGTCATCGTTCGCACTGTCAAGGAGAACCGTCGTCCTGATGGTTCATACATCAAGTTTGACGAGAACGCAGCTGTCATCCTCAAGGCTGATGGCGAACCACGCGGAACTCGTATCTTCGGACCAGTTGCGCGCGAACTTCGCGACAAGAAGTTCATGAAGATTATTTCGTTAGCGCCGGAGGTACTCTAAAAATGGCAAAGATTAAGAAGGGCGACACCGTCCAGGTAATCGCAGGCAAGGACAAGGGCCAGACCGGCACCGTTCTTGAAGTGATCACCGAAGATTCACGCGTACTCGTTGAGGGTGTTAACCGCGTGCTTCGCCACACCAAAGAGACCACCAGCGAGCGCGGTGCAAAGGTCGGCGGCATCTTGACCGTTGAAGCACCGATTCATATCTCAAACGTTTTGTTGGTCGGCGACGATGGCAAGGCGACTCGAATTGGCGCACGTAAGGATGAGAACGGCAACAACGTTCGCATCTCACGTCGCACAGGAAAGGACGTCTAATGACAACCGCTACCGCACCTCGCCTTAAGACTCGCTACCGTGCAGAGATTGCACCAGCGCTTAAGACACAGTTCAAGTATCCAAACGTCATGCAGATTCCTACCTTGACCAAGGTCATCGTCAACATGGGTGTGGGCGAAGCTGCTCGCGACTCAAAGTTGATCGAAGGCGCAATCAAGGATCTGACCATCATCACCGGTCAGAAGCCACAGGTCACCAAGTCTCGTAAGTCGATCGCTCAGTTCAAGTTGCGTGAAGGTATGCCAATTGGCGCACACGTCACACTTCGTAACGATCGCATGTGGGAGTTCACAGACCGTTTGCTTTCAATCGCTTTGCCACGTATCCGCGACTTCCGCGGTTTGTCACCAAAGCAGTTCGATGGAAACGGTAACTACACCTTCGGTTTGACCGAGCAGGTTGTATTCCCAGAGATCGAGCAGGACAAGATTGACCGTCAACGCGGTATGGATATCACTTTCGTAACCACTGCTAAGAACGATGAAGAGGGTCGTGCGCTATTGAAGGCGCTCGGATTCCCCTTCAAGGAAAACTAAGAGAGGCCCGACATGGCAAAGACATCACTTAAGGTTCGCGCAGCTCGCAAGCCTAAGTTCAAGGTACGCGGCTATACCCGCTGCCAACGCTGTGGACGTCCTCACTCTGTCTACCAAAAGTTCGGCATCTGCCGTATCTGCTTCCGCGAGATGGCACACCGTGGTGAACTTCCAGGTATCACAAAGGCTTCTTGGTAACCGACCTGGTTACTGAGGAAAAGGTTTCAACCAACTAACTACGTGACAGGTCCGGAAATACTTCCGGAAACCGGCTCGAGAAAGGCCAAAGGCCAAGAATGACAATGACAGATCCGATCGCAGACATGCTGGCACGTCTGCGCAACGCGAACTCTGCCTACCACGACACGGTTTCTATGCCGTCGTCGTCGGTCAAGGTTCGTATTGCAGAAATCCTCAAGCAAGAGGGTTACATCGCCGGCTTCAAGGTCGAAAACACCGTCGGTGGATTCGGCAAGACACTTACTTTGGATTTGAAGTTCGGAGCTAACCGCGAGCGTTCTATTGCAGGACTTCGCCGCGTCAGCAAGCCAGGACTTCGTGTTTATGCAAAGTCAACCGCGCTACCTAAGGTTTTGGGTGGACTTGGCGTTGCCATCATTTCAACTTCATCTGGTCTCTTGACTGACAAGCAGGCCAACAAGCAGGGTGTAGGCGGAGAAGTTCTCGCCTACGTATGGTGATCTAAATGTCACGTATTGGTCGCAGCCCTATCACCGTTCCATCGGGTGTTGAAGTCAACATCGCCGGTCAGAACGTTTCCGTCAAGGGACCTAAGGGTTCATTGTCACTAGCCGTTAAGGCACCTATCACTGTTAAGCAAGATGCATCGACCATCGTTGTTGAGCGTCCAGATGATTCTCGCGAAGCTCGTTCGCTTCACGGTTTGTCTCGCACACTCGTCTCCAACTTGATCGAAGGCGTTGTTAACGGATATTCGAAGAGCATCACCATCGTTGGTGTTGGTTACCGCGTTGCTGAAAAGGGCAAGGACCTTGAGTTCCAGCTCGGATACAGCCACTCGATTCTCTTCCCAGCCCCAGAAGGAATTACCTTCAAGGTTGAGTCGCAGACACGTTTCCATATTCAAGGAATCGATAAGCAACTCGTAGGCGAGACCGCAGCCAAGATCCAGAAGCTTCGTAAGTCTGACCCATACAAGGGCAAGGGCTTGCACTTGGATGGCCAACGTATCCGCCGCAAGCAAGGAAAGACAGGTAAGAAGTAATGGCAATCGGTGTAAAAGTCGTTAAGGGCAACTCGCAAAAGGCGCGTGCTCGTCGTCACTTCCGTGTCCGCAAGAAAGTAAGCGGAACAGCTGCTCGTCCACGTCTTGTGGTCTCACGCTCTGCTCGTCATCTCTTTGTTCAGATTGTCGATGATTCCATCGGTCAGACACTGGCTTCAGCGTCAACCATGGAAGATGCACTACGCACCGACAAGTCAGATAAGACTGCTAAGGCTCGCATCGTTGGCAAGGCCATCGGTGAGCGCGCAAAGGCAAAGGGCGTTACTACTGTCGTCTTCGACCGTGGTGGAAATAAGTACACCGGCCGCATCGCAGCACTTGCTGATGCAGCTCGCGAGAGTGGATTGGACTTCTAATGGTAACTACTGCTCCAGCTAATAACGCTCGCGGTGGCGAGAACAAGGGCTCAAACGATCGTCGCGAACGTCGCGGTCGTGATGGCGCTCCTGAAAAAGAGAAGTCTCCATACACAGAGCGCGTTGTATTCATCAACCGCGTATCCAAGGTGGTTAAGGGTGGACGTCGTTTCTCCTTCACCGCATTGGTCGTAGTTGGCGATCAGAACGGCACTGTCGGTGTTGGTTACGGCAAGGCTAAGGAAGTTCCACAAGCAATCGCGAAGGCAGTTGAAGAAGCGAAGAAGTCGTTCTTCAAGGTCCCACGTTTGTACGGAACCATCCCACATCCTGTTCAAGGTGAAGCGGCTGCCGGCGTTGTTCTTCTGCGCCCAGCATCACCAGGTACCGGAGTTATCGCTGGTGGTCCAGTTCGTGCAGTACTTGAGTGCGCAGGAATCACAGATGTATTGACCAAGTCTTTGGGTTCAAATAACCCAATCAATATGGTCCATGCAACTGCCGCAGCACTTCGTATGCTCGAGACACCACAAGCTATCGCCACACGTCGTGGTCGTTCACTTGAAGATGTCGCACCTGCAGCAATTGCTCGTGCCGTAGCAGCACAGGTTGGTGCCTAATGCCTCGTTTAAAAGTTACTCAATTGCGTTCCAAGGTGGGCAACAACCCACAGGCACGTGACACATTGCGATCACTAGGTTTAAAGCGTATTGGTGATGTTGTGGTGAAGGAAGATCGTCCCGAGATTCGCGGAATGGTCGTCGCTGTTCGCCACCTCGTCAAGGTTGAGGAGGTTGAATAACAATGGTGCTCAAGGTCCATCATCTTCGTCCAGCTCCAGGAGCTAAGAAGGCGCGTACTCGTAAGGGTCGCGGTGAAGCATCAAAGGGTAAGACCGCAGGTCGTGGCGGCAAGGGAACACGTGCTCGTAACGTGGTCCGTGCTGGTTTCGAAGGTGGTCAGCTTCCACTCGTTATGCGTTTGCCAAAGCTTCGTGGTTTCAAGAACCCAGAGCGCACTGAATATCAGCCAGTAAACGTTTCGACCATCAACGCTCTCTATCCAAAGGGTGGCAACGTCACCGTTAAGGATCTGATTGCAAAGGGCGCCGTCCGCGACGGTTACCCAGTGAAGGTCCTCGGAAACGGCGAAATTTCAGTGAAGGTCACCGTCGAGGCGCACGCGTTCTCGACCTCAGCATCTGAGAAGATTGCCGCTGCTGGCGGCTCTGCAAAGAAGCTGTAGAGCTAAAAAGCTAGAAAAATTGATTATGGTCGCAATCGGAATCTCCGGTTGCGACCGTAATATTAAGAAACGGAGTTAGTCGTGCTGACAGCATTCGGTAAGGCGTTTAAGACACCTGATTTGCGCCGCAAGATTTTCTTTACTTTGGCAATCATGGGTCTCTTCCGTTTCGGTTCGATCATCCCAACACCTGGCATCTCCTACGCCAACATCCAGAGCTGCTTGAAGCAGGCAAATAACGGTGGCCTCTTTGGTCTCGTGAACTTGTTCTCCGGCGGAGCGTTGCTTCACTTGTCAGTCTTCGCGCTCGGCATCATGCCGTACATCACCAGCTCAATCATTATTCAGCTGCTCACCGTTGTCATCCCACGGTTCGAAGCGCTCAAGCAAGAAGGACAGTCAGGCCAAGCAAAGCTGACTCAGTACACCCGTTATTTGACCGTCGGTCTCGCTATTTTGCAGTCAACCGGTTTGATCGCTGTTGCTCGCACACCAGGACGTTTGTTCAGCGGTTGTGCACTTGCCATCGTTCCAGACGGCTCATGGCAGCGCATCATCACCATGGTCTTCGTAATGACCGCTGGTACTGCGGTAATCATGTGGTTGGGTGAATTGATCACCGATCGCGGTGTCGGCAACGGAATGTCAATCTTGATTTTCACATCTATCGCTTCAGGATTCCCAACCCAGTTGTGGTCAATCAAGCTTCAAAAGGGCTTGTTCGCATTCCTCTTCGTCACCGCAGTTGGAGTTCTGACTATCGCGGCCGTTGTATTCGTTGAGCAAGCGACTCGTC
>Ga0214206_1000540_pt1 | contig 10086 bp, 9 predicted proteins | sample TroBogEpilimnion_26_FD_153044 | JGI IMG/M metagenome (GOLD analysis project Ga0214206, IMG submission 153044) | Freshwater microbial communities from Trout Bog Lake, WI - 07JUL2009 epilimnion | ecosystem: Environmental > Aquatic > Freshwater > Lake > Epilimnion/Euphotic zone | place: Trout Bog...
ATAGTGGACTGTGGGACTATAGTTCTATAACCATGAGATTCAATGATTACATCTCCAGTAAGATGATCAGTTGATGTCGTGATCTGCTGAGTCGCCTCAACATTAGGCATTGGCGTGATCTCAGGGATTGGAGGATTTACAGAAGCATCACACTTCGTATAGAAGTCCAAGAACGCAGTCTTAGTTTCAGTATCGAACCGATTAAGAGCAAGATTGACTGCTTTCAGACGATCACTGAAGATCGAGAAAGTCTTAACGATATGAACCAGACGACGAGTTGAAATAATTTCATCAACATAGCCATCATAGAATGCTTTGCGGATAATATCTGACCAAGTGCAGAGTTTGGTCGCAAAGTCATCATCAACACAACCAAGTTGTTCCATATTTTTAATGACGATCTTCTTCTCGACGGTAGGGGTCGGATATTCCTGTTCCATTGTAATCGAGAATCGCTCAAGGAACGCTTCGTTCATAACTTTGGTGCCAACGAAGCGACCATCGTCTGAACCTTTACCTTTGGTGTTACCAGTGATAAAGACGTTGAATCCTTCGGCAGGATGAATAACCTCGCCAGTCTTCTTATTGAAGTATGGCTTACCTTCAAGGATCGGCATTAAGCAGAGGATTTTGGTATTATTGAGATCACCTTCGTCGATGAGCAACACAGCACCACGACGCATCGCCAAGAGAACCGCACCTTCACGGTTGACAGTTGTGCCATCAACCAATTCAGTACCACCGATAAGATCTAACTCATCAGTCTCTTCGGTCACGTTAATACGCAGAATTTCACGCTTTAACTTAGCACAAGCCTGTACGATTGACATCGTTTTACCATTACCAGACAATCCAGTAACATAAACAGGAAAGAAGATTTTAGAACCGATGATCTTTTCGATATCGCTGTAATTGCCGAATGGCACATAAGTCGGATCTTTTAAAGGAACCGTACAAGAGATATCTGCTTGCATTGAAGTAGGACCACCGTGAATGACGGTACGTTCTTGTTCAACAAGAACAGGCGCAGATGGTTTGATCATTTTTCTCATTGGGGGAAATGGCGGTAGTGGTTTAATTGCAGAAACCACTGACATCGCGATGGAATATTTACCGCGCGAGACCTTACGATTTTCATCGCGAAAGAAAAAATACGGAGTAGGAAGTTTTTTCTTTTGGAGAAACATTTTAATTTCTTCAGTCGTTACAACTTCTTTTCCGAAAAACTCATTGATGTCAACAAAAAACTGTTTTTGTTGTTCAGAACTATATGATAATTTAGCCATTCAAACTCACTCCCATTTCAAATTATAAGACTATTGTACTATATCGGGTCTCTAAAGACAATAGTATAAACCATAATAAAATCAATAACTTACGCAGCAATATTTTCCATAAAACGATTCAAGAACATCCTCTGTAAGCCACGGGTGCTCATAGACTTCATGAACGCTCGGGCTAAAACACCTTTCTTGGCTTCTACTTCAACATCGATGTTGTTATCTTGAATCTTAAGATTGCTATTAAGAACCATGAAGTATTCATTGAATCCGAATTTATCAGAAGAATGAAATCCACTTTCCGTTAATTTCTTAGAGAGGTTTTTTTTCTGTTCAACCTGAGCTGCGTAATTTGCAGAAGAGAATTCATAATGAAACATTTTGCGGATAATTGTAGATCTGTTAGCAATAAAGTATCCTGTGTATTTCGCCCCAGTTACTTTCTTAGCAATCTGAATAAGAGCGCGTGCCGAAACGAAACCATCGTCACGATTACCTTTAGTCAAATATTCATACTTGACACGCTCTTTAGTTTCTTTATGTTGAATGTAGATAGTAGAGGAACTATTCATCCAAATGTTACGATCATTCGTAGAGTTGCGCACAGTATGCGTAACACCACCCTCACCATCAGTAAGGAAAATGGCATTGACGTTATCGAGCATGTTATTCTTTTTAAACGAATCAACAATACCGATCGAAGCGATAATCGTTTCGTCTAATGGCGTTCCACCAAGATTTTCAGTATAAGGAAGAAAATCACTGCGGAAATAATTCTTATAGCAAGAACCAACATATAACATGTTAGTAATAGCCTCGCGATATGCAGTACCACTCATATTGCTACTGAGGTATTGTTTAAGATGAAAATTGCGATCAGCAACATCAAGATCGTTGGCTTCAAGTGTGCAATATTCTCCTGGCACAATTCCAAAACGATCTAAATGATAGTGTACATCAGAAAAGCCATAAACCTCAAAAGGAATATTCACTTTCTTACAGAACTGAGTAAGAACAATTGCTTGTTCAAAAGTCGAGTCAATAATATCAGTCATAGAGCCAGAAAGATCAATGAACAATACGAGACCATGATTTTTGCCATGGGGCACACTAGTGACGCGCTGAAATAAGTCTGAATCAAGTTTGAAACGCGACAGTTTTTTAGGATTGATTTTCCCAGATTTACCAATTTTGGCTCGAGCGAGCTGAGTTGCGTTTTTGCGCATCTCGAACTCTTTGACCATGTAGTTGACTACAGGGTTCGTACGTTTAACGAACTCTTGATATTTAACGACAGTATTGTTATGAACAATGTTTTTATTTCTTTCGAGTTCATAACTTTCTGTTGCTGCTAAGGTATTTTTAATAGATTGAGATATTAGCGCATGCACCATTTTATATGGTACGATACATTTGTCATTATATGTTGGGATATTACAGATGAACACTTCACCAGAAGTATTATCGACCAGCTGTTTTTCATTTTCGCGAAATGCATTATCTGTTTCGGAAGAAACGTCTTTCGATTCAGAACCCCCACTAGCACGTTTATCAGTAATGTCAGAAGGTTGAGGTTCTTTGTCATCAGAAGAAGTTTTTTTAGATGATTTATCTAAAACTGATTTGTTACCAGAATTGTTGGTTTCTTCTTCTTCATCAGAAGAGTCATCATCGCCATCGCCGTCATCTTCTGAATCTTCGGACGAATCTTCGTCGTCTTCGATAGAATACTCAAATGATTCCTCTGAATCGTCAGATTCATCATCTCCATCTTCATCTTCATCGCCTTCGTCCCAATCTATATCATCCTGAGGCATCTCAGGTTCAGGTGCATTCTCAGCATCTTCTTTTGCTTTGTTATAGATTTTGCGAGCGATCGCTTCGATTTCTTCCCATGTTTCGGCAGCATTGATTTCGTTTAACACTTCAAGCTCTTCGCCCGAAAACGTAACACGTACATGCGCGCCGAGTTTATAGAATATATTGATGCGATCGATAAAGCGCATTTTGTTAACATCACGACCGTTGATTCCAAAGAAGTCGTCATCAACAAGACGTTTGTATGCGATACTGAATGATCGACGGAGACCAGGAAACTTATCTTTCATTTTGCGCTCGATCCGCGCATCTTCAATAACATTGAGATAAGATTTAAATGAACGGTCATCAATAACGGCATCGTGCCAGCCCTGTAGGGGCGTATATAAAGCATGACCGACTTCATGACCCGCAAGCAAGTCATACATTTCGCCAGTCATTTCTTTAAAGATAGGAAGAACCATTACACGATTCTTCAAATCGAAGTGTGCAGTCTGCACTTTTTTATGTTCGATTATAATATTCTCTTGTGCGAGCAGTCTCGCGAGAATCGACTTCGTTTGAAATAATTGAGTCATTACAGTTCCTTTTCAATGCTTAAGACAATTCTACTCTTAATTCATTGTAAAGGCAACAATAATAACTTCAATTAAATCAATAACTTACGACAACAGATCTACCCAGTCTAATTGCTCTGGCATTTCCACACGATTTACAGAACCGAATTCACGTCTGTATATGGTTTTGCCTTTGTCTGGGCTTTCGTAAATATAATCAACCTGTTTTGTATTCAAAGACTGTTGGTCTTGGAGTTTCATTAACTGTAACCTGCGATTGTGTTTTTGATTCTGGGCTTTTGATATTTCGCTCAAGTTCAAATGCCTTTCTTTGTTTATTTAATTTCTTAAGATTACTCTTAACTTTTTTCTTTCCACGCTCTAAAACAATCGGACTAACTTTATTTAGATGTACGATTCCTTCTAGGTGATCAAACTCATGCTGAAAGATTCTTGCTGTAAATCCGATAAAGGTCTCTTCTTTAGTTACGCCATTGAAGTCTGTGTATCGAACCTTAACGCTTGATGGTCTTTTGATTGGAAGGAATAATCCTGGGAATGATAAACAACCTTCTTCAAAATTGTCTTCACCATGACTCTCGAGGATCTCTGGATTGAAGCAAGCAAAACCAACTTTCTCAGCACCCATCACGAATACGCGATAAGGAAGTCCAACTTGATTTGCTGAAAGACCAACCCCACGATATTTTACCATCGTTTCAATTAAAGAAACTGCAAGATATTTTGCACTGATTGATTGATTATTGAAGTCAAAAGGTTCTAGTTTCTGTTTAAGAATATCTGAGTATGGGTCTACTAGATTGTAGAGTTCATATTCATACATCTGACCATCAACAATTTTAATTTTTTTATCAGCCATTATTTGTCTCCTGTAAATCATAATGTGCGAATTGTATTTCTCCGTTGGCTAAAACGAAAGAAGCCTCAATTCCATCAACCACCTTATATCCTTCTTGCTCTTCACCAGTAAATAGCATCTTAAATTCAACATTAGAGTATTTTTTAATGAGACCTGCTTGCCATTGATAGGGTTCCATTATACAATTCTCGAGAAGTTTTTAACTTTCTCAAATTTGATTACGCTTCTGAACTTATCCATAAGAATATCTCCCTTGTGACTTATAACAAATACATTAGCCTCATTGAGTGAATGGATTAACTTCATAAACTCTTCAGTTCCACTATGGTCTAATGAGCTGTCAAATACTTCATCTAAAATTAAAAGATTAGTGCTCATACTATTCTTCATTCTAGCGATGGCTCTCCAAGTAAAGAGTAGAGCCAAGTCAATGCGCATCTTTTCGCCTTCGGAGAAGTTCTGATAACTAAACTCATCTCTAAACCGAGATTTAATAGTTTCTTTGAACTCTTCATCAATCTCAAAATTAACAAAGAAGTCCATTGATGCTAGATACTTATTCACTAGTTTGTTTATTACTGGCAAATACTGCTTTACAATCTTGGCTTTAATTCCAGAATCTTTTAATAGCGCAGCGGCAACATCAATATACTTCTTACTCTCACCAAGTTCTTTTCGTTCAGTATTCAGAGCTTCTAGTTTCTCTAGAAGTTCTTTGGAAACGTTCATCATGTCTTCACTCAAAACTTTCTTATTCTTCAGCTCTTCGATTTCTACTACCAACTTTTTAACATACTTCTGAATTTGAGTTACAGATGCATTAATTCGGGTTATTTCAGTATTGTGACTATTAATCTTTTTCTGAGTTTCTTGAATTGCAATTAGTCTTTGGCTAATTTTATTATACTCACCTTGCAGTTTTTCTAACCCAGCACTATATTCAGTCAATGAAGAGTTACAGTTATGTACTTTAGTTTCGCCATTATTGATTGTCTGATCGCAGGTTGGGCAAGTACTGTTCTTAGTGTAGAACTCAATTTCTTTTTTAACCTTCGCAATGTTCTGTTCAATCTTAGCCTCGAGTTGCCCTAACTTCTTCTGCTTCTGTTTCATCGAGTCTTCATCTGAAATTGTCGCAATAAAACTATCAACATGCTTTTGTATTAACGTCACATCATTCGAGAGCTTATCAATCTGTTCAATATGATCATCATAATCTTTTTGTTTAGCGTCGATCTGTTCTTGATTGTTCTTTTTAGCGTCTTCAATAAACTTCTTTTGCATTTCAATTTTAGACAAAGTATTATCTACTGCAGTTTTGAGCTCAGTAGAACGATGTTTCATTGCTAAGAGTTTATCTTTAACAATCTGATTCATTGAAGAGAAGATATTGATATCTAACAAGTCTTCAATAATAGTACGACGATCGTTAGTCGATAGCTGCATAAAAGGAACAAAAGAAGAACTACCAAGTATAACGATTTGAGTAAATGCTTTATACTTGAACTTTAGAATTTGATCTTCTAAGACCTGTTGATAATCTTTGCTGGCAGCATCTTGATTCAACAAGTCGCCGTCAACATAAATTTCAAAGATATTCGGCTTAACTCCACGAATAACTTTATAGTTCTTATTTAAGGTGCGGAACTCAACTTGTACGACACAGTCTTTGTCATTAATAGAATTAATTAAACTTGGTTTGTTAATACTTCTAAATGGTTTGCCGAATAAAGCAAACGTCAATGCATCTAACATCGTTGACTTACCAGCACCATTCGTACCGACTATAAGTGTGTCGGGAGATTTATCTAATTCAATTTCTGTGAATACATTTCCTGTTGAAAGGAAATTCTTCCATTTGAGTTTTTTAAAATTGATCATGCTATTTCTAAATTCTGCGCTTCGAAGTAAATATCGTGCATTACATTTTTAAGTTTAATTTTATCTAAATCAATCTCTAAAGTTTCGATAACCTTATCTAAGATAGTTATAGTGTCATCTGATTGATCAACAATATCTTCATCTGAAATTTCAGAGTAGTCAGTGTGATCCTCAACAATAGAGATATCTAATGGGGCGGCTTTATATAAGGCATCTAGAAACATATCATATAAAACAGGATTAATTTTATTCGCTACAATAACTTTAACCATTGAATTTGCATAAGAACTAAAATCTTTCTCAGTAACAGATTGTAATGTTTCTAGTTTATCATCATAAACTATTTTATGAAACATCCTGTAAGGGTTTTCAATAAAGTCAAGTTCGCGAGTTTCAGTATCAAATATATGGAATCCGCGTTTGTCGTTGTAATCTGCCCAAGTCATCTCCCCAGGAGTTCCAACATAGGTAATTGTTCCGTCTGTACTCTTATGGTGAAAATGTCCACTCAGGACAACATCGTATTTGTTTAAAACATTACGATCCATACCTTCATGACATATATTACCACGATCCATTTCAAACCCAGCAAGTTCAAAATGACCAAAACAAATTTGTGATTTACTGTTCTTTATAAAATCATTAATTTCAATTTCATTATCGGCACAAATCCAAGGAATAATATCAATAACAGTTCCACCAAAGGAAACAGTAATCGGTTTATCGTAAACTGTAATGTTACTGTATTCATTAAGTAAGAGCTGCGGCGAATTAACTTCAAGTGTATTCTTAAAGGCAATATCATGATTACCGATCAAAACGTGGAGTTTATATTCTTGGGCTGGTTGAAAGAAATACTTGCGGCTCAAAGCGAGCGTTTGAAACCCAATAAATTTTCTGCGATCAAATAGATCTCCCATCTGAAAGATGGCGTCAATATTGTTCTCTTTCAAATACGGAAAGAAAACCTCTTCATAGAACTTTCTATAAAGATTGTGGAATGGTATGGAATCTCCACGCATTCCAAAATGGGTATCGCCAAGAATACAAATTTTCAAATGTTAAATTCCAAAAGTTGGGTCTATCAATTATACTCTATTCTTTTGTAATAGACAATATTTTTTTGAGTTGCTTTTCAACAACCTCTTTACGATTTGGCCAACGGATCATTACCTTATCAGGATCTTTCATTAAGTTCTGCATAAATGGAACTATGATCGCTTGTACAGCATCGAGCTTTTCTTTGTAAGACTCTGCGGTCTTAAAAGTTGCATTAAATGCGGCTGCTTCTGCTGCAGCTTTAGCTGCTTTATCCTGCTCTTCTTGAATTTCATCCTCATGAACAAAGGTGAAACCAAAATCTTCTGGGTTTGGGACTGGATTAGATGTTTGCATTTTCAATTACCTCATCGTCATCTATTAGTAGTTCAAGGGACTTCTTTCCCTTCTTTTTCTTTTTCAACTTTGCTTTTTCAAAGTTATCTATAAATTCTGATATATTATTGTACTGTTCATATTGTCTTGATGATCCACCATTCTCATCATGCTCAAACTGCTCATACTCATCAAGTATTCCAATCTGCTCAGTAGACTTATACTTTACATACAATTGTTTCTTTTCTTTATGTATACGACGAATGAAAGCGAAATAGATGATTTGAGTAAAGTATGCAAATGGGTTCTTTGACTTCTTTGGATCAAAGTTATCAAAGTACATTACACAGTTTTCAATTCCATCAGCAATCATTTCATCTCTAAAGGTATATGATATGAAGTTAGGTTTATGTGAAAGGTTTTCAGCAATCAACATTAAACACTTACCAATATACTCTGGAATTTTTGGCTTTGTCGTACCTTCACGTTTTGCCTTTCTGAATTCCTTTTTATATTGCTCAATAGTTTTCAATAGATCTGCATTATTTACATAATGCGCACGTTTCTTAGTTTCTGTCATAATAATTTGACCTTTTGTTCAATGTTCGGTACAATAGAGTGTGTCGCGGTTTAAGTAATTCTTTCGTTACTAGTATCTTTAGCCTTGAAAGGCTTTCCAAAAGAGATTACTTTTTTATCTTCATCCATATATTCCTTTTCCTTTTTCTTCAGCGGCGCAGCGTCAGTAAATATATCAAAGACCACCCCGCAATAATATTCTATAATGTCTTCTTCTACATCAGAAAAGAATAATATATTTTTAATATTAATAGAGCAGCTATTTCCTTTAGCAATTCCCTGTGGCATCCAAGAGTGCATATATATAATTTGCTTCCCATTCTCTAAATCAGCTTCAACAACTAAACGCATTGGGTTTACAATTGTTATAGTTCCCTTACTAGCGTCAGCAATTTCAGTAATAATATCATCACCATTTGACATCCTAAAGAATTTTATCTTAGTTTCATTATCCATTTATATTTACCTTATAGGTTGAAATTTTAAACTTCTCTGCATGATATAGTTTAACTCGTTCAGCGTAGTGATTCATCGTGTAGTTTATATAATTATCAGTACGAAGATCATCTGATATATCATAAAGAGTTGCTTTCTCTTTATCTTCTCCGAGTCTAAGACCTCTACCTATTGATTGAAGATTACGAATTTTAGATTTGCTTGGAGACGCGAATATAATATTATGTAGGCGACGAATATTAACCCCAGTAGAGAACACCCCATAAGATGCTACGATGATAGCATCATTTTGAGTCTCAGTAATATGTCTTACTGCTTCTCTATCTTCCGCTTCAGTCTCTCCACAAACGAAAAAGATTTTCCTATTAGGAGTATCTTTAGTCTTCTCTATTATCTTATTATATAATATTCTACCATGTTTATCAATAAATTGAAACAAAATTAATGTATTTCCTTTAAGATCTAAAGAAAGGTTTGTGACAAAATTATTTCTTGATTCGTTAGTTACGATAAAATCGAGCTCTTGTTGGAAGTCCATTTCCTTTACCATTTTACAATATTGTAATGGGTATTTTAATACAAGACATTTAATCTCGAAGTCAGCTAATTGTTTTTTATCAATTAACTCTTTAGTTGTAACAACTTTAACAGCTGGTCCAAAATGACCTTCCAATGTTAGTTTATTAACGATGCTGTCATCAATTGTACCTGTCGTACCAATTCTATATTTAGCATTGGTCATTTTAGTCATTATGTTTGTTAATGACTTGGCTTTGAATCCATGAGCCTCATCGCCAATAACAAAATCAAACTGTTCAAAGAACTTTTTAGGAAACTCAAAAATAGATTGCCAAGTTGAAATAGTAAGTGCTTTAGAAATTACTTTATCTTGACCCTGATAGATTTTCTGAATATGTTTATCGACATCCCAGCCATTAGCTGTTGAATAGTCTTTCATATCCCCATACATCTGTTCAACAAGTGAGATGGTGGGAACAATTAATAATCCTCGTTTACATTCTGACTGAAGAAGATATCGCATTAACATGTATATGATTAGCGATTTGCCTGATGCAGTAGGACTTAACAGAAGAACCTTGCGATACTTTATACTTTTGATGAATCCTGTTATTTGATAGTCACGAGGAACAATAGGAGCTCCTCTTGAACGAAGATTTAAACTTTCTATAAATTTGGTTGCTTCATCATTAGTATAGTTACTGAAAGTTTGTGCAGTAGGGTCAATCTGATAAGAAATATT
>Ga0214206_1000541_pt1 | contig 10055 bp, 9 predicted proteins | sample TroBogEpilimnion_26_FD_153044 | JGI IMG/M metagenome (GOLD analysis project Ga0214206, IMG submission 153044) | Freshwater microbial communities from Trout Bog Lake, WI - 07JUL2009 epilimnion | ecosystem: Environmental > Aquatic > Freshwater > Lake > Epilimnion/Euphotic zone | place: Trout Bog...
TCCAAACCGTTCGTCCGCCGCAAGAAAGCGGAGTAAGCCGTGGCCTCGCTGGCGTCATTCGACCGCAAGAAAGGTGCCGACCGTCCGGGCATCGCAGGCGTGGATGAGGCCGGCCGCGGTTCGCTCTGCGGCCCGGTGATCGCCGCGGCGGTGCTGCTGGACGCCGGCTTCTACGGCGAGCCGGCCTGGCTGCGAAAACTCTCCGGCGCGAACGACTCCAAGAAACTCACGCCCGAGAAGCGTGCCGAGCTCCGCGAAGTCATCGCGAAGATGGAGTCCGAAGGAAAGCTGAAGACCGCCTGGGCAGCCGGATCGGTGATGGAAATCTCGGCGCATAACATCCTCGGCGCCACGCGCCTCGCGATGGCCCGCTGCATCGCCAAGCTGGCCGTCGGTCCCATGGCCCCTCTCTTCGCCGCCGCGGGCACGGAAGGCGAGCTCTTCGGCCGCACCGATGCGCGTACCTTCCTCGTGCTCGTCGACGGCCTGCCGCTGCGTCCTTTCGCCTGGGCGCACGAATCGGTCAAAGGCGGCGACGGCAAGAGCCTCGCCATTGCCCTCGCCTCGATCGTGGCCAAGGTCGAACGCGACCGCATGCTCGTCGAAATGCACGCGCGTTATCCTCAATACGGTTTTGCGACGCACAAAGGCTACGGCACTCCGGAGCACGTCGAAGCGCTGCGCGCCCACGGCCCCTGCGCCGAACACCGCGATCTCTTTGTCCGCACGATCCTCGCCGGCGATCCGCCTCCACCCGAAGCGACCGACGGAGAGTTTAGTTTCGAGTAATTTGTATAGGCAGCACCGCGTGCTGCCCTAGCTGCCTTAGGTAAGGCTGACCGGCCCGGTCAGCCGCGGCCGGCTGCCGCCATCCGCATCCATTACGACCCTTCCTGTGCCGATAACGTCCCTGCGCCGCCGGCGCGTGCGGCCGGCCAGGCCGACCGATATGGTGATTGCTTAGGGCTGGGTCGCCGTCACTGCCATCGCGTGAACTACCTAAAGATCTCGTTCCTCCTCGCCGCCGCCGCGACCGCCACCCAGCTCGACGCGACAATTTACAACATGCAGTGGTCTGGGGCGGCCTATGGCAACGCTGGTTCGGCGACCGGGAGTATGGATTTAAATCTGTCAGGAAAAATTAACATGGCGTCCTCTTTCGATTTCTTCAGCTCCGGCAACGGACTCAATTCCGCCACGATCACGATCAGCGGAACGGGCACGTCGCGTGATGGAACCTACACGGCCGCCGGCGGACACCTTAATACTATTGTCTTCGGTGCCCTCGGCCACGGAGCAGACCTGACCCAAGAAATGGTCGCCCAGGGAAGCGGCACCTTTAATGGCTGGCTTCACTTCTTCGGAGGGACTGCCGGAAACATTGTTGAACCTAGCTTCGGCGACATCACTGATCCAGTCGGTAGCACGGCCCTCCTCAAGCTCACCTTCCTAGGCCTCGGTACGCCGCCCCCCTCCGGCGTCACCGATGTCCCGGCCTGGATGTCTTCGATCAGCGGTGCAAATCAGACCTACGCCACGGGCGTGACGCTGGGCAACCTGCCCCTCGAAGGCGCTCACCATCGTCCGATGCTTTCCTACGACCGCATGGGCAAGGAACACCAGGCATGGGCGACCGGCGACTTCGGTTCCTCCTCGCGCACCCGCGACGCGCATGTGACGACCGGTGAAGCCGGTCTGAACTGGAACGCCGGCCAGAACGGCCTCTTCGGCTTCGCGCTCGGCCACGGCGAACAGAACGCCGACCTCGCCTTCAGCGGCTCCTCCGCCACGAAGGGCGACTACGCGCTCGCCGAGTTCGACTACCGCCCGGGCGGCTCGCAGTGGGTCGTCTCCCTGCTCGGCATGGTCGGCTCCTGGGAATCCAAGATCAACCGCGGCTACACCAGCGGCGGCTCGAGCGACTTCTCCTACGGCGTCGCCGACCTGATCACCCGCTCGGCCCGCCTGCGCGTCGACGCTCCGTCGCTCGCCACCTTCGGCGGCTTCGGCTTCGCCCCCTACGCCTCCTACACCGTGACTCAGACCGTCGTCGGCGCCTACACCGAGACCGGTGGCGGCTTCCCGGCTTCGTTCGACGAGCAAACCCATAACTCGATCGAAGCCCGCGCCGGCGTCACCGCCACCAAGGACCTCGACGCCCAGACCAAGCTCCTCCTCACCGTCGAAGCCATCCACCGCTTCGATGGCGCCGGACCCGGCCTCACCGGTCAGGACGTCACCGGCGGCGTCGCCTTCAGCCTCCCCGGCACCGCACCCCGCAACAACTACGTCCGCTTCGGCTTCGATATCGATCGCAAGCTCAACGAGAACACCCTCCTGAACATCTCCGCCCATACCTCGACCATCGGCGAAGAACAGGACGTCTCCGCCGCGATCAGCATCCGCCGCGCCTTTTAAGCGGCGCTCCGCGCCGCGGGGAACTGCTGCGAAGCATAAGGATCAAGACAAGCCGCCCACCCGGGCGGCCTTTTTGTTGGCGCATTTCACGGGTAGGGTCAGCACTGCGTGCTGACCTAGCTGTATTTTGGTAGGGCTGACCGGCCCGGTCGGCCGCGGGCGCGCGGGCCGCACGCCCCTACCTCACGCACCCGCAGCATCCATCCCGGTTTCCGGTCTCCCTTTGCGTTCATGCCTCTGCCTTGGGTAGGGCCGAGCATCCCTGCTCGGCCGCGGCCGGCCAAGGATGGCCAGCCCTACCTCGATGCACCTAGGACAGCACGCGGTGCTGCCCCTACCTCGATGCAGACGGATGCGATGTCATCGCATCCCTACCTTCTACTTCGCAGCCTGCCAACAGCCCCCCACGGCGCCGCTTAGGCGCGTGCGGTCGCATCCACCAACAACCAAGCCCACGTGGCGACGACGCCGTCGGGGCGGGCGTTGAGGCGATCGTAGTCGCGGAGGAGCGACTTGAGCTCGGTGGGCGAGAAACGGGGATCGCCGGTCACGCCGCTGCGATGCAAGTGGCGGAGAAAATCCAGGGCGCTCGGGTAGATCTCTTCGGACTCGAGCACGCCGTGCGCATGGACCTCGAACTTCGAGCCTTTGAGCAAGGCGAGCCACTGGGCTTCGTCGCGCCAGCGCACGGGGCCTTCGCCGACGAGATCGCGAAGTTCGTTCAGGCAAGGGTCGCACGGGACGCCGAGCAGCAGCCGACCGCCTTCCGGCAACGCAGCCCTCCAGTGACGGAGTACGGCGGCCGGATCGGCGGCCCAATGCAGGAGGCCGGTCGAAGCAAGCGCGTGGGCCTTCTCGATCGGCCCGAACGCATTGTGCACCGACCAGTTCGCGGCAGGCACGGACTGACGGCCCAGTTCCACCATCGCCGGGGAAGCATCGGTGGCGTCCACGTTGACGCCCTGCGCGAGCAAGGCGGACGTCAGGAAACCCGTGCCGGCACCGAGCTCGGTGACGCGGGCGCCGCGACGGAACGGCGCGAAAGCGGCCAGCGCTTCGGCGAAGCGCTTCTGCGGCGCGGCATGCGCGTCGTAGCTCTCGGCTCGTTCGTCGAAACGCATGGGGTCAGGGGGCGAGGAACTCGCGCAGGTCGTGCCCGAGTCCCTCTACAATATGACAACCGACGATGGCTTGGCAAACGCCCTCGGGATTCAGGAGGCTATCCTGCTCGCCGACATAGGCTTCCCAGCCGGGATTGAGCCCCTGACGTCCGTAGGTGATCAGCGAGATGCCTGCGGGCTGAGCGAGGAGGTCCAAGCCGGCCTGGAGGTATTCCTTCTCATAAGGCAACGCGTCGCCGACCATCGGGGCCAGCCCGGCACGCTTGCGGAAATCGGCCAGGGCCGCCGGAGCGTCGGTATCGATCCAACGGCGGAGCCACTTCACCTGGGTCTCGGAATGCTTCCCGCACTTGCCGTGCTCGGAGCAGAACGACGTGAACGGGGCGAAGAGCAGCACCTTGGCCGGGAACTGCACGCCACGGGCGCCGGCCTCGAGCACGAGGTGCGCGCCGAGCGACCAGGCGATGACGGCGTCGCAGCCGGCAAGGTTCTCCGCCGCGCCGACAACGGGCGGGTAGATCAGGTGCTCGGCGTCCGGCGCATGAGCCAAGGCGATGGCCTTCATCTCCTCGAGCGAGACACCCCATCCGCCGATCCAGCCGATCTTCATGCGGTGACGCCCTTCAAGGCGGAGACAAAGGAGGAAAGCACGGTGGGAGAAAGACCTCGGCGGAGCGAGATGCGGATACGACCAGTGCGCACGGGTACCGTCGGCGGGCGGATGGCCGAGACCATGAAGCCCGCGGCACGGAGCGCGGCGGCGTATTTCAAGGTGACGTCGGAATCGCCCAAGATGAGCGGGATGATCGGCGAGTCACCCGAGGGGACCGCGAAGCCGGCTTCGACGAGGCCGTCGCGCCAGGCGTGCGACAAAGCATGGAGCTCGGCGCGCTCCGCCGACATCGCCTTCACGCGCTCGACTGCGGCGAGGGCGGCGGCGGCGCAAGAAGGGGCGAGATAGGTCGAATAGACGAACTCGCCGGCGAAGTTGATCAGGGCGTCGCGCACTTCCGGCGCATGCGAGAGGACGTAGGCGCCCTGCGAACCAAGGCCCTTGCCGAGCGTGCCGACCACGATATCCGCGGCAGCGAAAGCACCCTGGGCCTCCTGCAGGCCGGAACCGGTCGCGCCATACCAGCCCGTGGCGTGGGCTTCGTCCAAGACCCAGCAGAACCCAAAACGCTTCCGCAGCGAAGCCAGGCGCTTCAGGTCGGGGCTATCACCGTCCATCGAGTACACGCTCTCCGTGACGACGAAGATCACGCCGTCCAAGGCCGGCTCCTCGTGGAGCATCAGCTCAAGCGCGTCGAGGTCGTTATGGGCGAAGCGACGCAGGCGGGCGCCCGAGGCCATGATGCCATCGAGCATGCTGGCGTGGACGAGTCGGTCAGCCAGGATCAGGTCACCCTTCTTGGGCAGGCCGCCGAGCACCGCGGAGTTCGCGGCAAAGCCGGTGTTGATGACCAAGCCGTGCTCGTAGCCCTGCCAAGCGGCGAGGGTCTGCTCGAGCTTCTGATGAATCTCCGTATAGCCCGTAACAAGCGGCGAAGCGGAGGAAGAAGCGCCCCACTCGTGAAGCGCGGCCACGCCGGCGGCGACCACCGCCGCATCACGGGAGAGACCGAGGTAATCGTTATCGGCCAGATTGACGCGACTATCGTCCGCGGCGCGGGCGGTCAGCTTACGGCGCAACGAAGACCCTTCGCGCTGGGCGAGAGACTGACGTAGGCGCTGCAGCAGAGCCGCGTTCATCGCGGCAGGAAGTGGAAGCGGGCGGACTTCTCTCCGCGGCCGGACTCGCCGAGCAGAGGGATCCAGGATTCGGCCAGCCCGGCGCGATTGGCGGCGGCGACTTCCTTCGAAGGTTTCTTGATGGCGTTAAGCCAGACGCCGATGGGGCCGTCGTAACGGCGACGCAGGTAGGCGATCGAGAGACGGGCCTGATTGATCGCGCCGAGGCGGTCTTCCACAACCACGATGGCGACCGTCGGCTTGATCGCCGCGGCGAAGTCAGCCCAGTCCTTGCCCTTCGGATCGATCGGCACGGCCACGCCGCCGGCGCCCTCGACGACGCGGCAAGGCGCGTGCGGGACGGCCTTGTAGAGCTTAAGCAGCAGCGCGAGATCGAGCGGCTTGCGGGCCTTCTTCGCCGCGGCGAGCGGGGCGATCGGGGCCGGCAGGGAGATGAGCGTATGGGCCTCGGCCCACTTGCCTGCGGCCTTCTTGGCGTCGGCCGGACGGCCGGCGCCCGCGCCCGACTCCACCGGCTTGATGACCTGCGTGAAGCCGTCGCGGGAGAGGCGACGCGCGAGCAGGCCGGCGACGTGGGTCTTACCCACGCCGGTGTCGCTGCCGGTGACGAAGATGACGGCCATGTTATTTGCAGCCGCAACCGCCGGAACCGCAGGAATCTTCGGCCGCGTTAGCGGCGGCGAACTCGGCGACGCTCGGCCATTCGGCCGGCTTGGCGGAGGCCGGGGCGATCTCGCCGCGGTGGATGCGACGGGCCTCGTCCGGGTGCATCGGGTGCAGGCCAAGGCGCTTCATCAGGGTCATGTCCTCTTCGATGTCGGGGTTGCCGGTCGTGAGGAGCTTCTCGCCGAGGAAGATCGAGTTGGCGCCGGCGAGGTAGCAGAGGGCCTGCGTCTCGTCGTTCATGTTGGCGCGGCCCGCGGAGAGGCGGACCATCGCCTTCGGCATCAGGATGCGGGCGACGGCGATCGTGCGGACGAACTCGATCGTATCGACGAACTTGCGGCCCGCGAGGGGCGTGCCTTCGACGGCGACCAGCGCGTTGATCGGCACGGAATCCGGCTGAGGGTCGAGCTGAGCGAGCTCGACGAGCATCTTCAGGCGGTCGTCGACCGTCTCACCCATGCCGATGATGCCGCCGGAGCAGACCTCGAGGCCGGCCTTACGGACGTTCGAGAGCGTCTGGAGACGGTCATCGTAGGTGCGGGTCGTGATGATCTTCGAGTAGTGCTCGCGGGAGGTGTCGAGGTTGTGGTTATAGACGTCGCAACCGGCCTGCTTCAGGCGGGCGGCCTGCGCTTCGCTGACCATGCCGAGCGTGCAGCAGACTTCGAGGCCGAGCTCCTTCACGCCGGAGACGGTGTTCAGGACGCTGTCGAACTGCTTGCCGTCGTTCACACGGCGCCAGGCGGCGCCCATGCAGAAGCGGGTCGCGCCGCCGGCCTTCGCCTTACGAGCGTCGGCGAGGATCGCCTGCGTCTCCATGAGGGCTTCGCTCTCGAGGCCGGTGTTGTTGTGGACCGACTGCGGGCAGTAGGCGCAGTCTTCAGGGCAGGCGCCGGTCTTGATCGACTTGAGCGTGCAGAGCTGCACGCCGGCCGGATCCTGGTTGGCCTGGTGGACTTGCTGAGCCTTGAAGATCAGCGTGTTGAGCGGCAGGTCGTAGAGCGCTCGGGCTTCGGTGAGGTTGGGCATAGGTAAGGTGGTAGCGGTTAGCGGTTGGCGGTTAGGAAAGATGCATCGGGTAGGGTCGGCACTGCGTGCCGACCTAGTCTGCTTTAAGATTTGAAAGGACGTCGTCCATGGCGAGGCGGACGGCGCGGACGAGGTGCTTCACTTCGTCAGCCTGGATGGAGATCGGCGGGACGAACAGGATCGAGTCGCCGAGGGGGCGGATGACCAGGCCATGGCGGCGAGCGGCCAAGGCGACACGGTAGCCCGCGCGGGTATCGGTCGGCCAGCGCTCCGCAGAGACAGGCTTGAACTCCACCGAGCCGGTGAGTCCGAGCTGGCGGAACCTGCGCACGTGGGCATGTCCCACGAAGGCGGCGGCCATCTCACGGCCGAGAAGTTCGGCGCGTTCGGCGACCTGGCCCGAGGCCAGCATCGGCTTCAGCTTGCGCAGCGAAGCGCGGGCGACGGCGCAGCCGAGCGGGTTACCCGAGAAAGTGTGGCCGTGGAAGAACGTCTTTCCTTCGGAGAACTTGCCGAGGAAGGCCTCGTGGATCTTTTCGGACGTCAACGTGGCGGCCAGCGGCAGGTAACCTGCGGCGAGGCCTTTCGCGAGGCAGAGGAAATCCGGAACGACACCTTCAATCTCCGAGACCGTCAACGCGCCGAGCCGGCCGAAACCCGTGAAGACCTCGTCGAGGATCAGGTGCACGCCGTTCTGGCGGCAAAGGTCAGCTACCGCCTTCACGAAGCCGGCGGGCTGCTGGACCATGCCCGCGGCGCCTTGGACACGCGGTTCGAGGATGACGCAGGCCGTCGTGGCGGCATCGCGCTCAAGGAGGCCCTTCAGCGCGGCCAGCGAGGCGGAGGCGTCGGACCGGGCCACTTGGCCGGCGCATTCAGAATGCACCGGTGCCGGGAAAGTCTGGGCGGCAAAGAGCCAGGGATTGAAGCGGCGATGGAACTCAGAGCGTTCGCCGACGGCCATCGTGCCGAAGGTGTCGCCGTGGTAGGCGCCTTCCATCGAGAGGACCCCGCGCTTGGCTTCCTGGCCGACAAGCTGCCAATACTGGAACGAAAGCTTCAGGGCGACCTCCACGGCGTTGCTACCGTTGTCGGTGTAGAAGCAGCGGGAGAGAGCGCCGTTCGTAAGGCCCGCGAGGTCTTCGGCGAGTTCCGTCGCGATCGGGTGGTTCAGGCCCAGGAGCGTCACATGGGCGACCTTCTCGGCCTGCTCGCGGAGGGCGCGGTTCAGGTCGGGGTCGTTATGGCCATGGACGTTCGTCCAGACCGAGGCGTTGCCGTCGAGGTAGCGCTTCCCTTCCCCGTCGATCAGCCAGCACCCTTCGCCGCGGACCAAGTGCAGCCGGGGGTTGTCCTGGTATTCCCGCATCTGGGTAAACGGATGCCACCCGAAGCGCCGGTCGGCGGCATCGAGGGCGTCCGAGACGGACGAAGCGGCTGTGGCGGCAGTCGGCACACCCCTTATTTAGGGCTCCCGGGGGCCATTGTTAAGCCAGAAGTGGGGGTAGGTTTACAATGACCTAGACCCCCTAAGCGGCATGCGGTTGGCGGCTAGGACATTGCCCCAAGGTAGGGTCAGCACTGCGTGCTGACCTAGTATCTCTTGTTGATACCCGAAGCCGACTCCCGAATGGCCGATTACCTGATGGCCGTCGCCCGACACCTTTCGGCGGCGGCTAGATCAGCACGCAGTGCTGACCCTACCTCGAAACAGCCGGATGCGATGTCATCGCATCCCTACCTGATCCTGATCATTAAGCCTAACCCCCACCCCTGCCCTGCGGACTAGACTTGAGGAGAGCGAGCCGAGGAACCACGCTTCTTTCATGCGACTCGCCCCTTCGCTCGCGGCCCTGCTGACCTTCCTGTTCGTAGCCACGGCATCGTCGTTCGCGGCGGATAGCGCACCGAAAGCGACTCCGTTCGACCAAGCTCAGGCCTTGATGGATTCGCTGCGCACCAAGGCGCTGCCCGCGCCGAAGCCCTTTGGTGAGAACGAACAGGATCTCTTCGAGGCCATGGCCGGCGGCGTGGTGCCGGTCGATCCGGCCTTCTGCGAACGTATCAAGCTGATCGAAATCACCGACGGCCTCCTGCCCGTGCTGAAGCAGCCCATCCCGGGCCTGAGCGAGACCACGTCGCAGCTCAGCGGCAACATCCTCGCCTGCCGCCTCTTCGTGCTGCGCGGGTTGCTCCATTGTCAGCAAGGGAAAGTCGCCGAAGGCCAAGCCTGGCTGCTGAAGCCCCGCCTGATGGCCCGTCGGCCAGGCGCCGACCAAAGCCTGATCCAACTCCTCGTCGCGATCGCCATGGACGCCATCGGACAGCAGGCCGCTGCCAACTACGTGGAAATCTGGTCCGAGGCGGACCGTCTGGCTTACATCAAGTCATCGGAAACCCTCACGCCCCTTGGGGCTCTCCATACTGCCATGCTTCTGGACGGCGACGCCTTCCCGGAAAAAGACCGCATGCGCACCATGATCGTGGAGTTCAAATCCCTCACTCCAGCCCAGCAGCGGGAAAGACTCGGCAAGAACTTGTCTCCGGCCTTCCCGGGGCCGGAATTGCGGAAGGAGCGCGAAGAATTCATCAATCTGCACCTCGACATCATCTCGAACCTGACGCCCGAAAGCTGGGATAAGCTCGTCAAAGATCTCGCCAGCGAACTTACGCCGCTGACCAAGGAGAAGATCGCGGTCTTCGCCTCACGCAACGCCGACGCCAAGAACCGGCTGGAGGTAGAAAAAAGCCAACCGGCCGACAAGGCGCACCCGCGCTTGGCCGGGGAGGAACGGGCGAAAGTTCTCTATCGCGTCCTCATGGGACCTGGCGCCGAAGGCATCGGCCGCAGCCGTCTTAACCAAGACCTGAAAGCCACGCTGCTGATCATGGCCATGCGGAAAGGCGCGGCCTTCGATGACAGCTGCCTGACGAACCTGACCGCCGCCGACGGCAAACCGCTGAAGCTCGGCAAGCATGAGGGCGTCAAAGCCATCCTCTTGCCCGGCAGCGACGCTCCCTTCCTCATCATCGGACCGGTGAAGTGAGGACGCCAGGCGGGCTATCGGC
>Ga0214206_1000544_pt1 | contig 10037 bp, 16 predicted proteins | sample TroBogEpilimnion_26_FD_153044 | JGI IMG/M metagenome (GOLD analysis project Ga0214206, IMG submission 153044) | Freshwater microbial communities from Trout Bog Lake, WI - 07JUL2009 epilimnion | ecosystem: Environmental > Aquatic > Freshwater > Lake > Epilimnion/Euphotic zone | place: Trout Bog...
ATGGAATATGAAAATAACCAGACGGCACAACAAGCGGAAGCTGTAGATAATAATCTTATGCGCCAAAGTGATTCGAGAATGCCAATCTTTATGGAACGGAAATCCTCGGTGACCTTTGGAAAAGGTTCTTAATAATTTTAGGAGATTTAAATGGCTTATCCTACAGTTTCGGCCCCTTACGGTCTAAAGCCAGTTAACCTCATTGGTGGTCGTGTATTTGCTGGTTCTACCCGCATGTTCCCGATCTACAATGGCTATGCTACTAGCTTGTACAACGGCGACGTTGTTCAAATTGGTGTTGGCACAGCAGCAGGTACACTGGTTGCTTCAACCCTAGCTCCAACAACTGCTAACGGTGGTACTGCTGGTACTATCGGTATTTTCGTTGGTGCTGAGTACTCAACAACTGGCGGTCCTATCTACGGTAAGAATCGTTATCAATATTGGCAGGGTGGTACAACTGCTACTGATGCGATTGGTTATGTAGTGGACGATCCTCAAGCAGTGTTCCAAGCAGTTGTATTGTCCCAAGGTTCTAACAGCTCTACCATCCAGTACATTAACCCAGCTTTCGTTGGTTCTAATGCTTACTACTTAGGTAATGCTAATAGCAACACTGGCTCAACAACTACTGGTGATTCATCTGCTGGTATCGCTATTGCTACTACCGCTATCGGTACTGGCGTAGCTAGCCCATTAACCACAACCGCTCCATTCCGTATTGTTCAGCTCGTTACAGCTTCTGCTGTTACCGTCTCCGGTAACGCTACAACTTCAAGCACAACCTTGACTTTGTCTGCTGCTAACACCGCTATTCAAGCAGGTATGGTAGTAGCTGGCCCCGGCATCAATGCTGGTTCCAATACTTGGGTTACATCCGTCAACGGTACTACAGTTACTTTGAGCCAAGCAGTTTCAACAGCTCAATCATCTGCAGTGCAGTTCTCATTCACTGGCTACCCAGAAGCATTAGTAACATGGAACTTCGGTTACCATAGCTACTTCAATGCCACTGGCGTTTAATTAAGGAGCTAACAAATGGCTATTTCACGTGCCCAACTATTAAAAGAGTTGCTCCCCGGTTTGAACGCTTTGTTCGGACTTGAGTACGCTCGCTATGGTGAAGAACACAAAGAGATCTACGAAACAGAGACCTCCGAGCGTTCATTCGAAGAAGAAACAAAACTGTCAGGCTTTAGCGCTGCACCAGTCAAGAACGAAGGCCAAGCCATCGCTTACGACAATGCGCAAGAAGCATGGACAGCTCGTTACAACCACGAAACTATCGCCCTTGGCTTTAGCTTGACTGAAGAGGCAATCGAGGACAACCTCTATGATTCCTTATCAGCTCGCTACACCAAAGGTCTAGCTCGTGCTATGGCTTACACCAAGCAGGTTAAAGCTGCTGCAGTATTGAACAACGGTTTCAACAGCCAAGTTACTTATGGTGACGGTCAGGCATTGTTTTCTACAGCACATCCATTGATCTCTGGTGGTGTTAACGCCAACACTCCATCTACTCCTGCTGACTTGAACGAAACTGCATTGGAAAATGCTGTTATTCAAATCGCTGCATGGACAGATGAGCGTGGTCTTTTGATCGCTGCACGTCCTAAGAAATTGGTTGTTCCACCTGCATTACAGTTTGTTGCAACTCGTTTGCTCGACACTGAATTGCGTGTTGGTACAAACAACAACGACATCAACGCAATCAAGAACAACGGTTCCGTTCCAGAAGGTTACACAATTAACCACTTCTTGACCGCTACCAACGCATGGTTCTTGACCACTGATGTTCCAAACGGACTGAAGCACTTTGTACGTATTCCATTGCAGAACAGCATGGACGGCGACTTCGATACTGGTAACGTTCGTTACAAGTCTCGTGAGCGTTATTCCTTTGGTGTTTCTGACCCATTGGGCGTATACGGTTCATACTAATAGCTCACAAAGCTACAAACCTCGTGAGGGTTTAGCCCCCGCCTTAAAGAAGCGGGGGTTTTTTATTTATAGCACTCTACGCAGAGGCTTTCTAACTCACGTCCGGGATTAACTGGCTCTAACATTTCAATATCTGTTAGACAGCTTTCACGGTATTTAGTTTGTTTTATTTCTTTAAATCCACACCAATTTAATAAAAAATGTAGCGTTTCATAATCCCAACCCATCTTATGTCCGTGGTTGTGAAGCATTCCCATAAAGATGGAACCATCGGTTGGATAGTCTGGTCCAAGATAAGCATTACGGTAGGCATCCAAAAATGCTCTGTCATGCTGTAAATACTTTAAGCACCACAGAGCCAAATCGGGAACCAAAATCCGCATAACTGCGCCGTCATTCATGGCTGTGTAACACTTGCGTAAAAACTCAATCCCATCGTAATAACTTAAGTGTTCTAAAAAGTGACAGTTGTAAATAACCTCCACGTCTTTAAATGGAAAGTGTTTACTTAAATCTACATTTAAATAGATATCTGAGTCTAGCTTACCATCTTCCCAGCCAACGTTAATGTAGCCGGGAAAGATGTTGCCACCGCAGCCTAGATTAAGCTTGGTCATATTTGCCATGCACTGTGCTGATTGTATGGTCATTCATAGTCAATGCCATAGGAGGAAAGCATACAGCACTAAGAGTTTTACAGAATGCCGCAGCCATAGCGCAATCCATACCCATAGGCTGAAATGTCCAAGTACGAATATTAGGAATATCGGCAGTAACAGTTTCCGCTAATGGGTCAAGAATCTCCAAGAACCGTTTAGCTCCTTCTGGACTGATCGTATAACAACAGCTACCAAACAAGTAGTGAAGTTGCATAAACACAGGATCAACTGGATTATTTAAATAATGTTGTTTATTTTTACCCATATGCTCAGGGCTAAACCTCATGCTTACTGGGCTTAATGTTGGATAGATACTAGCAAAAAGCTCGGCATCAAAGTTCCATCCCCAAGCTACAAAATCATATGGATGTTTAGCAGCTTTCATTCCATCTAAAGCTCTCTGAAGATCTTTATGGCATTCAGCATCATCTTCGCAAATTAAAAAGTCTTCGTCACCAGATGCGCATAACTTCCAAAGAGCAATATGGGATAGGGCATTTGCACGAGCATATTTGTTATAACTACCAAATGGCTGTAAATCAGATCCGTCTATGGCATCAAATATCTGAAAATCCATGTGTTGGTTGTTGTTTAAGAATGTATTAAGACGCTCTGGAGTGCGTTTTAAAGATATAACATAGTTCATAAAATCCCTTTCAAAAAGTCCTGCGTTGCTTTTATGCCCTCGTTAACTTCTTTAAAGGCGTCTTTGTACCGATACGTCTTCATTACCCCATCATCCACATATGGGCTAATAAATACCGTATCCCTAAAATAATCCGCATGGTCTGCTAGCCAAACAAAGGTTGGTATCTTGAGCATGGCACTCATGGTTTTAATTGAGCTATCTGCCCCAACCACGGCATGGCACTGCTCTACATAAGATAAGCTTTTGGCAATATCTAAAAAAGTAACAAATTTCAAGTTATTAGACTGTTTTAAATTTAGTATAGTAACTTCTTCGGGTAGACCAAAAAGCATCACATTATATTTATGACTTAATTGATGAATAATATCTGCTGGAATAGTTTTGGTTGCCATACCATTTTTGATATAGGTATCCGCAGAAAATTTACTTCCGCATAAGTGAACGCCAAGCACAGGCTTGCTATCTTCAAACAACGGCTTTTGCTTTGGGAATGGGTTGTAATTAAAGTACTTTGTCCTAGGCAAAGACTCCATAGGAGTTTTTAAACCCATGCCTCTTAACAAATCTAACTTTTGAATGTCATTTTTGTAATAAAACGTGTATTCTGGTTTAATCCCCAAAGACTTTAAAAGCTCCTTAGCTCCCTTGTAATGATTCATCATGCAATAACGAGCCTTCTTATTTAGCACCATAAAAGGCAAATGCTGAAGAGTATCCCCAACTCCTCCTTCGCTATAAAAAAGCAGATTATTTTGCTCTTGCATCTAAATCCCGCTTGATATTGGAAACGACATTGTCCCAATTATTAAACTTATCTTGACGATAAATGGTAAAGCTAGGATACCAAGGGGAATCTTTGCGGTCTTCTAGCCAGCGCCAGCAAGTATCAAAACGGTTTAGCATCCAAACCTCTTTGCCCATAGCGCCCGCAACATGAGCCGTTGAGGTATCTACGGAAATAACTAGATCTAAGTTTTCAATAATGGCGGCAGTATCTGAAAAGTCCTTAACCTCACCCATCAGATCAACCATAGGGAAAGGTAGTTCTTTTGCCCCAAACTGCAAGTTAAAAAACTCAACATTTGGGTTGTAGATTTCGGCTAGTTTTTCAGGCTTAATATTGCGTCTTTCGTTAACTGCCCAGATCTCAGGTTGGTCTGCACGGAATCCACCTGACCAAACTACGCCAACCCGTAGCTTAGTTTTTGGACCCATCATTTCCGCAAATTTGGAAACGTTTACAGGGTCAGCTTTAAAATACGGCTCATAGGGGATGTTATGTACCCTAGTCTTAAAGACATATGGGAGCGACATCATAGGACACTGATAGTCATATTCTGGAATAAACTTAGGATCAGCGTTAATAACGTCTATTTCGGGCATAGAGCTTACCAATTTAACTATCTCTGGCTTGACCCCTGCAATAATTTTGGCGGCTCCTGCAGCCTTTAATTGCTTTGCATAACGGATAAATTGGATGGTATCGCCTAGTCCCTGCTCATGGACGATATAGATGGTTTTGCCTGTTAAATCCTCGCCATTCCAAACTCTTGGTAAAGCAGCTGGTCGGTACTTGTTTTTCCATCGTTCCTCATGTCCTTGCCAGCCTTTTTCTAAATCACCCTTTAAAAGATATACAAATCCAATATTGAACTTAGAATCTGTCTGTTCTGGATTGAGTTCTATGGACTTTTTGAACGCTGCAATCGACTCATCTAAACGCATCAATACATGTAGGGTAAACCCCATGTTGTTATAAATGACGTAATTATTTGGTTCAATCTTGACGGCTTCCTGACAAGCCGCTAAAGCACCCTCAAAATCTTGAATAGATTGGCAGCAAAGACCCATATTATTCCAAGCATGGAAGTATTTAGGGTTGATTTTTAAGGTTTTTTTATACCAAACAATGGCTTCATGGTACTGATTTGTCTCTTTAAAACAGTTAGCCTTGTTGTAATGACCTTCTAAAAACCGTGGATTTAGCTTAATTGCAGCGTCATAATCGTCCATAGCCAGATCAAATTGTTTCATTTGCTGGTAAATATTGGCTCGGTTATTAAGAATTGCAGGGTCTTTTTTGATTTTTAAAGCTTCGTCAAATAAAAGAAGTGCATCTATGTGTTTGCCATGTTCACTGAGAATGATTCCTTTTAAGATTAAAGCATCAAACTGATTTTGAGCAAGCGTTAATATCTTGTCGCATTCGTTTAAAGATGCTTGTGCTTGCCCTTGATTTTTTAGCGCTAAAGCTCGGTTGTAAAGGGCCTGAACCTGATTCGTGAGGTGTTTGTTCATTTGCCCGATTGTATACGAAATTATTTTGCAAACGCAATTTTTCGTGTAGAATTACAACATCTGGGTGATTCACCTATTCCACCACTGCCCCAGCAGACGATGCAAAGATCGGGATAGGTACTTTTGCATAAGGAGTCCATTATGGGACGTAGTACATTTGAAGGTCCAGTTCTATCTGGTGATAATCGTTTTGGCCCACAACGTGATGTTGGCTACATGGCTTTGTTTCAACAAGCATTTTTAGATTTTGCTGTTACTCAACCAAACACCGCTAACTACGGTGGCGCATCTGGTACTTTTGTTACTTCTGAAAACATTCCTAACGGTCCAGCAACTATTTGGACACCACAAAGTGGTAGCTACAGCACCAATGGTCCTACCGTTGCGACTGCCCCAACAGCTGATACTTCAGGAACCATTTATCGTGGTGTATCTTTTTTGATCCCACAAGGCTCAAATATTTATTCTCTTGATATTGACGTTGGCACATTGCCAACTGGTGGCGGTGTAACTGCTACTGCAATTCAACCATACGTTTCTAACCAGTTTGCAACTACTGCTGGCGTATATGCAACCTTTGGTTCTATTACTGCAGTAGGTCGTACAGCCTGTACATTTACTGGTACACAGTTGGATAACAGCTATGGTACATTACAAGACGTTCAAAACATTCAGCCCGGTCAGCAACCTACATGGTTTAGCCAAGTTGTTGTAACTTTGAAAATTACTGCAAGCTCTTTAACTACTGTATCTGCTGGTCAAATTGCTGTGTCATTACGCTACATACAACAAGATATGAACATTGGTAATGCGACAACCTACCCATACGGTAACTTTGACTAATTAATTCCCTAGGGGACTTCGGTCCCCTTCTTTAAATTTTAGGAGATTAATATGGCACAAAGCCCAAGTGGAATACCGAGTACTAATAATTCGGTAATGTCGATTACCCGTTCAGGTCAAACTGAGCCTTTTGATTTACAAGTAGCACGTGGTCAAATTGCTGGTCATCAAACTGTAAGTATTTTTGGTTATCAAGCAGCCGTAACTGCAACATCTATTCCTATTTGGGAAAATGCTACAACTTACACTTTCCCAACTACAGCTACAACATTAACTTGTTCTAGCACATCTGTAACTGATGTAAGCCCAGCCGCTTTTATTATCAATGGTTTAGATGCAAACTTTAACCCAGTTTCTGAAGTTGTTGTATTAAATGGAACAACTGGTGTAACAACCCAAAATAAATATTTAAGAGTTAATAGTTTAAATATGGTTGGCGTAGCTTCTGGTCAAACTTCTAACGTTGGAACAATTACCGTTAAGCAAACTACCAATATTCTTGCCCAAATTAACGCTGGTATTGGTAAGTCTCAAAGCACAATTTATACAGTACCAGCTGGCAATACTTTCTATTTAGACTGGGTAGAAGTAAATACTTCAAATAGTTATACTGGCTCTACTATTGTTACTTACAACGTACAAGTTGGCAACAACCTTACTGGTGTAAGTTATAGTCTGTTGCAACAACCATTCGTTTCTATATACACAGCTAATAGGTCTTCAGATCCATTTATGTATCAAGAAAAATCTGATGTTCAATGGCAATTAAAAACAAATACTGGAAGTATTGCAGCTGGCGTTATTGTGATTGGTAAGTTAATTTCTAACGGTAGCTAATATGGCAACTAAGAAAAAAGGCCCATCACTTGCAGTTGGTAGAGGTGAAAAGCTCCCAGTATCAAAAGGTGCTGGTCTTACCGCCAAAGGTCGTGCAAAATATAATCGGGAAACGGGGTCTCATTTAAAGGCTCCGCAACCTGAAGGTGGCGCACGTAAGAAGTCTTTTTGTGCAAGGATGTCTGGTATGCCCGGTCCAATGAAGGATGAAAACGGCAAACCGACCCGTAAAGCAGCTAGCTTAAAGCGTTGGAAATGTTAATATGGACTATATGCTTCAATTTTGGAATGCTGGTTTAACACTAGTACTAGGTATTATGGGTTATTTTATTAAAGAGAAATTTAACGATTTAGATCGCATTTCTATTCTTGTTAACAAAACCCGTGAAGAAATAGCCCGTGATTACATTACCAAGATTGAAGTACGTAATGACATGGATCAAATTATTAACCGTTTTGACCGCATTGAAGCTAAACTAGATAGGTTCATTGAGGGGCATAAGTAATGCCAAGCAAGAGTAAAAAGCAACATAATTTGATGGAAGCAGTAGCGCATAATAAAGCGTTTGCTAAAAAAGTAGGAATTAAGCAGTCGGTTGGTAAAGAGTTTGCAGCAGCTGATAAGGGTAAGAAGTTTGGTTTAGGTGGTGGTGTTGGCGTTACTCGTGGCGGTAAAGGTATGATTAACCGTCAAGAGACAAGGTCTGGAAGCATTTTGGGGCAACAAAAAAGTGTTCCAAATGTTAATTTAAACAAATACACTGGCAAAAAAACTGGTGGAAAAGTTAGGAAATAATCATGGCAATTAAAAAAGTATCTCAAAAAGAAACAATGGGTCCAATGACTATGGGCAAAGTTAAGACTGGCGCTCCTAGTATTGACGGTATTGCAGAGCGTGGCAAGACAAAGACCAAGTATCCAAAGATGGCTGGTAACACAGTCGGTAACGGTCCTTGCATTAACTGCAAATAATCATGGCATACACTGAAACTGGCAAAGAGAAAGCCAAGCGTGAAGCCTACATGAAGGCTAACAAAGAGCGTGGCATTCGCCAAGAGGCAGAGCGGGACTATAAAATGTTTGGCACAACCGAACAGAATATTCCCAATGTAAATCCAATGGGTGATGTAACAACGCCCGCAGCAATGAAAAAAGGTGGAAAAATTATGGAACACAAACACAACGTAGATCATGTAAAACATCACTATGGCAAAGATCACGACCATATGCATGAGCAAGATAAAGTTGCCAAGCATTACGGTCACGAAGATCACAAAATGCATCACGAGCATGTAAAAGCTATGTGCGGTGGTGGCTACATGGGTAAAAAGGCGAAGTAATGCGAGCCTCTCGTGGGATGGGTGCAATAGCTCCATCCAAGATGCCCAAAGCAAAGACCATTGTTCGGAAAGATAATCCAGACGATGTGACTATGTACAAAAAAGGCGGAGAAGTCTGGGATAAAGCTCGTCCAAAAGGATTAGGCAAGCCTAAGAAGCTATCCCCTGCTAAGAAGGCTAGTGCGAAAGCTATGGCTAAAGCAGCAGGTAGACCATATCCTAACCTAGTTGATAACATGAGAGCAGCGAGGAAAAAATAATGGCAGAAAAATGGATTCAAGAAGCTATTAAAAAACCCGGATCTTTGAAAAAAGAATTAGGCGTAGCAAAAGATAAAAAGATTCCGGCAGCCAAATTAGCTGCAGCTGCAAAGAAACCCGGCAAGGTGGGTAAGCGGGCTAGGCTGGCGGAAACCCTAAAAGGTTTTAAAAAGTGAGTTGGGCTATCCATCTCTATTTCCTCAAGGGTGTATGCCTAGGGTTTGAGATAGTAGATGGAAAAGATACCAATACATTTTTTATCATAGACTTATTCATTATTAGGATCGGATTAGAAATTGAAAACGCTAATAAAAAAAGTACTAAATCTCTTTAGAAAGCCAGAGGAAGAAGTTGTATTTCCTAAAGCAGAGATTGCAGCTTGGCCTTTTCCTGTTGAGCAAAAAAAGAAACGCCCACAGGTAAAAAAGGCTACAACTCGTAAACAAGTTGTTAAAAAACCCGTTGCTAAAAAAGCAACCAAAGTTGCTAAAAAGGCTAAGTAATGGCTACTTCAGGCACAGCGCTATTTAACTTAGACATGGGCGACCTCATTGAGGAAGCCTTTGAGCGTTGTGGTCAACAAGTACGCTCTGGTTACGACTTTAGAACAGCCTCCCGTAGCGTTAATATGCTCACCATTGAGTGGGCTAACCGTGGTATTAATTTGTGGACAATCGAACAAGGTCAGATCCCAATTAATATTAATGGCGGTCAAATTAGCTATCCTATTCCCGTAGATACCATTGATTTATACGATCACGTCATACGTCAAGGCTCAGGCCAAAATCAGGTCGACATTAACATCACACGGATCTCCGGGGATACCTATTTAACAATCCCTACCAAGAACGCCTATGGACGTCCTATTCAGGTTTGGATTGATCGCCAATCAGGTAACGTAGATGCTACCCCAGTTACTTCAGTAGCAAGCGGATACCCTATCAGCGCTACCGATACCACTATTTATGTAACCTCTACCCAAAATCTACGGACGCAGGGATACATTAATATTGATGGCGAAACCATTCTTTATCAGAATATTGGAACGGCTAACTCAAGTAATGCTAACCAGTTATTAAATTGCTATCGTGGTCAGAACGGCACGACTGCCGCTACCCACTCAGCAGGATCTTTGATTTATAACAATTTCTTGCCCAATATCAATATTTGGCCTACTGGTAACCCCGGAACTCAATATACCTTCGTATAC
>Ga0214206_1000547_pt1 | contig 10001 bp, 15 predicted proteins | sample TroBogEpilimnion_26_FD_153044 | JGI IMG/M metagenome (GOLD analysis project Ga0214206, IMG submission 153044) | Freshwater microbial communities from Trout Bog Lake, WI - 07JUL2009 epilimnion | ecosystem: Environmental > Aquatic > Freshwater > Lake > Epilimnion/Euphotic zone | place: Trout Bog...
TGCTTGGAGTTGCAACACAGGTTTAGTTTCAAGTTGTTTTTCTAACTCCGCAGTTGGCAATTCATCTTGTTTATAAACAATCCTTTCTTTGGCTTGTTTGTAACCTTCAACACCAACTGCGAGTAGACCAGCAAGGCCTAATGTTTTAGTAAAAGACCTACGACTTGCTTTTTCCATTTTTAACAACCTTTTTAGCAGGTGTTTTAGCAGCAGTACGTTTTTTCACTGGAGGTTTTGTTTCTGGAACACTCGCCGCAACAGCATCAAGTTGTCTTTCTGACAAAGCACCATCGTCTTTTTCATACTTTGGTTTTTCTTCTTCTTTGAAAGCATCTTCAAGTTGTTGTGGTGTTGGTTTAACCAACAACTCATACTCAATGGTAACTAGTTGTTCTTTTTCAGGACCTAGTTTAACCAATGGTTTGTCTTCTTCAACAGCGGGACCGCCACCAGAAGTAGTATCACCTAACGGTGCAACAACAGGTTCTGGTTGTTTTTCTACAGGCTTTGATTTGAAAAATCCAAATAGTTTACTTAACATCTTTGATACTTTCTAATAGAGCTTCAAACTCTTTAAATTCTGCAACTTCTTCTTGCAGAGATTGGTTGTATTGAACTTTAGCCATGCGTTTGATAATCTTTTTAGGGATTTTCAATTCATCATGAGCCAAACCTACGATATCACCCATTGATTGTGAGGTTGACTTTGCACGAGCCAAACAAACAACAATTTCTTCAATGTAACCTTTGAGAGCCTTTAGTTGTTTCTCATCAAAAGTTCCGTATAAAGTTTGCACTTGATTAGTCATTATTTAGACCTCCCTGGATCTTGCCAACCACACTTAGAATGTCTTCATTTGTGGCTACGTTTCCGTTTAGCAAGTTAATCATAGTCAATTCAACTCCGTCTGGATTTTTACCAGAGAAAATAACCGACACTTGTTTTGGATTTACCCAAATTGGATTGCCTGTTTCGGCATCAGTAAAATGTAACAACATATTAGTGTGAACTCAATTTAGTTTCGATGGTAATCCAGTATTGAATATCATCTTTTGTGTTTTTAAAGTGTGCAAAACCCTTGAACGAGATTTGTACGTCATAAGAACCTGCAACCATCTTAATGTTTTCTGTGTTAAAGACCAACTTGAAAGTATGGCCATTACCATCACCAACTTTAATGGCATTTGTGTGTGCAGAATCGTCTTTCACATCACAAGCAACAAGTTCCACAGTTTCACCATCAGAACTCAAAGCAATGTTTGGTGATGATAGAACTGCTGCAGCCTTCATGATAGACTGATAATCAGTATCTTGCAAGGTGAAGGAATAATCAACTTGTGTTAGTTTGATTTCTTTGTCTGGTGCAGCAACAATGGTGTCTTTTGAAGCCTTACGATACTTCAATTTATTACGACCTGCTTTGAAGATAACATTAGATGCATCAAAGTCCAAATCAACATCACCACTGAACATGGAATGAACAGACAAGAATTGGTTCAAATCATAGACACAGAAGTCTTCAGGAAAGTCATCTTTCAAAATGGCCTGTGCAAGGACAGATTTACCAGTGGAGATTGTGGTAAGTTTGTTACCTTTTCTGAACTCCAAATTCTGGTTGATTGATGAAAAGTTTTTAAGTACGCTCAAGGTTTCTGTTGATAGTTTCATTTAGTTTCTCCATTATGTAAAGTTTCTTTAGAATAGATTATATCATGTTCATAAAGAAACATCAAGCAGCACATAGCATGTGCTAAGTGATGAATACCGGATTCCGGATCATCTTGTTCGCCACGTTTCCAAGCCCATACATGTCTTTGTAGTGCATCAAAATACCTACGCTTAGAATCTGGAACTTTTTGCCAGTTGTCACGTTCATATTTCTGTGCACCAAAGGTAAGAACCTTTACGGTTTCTTCTAGTGCAAAAGGTGGCAGTAAACCATATTCTAGTTTACCACCATCAAACTTGCGACCAGGTTCTAGGACTTGAGTGGACACAGCAACCGGAACATTGATAACCGGTGTGTCATCGTCACTGTTGCGATATCCAGTATCAGTCATTACATTTCTCCAACGTAGTTTGCAACAGCAGGCATGTCACCGTGGAAGTGATAGGTACCAATGTGTGCAGTTCTCATCCATGGACACAAGAAGATTTGACCACCCATCTTACGCCACATTTGACAGAACATATAATCTTCTGACAAATAACGGTCTGAACCACCACCAGTGATAGAATCTTTTGTATCAATCACAGTATCAAAGAATGCGTGAATGTAACGTGAACCATCAAAGTGTGCTTGACCAACGTGATCTGGTTTGTAACGAATCATTGGATATGCTTCTTCCATTTTGGTGAAAACTTCACGTTTAACCATCATGAAACCAGTACCAATTTCTAATACATCCAAAGGCTCCGTTACTGAGAATTGTGCAGTACCTTTAACAGGGTTAAACACAAAGTCACCAACAACCTTTTCTAGTACACCAATATCGATTTCGGGATTCTTTTGTAGTGCTTTAACAGCAGAGCGCCATTTGATTGCTTTCTTGGGATATGGGCCACCAATAACATCTTTATCCAGAGCCAACATTGCGATGACATCCTGTGGATTAAAGTTGATGTCTGAGTCAATGAACAACAGGTGAGTACACTCAGAACGATGGATAAACTCATCGACCAAATAGTTACGAGCACGAGTGATTAGTGATTCATTGAACAAGAATGAGAATTTGACTTGAATGCCATACTGCATACAAAGTCCTTGTAAGTCCAAACACGCTTTCATGTATAGACCGTGATTCATACCACCATACATCGGGGTGGCAACGAAGATACTATACTTTCTTAGTTCTTCTGTTTTAATTGAAATTTCCATGCGGACTCCTAAAAAGTGTAAACCATTATTGACAAAACCGTATAGAATTGTCAATAATGGTTTACGTTAAGTTAATTAAGCAGTCAAGGAAGCGCCAGCAGACAATGCAGTGCGAACCAATGCTTTAGTTGGTGTACCAAGACGATACACGTTGATTTTCTTACCGTTAACTGTTTTGGTGTTTGTGTAGATGCAGTGACCTTCTTTGCGAAGTTCTTCAATACGTGCAGACACATTTTGAATACCAAAACGGCGTTGTGCAGCCTTAACGGTGAAAGTGTTGTAACCCTCTGTTTGCTTCAATGCGTTCAAGATGCGGGTTTTTGCGGATAGATTGCTCATAATATAACTCCTAATAATTTAAAAAAACTCTCTTGCGAGAGAATCAACATCATACTATTATGTATGTGAGATGTCAAGCATATTTGCGGTATACTTGAATTATCTGCCAACTTGTGGCAAATATTTGGCCTTGGTTTCTTCCCAGGACAAATAGATTAGGTCATCATAGAATAGGTTTTCATATGATACCGTATTTTTCTTTTGTAGTTGCCGAATTCGGCCTTTGGCGTATTTGGTTTTCCAAATGTTTGCTAACGTTTCTTCGGACGTATCAAACGATTTAACCAAATCAGCATCTCCAATTTCTTTGCGGAGATATTCATTTGTGTTATTGTACAACGGAGAAAAGTAAATTCCACGTTGATGTTCTGTGCGAATCAATTCTTTTGGAATACCAAGTTTAGAATATGCAAAGTTCAATGAACGATTCTTGTGGTCACGTTTCAGTGGAAGTCCTTGCATGTTTTTTGCTTCCCACCACTCAAAGTACTTTCTTGTGTGGTTTTCTTTGATCCATTTGTAGACCATGTTAGCAGTTGTGCGCTTAGGCTCAAAAGCAACAGACCCACTAGAAAATCCCATCTTCTGCCAATGTTCCAAACCATCATATTGAGAAAGCCCACCGGCTTTGGTCTTTCCGTAGAGTGACGTTGTAGTAACGCCAACAAGAGTGTCTCCATAACGAACCTTCCAATCTTTTTGAACTGTGTCAGCAAGGCATAACAATGCCAACAATTTACCACCCATGTAATTATACCCAAGTGGTTGCAAAGGCACAATCGTAGAACCAATTGCAGTATGGTTAATCATACCTTGTTGTGTCTTAACATCTCTAGACCAACCAATTGCATTATCTCTTGGTGTCAAATCCAAGAAGTCGGAAGAAATGCAAATAACACCAAGATACTTACCTGAACGTGCATCAACAACGGTGTAAAATAGATTACGACCGATGTTAGAATTGTTCTTCATTGTAGACGAAAATGTACGAATGGCATTCCATGTTTCTGCCAATTCACCATTATATAACTGTAAAATTGGTTCCAGTTTTTCATAGTCATCTGGTGAACTAGGCATCCAAAAGTTTTTCTTAACTTTTTGGATGATTGCCTTTTGTTCCAGGTTAAGCATTTCAGGCGTTTCACCCAACATCTCTGCCAAAGGATTAGTCTGACCAACAGGATAACGTTCTTTAACTTCACACCACTTTTGATATAGTGTGTATTCTTTTACGTCCATCTGTGACGCATATGTCAAATCTGAAATGAGTGTGGACTTTAATTCGTCCACATCAATATGTTCATGAGTGGAGTTGTTTTCCTGCCACTCATTCCATTGTTTTTCAACGTGCTCTAACGGAGTTTTTGCCATTCTTTTGTTTCGCTTGTTTCATCATAAGTGCTTGATATTGAGCCATTTTCCTAATAACCTTGTTTCTCTTATCGAGTCCAGATTTTAGTGCCAATGGTTTCACACGGTCAGTATACACTATTCCGTTCATATGGTCAAGCTCATGCAAGAAACATCGTGCCGAAATACCAACATATTTTGTGGTATGTTCAACTCCGTGGAAATCTTGGTATTTTACCGTAATTTCTGCCGGCCTGGTAATGCGTAGACCTAACAATGGGAAAGATAAACAACCTTCTAGCATGTGGGATTCACCAGAAGATTCGATAACTTCAGGATTAAAGTGTGCTACATAATCATTGCCGGCACCCATAACAAAAACACGATGACGGAATCCACATTGGTTTGCGGATAATCCAACACCATTATTCTTCTTACAAGTTTCCACAAGAGATGATGCAAAGTCATTTGGATTAACGATTGCATTATCAAAGTCAAAATGTGGCATAACTTCATGTAGAATTGGATCATCAGGAGAAACCAAGTCAAACGTTTCAATATTTTCAACTCGTGCTGGTTGTACGGTTGTTAATGCATCCGAGGTGTCAATCTTAAAGACACCATCAATCAATTTCATTTCAGTCATTTAGTCACCTGTGAGAAGTTATTCTTCTTTTCAAATTTAATAATGGACCTAAACTTTTCAAAAAGTTGGTCACCCTTGTGGCTGATAACAAATATATTTGTATCGTTGCCCATTTCATGAATCAATTTTAAAAATTCATCTGTACCTACACTATCTAGGCTCGAATCAAACACTTCATCCAGTATCAATAGATTGGTATTTGTCGAGTTCTTCATCTTAGCAATTTGTCTCCATGTAAACAGTAATGCTAAGTCAATACGCATCTTTTCACCTTCGGAGAAATTAGCATAACTGAACTCATCACGGTGGCGTGACTTAATCGTTTCTTCAAAGTTCTCGTTTAGGTTAAAGTTGACAAAGAAGTCCATGGCTTTCAAATACTTGTTTACCAACTTGTTGATGATAGGCAAATATTGTTTAATAATCTTTGTCTTAATGCCATTGTCTTTCAACAATGACGCTGCGTATTCATGGTAATGTTTTTCAATCGAAAGGTTTTCTTGTTCTTTAACCAAAGACGCCAACTCAGACTTTAAGTCTTTCAACTTTTGGTTATCTTCTGTCAAGGTATCTTTCTGCTTAGACAACAACTCTATCTCTGCATTAAGTTTTTTCGTGTAATTAATAATGGCAGAAATGGTTGAGTTGTGTTTAACAATCTCATTGTTGTGTTCAGTTATGTGCTTGGATATTTTAACAATCTCACTCAAACGGTCTTGCAACTTAGTATATTCTTTGTTAAGTTCTGTTAGACCATCTTTTTGCAATAAAACTTTGGCCGAATGCTCATTGATTTGTTCCTGTTTAAAGGTTTCATCAAGTGCTTGTTTACATGTCGGACAACTATCATTGTTGTGATAGAATGCAATATCTTTTTCCACCTTCTTGATGGAAGTTTCAATCTTTGCTTCTAATTGAACCAGTTTCTTACTCTTGTTTTCAACAGTGGCTTTATCTTCAATCTTCTTGTTTAGTGCATCAATGTGTTTTTGTATTAACGAAATATCCTTAGTCAATTGATCCAATTGTTTTTGGTTTGTTTCAATTTCTTCTTTCTTGTTGGCAATCTCCGACTCATTGTTCTTTTTACTTTCTTCAAGGTTCTGCTTCTGCATTTTAATCTTCTCTGAAGATAATTCCATTGCATACTTGTTTTTGGTAAAGTTGTCTTTGATAGATGCCATTCGGTCTTTAATCAAACCATTCATTGACGTAAAGATTTGGATATCCAACAATTCTTCTATGATTGTTCTGCGGTCAGCAGGAGTCAACTGCATAAAAGGAACAAAGGATGCTGAACCAAGAATGACAATTTGCGTGAATGACTTATAATTGAACTTGAGAATAGATTTCTCTAAGAAGTCTTGGTAGTCTTTCGCCTTGGCATCCTGGTTCAGCAAAATACCGTTGCAATATATTTCAAATGTATTTGGTTTGATACCACGAACAATTTTATATGATTTTTTGCCGATGACAAACTCAACCTCAACTACAGTATTTCCAGTGTTGATTGAGTTTACAAGATTTGGTTTATTAATTTTACGGAATGGTTTACCGAAAAGACCAAAACAGATAGCATCCAAAATGGTACTTTTGCCTGCACCATTACTTCCAATAATAAGAGTATTGGCTGATTTGTCCAATTTGATTTCGGTAAACGAGTTACCTGTACTCAAAAAGTTTTTCCATCTTATAACTTGGAATCTAATCATGTTTGTTCTAAATTCAATGCCTCAACATATAGTTCACGCATCATAGTTTTAAGTTTACCGTTATCAATACCATCATTTTGAAGACCATCCACATACTTGTTTATGATTGTGATTGTGTCTTCTGCTTCATCTATTCTATCACTTTCGGAGTCTTCTGTCAAGTCAATTGCATCTTCCACAATGGTAATATCGAGTGGATTAAGGTCATAAATCTTATTCATAAACTGGTCAAACAGAAACGGATTAGTCTTTTCAACTACCACAACTTTGACATAAACACCAGCACATGCACTTAGGTCTTTGTTCAGGACATCTTTTATGTCTTGGTTTTTATCGTCATAGATTATCCGGTGAAACATGATGTTAGGATTTGGAATAAAATCCAACTGACGGGAATCCACATCAAAGATATGGAAGCCACGTACATCAGAATAGTCCTGCCACGTAAGTTCGTAAGGGTTTCCAAGATAGAAAATGCCACCATTACTAGAGCGATGGTGATAATGACCGCTAAAAGTGCAGTCGAAACGGTTAAAAAGTTCACGATTTAGTCCTTCTTCAGATGGCATACCACGATGCATGGCAAAGCCAGCAATTTCAAAATGTCCCATGCAAATATCTGCTGTTGTTTCTTTCAGCGTTTCCATGGAATCTTCATAGTTTTCTGGACATATCCAGGGCATCATACAGATTGGTGTTGGTCCAATATAAACTGTGGTAGGATGGTCAATCACATTAATGTTGCCATATTCACGCAACAATAGGTCTACAGAATTTACTTCATTGGTATTCTTGTAGTATGTGTCGTGATTGCCTGCCAACATGTGCACCTTGATGCCTCTGTTGCATAGAGGATCAAAGAACATTTCTTTGGCACGTTTTAAGGTGTAGAAGTTGACATATTTTCTACGGTCAAAAGTATCTCCGAGAATGAGTACATGGCCAATCCTATTAGCATCAAGAGCAGGAAAAAAAGTATCTTTATAAAATTTTTCATAGTAATCCAGAAAATGAACCGAATCATTTCTAGCCCCAAAATGCTGGTCCGTAATCACCGCCACTTTCATAGTCATTCATTACCCTATCATACAATCGTAATACACGTTTTCTGTAATCAAACCCTAACATCCCCGATTTTTGTCCTTCGGCATATGGAGGAGTTCTACCAAAATCGGTATATTGTGCAGCAGTTAAGTCTATACGCACATTATTCTTATCAATACACCACCAATGCCAAATGTCTTCGTCATCTAGACCTCGGTACATATGCATGTTCTCCGGTCCAAATATCTTGTATAAACATCCTGCGGCATTATGGCAATGCCCAAACGTCCTATTTGCCATGTTTCTTACAACCCATTTCTTAGGAAGTAAGTCATATGACAAATTTTTCATTATCAACTCTGAAACCTTTTTTAGGTTTTCTTCATTATAGTCCAGAATACTCATGTTTTAGGTTTGCTGGTTGCGGTAAGTACACGTTGGCGCAATTCAGTGGTGCTAAAACTATGTTGACGAGAATTGAAATAAACTTCCATCGGTAAATTATGACCGGTAAAAGCCTTATCTCTATACTCTTCACCAATAATTCTAACATCAATTGGATACGATGTCAATATGTCCATGAGTTCTTTTTCAGTGGCATACGGTATAATTGAATCCACATATTTGCAGGCATCCAATTGGATGAATCTTTCCAGTACCGATTGTACCGGTTTGTTTTTTTCTGCTCTGTCTATTGTCGGATCGGTTTGTAATCCAACAATTAAGTAATCACATTTTGTTTTGGCTTCTTTCAACATCATCACATGACCGGCATGAAACAAATCAAAACATGAACAAGTAAAACCAATTTTCATATTATTCCTCTAAGAAGTTTTCCAATCCCTTAGTTTTTTTGGTAACTTTCTTTTCCTCTTTTTTCTTTTGTTGACCTTCTTCATAGGTTTCTATGAACTCAGCAATGTTGTCATACAGTTCAAACTGTCTTGATCCACCACTCTCTGTCTCCAACATCTCAAATTCGTCTAGGATGCCTAATTGTTCAGTGGCCTTATACTTGACATACAATTGTTTCTTTTCTTTCTGGATACGTCTAAGGAACGCATAGTAGATGATCTGTGTGAAGTAAGCAAAAGGGTTCTTAGATTTTGTTGGGTCAAAGTTCTCAAAATACATGAGGCAGTTCTCAATGCCATCACCAATCATGTCTTCTCTGTGTGGATAGTTTATGAAGTTTGGTTTGTGTGACAGGCCTTCGGCAATTTTCATCCAACATTCACCAATATAATTTGGAATTGGTTCTTGTGGATTAGTTTCTTTGCGTTGCTTGTATTCAATTAATGCCTGTAAAAAGTCGGCATTGTTAATATAATGTTTAGTGCTCATTTCATTTATACCATAATTATTGTTGACAAAAGGGCTTGACAAGTGTTAAGGTCTCGGTGTTGACCATTGAAATTAATGAATTGTCTTTTCTTCTGGATCCATTTCAGCAAAAGCTTGAACAAAAAGGGACTTGATTCTTTCTTGTAGGTCGGTTTGCACTTCTTGTTCAAACTCTCCTTCCGCCTCCAAACGTTTCAAACTATCCACAGAGTTCTCATAATATTCGGTGAACTCATCGTTTGGTGAAAGCGTAAACAAAATCTCATTTGGTGATATCACAACTTCATTGTTGTTTAGCAATTCTGCTGGAAGAAAATATTCCATAATAATGTGTTTGACTGGACCTTTTTTATGGATCTCAAACGCCATTGGATTATTTAGCAATATCTTCTGGTTGCCCAAATCTTCATAATCACAAATAATATCCATTCCATTTTTTAATCGGACAATTTTGACGTTGTTCATTTTTTGAGTCCAATCTTATACGTTTTAAAAGGAAACTTCTCTTCCGTATATATCTTCACTCGTTCCACAAAGTGTCTTAATGTAAAATTCATATGTTTCTTTACTCTGAGATCGTCTGCAATGTCATAGAGCGTTGCCATTTCTTTACCTTCCGCCTGTCGTAAGCCTCGTCCAATAGATTGAAGACTGCGAACTCGTGACTTTGACGGAGATGCGAAG
>Ga0214206_1000548_pt1 | contig 9986 bp, 15 predicted proteins | sample TroBogEpilimnion_26_FD_153044 | JGI IMG/M metagenome (GOLD analysis project Ga0214206, IMG submission 153044) | Freshwater microbial communities from Trout Bog Lake, WI - 07JUL2009 epilimnion | ecosystem: Environmental > Aquatic > Freshwater > Lake > Epilimnion/Euphotic zone | place: Trout Bog...
GTTTGCCATTAAAGGTATTCCAATCCGTAGAAGTCAGATAACCGCTTACAGAAGTCGTAGCGGCTGGCATCGAAATAGCAGGGGTTGTGCCACCACTAGAAACTACAGGGCTTGTGCCTATAACGCTAGTAATTGGCGCTGTGCCAGAGGAAGCGGAAGTCAAACGACCTTGTGCATCTACGGTAATAGAAGAGTTGGTGTAAGAGCCAGCGCTAACTGTGGTATTAGCAAGGGCTATTGTTCCGCTTGAAGTAATTGTACCACCAGACAAACCTGTGCCAGCAGTAATTGAGGTTACAGTTCCACCGCTTGATGGGCTTGTATTGGTAATCGTAAAGTTAGGGTATGTACCGCTAGTAGATATTCCAGTTCCAGCAGTCAATACAACAGTTTGGTCAGGTGCAGTATTAGTGACTGTCAATGTACCGCTAGTTGTAATAGGGCTACCACTAATAGAAATACCTGTACCTGCTGTGGCGGCTACGCTAGTAACTGTGCCTGTATTGCCTGTTAAAAGTGTTCCATTAGCCGTTACTGTGCTTGCAAAAGTAGCCGTTGAGTCTTGATTAATCGTTAAAGCTGTGACCTGAGTAGTCGTAGTATTAGGAGTGACTTTTACTACAGCTTTTGCACCTCTAGCAGTTGCACCCCAATTTTCAGTAGCCACCCCTTCTAAAGAAGATTGTGGGTAAGAATCTGATGAAGTTGTACCATATCCTGCAAGTTCAAATTTACCTAAACTATCACCGCTTAATGGTGCTTGCGGAGAAGCTACAGTACCTCTATATTTACTTACTCGGATAGAAGAACTATTAGCGTCACTAGAATAGCCACGCATAGCAATGCGAGAACCTGAATTATTATCTCCGACTGCTCTAATTTTAATAGTCGGTACGGTAGTAGTATTAACACCTAAATTACTTACATTAGTCAACGACTTAGCGTTTAAATCTACTGCTCCAGTAGCACCTGTGTATGGGACTGCACTTACATCTGCGGCAGTTAAAACTACTGTGCCTGTATAGCCGTTTACGCTAGTTACAGCATCCGTGTTGTCTATCTTTTGCCATGCCGAACCGTTATATACCGCCCAGTCACCCACTTGCCAATCAGTAATGCCGTTAAGGTTTGTTGTACCTGCAACGCTCACAACATAGTAATAACCCTTAGTTCCAGTTGAGGATGTGAGTGTAGGTGTATTTGTTGTGGCGTTCCAAGTTCCTTGATAACTTAATGCGCCCAATACTGCGGCTGGAAGCTGACTAACTGGTACTGTACCGCTACCGTCTAATGATGCAACACCATTTGCTACACCTTTTGTTGCATTTGCAACATAGTCGCTAATGGTTACGCCTGACATTGAACCGCCAGTAACAGATACGTTATTGCTGTTTTGAGTAGACATCGTACCCAATCCAGTTACATCTGTACTAGGAATAGTAGTAGCGGCAGTCATAGCAGATGTGCCATTACCTACGACATAACCTGTTAAGGTTGCTGCGCCAGTACCACCATTGGCTACAGGTACAGTACCAGTTAGCGTATGGTCAGCGTTCCAATCACTAGGGCGAACAACGGATGTGTCATCTCCGTCAGGTATTGTTGAAACCTTATTATGCTTGACTGTAATAGCCATTATTGAACCCCAGTTATTTTGCCGTCAGGGCCTCTAACTACTGTCTTTGGCCTATTATGTTGAGCATTAATTGTATCGACTAAAGCAGAAATAGCTTGTGCCATTTGTTGATTTCCTTGACCAATAGCGCTTGCAATAGGTTGTAATGGATGTTCTTGCGCCCTGGCAAATTCTTCTTCATTCATATAGGCTTGTGCGCCATCATCTTCGGCTGCGCCAATACGAGCAACTTCAATCTTTGCACCATTGTTGATATGAGCAAGCAATACTTGAGTGTTTCTCTCAGTCATCATCTTCATTTGAGCGACTTTAAGCTGCATATCCATGTCGGCTTTGTTGCGTTGTTCTTCCAACTGGAATTTAAGCTGATTCTCTTGTGCTTGGTATTCTTGTTTAGCTTTTTCAAGCTGCATCTGACCTTGTAACTTAGCTTGTTCAACCTGGGCTTGCATTTGAATCTGTTGCATCTTGGATTGATTGTCCATTTGCGCTTTTTGAATTTCAGGAGGAGGAGGTTTAGGTTGACCTTGTGATTTTTGTGCGGTTACACGCAACTTATCAGCAGTTTCGTCAATAATGCCTTCTAATTGCTTACCGGCTTTAAACGCAGTTACACCAAACTTCAGCATTTCAAGCGCCATAGGTGCTAATTCAGGCGTATTTTGTACCATTGGTACTGCTTGAGCCATAAATCCACCTACTGCTTGCAAGAAAGCCATTCTATCGGCTTTTTCTTGTTGTTCATCTTGGTAAATCATTGAATCAGAAGTCACTTCAATACGGAAGTTCTTGCTGGCTTCGTTTCTTAACAGTTCAATAGCTTGCGGAATCAGTTGTTTATCTTCATCTGACAACTGCATAGCACCAGAAATTTTTACCAATGTTTCATCAGTAAAGTGATTGCAGATAATCTGCGCTTTGATAGATAGTAGGCTAGTAGCAAAGTCTACGACTGCGTGTTGCTGAGTCTTTAAACGACCAGCAGCGTTGTTTGACTTGATAATCTGTGCGCCAAGCGTGTCATTAGGGTCAGTTTGACCTCTTTGAATGTCGGCAATTCCCATTAATTCATAGATTTGATTCTTAACCTGGTCCATAGCTTGATAACAAGCCATCAAAGCAGTCGAGAATGGGGCTAAATCTACTAAGTCTATAGCGCCTTTCATACCTTGTTTTTCAGCAAACGCCATCCAGTTACTTACTGGAATCATGGTGTTATTTTCACCTTCGGAGAATAGACGTTGCAATTCGCTTGCAGAAGCATCGTAAACACCACGCACTTTAAGGGCATTAATTAAGCCATCAATGCGGTCACATAGCGTATCTAATTCTCTAGCTTGGTCTTGGTAGATAGTAAAGTCAGGAATAGGCTCTAACGAGTCTGTAGTAAGAGTGGCGTAAAGTGGTTTAGGACAAGGCCAAAAGTTTTCTAATCCTAGTGGGTCATCTCTTTCGTCAACAATCTTGCCTAGTGACTTAGAAATCCATAATACTTTGCCTGTTTCTTTATCCCATACCTCATAGATAACAGCTTCATACACTCCGTCATCTGATTTATAGGATTGTTTTAAGTCGTCAGGTTTTGTATCCAATGGGATTTTGTAACCCATTTCTTCGCCAAAACGCTCCACAAGAGCAGGGCGACTCATATAAACTCTGCGCCATACTGCGGTGACTTCTTCCCATGTGCGAGCAATAGTATGACCAAAATCACGCCAATGAACATAATCTACAGGGCAGCACTCATATTCAATACGCTCTTGATTTTCTGTTTCTGTAGCGTCAAGCGTTTCAGCTTCGTCAGAATCTTCAGTTACTTCTAAGCCGTCATCCGGCTCGCCTTCACCTACAATATGCGGTTCATAACGCACCCAAGCTACTCCACGACCACCTAATAAGCGGTCAAGGACTGCGTTGTTCATTGCTGACTTATAGTCGCCATAATGTTCAATTTCAAACTCTAATGCCCTTTCAAGCATCATAGAGGCGACTCGACCTATTGGGTCATTATCCCTAAATCTACGGCTAACATCAGGTCTAGGAAGTCTTGCAAAGATAGCTGGCTGAATAGTCTGAACATTGCTCCAGAGTATGTTAAATCGTGCATTAGGGTTTCTGTCGTAGCGGCTATCATCTTTATATTTTTTTACAATGCGGTCAACTCTAGCTTCCCAACGCTTATAAGAGCGTTCGTATCCCATGATTGTTTTATACCAATCTTCGTAGGTATGATTGACTGTCGCTTTATCGTTTGCCATGTTGTTGCCTTAATGTTTAAATATTTGGCGAAATGTTGTCTTATTTTACCTTTTTTATATACGATTGTTTGATTTGGTCTTGGTTTCTTTCCAAAGCTCATTAAGACTCACTTCAGTTTTGCCAACAAAAAGACCTCGAATAGGCTCATCCGGCATTGTTATTTTTGCCTCATCTTTCCAAACTATAGCCAAATAACGAAAAGCATCAGCACCATGAGAAGTCCAATCGTGGCGAGGCTTATCCCTGAATACCTTTTTATCTTCATCATATTCCCTTTGATATTGTCTTAAACATTCAATTCCATCTATTGTTTTATGGTCAAACCATGTTCTAGTAAGTGCTAATCGGCTAGCTTGGATTCCATCTTGTAATTTTAGATTGGGGGTTATCTTAATAGTTTTTAGGGGTATCTTATCGCCTAGCTGTTCGATAACGCTTCGATTGGAGGATAAGGTCTTGGCCCTGGCATCATGTGGCAGCCAATGAGTGCCGTAGGTATAACCCCTCTCCTTTTCTCTAGATTGTATGATTCCAGCATAAAAGGCTACAGGTTGACCATTACTAGAATGATAGTCTAGACACCTAATCTCACCATGTACCACTTGAAACCACCATATCGCTGTATCGTCAGAATAGCCCAAATCCCATGCTGTATGAACAGGGAATAAGGGGTCGTACTCTACCTCTGTAATCCGGTCTTGGTCAGTCAACTGACGCATCTCTTTGCCAAAGTACGCCCCAAGAATAGCGCTTTCAAAGTCGCATTCAAACTCTTGGAGATATTGGTCTTCGGTCATGGCTTTAGCCGCATCCTCTAACTCTGCCTTGTCTAATATCCCTGTCTGACTAGCTCTTAGGACTTTGACATACCAGTTAGGGTCTTTGGTTGCATTGTTATATATTTCCCAGAAAGCATTATGGCCTTTAGGAGTGCCAATAAAGGTAGCCCAACCCTTCCTATCAGATAGTAAAGGACGCACTACAGCGCCCCAAATAGACGGCTTCATGTCGGCAAATTCGTCCATAACTACTCCGTCCAAATAATTCCCTCGAAGTGCATCACAGTTTTCGGCTCCTAATAATCTTATCCTTGCCCCTGTAACCAATTCTATCCATAGCTCGGATTGATTGGCTTTGGCTAATACCGGCTGACTATATCTAAGCAAATAGTCCCAGGCAATGCTCTTAGCTTGTGAATAATAGGGGGCAATGTAAGCGTATCGCCCATCCTCTTTACCATCTATTAAAGCTCTATATATTAAATCGTTAATACAAAGAACTGTCTTACCCTGCCCTCCGGTGTGCAATGATGACAGACCAACGCTTTACCCTGTCATGATAATCTGCAAATACATCTCTAGGACAATAGTCCAATTCCACCTCTAATAGACCGTCACTCATTCTGGGCGCTTCCAGCTTATAACCATTCTTTGAGGTGCTGTCTCATCTCCTACTACTTCCTGGCGTGCTAGTTTGGGGAGGTGATATTCCATTACAGCTTGAAGCATTAAAAAGGCTTTCTCTGGATTGGGTGGGACTATCCACACAATATCCCCATTCTTATCATATCTAATACAACCCTCTTTATCTGTCTTAGGGATACCGGCTGCCACCTCCTCTAACCAATGTTGCATCCTGGGAGAGTTCTTATCAACGAATTTAGCGATGGCCTCCTTAGCAATAGCAGTATGTTTGTTGACTGCACCAACAGGCCTTCCCTTTCCAGCATTGGGCGGTAAGCGTTTGGTTGGTACTTTTGAGCCATCTTCGTTAATGGTCATATTGTTATAGCTTTTAGCTATAGGATTAGAGTTTGTCATAGCTTTCAGTAATTAAGGATTTAATTAAATGCTAAGTATTTGATTCATTTAGTCGCAATATAACATAAACCTATAGAAGTAGCACAAAAACCACACTATCTAGATAGATTAGTAATATAGAGCAAATAATTTACCTAAGTCTGTAGTTATGGACTACATTAACAGGTAGCAGCACCGTTAAACAGTCAACTAAAGGGGAAACTTAAATGACTACAGTTAAACAAGAAGCAGCACAAGAGTTGGTTAACATTCTTAGCACTATACCAACAGATACTATCTATACAGTTATACGCCATGTATCAAGCTCAGGTATGCAAAGAGAGATTAGCCTACGCATGATTGACGCTGGTCGCATCATTTCATTAGATTGGTTGGTATCCAATGCAACAGGCCACAAGATTGGTAATCATAATGGATTAGTAGTAAAGGGATGTGGAATGGATATGGGCTTCCATCTAGTAGATGGTATTAACCATTCGTTCTCACCATCCAAGAAGTTTAGACAGGAATGGATTTAATTATGAAAAACTATCAAGCGTTGATATTGTCTATCCTTCTTTTCTTGGCGGCTCAGGTCGCCTGGTATTACACCAAATAAGGCATATATGACACAGAAAGCCATAGTAAGCGAAATAAGAGAGATTCTGGCGGCTATTGAGTTAGACCTTGACCCATTTGTCAGGGCCGACTCAATGCGCTATACCGGCTATCTATCAGAAAACGCAGCCGACCTTCAATTATTGGTCGTTGCACTACTTAATCAGGGGAAAGCATGAATAGCTTAAAAGTATTGGAAAATAGCTTGTTTTGGCAGAAAGTAGTTTTAAAAGAAAGTAAAAACCCTATTCAGAAAGCCAGGGTAAGCAAGAATATTGAGAAACTAACAGCACAAATCGCAGCACTCACCAAAGGGGAATAAAATGACCACAAAGAAAGTTACGCAAGTAAGCAAGGAAGACATCTACGCAGCAGCTCTATATCAGGCTTATGATGATTTCGATGAGATGTTTGCAGTCCTTAGATACATTATTGAAGATGTAGAAAAGGAAGAGTTTAGCAAATACCAGGTAAGGGGCGCATTAAAGGCTTTACGCACTCTTATGATTACCAACCAAAGCATGATGATGGATTGTGCAGGGCTTGAATATTAACGATTAACTAATACAGGGGCTTCGGCCCTTTTCTTTTTTGCGGAGAATTTTTATATGGTCTTTGACCTGAAAGGGTGGCGCTCATCCCTAGGACTTACACAAGAGTCCGCAGCGCAGTTGTTAGGTGTACATAGGGTTACATATACCAGATGGGAGAATGGCGCTCAAAACCCCCCTAAATTGATTGGAATGGCTTGCTTACAATTTAAGCATATGATGGGCAAATAGGGTGCAACATTTTTGATAGGGTATTGGAATTCTCATACCCTTTTGGAATTTGTTTGACTATTGTATTTCCTATAGGGTATTGGAATTTTGATAATGCTTTGGAATTAGCCAACAATATCAGGGTCGTGGTATTTGTTCATAGCCTTAGACAAAGCCTCTTTACGCTTTAGTCTTTGGTTAATCTTTTTATTCAGAATATCTGACCTACTGTTTACATTTTCTTCTAAAGAAGGATTGTGTTCCTGGCGTTTTTTTTGCTGTTTATCAAGCGTATTCATTAATACTCAGCTTTCTCAGTCTTTTTAGACTCTTTCTTGGTTTCGCCTTTTTCTTCGCTGCCAGCCATGTGTTTAGCATAAGCAGCTTCTAGCTTAGACTTTACTTTGCCTCTAGCATGGGTACGCTGTTCGGACAATGCAATCGCCAGAGCTTGTTTCTTTGGCTTTCCTGCGGCAACCTCAGTTTTGTAGTTTGTACCTACGCTTTGGGCTGACCCACTTTTGTCCATTGGCATGATGCTTCCTTACTTGAGGTATTTGAGTTTGTAAATGGTTGAGTCAATAAGTTGTTGTATTTCTGCAACAATATTAACTAATTCTTGTTCTTTGGGCAAATCATTATTGGCTTCTTTTACAAAGTTTTTTAATGATTCTAGGTATTTTAATGGTTCTTTGGGTTGATGATAAACACTTGGAAACTGTTTAATCTGCTCATAGCAACCCATGTATGCTTCTACATAATCGTCAACTAGCTCGATTATTTCATCGTAGTAATTGCCCAGAGCTTTATGCTTTGAGTAAGAATCTGTTGACCAATGGAAGAAATGAGTATTAGTGCTGCTATGCAATAAAGTAGCGGCAAACATAGCGACATTTTGAGTTTCATTCATAAAGACTCCGTTTCGTACAATTTTAGCACTTCTATGGCTTCTTGCACGGAATTTACCCTATGTAATGGGCCACCTTTCCAACCAGCAAATAGAGTAATTTGTTGCGGAGTGAGCTTTTTATCTTCTCCGTCTTTGACTTCAATTAAAATAGTCTGGTCATTAAAGCAAACCATTAGGTCAGGGATTCCTCCACCAACCATGTGTAAAAGAAATACATCAGCGCCATAATCTCGTAGTGCTTTTACAACAGATGCTTGATTTTTATCAACTTTTTTAATATAAGACATAATTTTATGTTAGTGTTCTTTAACTTGTTAAGGGGAATTTAATGTACCATTTATCAGATGAAGAATGGATTGCACTTTGGAAAGAATGTGGTTCAGCCGTTGTAATGGCAACAAAAATAGGTGTTAGTCAGCGTTCAGTATATAACAGAAGAAGGTCGATAGAAGCAAGGCATAAGATTGCATTGCCATCGGTAGATGACCAGCGCTTTGACCAATTAAAAAAGATAGCACAAACTACAGGACATACTCGCAGGGGTATGGATATTGAAAAAGGTAGAGTCATTGTGTTTAGTGATGCGCACTTTTGGCCTGACGATACCACCACAGCGTTTAAAGCCCTATTAGAGATGATTAAAGAGTTTAAGCCTACGGCAGTAGTCTGTAACGGAGATGCGCTGGATGGGGCTAATTTAAGCCGTTTCCCACGCCAGGATTGGAATAAAGTACCCACAGTCAAAGAAGAATTAGAAGCCTGTCAGTATTACCTAGGTGAAATTGAAGCAGTTTCTAAAGGTGCTAAATTGTTTTTTCCCCTAGGAAACCATGACCAGCGTTTAGAAATGTCTATTATTGCTAATCTTCCTACCTTTGAAGGTGTACATGGGACAAGTCTTAAAGACTATTTTCCGATGTGGCAACCTTGTTGGTCATTTTGGGTCAATGAAGATACTTGCATCAAGCATCGGTGGAAAGGCGGCTGGACAGGCGGTAGGAATAATGCGGTCAATTCAGGTGTAAATATGATTACTGGTCATACCCATGTTTTATCTTCCATACCATTTAATGATTACAACGGCACACGATGGGGAGTTCAAACAGGGACTTTAGCTGACCCTATGGGACAACAATTTGCCTATACTGAAGATACTCCTAAAGACTGGAATAGCGGTTTTGTAATGCTATCGTTTGACCATAGCAAAATGCTTCAGCCTGAGATTATTCGTGTATGTGGTGAAGATGCTGTAGATTTTCGTGGAAAAATACACAAAGTATGAAGCTAACCCCATCAATACTTCGTAATTTCTATAACGCCTTGGTCGTATGTCATCCATTTACTAAATGGAAAATGCCATTAGCTGCACAAATTAGCTTTATAGTTGACGCAGATGAAACTATTATGGGTAGCTATATGTATGAAGATGGGGAAAAGTATGAGCATACTATTACTATCTCATCAGCCAAATGTGGACACATATCAACTGTAATTCGAGTGCTTTGCCATGAAATGGCCCATTGTAGCTTTCATCGGCAAAAAGGTGATAAATGGTTACAACATGGAAAACCATTTAAAACTCGTTGCAAAATGATTTCTGAGGAGTTGGGATTTGACCCACTTGAGCTTTAATTAACTTTTCTAATTCCCTAGCAAATCTATAGCGTGTTTGCCATTCATTAGCAGAAGCAACGCCTCGTAATCCTAAAGAATACCAAGCGTTTTCAATTTCTTCATCAGTCAAATCACTATCCATAATGCTATAAAAGGTAATAACATTGTTATAACACCAAAATATAGCAAAAGGTCATTCACTCATTGACCTTTCCAAGTCTTTGATTGACTCGTTCCAACAACTCCTCCTCGGTAACGCCCCATTTATTTGTAAAACCTTTGTGACCCAATCCGTGAACACCGGTGTTTCCACGATGGTGTTCTGGGCAAAGTGGCACGACAGGGGATGTAGACCGTTTAGTTCCATACCGTCTAATATGATGGAGTTC
>Ga0214206_1000549_pt1 | contig 9977 bp, 23 predicted proteins | sample TroBogEpilimnion_26_FD_153044 | JGI IMG/M metagenome (GOLD analysis project Ga0214206, IMG submission 153044) | Freshwater microbial communities from Trout Bog Lake, WI - 07JUL2009 epilimnion | ecosystem: Environmental > Aquatic > Freshwater > Lake > Epilimnion/Euphotic zone | place: Trout Bog...
GACCATTTAAATATTCAATTTCTTTAATTGTGTGGCTTAAATCAATAAATGCACGAATGGCTTTGTTTCTATTTTTTTGTTTAATATTAAATGTCATTTTTCACTCACTTTCTTTAATACTTTTAAAGTTTCAGTAGAGTAATAATTTACAACACCTAGCCATACTCCAACTACAACAGAACTTGCAGATAAAAAACAAATTGTTAATAAAATTATTGCAAATGCACCAATAAAAGCACCAATAAAATTTTTCATTTCTCACTTGCCTTTCTTAGTATTGCATCAACAATCAAATAACATTGTTCTGTTGTTAAATTTACCGTTGTGTTTAATGCACATATCCCAAAAATATTATCTATTTCCTCATCACTTATTTCACGCATTGGGTGGTCATACAATGCAGTATAGTTAGGATGTTTTAACGCAGCAGAACTACACGTTGTAGTAAATTCAGGTTTATCAAACCCATCCATTTTAACCATCATGGCAACAGGCTTTTGATTAAAGAATGGCTTGGTGTAAAGAAACTCTCCCCTCTCTCTCGTTTGCCAATCACTTCCTGAGCCTGAGTCGATGTATCTATACCCATATCCATCAAAGTCATAACGCATTGCCACTGGTTCAATTGGGTGTGATTGGGTGTCAGAATGGGTGATGGCTAATTGCTTTAAATAAAACTGACGAGTTTCTTCTAAGCGTTCTTTTAACTGTTCAATTTCTTTGGCTTGTTTGCGTAATACAAGAGCAGATTCAAACAATAATTTCCAATCATTTACAACATAACTATGCTCCATATCATTTGATACTTTTTCTAATTTATAAGCTAATTCATTTGCTGTCATTTCTCACTCGCTTTCTTTAATAGTAATTTTGAATATTCATATACATTTTCAAAAAGTTCATCTTCAGGAGTTCTGCGTAATACCAACATAAAAGCAACTGACAGTTCTCGTATTGTTGCATCACTTAATTCACGCAAATCATGCTTTTGTATCAACTGATACTTTAAATCTTGTATGGCTACACGCAATTCAGCCAACTCTTTCATTTGTTCATCGTTCATATTGTTCCCCTACATTGTTTGATTACTTGTTGTGGTACATCAGGATGCCATCCACCAATTAACATATGGCAGTCATATGCTATTTCTTTGCGTGCGAGTTCTGTTAAAAAAATGACGCACCCACAAATAAATAATGATGTTATTAATGCAAATGTTTTCATAACAAATCTTCCTTTTTATATTTTTTAAGCATTTTGTGCTTTAGCTTTCTCAATGCATTGCGTTCAATCAAATCAACCTTACTGCGTGTTAAATTTAATTCAATAGCAACTTCTTCTTGAGTCATATATCGTTTTAATTCAGATAGTCTTTTTTCTGATTTTTCCATTTGTTCCTCAATATGGATAAGTTTCTACTGTTAACCAACCACGCTCGAACAGCATAGCTAACGTATCCTCATGAGCCTGTTCCCACATTTCTCTACGCTGTTCTTTGGTTAACTTATTCCCTTGGTCAATTTCATGATGGCATCTAAAACAAAGCGATGCTATAGCCCAATCGTGGGCTTTAATACCCTTACCCTTGCCGTGACGCAATTGGTTGCTATGACACGCTTGTGTTGAGCCTTCTAGCCCACAAATCATGCATGGTAATGTACAGACAGCTTTAAGAAGCTTTTCGTTCCTGTACATCATACGGTAGCTTTCATTTCCATGCGTGCTGTGGCTTCTTGGCTACGGTAAATGTCTATACGAGCTTGCGCAGCTACCATATGCCACCTTAGTTCTTCTTCAATCTTTACTGATTCCTTAATGCCTTCAAGCAACTCAGCATATTCAGGATGCGCCAATGCGTCACGCTCTTGACCTGCTAACGTCTTTTCATGGCTTTGTTTCATCAACAATGCGACTTTTGACTTGCGAAACTCTTCCAAATAAACACGCTCAGCTTTAGCCTTGCTGAATTTTCTAGCGTTGCGCAACAAAAAGTCTACTGCTTCATGTGGGTCAATAACACGTTCAGTCATGGATAATCCTTATTTGCATAGGTTTATGACCATCAGGAATTATTGGTGATGCATTACCGCCATCATTAAAAGTTGCATATGTATGTGCTTTCAATTGTTGAATTAATCCTGCGCATACGTTGTAATTTGCGGGTGACATTACCTTATCTTGATGGTTTTCAAATATTTTTTCAACTGCTTCTATTTGTTGAATTAACATATTCAAAATAGCGTGGTGAGTATCACGCTTACGTTGTTGCTCATCCCACTTTTGTACTAGATTCATCGGCTTCATTTAATTCTCCTAAACGAATTTTTAACATTCCCCCAAGTTCTTTAGCCCAATAAATGCGTAAGTCAACGATTTGAGTATCATCTTCGTACACGCCTGCATGAGCCAAAGCATCAAGGGTAGCTTTTAATAAATTGTCTAAATCACGCCTACGCTTATCAGGGCGATAGGCTTTGATGTCGACCCGTAAAGGCTTGGTGCTGTGAAACACCTTACCTTGTATTGTCATCAAATCCCCTACAATCTCACGGTATGCTCTACCCTTTTCAGATATAACCATGCGATTGTTCCACTTACGCCAATAAGTATTAACGGTAGGCGGAAAGGGTAATGTGATTTCAATCATTGCAATACCTGTGACGGAATACGATTGCGAATTTTGTCAGCTATATGCGATGTAAAATCAGGTATCAATGGGTGTCCTTCATTTTCCCATCTTTCACGTTCTATCTCTTCCGCAATCTTCGCACAAGCTTCACGCTCCATCATGACTGCAGTTCGTGATGCTTCTATAGCCATTGCCATAATCTCTGCTTTAGCTGTGTTCAACGCTGTATCAAACTCTTCTTGCGTAAACAAGTTGATGGCGTTAGCTTGACCCATCAGCCTACGTTGTAAATCGGACATTTCGCTCATTTCCAATTCTCCAATATTTCTAACAAATGTAACTTGAATTTGTTACGGTCAATCAGTAACCCAGGCTGATATTCGGTAATAAATTCTTTTACTCTATCGGAAGCATCTAACAACTTAGCCATTGGGTCAAGTGAATAATCCTTTTCATCAGGATAAATATCTCCTGTCAATGGTGCGTCTTGTCCTCGTTTAATGCGCTCAATTTCAGCGTCAACCATCTCATCAGGTACATGACGTTCTCCGATAAATAATGCTTCTTCTTCACGTGTTGCTTTTTTCCTAGCCATATCTTCTCCTATAAATAATGACGTAAATGCCCTTGATACTTCTCCAAATACTGCTGACTGTTTTCATCAAACCACAATGGAAACCGCCCTTCCCACTCACCATTACGTTGCTTTTCACAAGACAACAACGCATCAGGATTACTTTCATCTACAACTCCGTTAGTCTGACGTTCTAAAGCTTTTTCCTTATTACGCCAAACAATAAATACATTATCCACTTGGTCAGTAATTGAGCCTGAGCCTTTTAAATCAAATTTGTTTGAGATATATTTTTCATCTTGTCCCTTGCGAACGTGGTGTATCAAATGAATGTGCATACCTGTTTGATGCGCAATAGCACATAAAGAATTCACAAAATCCTTTTGACCGTTGTAATCATCTTCACCTTTGACGCATTTCATTAATGAGTCAATCACAAGATGTTTTACGCCAAGTTGTTTTGATGCATAAAAACACACGCCAATCATCGTATTGATGTCAACAATCCCTTGATGTTCAAACAAGTACAAATGGTTCTTTTTCCATGCAAGAAACTTATTTAGTTCTTCGCTATTGGGTAATTTCTTACCTATGGCTTGCCTAGCCATACGAGCCAAAGTAATTTCAGGGCGCATTTCAAATGATGCAATCAAACACTTTTGACCTTGTTTAATTAAATCCAATACAACCTGACCGATTAACAATGACTTTCCATGTCCGTTTACACCTGCCCATACGCTAACTTCAGACGGGCGCAAACCAATCTTGTAACCCATGGTATCCCAAGGAATCGTAGAGCCTGTTTTAATTAAAGTACCCTCATAATACTGCGCAACTTGTTCAGCATAAAATCCTTTTTCTTTGACCTTTTGCTTTGGTTCTGAATCAAATAAATACTGATTAAAATCAATATCATCGTTTTCAATAATTGCTATCTCTCGTTGCATCCTTAACGCATCAATAATTGACATCTTCTTTTATCCATATGTTTATTTCGTTATCCCAATCTACTGTAATCATCATTTTTGGTTCTGCTTTAGCAAGACAAGCCCACCATTTAAAGTACTGCTCAGGCGATGTTTTGCCTTCATAATCAATAAGATGTATGACTAAATTTTTAACAAATGTTAGGTCAGCCTTCTCAGGGTCATCATCCTCAACCCAAACTTCGGGATGCTCAAGCCTTAAAAGAGCGTTCTCAGGGTCAAAATAGTCCGCCTGAGGGTAAGGGTATGCTCCCATAAAAATAAACAAGCCACGGGGCTTCTTTCCAAGCCTACGGAGGTCTATAATGGTCTTATGTCCTCTCATCCAACCCTCCACTCAGGTGGTAAATTGGATTTGTCCACAAAACTTGCGTCTTCATCTTCCCAACATCTTTGGTTCAACCACGTTTGTGGGTTTTTAATAAATCCATCCTTGACTCGTTTTGATTGTTTATAAAAATCAATCGACTTTAAAATTTTGTTAACAAGCTCTTCGTCAGGATTAATTTTTTTCCATGTTGACCAAGCTCCACCTTTTCCTTTTTTCTCAGGATAAGCTTTCCAAAATAATTCAAATGGTGGTGTATATATATTATTAGAAGTAGAAGATGAAGATGAAGATGAAGGGGTTGTATTTTGGTTAACCTTATTTTTAACCTTACGGTTATCCTTTTTTTCACCTATTAAATTTGGATTTCCGCCTAATTTTCCGCCTTCAGCCCTTAATTTTCTTACATTTTCATCACGAATCATCCTTCTTGAGCAAATTGCCCCATCGCTTTCGATGTCATATACATTTGCATCACTAAGTTCTTTTAAGTAACCTTGAACTTCTTCTAAGGTTATACCTGTCATGCGTGCAAGGTTTTCAGGAAGGATAACCTTATTTCCAACCTTAAGATAACCATAAGGTGAACCTTCATGCATAAAACAAATCATATCTATCCATAAACCTCTAGCACCAATAGAACAACTGCGTAAAGCAGTATCACGCAACCAATCACTAGGATAAAACTGAAAAGATGGACGTTTCATTATTACCCTTCTAATGTAATTAATAATGTTTCCAATGCCTTCATTAGTTGCTCAACAGATTTTTTGTTCATTTCAAAACCGTAATGTTTATTTGTGTATTCATCAATAGAAATACTAATTAAGTGAGGCGTTGAATTTCTTATGGTTAATTGAGATTTATGGGGTTTAATTTCATCGAATACATTTGCAAATTCAATTAACATTTTTTTCTCCAAACAAATCAGGGCGCAACATTTCTGCTTTTAATCTACCTTGTGATAATTCTTCTAATTTTTTTAAATGTTTTATTGGGATTCTTCCACGAGCTTTCCAAGCGTAAATTGCTGAATTACGCACTCGTAGTAATGGAGCAAGATTTGTTAATGCTCCAAATTCTATTGCTAATGCATCAAATGGGTTCATTTATTTTCCTTTGTAATGATTTGTAATCCTATGTTTGATATTTATAATACTAACATAAAAATAATGCAATAAAAAAGTTTACTTTTGTAGAAAATATATGTTATATTTTGAGTATAGCAATTTTGCTATTAGTTATTACTGTAAATCAGTTAGGAGAACACTATGTCAGAAGAAGATTCACAAGAATTATCCATCATGTACCAAGAGCGTCAAAAACGCTTAGAAGAAGCAATTGAACGTGCTGAGCTAGGTCAGGCATCATCTGATGACTTTGACATCATACGCTTCGAATGCGGTCTTAAATCCCCATCACCAAGTCAAGAAGTGTCTGATGCAATAGACGCACACTTTGGTGATGTTTTTAAAAGTCTTAATAAACTCTCAATAAGGAAATAATATGGCAATTATTGCAAGCGCAAGCGGTGGTTCAGACTTTCAGTTACCACCTGCAGGAAACCACGTTGCTCGATGCTATCGTATCGTAGACATGGGTAGTCACAAAAACAAATATGAAAACGTCTTACGCAAGATTCTCATTACATGGGAACTACATGGGGAAGACGACGAAGGCAATCCGCTTACAACGGATGATGGCAAGCCTTTGGTTGTATCGTCTAACTACACGCTATCTCTATCTGAGAAAGCCACGCTACGGGCGCATTTAGAGTCTTGGCGCAATCGTGCTTTTACTTTAGATGAGTTGGCAGGATTTAACCTTGAGAACATCTTAAATCAGTATTGTATGGTGTCTATCAGCCATGATGCAGGCACGGCAGGAAAGACCTATGCAAACGTCAAGGCTGTGTCACCTGTGCCTTCTGTAATTAAGAAAGCGGGTTTACCTGAAGGTATCAATCCAATCTTTATGTTTTCTTTAGATGACTTTGACCAAGCTAAATTTGAAAAGTTATCTGATGGCTTAAAGAAAAAAATTATGGAGTCACCTGAATATAAAAAGGTTACTGCTTCCGCACCATCAAAACCATCAAAACAAGCTGATGATGGTTTTCCAAAGTCATTAAAAGAAATTGATGACGACATACCTTTTAACTAGAACGGGTCTATAATGGTTGTATTACTAGCACAGGAGTACAACATGATTCGTTCTAAAAAGTGTTTTAAGTGCAACATCGTCAAGCCATTAACAGAGTTTTATAAACACTTACAAATGGCTGACGGTCACGTCAACAAATGCAAGGAGTGCAACAAAAATGATGTCACAGCAAATAGAAATAAAAACATTGAAAAAGTTCGTGCTTATGACAAAGCACGAGGAAAAGAGCCAAAACGCATTAAGGCGGCAACAGAAATTACACGAGCATGGAGAGCGGAAGATTCTCGCAGGCATGTGGCTCATTCGCAAGTTGCTAGAGCCGTTCGTAATGGTACTTTGGTTCGACAACCATGCATCAAATGTGGAGAAGAAAAATCCGTCGCTCATCACGAGGATTACGACAAACCACTTGAAGTTATGTGGCTTTGCCAACCGTGCCATAAACAGCATCACAAACAATCATTAAATATTGGCTAAAAATGAATAAAGTTTACTTTGGCGATTGTCGAGAATCTTTAAAACAGATGAAGGAAGAGGGCGTGAAGGTACAAACCTGTATTACAAGTCCTCCCTACTACGGTCTTAGAGATTATGGGACTGCTACTTGGATGGGTGGTGATGAAAATTGCTCACACAAAAGAGATAGCAAGCATTCTGATAAAACAATTACAGGTCATGCTAATAAAGACCTTACTGTAGGTGACGCTATTTATAAAACCGTCTGCCCTAAATGTGGGGCTGTCAGAGAAGATTCTCAGATTGGTTTAGAGGAAAGTCCACAAGCGTATGTTGATGCGATTGTAAGTGTATTTGCAGGCGTTTGGGACGTTCTTTCTGACGACGGTACGTTATGGGTTAACCTTGGCGATTCTTATGCAGGAAGCAATGGTAATGGCTCTGTGGCACAGTCTTTTGGGCAGGATAAATTTGTTGAGTTTAAATCACCAACAAGTGGCAATGGAAGCGGTATTCGACCAAAGAATCTAATTGGTATTCCATGGCGTGTTGCGTTTGCACTTCAGGACTTTGGGTGGAATTTACGTCAAGATATTATTTGGCACAAACCAAATCCAATGCCTGAATCTGTAGAAGACCGTTGTACTAAATCACACGAGTACATTTTCTTGTTTAGCAAGAGTCAAAAGTATTATTTTGACAATAAATCGATTCAAGAACCTGCACAGTATTGGGGTGAGCGTGATAGAACCAATGGCAAGTACCACAATGAAGGAACAGGTCTGACGCCACATACAGGTCTTACAGGGAAGAAAAAAACCAACATACGCTTTGGTGGTAACAAGTATGGCGATAATGACGACCCATTGTATGCAACAAAAAGCGGTAATGAATCGGAGGCATCTGAATTTAGGAATAAGCGCTCTGTATGGACGGTCACTACTAAACCGTATAAAGGTGCGCATTTTGCTACGTTTCCTGAAGAACTTGTAGAGCCTATGGTACTTGCAGGAAGTAAGTTAGGCGATATTGTCCTTGACCCATTTTTTGGTAGCGGAACAACAGGGCAGGTAGCACAACACTTAGGTCGTAAATGGGTTGGATGTGAATTAAATAAAGATTATGAGGCGTTGCAGTTTGAGCGATTAAAACAACAATCATTAGAATTAATTTAAGGAAAATTATGATAGCAAAAGATAACGAACGTACTTCAGAAGGTGGACATTGGTATTGTAGAGAAACAGGCGCACCAATGTATACCATGATTGGGAAAAATGGAAAAGAGCGCAACACTACCCTAAGAGATGCAAGAGCAAACAATTTAGTGCCAAGCGTTTCAGGCGTAATAAAAATGATGCACTCTGAAGGCTTACTGCAATGGATGTTAAATGAAATGCTAATGTCAGCTTTAACGCTTCCAAAAATTGAGGGCGAGTCTTTAACTATATTTGCCGAGCGAGTTAAGCATGATTCAAAAGAAACTTCCCGTAAGGCTATGCAAAAAGGTACGGACATTCATACAAGTCTTCAAAAACATTTTGAGGGCAAATTTAATGTAGAACATCCAAATCATGTTAAGGCTGTAGTTAACGCTTTAAATAACCATTTTGGTGAGCGCCCTTGGGAAAGCGAACAGAAGATGCCAAATGGCAAATTTGGTTATGGCGGTAAAACTGACCTTATTGATTATTTAGGCAATGGAATAGTTGTTGATTTCAAATCTAAAGATACAAATGATATTGACAAGATGATTGCATTTGACGCACAGGGGATGCAGTTATCGGCTTACCGCATGGGTTTTAATGTTCCTAAAGCACGTTGTGCCAATGTTTATGTATCTGTCAATGAACCTGTTATTGTCAAGGTTATTGAATGGCGTGAAGAAGAACTACAAAGATGTTGGGGAATGTTTCAAGCCTGCCTTAGATTATGGCAATTGAAAAATAATTATGAATAATTAGGGTTTATCCCTATAAAATAAATTGCACAAATGGATAATTTCCTGTATAGTAGTAATTACTGCGACTTGCAGTTTTTTAGAAAAGGAGAAGTAAATGAACGCACCACTCAATATCAATGCTGTATCAGTAGACACACTCGGTTCTTTATTGGCTCAGATTGCCGATTTAACTAAGCAAGCTGACACCATCAAGGACATGATTAAAGACCAAGCTACATTACCAAATGGCGCAAAGGTTTATGAAGGTAATTTGTTTAAAGCAACTGTAGTTGAGCAAAACCGCTCTAACATCGATTACAAAGCATTATTCTCTGCATTAAACGTAACAGAAGAGATGATTGCACCGTTTGTTAGAACGACTGCTGTATTTGCTGTTAAGACAACCACACGATGAAAGGATGCCCCTACGGGGGCTTATGATGAAACCAACATTATGGGATTGGGCAGTAGCAACAATATTTGGTATAGGCTTTGGTTATTTTTTAGTAGTTTACTTTACAGGAGTTTAATATGAAAAGAAAAGAAACAAAAAAAGAAAATGTCATATGGCATCTTCGCACGCATAAAAGCATTACCTCATGGCAAGCCATTCAGAACTACGGTGTGACACGATTAGCCGCTATTATTTTTAACTTAAAAGCCGAAGGTTGGGATATATATACCACCAAAGAATCAGATGGTGATGCACATTGGGCTAAATACATTTTACTAAAGGATAGAAAATGACACCTGCTAAAATACTTGACCCATCACGGTTTGTTTGGATTCCGCCTGAAGCTACTAATGTTATGAAAACCTTTGAGCGCTTTGGATATGTTCGACCATCCAAAAATCCTTGGTTTCTTGAAAAATGGAGTTATTATAGAAAGTCTTATGAATAT